>Ga0209871_1000277_pt1 | contig 14564 bp, 15 predicted proteins | sample OrgsoiDNA2013045_FD_185795 | JGI IMG/M metagenome (GOLD analysis project Ga0209871, IMG submission 185795) | Permafrost soil microbial communities from the Arctic, to analyse light accelerated degradation of dissolved organic matter (DOM) -... | ecosystem: Environmental > Terrestrial > Soil >... | reverse complement strand
AAAGTAACTGAACATTCAAAGATCTTGGCTTACACCTTGAAAGAATCGGAACAGGGTGCTGAACCACTGCACTGGATATGCCCAGACTGTTATTCGCAGGCTAAGAAGTCGCTTCTCCAATATGCTGTGAGAACTCCGGGACGGGCAGAGGTGTTGTCCTGTCAAACGTGCGGATGGGCCGGCTACCTTAGCGGCATGTGGTACCCAGAGCATGGCGGTGCTCGCCCTCTTTCGCGTCCCGCGCGCTAACAGAGCAGAGGGCCTGACCCTAATCTGACTCGATGCCGACAGGCGGAGAGCGCGCTAGCGATGCAACCGAATGACAGTGTCCGCCTCGATCATCGAGATCGGCCCCGGCCCCGGCGGGCTGACGCGCGCGTTGCTGGCGCTCGGCGCGCGGCGCGTCATCGCCGTGGAGCGCGACCAGCGCGCACTGGCGGCGCTCGAAGAGATTGCAAGGCGATATCCGCAACGGCTCGATATCATCTGCGCCGACGCGCAGTATTTCGACCCACGGCCGCTGCTCGGCGGCGGCAAGGCGAAAATCGTCGCCAACCTGCCCTACAATATCGCAACCGCGCTGTTGATCGATTGGCTGTCGATCGAGCCGTGGCCGCCCTGGTACGACATGATGGTCCTGATGTTCCAGCGCGAAGTGGCCGAGCGAATTGTCGCCCGCGAGAATGACGACGCCTACGGACGGCTCGGCGTGCTGGCGAACTGGCGCGCCGAGACCAAGATCCTGTTCGATATTTCTCCCGCGGCATTCGTACCGCAGCCCAAGGTCACCTCGTCGGTCGTGCGATTGGTGCCGCGCGGCACGCCGGAAGCGTGCGACCGCAGGGCGCTGGAGCAGGTTGCGGCGGCAGCGTTCGGCCAGCGTCGCAAGATGCTGCGGCAAAGCCTCAAATCATTGGCCGTCGACCCTGCCCGGCTGGCGACGGCAGCGCATGTCGATTTGACGCGGCGCGCCGAGACCGTTCCGGTGAGCGGCTTTGTTGCCATGGCCCGCGAATTGACCGATATACGAAATACAAAATGAACGTCCCTTAAGGAGAGAATGCCATGACGCTCATGCGTCGTCAGTCGCTGGTGAAATTCGATGCGCCGCTGTGCGAAACCATCATCGAGACGCCGAAGCCGTCGGCCAAGGAAGTCCTCGTCCGTATCGAGCGTTGCGGGTTGTGCCATTCCGATCTGCATATCCAGGACGGCTACGCCGACCTCGGCGGCGGCAAGAAGCTCGACACCACGCGTGGCATGACGCTGCCGTTTACGCTCGGTCACGAGATCGCCGGGGTCGTCGAGGAAGTCGGCGCGGACGTTTCGAAGGAGCTGATCGGCGCGAAAAAAGCGGTCTTCCCCTGGATCGGCTGCGGCCAATGCCGCGACTGTCTCAATGGCGATGAAAATCTGTGCGTCAAGCAGCGTTTTCTCGGTGTTGCCGTCGACGGCGGCTTCGCCAGCCATGTGCTGGTGCCGGATGCAAAATATCTGCTGGACTACGATCCGCTGCCGGTCAATCAGGCGGCAACCCTGATGTGTTCCGGCGTGACCGCCTATGGTGCGTTAAAGCGCCTGGTCGACCGGCCGCGGCAACGCAATCTGCTGCTGATCGGCCTTGGCGGCGTCGGCATGATGGGACTTTCGTTCGCGCAAGCCATGTTCAAGCAGAAAATCACGGTTGCGGATTTGAGCCCCGCCGCGCGCGAGGCGGCGTTGAAAAACGGCGCCGATGTCGCCTACGATCCCGCGGAAGCAGACGTCGCCAAACGCATCATCAAGGAAACCGAGGGCGGATTCGATGCCATCGTCGATTTTGCCGGCAACGAAAAATCGATGGCCTTTGCGGTCGCTGCGGTCGCGCGTGGCGGCAAGATCGTGGTCTCTGGATTGATGGGCGGTAATTTCAGCCTGCCCATGGTACAATGGATCTACAAGCGCATGACCATCGAGGGCTTCATGGTCGGGACGCTGGCCGAGGCACACGAGTTGATGGCGCTCGCGCGCGCCGGCAAGATCAAGCCGACCCCGATGACAGAAGAGCCGATGGACGAGGTCCAGAAATGGATCGACGAGTTGCGGGCCGGAAAAGTCGTCGGCCGTATCGTGCTGAAAAACTGAGGCAGGGCGTCTTTCAAGCCTCACCAAGAGAGGCGGAGTGCCATGCAAGCCTCGCGTGAACTGGGAGGACTTCCGATGGCCTGGAGGAATCGTTCGACATTGGGCGCGGTTGCGGCGCTGGCGCTGATGCTGGCTGCGACGCCGGCCTTCGCGCAGAAGCAATACGGCCCCGGCGTCACCGACACCGAAGTCAAGATCGGAACCACCACGCCCTATAGCGGCCCGGCATCGGCCTATTCGGCCGGTGCGGTCTCCGCGACGGCCTATTTCACGATGATCAACGAACAAGGCGGCGTCAACGGCCGCAAGATCAACTACATCAGCCTCGACGACGCCTACAGCCCGCCCAAGACGGTGGAGCAGATCAGACGGCTGGTCGAAAGCGACGAGGTGTTGTTTCTCGTCAATCCCGTGGGCACGGCGACCAACATGGCCGTGCTCAAATACATCAACCAGAAACGTGTGCCGCATCTCTTCATCGGCACGGGTGCGACGGTCTTCAACGACCCCGAGCATTATCCGTGGACCATGAGCTGGACGCCGCATTATGCATCGGAAGGCGAGATCTACGCCAGATACATTCTCTCGGCGAAACCCGACGCGAAGATCGGTATCCTGTCCCAGAACGACGATCTCGGCCGCGACTATCTGTTGGGGTTCAGGCGCGCGCTCGGTGACAAGGCATCGACGATGATCGTGTCGTCGTTGACCTACAACACCAGCGACCCGACCATCGATTCCCAGGTGGTTTCGCTGAAGGCGTCGGGCGCGGACGTATTTTTCATTGTCACGGTACCCAAATTCGCCGCGCAGGCCATTCGCAAGGCCTATGACATCGACTGGCATCCGCAGGAATTCGTGGTCAGCGTCGGCTCCTCGATCGCGGGCGCGATTAGGCCGGCCGGATTTGAAGCGGCCAAAGGCATCATCTCGGCGGCCTATCAAAAGGACCCGGCCGACCCGCAGTGGCGAGACGATCCGGCCATGCAAGCCTGGAACGTCTGGATGGACAAGTACAACCCGCGCGTCGACAAGAGCGACTATTACGCCCCCTATGGCTACAACATCGGTTTCGCGGTGGTCCGGCTGCTTAAGCAGTGCGGCGACAATCTGACGCGCGAGAACATCATGCAGCAGGCTTCCCATCTGGATATGGAGCTGCCGTTGCTGCTGCCCGGAATCCGCCTGAAGACCAGCCCGACCGACCTGCGCCCGATCAAGCAGATGCGGCTGGTGCGCTTCGACGGCCAGCGCTACGTGCTGTTCAGCGACGTGCTCGCCAGCGAATGATGCGCCAAAACAACAGCTTCAACTTTTGTTTCTCCTGAACGCCGCCGGTCGCGCAAATCCAGGCGCAAGCCCGAATTAAGCCTCATGCTGTCCGGAATTGCGGCTCATTGCGACCCAAGTTTTTGTTAACAATTGGGGCACGGAGTGTTGCGTAAGCCGGAGATACCCATGCCAAACCGAACCGCGAAATTCGCGTCAGCGATCTTCGCTGGCCTCCTCGCGGGGACTCCGCTAACGACAATTTCACACGGCGCAGCGGCGGAGGAGGAGTGCCTTTCCGGCCCGAACGACAAAGCGCCTGGGGGCGGCCATTGGTACTATCGTATTGATCGTGCCACCAAACGCCATTGCTGGTACCAACGAGAAGAGGGAGAAAAGCTTTCCCCGTCCAATTCGGCTGCATCGGCGCGTCCGATTGCGGCGAAACCGGCACCAGCGGCGCAGCGTTCGGTCGCCGACGCTCACGCCGAACTACCCTGGCAGTCGCGTATCGAACAGCCACGCCGCGATAGGTCGGTTCCGGCAGTAACCGCCGATGCAGCGGTCGGCGAAATTAACCCGGATGTGAAATCACCGGTTGCAGAGGGACAGCAACCGAACCTCGTTTCGCGGTGGTTGGGTCGGTCGGACGCGGATCCTTCGAACAACCCGATTTTCCTGACCAGTCCAACCCCCCTGGCCGGTCCTTTGCCAAATGGTTCTGTGCCAATCAGTCCCGTCGCAAACAAGGACGATCCCGATACGAACGCGAGCGCTGCCTCGCCAACTCAGCCGCCGACCGCTGCCGGTCAGTTCGCCGCGACCGATCTGTCGTCTCCAACCCATTCCGTGCAGATGCTGTTGGCCGCTATTTTGGGCGCGCTGGCGCTGGCCGGCGTGATGGGACGCGCTATTTTCAAATTCGTGGGCCCCCGAAGCCCTGCAAAGCTTAAAGGCCGCGATCGTCGGCGCGCGATCTGGAAATCGACGGGCGGCGGTCGCACGACATCAAACGCCTATCCGGGAGCGGATGCCGTGCCGCCGGATTTCCCTCGTGACCTCGATCAGGTCGAAGACCCCGGTGACAGGATTGCGGAATTGTTGCGGGATTTTTCCCGCAGGGGTCGCAAGGGCGGAAAGACGCGCCAACCCAGCCCAACCTAGAGCCGTTTTGCGTTTGATAGAATCGAAACGGGGCTCGGGATTCTCGATTTGACGCGTTTTGAACGCCGGGCTGGGCTATTTCTCTAATTGCCGCTGCAATTCGCGCACGAACGTCGTCAAACCTGTGCGGCGTTCGCGCTTCAGCCGTTCCGCCTTCAGAATCGACTGCACCTCGGCAAACGCCGCATCGATATCGTGATTGATGACGATATAATCGTATTCGGCCCAGTGGCTCATTTCCTGGCTGGCGCGGCTCATCCGTCCCCGGATGACCCGATCGGAATCCTGCGCGCGGGAGTGCAGGCGTCTTTCCAGGTCGGCGGCGGACGGCGGCAGGATGAAAACGCTGACAACGTCCGCCCGCGCCTTTTCCCGCAATTGCTGCGTGCCCTGCCAATCGATATCGAACAGCACATCCTGTCCCGCCGACAAGGCCGCTTCGACCGGCGCGCGCGGCGTACCATAGCGATTTTCGAACACGGTGGCCCACTCGAGCAACTCGTTTCGCTTTACCATCGCCTCGAATTTGGATTGGTCGACAAACAGGTAGTCGTGGCCTTCGACCTCGCCGGGCCGCATCGGCCGCGTGGTCGCGGACACCGACATCCTCAGTCCCGGCATCCGTTCGATCAGCAAACGCGACAGCGTGGTCTTCCCCGCGCCCGACGGCGACGACAGCACGAACATCAATCCGCGCCGTTCAACCCCGTCGAAGCCATGGCCGCCAGCCGTCATCTTCACTCCAGATTTTGAACCTGTTCGCGGAATTGCTCGACCACATTCTTCATCGCAAGGCCGGTGTTGGTCAGTTCGAGGTCGTTCGACTTGGAGCAGCAGGTATTGACCTCGCGGTTGAATTCCTGCGCCAGGAAATCGAGACGCCGCCCGACCGGTCCGCCCTTGCCGATCATCTCGCGGGCCTGCGAGATATGCGAGGCGATCCGGTCCAGTTCTTCGCGAATATCGGCCTTGGCGGCGATCATGATCGCCTCCTGATGGAGCCGGTCGGGATCGAAGCGTTCGGACGATTCCAGCAGTGCCGCGATCTGCTCGGCAAGCCGTGCCCTGATCGCGTCGGGCTTGCGGCCGGGCGAAGCCTCGGCCTGCTTTGCCAGGATCTCGATCTCGTCCATGCGCTGCGAGAGAATCTGCCCGAGCGTCACGCCCTCGCGCCGGCGCATCTCGACGAGGTTGGCGAGCGCCAGTTCGAAGGACGCCGCTGCGGCGGCCTGCGCAGCCTTGTCTTCGGCCTCGTCGATTTCCGGCTCGACAACCTCGATGACCCCCTTGATCCCCAGGAGCCCGTCGATGCTCGGCGCTACCGCGTCGATCTTGCCGGCGAGCACACCGGCGACCTTGACGATCGAGGCGAGCACCTCCTCGTTGATGCGGATCGTGGAGACCGCGTTGGCGCGCTTGACGTTCAAATTGGCGTACACCGTACCTCGCGACAGCATTTCGCCGGCGCGCTTCTTGGCGAAGCTTTCGAGTTCATCCCATCCGGGCGGCAGCCGCATCCGCAGATCAAAACCCTTGGCGTTGACAGACTTCAGTTCCCATTCGAACGCGTAGGCTCCGCTGGCGCCGTGACTTCGGGCAAAACCAGTCATGCTCGACAGGGCCATCGCGAAAAAACTCCGGAACGGAACAGGGGGTGTGATTCGCAAAGCCAACCACTGCTGCGACCTTAGCGCCTATTGCGCAAAAGTGGATACGGGTTTTGCAAGCAGAATACGCACAAGTTACGAGTTGGCAGCGTTTTCCGGGCCAGGTGCCGTCAGGCTCCGGCGCATGCCGACGAGGCTCCGGCGCATGCCGGCGAGGCCTGCACTATTGCTGAACCACCGGAGGCGCCGCCGTCGACTGCGCCGCTCCCTGCCGGGCCGGCGCGGCATTGCGGGCGGGCTTTTTCGGGGCCGCCGGCTTGGCCGCGGGGGCGGCGGCGTCGACTGGCGTACCTGCCGGGGGCGGCTGGGCATCGTCTGCCGGTTCGACCGTGTCGTTCTGAATCTGCTTTTCCATGGTGCGCAGCTTGGCGACGTTCTTCTGATGCTGATCGTACGTCTCGGTAAAGGCGTGGCCGCCGGTGCCGTCCGCGACAAAGAACAGATCGCGGGTGCGTGCCGGATTGGCGGCGGCTTCCAGCGAGGCGCGCCCGGGATTGGCGATCGGCCCCGGCGGAAGCCCCTCGACCACGTAGGTATTATAGGGGGACGGCTGCTGAATTTCGGAGCGTTTGATCGGCCGTCCCAGCGTTCCCCTGCCGCCAACCAGCCCATAAATGATGGTCGGATCGGACTGTAGCTTTATTCTTTGCCGCAGCCGATTGACGAACACCGCCGCGACCCGGCTGCGCTCGTCCGCCTTGCCGGTTTCCTTCTCGACGATCGATGCCAGCGTCACGAGTTGCTCCGGCGTCTTGACCGGAATGTCCGGATTGCGGCGTTCCCATATTTCGGCCAGCACCCGCTTCTGCGTCTGCTGCATGCGCGCGATCACCTGGTCGCGCGAGGTGCCGCGCGGGAACTTGTAGGTTTCCGGCAGCAAGGTACCCTCGCGCGGCATTTCGCGGACCGCGCCCGCGAAAATGTCGTTCTCGGAAAGCCGGGCCACGATCTGCTCGGAGGTCAGGCCTTCGGGTATCGTGACGGCGTGCTGGACCACCTTGCCTTCGACGATGGTACCGATCACGTCGCGCAGGCTGGCGCTCTTCTGAAACGAGTATTCGCCGGGCTTGAGTTCGGAGCGCGCCTTCAGCGCAAACACGCTGCCGATGAACGCCCAGCGATTGTTGTCGATGACGCCTTCGCGCTGCAGGATATCGGCAATGTCGGTCATTCCCGCGCGCGCCGGAATGTTGACGACCTTGTCCTCCTGCAACGGCCCCGGAGCTTCAAGCTTCTGCTTGCCGTAGACATAGATCCCGCCCGCGCCGATCATCAGGACCAGCACGATGGTAATTACGGCGTTGCCGAAGACCACGAATGGATTGCGGGCGCGCGCGGATCGCTTCGGCGGCGGCGGGACCCGCTCGGGCTCCAGCGCTGCGCGCGGACTCCTTGGCGAAATGGGCGGCCTCTCACTCATCGATGTGACCTAAATCCTGCCGATTCAATCGCGGCCTCGCGAGATTTCCACGTCGGCCGATAGTCTACGCCCAATATCCTAGGATTCATCGCCGAATGCGGCGAATCGGTGGACACTTCTTTACATGATTCATCTGGCGCGTCAGTTGGCGACGCGCTGCACGATCACGGATGCGTTGGTGCCACCGAAACCGAACGAGTTCGAAAGCGCGACATTGATCTCGCGCTTGCGTGGCGTGCGCGGCACGAGATCGATCGCCGTTTCAACCGACGGGTGGTCGAGATTGATGGTTGGAGGAGCGATATTATCGCGAATCGCAAGAACGCTGAAGATACACTCGATCGCTCCCGCCGCACCCAAAAGATGCCCGGTCGACGATTTGGTTGACGACATCGACACCCTGGAAGCGGCGTTGCCCAACAACCGCTCCACCGCACCGAGTTCGATCTCGTCACCTACCTGCGTCGACGTTCCATGCGCGTTGATGTAGTCGATATCGGAAGAAGTTATTGCCGCGCGCTTCATCGCAGCACTCATGCTGCGGAACGCGCCATCGCCATCCGGAGACGGAGACGTGATGTGATAGGCGTCGCCGGATAACCCGTAACCGATCACCTCCGCATAGATCTTCGCGCCGCGCGCCTTGGCGTGCTCGTATTCTTCAAGCACCACGATGCCGGCGCCCTCCCCCATCACGAAACCGTCGCGATCCCGGTCGTAGGGCCGCGACGCTTTTTCCGGGGTATCGTTGAAGCCGGTCGACAGCGCGCGAGACGCGCAGAACCCCGCCATCGACAGCCGGCAAATCGGCGATTCGGTTCCGCCGGCCACCATCACGTCGGCATCGCCGAGCGCGATCAGCCGGCTTGCATCGCCGATCGCATGCGCGCCGGTCGAGCACGCGGTCACCACCGCATGGTTGGGACCCTTCAGGCCGTGCTCGATCGACACATAACCCGAGGCAAGATTGATCAGGCGCCCTGGAATGAAGAACGGCGATATCTTGCGCGGGCCGCGCTCCTTGAGAAGCAGCGCCGTATCGGCGATGCCGGAGAGGCCGCCGATCCCGGAGCCGATCATCGTGCCGGTGGCGCAGCGATCCTCTTCGGTGGCAGGATGCCAATTGGCGTCATCGAGCGCCTGGCGCGCCGCACACATCGCGAAGATGATGAAATCGTCGACCTTGCGCTGATCCTTCGGCTCCATCCACTGGTCGGGGTTGAATGTGCCGTCGGTGCCGTCGCCCCGCGGAATCACGCAAGCGATCCGACAGGTCAGATCAGAGACATCGAATGTATCGATCTTTCTGGCGCCGCTCTCGCTGTTGAGGATGCGCTTCCAGGTCGGCTCGACGCCGCAGCCGAGAGGCGTCACCATGCCGAGGCCCGTCACGACCACCCGCCTCATATCCAGCACTCCAGCCCAGGATTTGCCGCCCACAACAAGAAACCGGTGGACCGTACGACCACGGCCCGCCCGGCTTCCTCGGCACCACGCAGGGGGGTCAGCTTTTCGCGTTCTTTTCTAGAAATTTTGTAGCGTCGCCGACGGTTAAAATCGTCTCCGCCGCATCATCGGGAATTTCGCAACCAAATTCTTCTTCAAACGCCATCACGAGCTCGACGGTATCGAGGCTGTCGGCGCCGAGGTCGTCAATGAAGCTCGCGTTGTCGACCACTTTTTCGGGTTCAACACCAAGGTGTTCGACCACAATCTTCTTAACCCGCTCGCCAATCTCACTCATCTTCAACCTCGTGCTTGTTCCATTGGACTCGACCGCAAGACGTACGAGCCATCGTGGTCGTTAAACTTCCTTCGCAATCGCGCATAGTCTTGATTTGGCCCCGTCATAGCCGACAAAGGCCCGGCGAACGCGGGCAGGCTCCGCACCGCCAATATACAGGGTTTCAAAATCCTGCAATGGCGTTCTTTGCCTTTCCGTCGAGGGTTCGGTTATCATACTTCCCAAGCCTTGACTATAAGCCTCAATCGGGCTTCGGAAACGGCCTTTCGCCCCGCCTGGGGCCATTGGCAACCGGCTCAGATCATGGCCATCCCACCGTTGACGTGAATGGTCTGCCCGGTGACATACGCAGCTTCATTCGAGCTAAGATAGACCGCCGCCGCAGCGATATCTTCGGGCGCTCCGAGTCGCGCCGCAGGAACCTTGGAAAGGATCGTTTCGCGCTGCTTGTCGTTAAGTGCGTCGGTCATCGGCGTCGCAATAAATCCCGGGGCGATGCAATTGGCGGTGATGTTGCGTTTGGCGTATTCGGCCCCCAGCGTCTTGATCATGCCGATCAATCCGGCCTTCGACGCCACGTAGTTACCCTGACCCGGATTGCCGGTCACGCCAACGATCGACGTGACCGCGATGATGCGGCCAAAGCGCTTGCGCATCATCAGCCTGGTCGCCGCCCGCGCCAGACGGAAGGTCGCGGTCAAATTGACCTTGATGACCTCGTCCCAGTCCTCGTCGCGCAATTGCACAAACAGATTGTCCCGGGTGATGCCGGCGTTGGCGACGAGAATGTCGACCTGGCCCATGGCCTTTTCGGCAGACGGTACCAACGCCTCGACCTCGGCGGCGTCGGAGAGATTGCACGGCAGCACGTGAACCCTCTCGCCCAACTTGCCGGCGAGCCCATCCAGCGCCTCGCGCCGGGTCCCGGAAATGGCCACCGTCGCGCCTTGCCCGTGCAGCGCTTGTGCGATCGCGCCACCGATGCCGCCGGTCGCGCCGGTGACGAGCGCCGTCCTGCCAGTCAGATCGAACATTCTTCGTCTCTCCTTCGCTCAAACCGCCTGTGCGGCGGCGAGCGCGTCTTTCGCCGGTACAATATCATTTGGCCCGCCGACTGAAATCCCGACTGCGCCATCGGCAATACGCTTGACCAACCCGCTGAGCACCTTGCCGGCGCCGATTTCGAAGAAAAGTGTGACGCGGCGGCTTGCCATGTAAGCCACCGACTCACGCCAGCGCACGGTTCCCGTGACCTGTTCGACCAGGCGGCGGCGGATCTCGTCCGGATCGGAAATCGGCGCGGCCAGCACGTTCGACACCAGCGGCGACGCCGGCCTGTTGACCTTCACCTCCGCCAGCGCCTTGGCCATCACGTCGGCCGCGGGCTGCATCAGCCGGCAATGAAACGGCGCCGACACCGGCAGCAGCATGGCGCGCTTGGCGCCCCTGGTCTTGGCGATTTCGAGCGCGCGCTCGACCGCGGCCCTGTCGCCGGAGACCACGACCTGCCCGGCGCCATTGTCATTGGCCGCCTCGCAGACCTGACCCTGCGCGGCCTCGTTGGCGACGGCGACCGCGGCCTCGTAGTCGAGACCCAGCAATGCCGCCATCGCGCCGACCCCCACCGGCACCGCCTTCTGCATCGCAAGGCCACGGGTGCGCAGCAGGCGCGCGGCGTCACTGACGCTGAGGCTGCCGGCGGCGGCGAGCGCGGAATATTCGCCGAGCGAATGTCCCGCCACGAATGCGGCATGCGCCGGGACCGAGAAGCCGGCTTCGGACTCCAGCACCCGCAAGGTTGCGATCGAGACCGCCATCAATGCCGGCTGGGCGTTTTCGGTGAGCTGCAGGGTTTCGGCCGGACCGTCCCAGATGATCGCCGTGAGCTTTTCGCCGAGCGCCGCATCGACCTCGTCGAACACCGCCCGGGCCGCCGGAAACGCCTCCGCCAGCGCCTTGCCCATCCCAACCGCCTGGGAACCCTGCCCCGGAAAAATGAATGCTGCCGTCATCGGCGCCGCCCCTGAACGTCCCTGAAATCCCTAAAGTTGTGCCGAAAGACACCGCAGGGGCCCATTGTGTCAAGCCGCCACCGGGAGGTGCTGGAGGGCCGGCTCGCTTTGGCTTGCCTTTCCCTCGCCTTTCTCTTCCCTTTCCCTTGCCATCGCGCCCAAAACCCTTATAAACCGCGCCATCCGTGGATCCCGGCCGGGAGCTGAACGGACGGTCTCAGCAATTTCACCTTTCGGGCGATGTTGATGTGGCAGGGCCAGTCGGTCCGTCGTCCCGTGCTTCCGCCTTCTGAGCATATCGAGTCCTTTCCGAAGGGTTCGAAGGGCTTGCCGCCGGGAACCGCGCCAACACAGGAAAGGACACGCATGCCTCTATATGAGCATGTTTTTCTCGCGCGTCAGGATGCGAGCACCCAGCAGGTCGAAGAACTGACCACCCAGATGACCGGGATCGTCGAGCAGCTCGGCGGCAAGGTCGTGAAGATGGAAAGCTGGGGCGTACGCTCCCTGACCTATCGGATGAACAAGAATCGCAAGGCGCATTTCGTGCTGCTCAACATCGATGGCCCCTCGGCGGCGGTCGCCGAGATCGAGCGCCAGGAGCGGATCAGCGAAGACGTGATCCGCTATCTCACCGTTCGCGTCGAGGAGCACGAGGAAGGTCCCTCGGCGATGATGCGCAAGGCCGATCGCGACCGTGACCGCGACGACCGTGGCGGCGGTTTCCGTGGCGACCGCGATGGCGGCTTCCGTGGCGATCGTGAGGGTGGCGGCGGTGGCGGCTACCGCGGCGACCGTGGTCCACGCCGGCCGCGCGATGACGCCGACGCAGTGGTTGAGGAGTAAGAATCATGGCCGAAGCTGGTGCACGCCGTCCGTTTTTCCGCCGTCGCAAGACCTGCCCGTTCACGGGTCCGAATGCGCCGAAGATCGACTACAAGGATTCCAAGCTGTTGATGCGTTACGTGTCCGAGCGCGGCAAGATCGTGCCGAGCCGCATCACCGCCGTCTCCGCCAAGAAGCAGCGCGAACTCGCCCGCGCCATCAAGCGCTCGCGTTTCCTTGGTTTGCTGCCTTACGTCATTCGCTAAACGGCATGATCCGGAATGGATTCCGGTTTTCCGAATAGGAGCATGCTCAAATAGGAATTCGCTCGATCCCCGGCGTAAGCCGCGGATCGAGCGAATCGCAATAAGGCTCCCGGGTCGTCCGGTTGCCGATGGTTGGGGTTTTCAAAAACCTCTAACCGCTCGAAAGGAGCGGGACAGCTGATGATCGCGATCGTTCTCATTGCCATAGCCGCCGGCTGCGCATCGGCGCTGATGTTCGCCTCGATCGTCTCGGGCGCGCTGATCTCGCTATTGCTGTTCAATCTGGCGCCCCTGCCGCTCATGGTGGCGGCACTCGGATGGGGACCGCTCAGCGCCACCATCGGCGGCATTGTCGCGGCCACCGGCCTCGGCGCGATCTTCGGCCTTCCCTATTGCATCGCCTTTGTCGTCACGGTCGCGCTGCCCGCCTGGTGGCTCGGGCATCTCGCTCTTCTCGGGCGGCCCGTGGCCAATGCCGCCGCGTCGGGCAACGGCGCGTCGCCGGTCGCACCTGATCTCGAATGGTATCCGGTCGGCCGCATCCTGCTCTGGATATCAGGCTTTGCCGCGCTCACCACGATGGCGACCCTGCTCACGCTTGGTGTCGATGCCGCCACGATCACCAGCACGCTGCGGCGTGGCCTGCTGCAGATCCTCCAGATCATCGGCCAGCGCGACGCGGCGCCGACCGCCGAGTCCGAACAATTGATCGATGCAGTGGTGACGATCGCACCGGCGGCCGCTGCGATCATGGCCGTAACAACGCTGACGCTCAACCTCTGGCTCGCCGCAAAAATCACGGCGACTTCCGGGCGATTGCACCGCCCCTGGCCCGACCTGAAAAGCGCCGATCTGCCGCCGACGACGCTTGCCGTGTTGTGTGTCGCCATCGCGCTCTGCTTTACCGGCGGACTGCTTGCGATCCTGGCGCTGATCGTCGCCGCAACCCTGATGATGGCTTACGCGCTGACCGGATTTGCAGCCCTGCATACGTTGACGCTGGCGTTGAAAAGCCGCGCGTTCTGGCTCGGCTGCACCTACGTCATCGTGGTGATGTTCGTCTGGCCCGTTCTGGCGATGGTAGCTCTTGGCCTTGCCGACGCCATTTTCGGAATTCGCCAGCGCTATTTGCAGCGGAAGCCACCGCCGCTTCCCGCGTCCTGAACTCTTGGCTTTAACTCAATCCCGTAAATCTCATCACCTGAAAGGAGAACGAATATGGAAGTCATTTTGCTGGAGCGCGTCGCCAAACTCGGCCAGATGGGCGAAGTCGTCCGCGTCAAGGACGGGTTCGCCCGCAATTTTCTGTTGAAGCGCGGCAAGGCGCTGCGCGCGACGACGGACAATCGCGCCAAATTCGATGGCATGAAGGCCGAGTTGGAGGTCCGCAACCTGCACGCCAAGGGCGAGGCCACCAAGGTCGCGGAGAAAATCGACGGCCGCAACGTCGTCGTGCTGCGTCAGGCATCCGAAACCGGTCAGTTGTTCGGATCGGTGACCGTTCGCGACATCATCGCGTCGTTTGAGGCCGATGGCGTCACCATCAGCCGCAGCCAGATCATGCTGGACGCGCCGATCAAGACCATCGGCAAGCACAAGATCGCCATCGCCGTGCATCCGGAAGTCGAAGTCGGCGTCACCGTGACGGTCGCGCGAAGCGCCGATGAGGCCGAACGCATCAATCGTGGCGAAGACATCTCTTCCCGTCAGGAAGACCAGGACGCCGCCGCCGAAGCGCTCGCCGCCGCCGGCGAATTCTTCGATCCGGAAGCGCGCCGCGACGACGTCGAGCCGCAGGAAGAAGCTGCCTCCGACAAGTAACGCGGTTTCGTTACATCCAGTTACGCACCTCCAAGCCCGGCCCCATCAGGCCGGGCTTGCGATTCGTGCGGTGGCTTTTTCATCGAGCATCGCAATCGACGCCAGCGCGGTTGCGGAGTGTTTCTCGATTCCGCCGGTCACGCAAAAGACATCGGCGGCGACAACCGCGACCTGGCGTCCGGGCTTGATTACCCGGGCACGGCAGATCAGGCGCTCGCCGGCTGCCGGCGACAGCAAATTCAATTTGTATTC
>Ga0209871_1000276_pt1 | contig 14578 bp, 13 predicted proteins | sample OrgsoiDNA2013045_FD_185795 | JGI IMG/M metagenome (GOLD analysis project Ga0209871, IMG submission 185795) | Permafrost soil microbial communities from the Arctic, to analyse light accelerated degradation of dissolved organic matter (DOM) -... | ecosystem: Environmental > Terrestrial > Soil >... | reverse complement strand
CGAGGACGGCGAGAAGGCGCTTGAGATCTGCAAGCGCGGATTGCCCGAGGCGATCCTGCTCGACTGGAACATGCCGGTGATGGACGGCTATGAATTCCTTGGCAATCTGCGGCGCATGCCGGGCGGCGACCAGCCCAAGGTTGTGTTCTGCACCACCGAAAACGACGTCGCGCACATCGCGCGCGCGCTTCACGCCGGTGCCAACGAATACATCATGAAGCCGTTCGACAAGGACATCGTCGCGGCAAAGTTCCAGGAAGTCGGCCTGCTCTGATGCTTTCTATCCGGCGGCTGAACGGCCGTCGGTTATCGTTTTAGTAGTGCCGCTTTCAGCCGTATCGGGTGAACAATGACTGTTGCGTTGACAATTGCCCCACCCCCGAATTCGACGCGGCAAGAGCCGTTGCGGGTGATGGTCGTCGACGACTCCGCGGTCATCAGAGGGTTGATCTCCCGCTGGGTCTCATCCGAGCCGGACATGGTTGTCGCGGCGTCGCTGCGCACGGGTCTTGACGCGGTCAATCAGATCGACCGGGTCAATCCCGATGTTGCCTTGCTCGATATCGAAATGCCGGAGCTCGACGGCATTTCGGCGCTGCCTTTGCTGCTGGCGAAGAAACGCAATCTCATCATCATCATGGCTTCGACCCTGACCCGCCGCAACGCGGAGGTCAGCTTCAAGGCGCTGTCGCTTGGTGCGTCAGACTATATTCCAAAGCCGGAAAGCACCCGGGAACCCGCCGCCGCTGAAACCTTTCGCCACGATCTCATTCAGAAAATTCGCCATCTCGGCGCCAAGGTCCGCCGCGCGGTCCCGGCCTCACCGTCTCCTTCCGCGGTACCCGCGCCGGGTCGGCCGCGCGAGCTGTCGCCCCGGCCGGCGCTGGCGCCGGCTCCCGTTGCATCGCCACCGATCATCCGCCGCGCGTTCAGCATGCAAGCGCCGCGCGCGCTCGTGATCGGTTCATCGACCGGAGGCCCGCAGGCGCTGATGACGCTGGTCACCGAACTCGGCGCTGTGATCGATCGTTTCCCGGTGCTCATCACCCAGCATATGCCGCCCACATTCACGACGATTCTTGCAGAGCACCTCGCGCGCTCAAGCCATCGGCCGGCGCGCGAAGCGGTCGACGGGGAAATCGTCAAGGCCGGCCAGATCTATCTTGCGCCGGGCGGCCGTCATATGCGTGTCGCGCGCAATGGCACGGATGTCGTGATCGCCCTCGACGATGGGCCGCCGGTCAATTTCTGCAAGCCCGCCGTCGACCCGTTGTTCACCTCCGCCATCACTGTCTGGCAGGGCGGCGTTCTGGCTGTGGTGCTGACCGGCATGGGCTCGGACGGGATGCGCGGCGGCAAGGAAATCGTCGCGGCCGGCGGAAGCGTGATCGCCCAGGACGAAGCTTCGAGCGTGGTTTGGGGCATGCCGGGCGCGGCTGCGCATGCGGGCATTTGCGCGGCTATTCTGCCGCTCAATCAGATCGCGCCGAAACTGGTCCGGGTGTTTGCGGGAGATCGTTCGTGACGCCGGTGGACTATGAGTTTTTGCGCAAGCTTCTGAAAGAGCGCTCCGGACTGGACCTGTCGTCCGACAAGCAATATCTGGTGGAAAGCCGGCTGATTCCGCTGGCGCGAAGGATCGGTCTGGCCGGAATAGCCGAACTGGTTGCGAAAATGAAGGGTGGTTCCGACGCGTTGACGACGGAGGTGGCCGAGGCAATGACCACCAACGAAACCTTCTTTTTTCGCGACAAGATTCCGTTCGATCATCTGCGGGAGACGGTGCTGCCCGAACTTCTGCAGGCGCGCGCCAATCGCCGTTCCCTGCGGATCTGGTGTGCGGCTTCCTCGAGCGGACAGGAGCCGTATTCGATCGCGATGTGCCTGAAGGAATTTGCGTCGACGTTGACGGGATGGCGGGTTGAAATTCTTGCGACCGATCTGTCTCAATGTGTGCTGGAAAAATCCAGGGCCGGCATCTTCAGCCAGTTCGAGGTCCAGCGCGGATTGCCGATTCAAATGCTGGTCAAGCACTTTACGCAAGTCGGGGAGCTGTGGCATCTCAACGCCGATATCCGTGCCATGGTGCAGCACCGGCAACTGAATCTGATGCAGGATTTTTCTCATCTTGGAACGTTCGACGTGATCTTTTGCCGCAATGTCCTGATCTATTTCGATCAGTACACCAAGACCGGCATCTTCGATCGCCTCGCCAAGGTGATCGAACCCGATGGCGTGCTGGCGCTCGGCGCAGCCGAAACCGTTGTCGGAATATCCGACGCCTTCAAGCCCTATCCGGACCGGCGCGGGCTGTACCGCCCGAACCTCGCCAGGACGTCACGCGCAGGCGTCATCGCGATGATGCCTCAGGCGTTGCGGGCAGTCGCTTCGGCGGCGGGCTAGAGGATGGCGTGCGGCAAGAACCGCGACGTATTGCCGGTAATCGGATTCTCGTCCTCGCGGATCGATAGCCCACACGGCGTGTGATCGATCAGCCAGCTGCCGAGCACCGGGTATTGCCGGGAAAAATTCGGCAGCGGCGCGAAAGCCTGGCGAATAAAACCCTCGGCGCCATACGGCCCCTGCTGTTCCACTACGGTAACGCCGTCGCTGATCAGCGCGACATTGGCCCCTTCGCGGGAATAGAGCGGCTTGCGCACAAAGGAGGCGCCGAGCTCGGCTGCGTTCGGGTCGTCCTCGAAAAAAGCCGGCAACAGATTGGGATGGCCCGGAAACATCTCCCACAGCAGGGGAAGAATGCCCTTGTTGGAAAGGATGGCTTTCCATGGCGGCTCGATCCAGCGCGTCGGCGCATCGGCTAGCCTTGCGCCGAACGCATCGTGAAACATCCACTCCCAGGGATACAGTTTGAACACCAGCTCGATCGAACGATCGTCAAGATCGGCGAAGCTGCCGTCGTCGCGCAATCCGATGTCCTCGATGTCGATCAATGTGGTCGCAAGACCGGCCTGTCGCGCGGTGTCCTCGAGATAGGCCAGCGTCCCGGCATCCTCGGCGTTTTCGATCGTTCCGGCGAGATGAACGTGGCGTCCGGCGCCGACTTTTTTCCACGCGTCGATCAGGCACTCATGGATCGAATTGAACTGGTCGGCGGTTGCGGGAATGATGCGACGTTCGATCGCCTGCTCCAGCCATGTCCACTGAAACACCGCCGCCTCGAAAATCGAGGTCGGCGTGTCCGCATTGTATTCCAGCAGTTTCGCCGGGCCGCGTCCGTCGAAACTGAGGTCGAGCCGGCCATAGAGTGAGCCCTCGTCACGGTGCCAGCTCTCGGAAATCAGCGGCCAAAATGTTTCCGGTATCTTCAACCGGCGCAAATAATCCTCATCGTCGACCGCGTTGCTGACGAGTTCGAGGCACATGGCGTCGATCTCGCCCGACGGCGCCTCGATCTGATCTTCGATCTCATCCAGCGAGAACGCGTAATAGGCGCGCTCGTCCCAATAGCGCTCGCCATCGATGGTGTGGAAATCAAACCCGGTCTCTTCCGCGGTCGTGCGCCAGTCGCTGCGTTCGGGGCAAGTAATACGCTGCATGGGTCGATGTTAGAGCATGATCCGGAAAAGTGGAAACCGGTTTTCCCTCCGGACAAAAGCGAAGTGTATGCCCCGGAGATCAGGCCCAAACGGAAACCCGAGTTATGCGGCGCATCCGGATCAGGCGCTAGCCTCCGCCATGCCCATGCCCACCATGGCCATGCCCGTGCCCGTGGAATCGATGCAGGCCGCCGCCAAAGCCGCCATAGGTCGCGGGGCAAATTTCCGTGAGCCTTCCATCCGGGCCGCGCGTTCGATAGGGAACGCGTCCGGGACCGCAGTCTACCCGCGGCACAAAACCCATCGATACCGCGCCGACGGCCGCGGTACCCATCATGGTCAGGATGACACGGCGCGAACGTTTCATAGCATCACCTGCTCTTGCACATGCGAGGAGTTTTGGGAGAGCCGCGTCCTGATATTGAAGCCCGGATATTCAAGTCCTGATATTCAAGCTCTCGCATTGAGGCAGAGTTGCGATTGACCGGCAAGCCAGAGCGAAGCGTTTCACAGCATCGTGCGGGACGTCGTCGGTTGGTCTCGTCGTCAGCCGCCGCCGGAAAAATGCGACGCGAACGCATGCGCAAATCCGCCGAATCCGCCGCGCGTGACGCCGCCCGAACCCCAATCGGACGCGGTGCCCGACGAAGAATGGCCGGGCGAGGTGTCTCCGCCGAAGAAACTGCTGCGCGACGATCCGCCCGAAGAGCCGTGACCGCCACTGGATGAAGATCCACGCGGTGGGCACTCGGCGTTGGCTTGTGGTCCCGACGGCGCTGCCATTCCCGGTCGGCTTTGTTCGCAGGTCTCGCCTGGCATCAGCGCGTAGGCGCCACCGCCAATGGCAAAAGTGCCCATCAGGAGCAGCGCCACATGGCTGGAGCGCTTCACCGGTACGGTGCTTTGGATCGCAACCGGCTTGCGTCTGCCGAATTCCCGGTTTGGTTTCTCGGCCATGATCAATAGATCATCGAGGCGGCGTTGAGCGCGCCTGCGGCGAGCGATGCGAGCCCGAGCCAGATCGCGGCTGCGACTTCGCCATTGGCGATCCGCGCCGACAGGTTCGGCACCGGTATCTTGACGATGAAATAGACGCCAATCTGAACGGCAAGCGCGATCGCGCTCCAGATCAGGCAATCCACGACATTGGCGGAGTGGGCGATGGCGCTGACCAGCGGCAGCACGAAACCGAGCAGGCTGAGGCCGAGCGCAATCGCGGCCGCCGGGTCGTTGTCGCGGATCAGCTGGAATTCATCGTGCGGCGTGACGCGGGTATAGACAAAGAGGTAGGCGACGACGGCGACAAGGGCGGTACAGAAGTAGACCAGGAACGCCGGCAGTCCGGCCAGTGATTGCAGGATCATGGAACGCGCCCCTGGAGCATTTTCGAGCGGCGCGGACGCCGGCTCGCGCGAAGAAAACGCGTTAAAACAATGAGATAGAGCATCGGTTCTGGCTCAACCAGAACCCAAAGGGCTCTGGTGGTCCGACAGTCAAGGTTGCACGATCCGTCGGTCGGTGTACGCGAACAGCCGGTTCAATCCCCAAAACAAAAACCCCGCCATTTTGCGGCGGGGTCCAGTTCGGGAGGAGAGAGCCCAACGGGCTCTCGGGTAAAACCTGTGATCAGGCCGGGATCCGTTCTTCGACCTCGTGCGGTTCGCGCAGCACGTAGCCGCGGCCCCACACGGTTTCGATGAAGTTGCGGCCTTCGGAGGCGTTGGCGAGCTTCTTGCGCAGCTTGCAGATGAAGACGTCGATGATCTTCAGTTCCGGCTCGTCCATGCCGCCATAGAGATGGTTGAGGAACATTTCCTTGGTCAGGGTGGTGCCCTTGCGGAGCGAGAGCAGCTCCAGCATCTGGTATTCCTTGCCCGTCAGATGCACGCGCTGGCCGCCGACCTCGACCGTCTTGGTGTCGAGATTGACCACGAGATCGCCGGTCTGGATCACCGACTGGGCGTGGCCCTTGGAACGGCGGACGATCGCATGGATGCGGGCGACCAGTTCGTCCTTGTGGAAGGGCTTTGTCATGTAGTCGTCGGCGCCGACGCCGAGACCCTTGACCTTGTCCTCGATGCCGGCGAGGCCGGAGAGGATCAGGATCGGGGTCTTGATCTTGGACACCCGAAGCTGCTTGAGCACGTCGTACCCCGACATGTCCGGCAGATTGAGGTCCAGCAGGATAATGTCGTAATCGTACAGTTTTCCGAGATCGACGCCTTCTTCCCCAAGGTCCGTCGTATAGACGTTGAAGCTCTCGGATTTGAGCATCAATTCGATCGACTGCGCGACGGCGCTGTCATCTTCTATCAGCAATACGCGCATGCCAGTCCCCTAATGGTCGCCGCTCCGGGCGTCAGGTCGGCCGCACTACTCTGCGGCACTCAAAACGCCTTTGAACAACTGATTCGGATCCTGACGACATATGGTTAACAAAATCTGATTCTGATCCGCAAGCTCTTTCAGTGCAATTTTTAACGAATCGCCCTAAGATGCTGCATCGAAGCAGGTTTTGGTATCCACTCCCGTTCAGGTTCCACATTAAGAGTCGGAACTAATCGACTCCCGCAACTCGTCCTTCATTCAGAAGGGTCGAGCGCGCTCAGTCACAGCAAAGACAGTGACGTAATGATTAACGATGCGGGTAAACACCAAGTTAAGGGCAGGGCCCTAACACGCGGAAACTTAAGGTTTTCGCAATGAAGGCGCTTGCCGAACAGATCACCGACATCGACGGTGTCAATATTTATGGACGCGTGGTCGGCGTGCGCGGCCTGATGGTCGAAATTGCCGGCCCTATCCACGCGATGTCGGTGGGCGCCCGCATCGTGATCGACACCGGCGGCAACCGTTTCATCCCTTCCGAAGTCATCGGCTTCACCGGGAGCAATGCCGTGGTGATGCCGTTCGCCGGCCTCGAAGGGGTCAGGCGCGGCTGCCGCGCGGTGATCGCCAACGCCGCCAGCCAGGTGCGGCCTTCGCCATTGTGGCTTGGTCGAGTCATCAATGCGATGGGCGAGCCGATCGACGGCAAGGGGGCGTTGCCCCAGGGTCAGTCGCCGATGCCCTTTCGGAACTCGCCGCCACCGGCGCATTCGCGCAAGCGCGTCGGCCCGCCGCTCGATCTCGGCGTGCGGGCCCTAAATACCTTTCTGACCTGTTGCCGCGGCCAGCGGCTCGGCATCTTCGCCGGCTCCGGCGTCGGCAAATCGGTGTTGTTGTCGATGCTGGCGCGCAATGTCGACGCGGACATCACGGTGATCGGCCTCGTCGGCGAACGCGGCCGCGAGGTGCAGGAATTTCTGCAGGACGACCTCGGAGACGAGGGGTTGGCGCGGTCGGTGGTCGTAGTGGCGACCTCCGACGAGCCCGCCTTGATGCGGCGCCAGGCGGCCTATCTGACGTTGGCGATCGCCGAATACTTCCGCGATGAAGACAAGGACGTGCTGTGCCTGATGGATTCGGTGACCCGTTTTGCGATGGCCCAGCGCGAAATCGGGCTGTCGGCGGGCGAGCCGCCGACCGCCAAGGGCTATACGCCGACCGTATTCACCGAATTGCCCAAGCTGCTCGAGCGCGCCGGTCCGGGGGTCGGCGTCGGCACCATCACCGGCATCTTTACGGTGCTGGTTGACGGCGACGACCATAATGAGCCGATCGCGGACGCGGTCAGAGGCATTCTGGATGGCCATATCGTGATGCAGCGGTCGATCGCCGAGCGTGGCCGTTTTCCCGCGATCAACATTCTCAAATCGGTTTCCCGCACCATGCCGAAATCAGCCGATCCGGTCTATCTGCCGACCATCATGCGGGCCCGCCAGGTGATGGCAACCTATGCCGACATGGAGGAATTGATCCGGCTTGGGGCCTATCGCGCCGGCTCGAGCGCCGAGGTCGACGAGGCAATCCGCCTGCATGAACCGCTGGAGGGCTTTCTGCGCCAGGCCAAGGACGAAGTGGCCAATATGGGTGACGGTTACCGGCAACTTGAGCGAATCCTAGGGAGCTTGGAAACGGAACGCTAACTTTGTCAGGCCATCATCCCCGCCACACCATTGGTAATGCCGGTTGCGCCCCTGGGGGACACCGGTTCTGTCCCGCGTTCAAATTGGGACTTCTGGGGAGTATGAGTCGATGAAGTCACGTGAAACGCTGATCCGCCTGAAGAAGTTTCAGGTCGACGAAAAGCGCCGAAGGGTTGCCCAGATCGAAGGCATGATCGCTGATTTCCAGCGCATGTCGGTCGATCTGGAGCGCGAAATCCACTCCGAGCAGGAACGCGCCGGGATCAACGATCCCACGCATTTCGCCTATCCGACCTATGCCAAGGCTGCGATCCAGCGGCGGGAAAACCTCACCCGCTCGGCCGATGAACTGCGGATCCAGCTAGAAGACGCCAAGAGCCTGTTGGGCGAAGCCTTCGAGGAGCTCAAGAAGGTCGAGCTGCTGGACGAGCGCGATCAGGCGCGCGAGCGCGCGGAAGAAAACGCCCGGGAACAGGCCGATCTCGACAGCATCGGGCTGATGCGATCCCGCCTCGGGGCGATCGCCTGACGCGCTGCTTTTCGTTTCTCAACTGCAGCACCAACGAAAACCCGGGCCGCGAGGCCCGGGTTTTCGTTTTGATGTCCACAGGCCGGCGACCCCTGGATTGGTGAACCGCCTTGATGCACGATATGCTGCGACACGTGCTCAGGTGGTGTGAACAGGATGTTGCGATGACCCGGTCCGATGCTGCGATAAGTGCCGAATCCCGCGAGTTGGCGCAGCTGTCGACCGACGCGTTGCGCGCATTTCGCGATCGCGAGCAGGCCCGGTACGAAGCGATCAAGGCGCGCGCCACGCCGTTCAATCTGGCGCGCGGCAAGCCCGCGACCGAACAGGTTGCGCTTGCCGACCCATTACTGACCGCCGTCACCACGTCGGCGCAATGCTGGGCCGAAGACGGCAACGATTGCCGGAACTATTACGGCAGCCCGCAAGGCCTGATCGAAGCCCGCCGCCTGTTTGCGCCGATGCTCGGCGCGCCACCCGAACAGGTCCTGGTTGCGAACAATTCGAGCCTGGCGCTGATGCACGACGCGGTGGTCTATGCCCTGCTGACCGGGGCGCGCGACGGCGGCGTGCCATGGCGCGATCACAACCGCCCGATCCGGTTCCTGTGTCCTTCGCCGGGCTATGACCGCCATTTCCAGATCTGCGAGCAATACGGGATCGAGATGATCCAGGTTTCGCTGACCGGGGCCGGCCCGGACATGGATGAGGTCGAGCGGCTGGCTGCTGATCCCGCGGTCAAGGGCATGTGGTGCGTGCCGAAATACAGCAACCCGACTGCGGAAACCTATTCGTCCGGGACCGTCGCGCGGCTGGCGCGAATGGGCGCTGCCGACGACTTCCGGCTGTTCTGGGATAATGCCTACGCGGTGCATGACCTGACCGGCACCTCCGACCGGCTCGACAATGTGCTTGACGCTTGCGCTGCCGCCGGCAATCCGGACCGGGCGCTGGTGTTCGGTTCGACCTCGAAGATCACGTTCGCGCAGGCCGGCCTCGGCATGCTCGCGACCTCGGCCGCCAATATGCGCTGGTTCGTCTCGCGCCATTCGACGCGCACGATCGGGCCCGACAAGCTCAATCAGATGCGCCATGTCCTGGTGTTGCGTGACGCGGCAGGAATTGCCGCGCATATGGAGCAACACCGCCGCCTGCTCGCGCCGAAATTCGCGGCGGTGCAGGAGGTATTCAATGCCCGGCTGGGCGGCACCGGGATCGCGGCCTGGACCGAGCCGCGCGGCGGCTATTTCGTGAGCCTTGACGTCCTCGACGCCTGCGCCCGGCGCGTGGTGGCGCTGGCCAAGGCAGCCGGCATCGAGATGGTGCCGGCGGGCCGCACCTTTCCCAATGGTCGCGATCCGCGCGACCGCAATATCCGTATCGCCCCCTCATTCCCGCCGGCGGACGAGGTCCGCGCGGCGGTCGATGCGCTCGCCACCTGCGTCCTCGTCGCAACCTCAGAGCGCCTGCTCGCCGATCGCGGCGTCAACGCGTGACACGGCGTCGGCCCGGTCTGAAGCGACGGCTCCGACGTTGAACGGGCGGCCGCGAGGCCCCCGGGTTTTCCTTAAATTCCGGGTTTTCCTTAAATCATGTCCACAGGCCGGCCCCCGCCGGCTTGGTAGACCGCTTTGGAGCAGGGTATGGTAGGGAAAGGTTTGGACTGCCGCTCCGGTGCGTACAAAGCGATGGGGCATCGCGAATTCCTGGGGATGCTGAATGACGCCAGCTGAGCTGGTCTGGCTGATTGCCGCCGTTGCGAAGGGGGATGAGGCCGCTTTTGAGCGGCTTTACGTCGCCACGCGCGCGAAACTCTTTGGCGTGGTGCTCCGTATCTTGCGGCGACAGGACCTTGCGGAGGAGGTCATCCAGGAGGCGTATGTCAAGATCTGGAACAGTGCGGGACAGTTCAACCCGAGCCTGTCGTCGCCGATCACATGGATGGTTTCGATCGCCCGGAACCGTGCCATTGACGTCGTGCGCAAACGCACTGAAGTCTCGATCGAGGAGGAGCCGGCGGCCATGGAAGTGGCTGCCGATACCCCTGATCCACTGGCGCGCCGGGAGATGACCGAAGAATTGAAGCGGTTGCTGGAGTGTGTTGGCCGCCTGGAGCCGGATCGGCAAAAGCTGGTGCTGCTGGCCTATTACAACGGCTGGAGTCGCGAGCAACTGGCGGCGAAGTTCGAGACACCGGTGAATACCGTGAAGACCTGGCTGCGCCGCAGCATGTTGGATATCCGGGAGTGTCTTGGACTCTAGATGATGGCCCACAGCGAAGACGATATCGCGCTCGCCGCGGAATATGCACTCGGCACCCTCGATGCCGACGAGCGGGCGCAGGTCGAGACCATGATGTCCAGCGACAAGGACTTCACGGCGATCGTCGAGGCGTGGGAGTACAAGCTTGGTATCTTGAACCAGATGGTCGGATCGATCGAACCGCCGGCCGAAGTCTGGGACAAGATCAAGACCGCGGTAGGACGTGCCGAACCGCAGTCGGCGCTGCTGCTTCCCGACGCCGCGCCACCGCCACCGCCACCGTCACCGCCGCCACCGGCTGCCGCTGAAGTCGTTGAGCCTGCCGCCGCGCCGGCGGACACCTCCAACGTCATCCGGTTGTCCGCCCAGGCTCGGCGTTGGCGCCGCGTTGCTACGTTCACCACGGCAATCGCGGCGGCCCTGGTCGCGATGATCGCGGTCGGGGTCTATCAGCCGGATCTGCTGCCCGATGGCATTCGTCCGAAACCGCGCGTGCAGGTGGTTGAGGTCAAGACTCCTGCGGTGCCGGCGCCGTCCGCGCAGTATGTCGCGGTGTTGCAGAAAGACGGCGGGTCGCCCGCCTTCATTCTCACGGTTGATGCGGCGACCAAGAATTTCACGGTCCGCAAGGTCGGCGCCGCCGCCGAGCCCGGCAAGAGCTTCGAGCTCTGGCTGATTTCGGACAAGCTACCACGGCCGCGCTCGCTGGGTGTGATCGGCGGCGCCGACTTCACCGCGCGCCCGGTGCTTTCGTCCTACGATACCGACACCATCAACACCGCGACCTATGCGGTGACGGTCGAGCAGGCCGGCGGATCGCCCGACGGCAATCCGCACTCGGCGCCGGTCTTTACCGGCAAGCTGATCGAGAGCGTTCCGCCGGCGGCTCCGGCGCCTTCTCAGGCCCGTTAGAGGCCCGTGCCGCATGCGGCGAGCCACCTCGCCACATGGCGAAGCCCGAGCCTTTGCGCCTCATGAACAAGAAAGCACGTCCCAAAAAGAGAAAACGCCCGTGGGGAGCGGGCGTTTTCGGTAGTCGACTTGGGGTAGTTGGGTCTTCTACATATCCACGTGGCGACTTTGGGGGGCTGCTAAAGAGGCCGCGCGAATTCCGGAAATCCTTATGTTAGCGGACCGTGGATGTGTCTGAGCTCGTGACCGTCACGGCCTTGCCGGCCTTGATGACGTGCGCGGTCTGGGTATATCCGTCGTCCGAATTGTTGCGAGCCGAGATGCCGAAGCCAGCGACCGCGATACCGGCGACGAGCGCGACGACCACGATCTTGAGATGGGTCGTGCGATCTGCGCTGTAGATCGAATGGTTCATCGAAGGCTCCTGCAGTCCTGCTGCCTCTTGCCGATTGGTCGATTTCGTCCACCGGCAGGTTCAACGTCTCGGTCCTGCAAACGTGGGGATTCGGCCTTTAGTTCCAAAGAGGCGATCACAAGGCAGTGAAAAGACTTGAACTCCCGCGATTGACGCCGCTGTCAGGATCTTTGAAAATTGAAAATAATTGAATTATTACAATAAGTTACAATTTTTGACCATCTTGCGCCGCAAAATGGTGCCAATCAGTTCGAGCTGATAAATCATTTGCCTGTGGCTAAAAAGACCCGTCGCTGGTGCGTTGATTTGCCTCGGGCAAGAGCGGTCTCAAGCGAAAGCCTCGCCCCGGACGTGATCCGGAGTGGATGACTGTTCGCGTCAGGAAAACGCGTCAAAGCGAAAGATGAGAACCTCGGTCTGATGCGTCTAGACGCTTCCGACCGTCTTCAGCCGTGCGCGGGGATGAATTTCAGCCTGCGACAGAACCGTGGTTTGCGACCTGAACCGCTCCACCAGCGAGCGCACGAAGGGGCGGATCGCCGCCGAGGTGACCAATACCGGCGACTCGCCTTCGCGGGCGGCCTGTTCGAAACGGTCACGCACCGCGGTCATGAACTCGCTCAACCTGGACGGCTGCATCGCAAGGCTGCGTTCCTCGCCCTGGCCGACCAGCGACTCGGCAAAAGCCTGCTCCCACTTTGCCGACAGCGCGATCAACGGCAGGTAGCCGTTCATCGAGGTGTTCTGCGCGCAGATCTGCCGCGCCAGCCGCGCGCGAACATGTTCGACCACCGCCGCCGGGTTGCGTGAGAACGCCAGCGCGTCGGCGATGCCTTCGAGAATGGTGGAGAGATCGCGGATCGAGATACGCTCGGCGAGCAACAGCTGCAGCACGCGCTGGATGCCCGATATCGTGACCATGCTCGGCACGATGTCCTTGACCAGTTCGCCTTGCTCCTTCGGCAGATCCTTGAGGAGTTTTTGCACCTCGCCATAGGACAAGAGGTCCGACATGTTGTTCTTGAGCAGTTCGGTGAGGTGGGTCGAGAGCACCGTTGCGGCGTCGACCACGGTGTAGCCCTTCAACGTGGCCTCTTCCTTCAGGCTGGCGTCGACCCAGGTCGCCGGCAGCCCGAAGGTCGGCTCGATGGTGTGAATGCCGGGCACCCCGACCTGATTTCCGGCGGGGTCCATGACCATGAACTGGCTTGGCCAGATCTTGCCGGTGCCGGCATCGACTTCCTTGATCTTGATGATGTAGGTGTTGGCCTCCAGCTGCACATTGTCGAGAATCCGCACCGCCGGCATCACAAAGCCCATCTCGACCGCCAGCGAACGGCGCAGCGCCTTGATCTGCTCGGTCAGGCGGTCGGTACCGTCGGGACCGTTCACCAGCGGCAGCAGCGCATAGCCGAGTTCGATCTTGAGATCGTCGATCTTCAGCGCCGTTGAAATCGGCTCATCCGCAGCACTCGCGGCAGCCGCGGCCGCAGCCGGAGCGGCCGCCGCGACGGCGTCGGCCTCCTTGGTGGCGCGATTGCGTTTGCGCGCCGACAACGCCGCCGCCGCCGCGCCGGTGCCCAGCAGGAGGAAGGGAATCATCGGAATGCCCGGCAGCATCGCCAGCACCAGCATCACGCCGGCCGACATGCCGAGCGCCTGCGGATAACCGGAAAGCTGCTTCATCAGCGCCTTGTCGGCGGCGCCGCTGACGCCGGCTTTCGAGACCAGCAAACCGGCGGCGGTCGACACGATCAGGGCGGGGATCTGGGTGACCAGGCCGTCGCCGACGGTCAGCAGTGTGTAGGTGCGTGCGGCTTCGCCGAAGCCGAGGCCCTGCTGGGCGACGCCGATAATGATGCCGCCGATGACGTTGATGAACACGACGAGCAGGCCCGCGACCGCGTCGCCGCGCACGAATTTCGACGCACCGTCCATCGCACCGAAGAAGCCGCTTTCGTCCTCCAGCGCCTTGCGGCGCTCTTTCGCGACCTTCTCGTCGATCAAGCCGGCGGAGAGGTCGGCGTCGATCGCCATCTGCTTGCCCGGCATGGCGTCGAGGTGAAAGCGGGCCGCGACTTCCGCGATGCGCCCCGAGCCCTTGGTGATGACGACGAAGTTCACGATCACCAGGATCGCGAAGACGATAATTCCGATGACGAAATTGCCGCCCATCACGAAATTGCCGAAGGCTTCGATGACGTGGCCGGCGGCGGCGGTGCCTTCATGTCCCTTCGACAGGATCAGCCGCGTGGAAGCGAGATTGAGCGACAGCCGCAGCATCGTCGAAATCAGAAGGATGGTCGGGAACGACGAGAATTCCAGCGGCGCCTGGATGAACAGCGATGTCATCAGGATCAGGATCGACAGCGTGATCGAGATCGCCAGAAACAGATCGAGCACGATCGAGGGCAAAGGGAGGATCAGCACCACCAGGATGGTGAGGATGCCGAACGCCAGCGCGAGATCGCCGCGCTTCAGGATGGTGCCGATTTCGCTGAGACTAGGAAATTGGTTGCCCGTCGCTCCGACCTGACCTGCCGTGATATCGACCATGGTTGCTGCTTCCCCCCGCATATGCCGGTCGCGGGCGCCAAACGTCTTGGCGGCGGTCGAAGGACCACCGTTTCGAAAGTGAGGCACCGCACTGGCGTCCACGGGTACTCCCCCGTCTTACGCGGCTGACGACACTCAAACTTCACTAGGCAATTTTTGCCCGCTTTATGGTTAGGAAAGCGTTAACGGGGCGGCTCCTCACCGTCATTCCGGGGCGATGCGAACGGGTCCGGCCTTTGGCCGACCCGATGACAGGCTCCGCATCGAATCCGGAATCTCGAGGTTCCGGGTTCGCTCGTTACACTCCCCGGAACGACGG
>Ga0209871_1000275_pt1 | contig 14605 bp, 13 predicted proteins | sample OrgsoiDNA2013045_FD_185795 | JGI IMG/M metagenome (GOLD analysis project Ga0209871, IMG submission 185795) | Permafrost soil microbial communities from the Arctic, to analyse light accelerated degradation of dissolved organic matter (DOM) -... | ecosystem: Environmental > Terrestrial > Soil >... | reverse complement strand
GGCGCGGACTCCTACCGGAAGGCCGTCAATGAGAAACGACGAGCGGGCGAGGACTGCGCGCAGCCGCGAGTTCTGCGGGACTCCAACGTCGCGCCCCGCCTTGCCGCGCGCCGCCGCGAGCGCGCCGGCGAGCGTGTCAGCGGTGATCGTCTCCTCGGCGAGTCCCGCCGCCTCCTTCGCCGCGGCCCAGTAGCGCAAGGTCACGATGGCCATGTCAGCTATCCTCGCTCATAGCGACCCCGGGGCGATGCCGGCCCGGGTTTCACGGGCGTCCACGGGCGAGCTTCCTGCGGATGATGCCGCGGGCCGGAGGTGGCGAAGGTTGAGCAATGTCCTCGTGCTCACTAACTCGCATGAGCCTGCCGCCGAGATCCTGCCGTCACTCAGCCTGCTGCCGCATGAGACCCGGCTGCTGCCCGCGGACGCGGAGACGGTGGCCAGCGCACCGCCGGCTGACGCCATCCTGGTGGACGCCCGGCGCGATCTGGTGCAGGTCAGGCAGCTCTTCCGGCTGCTTCGCGGCACCGGGATCAAGATTCCCGTGCTTGCCATCGTGACCGAAGGCGGCTGGGCGGCGGTCACCGCTGAGTGGGGCGCTGATGACCTCATCCTGCATTCGGCGGGCCCCGGCGAGGTCGAGGCACGGCTTCGCCTGGCTATCGGCCGGATGGCGGGCCGGGAGCCAGCGGCGACCGGCGAGGTCCGCTCCGGCGAGCTGATCATCAACGAGGTCACCTACTCGGCCCGGATGCACGGCCACGCCCTTGACCTGACCTTCAAGGAGTTCGAGCTGCTGAAGTTCCTTGCTCAGCATCCGCGGCGGGTCTTTACCCGGTCTCAGCTGCTGCAGGAGGTGTGGGGCTATGACTACTTCGGCGGCACCAGGACGGTTGACGTGCATGTGCGCAGGCTGCGGGCCAAGCTTGGCGCCGAGAACGAGGCGCTGATCGGCACAGTCCGCAACGTCGGCTACAGATTCGTCCCGGCCAGGGCCGACGGGCGCGCCGCTGGCACGGCCAGCGCGGCGCACCAGCAGGCCGACCCGGCCCCGAACCGGGCAAATGAGCGGCCGGGCCGTCCCGTCCGTGCGCGCCGCACCGTTCATTCCAGCCAGAACGAGGACATCGGGGGTCAGCACGCCGGCGACTCCGGCCAGCCCGAGGACGGCGCCGGTCATTACGTCGGCGGCACCAGCCAGAAGGAGGCACGTCCTGCACACGCCGACAGATGACGTGCCCGACGGGGGCCGGCCCGGCCCGGCCCCGCCCGGCCCCCGCCCGCCCGATCAGCAGCTCGGCAGTACCGGGCCGACGGAGATCCGGGTCAGCGGGCCACTCGCCGCGCCAGCGGCCGAGACGGTGCTGGGGCTGGTCCGGCTGGCCGCGGAGGAAGACGGTGTCGGCCCGCTCTCCGAGCACGTCATGCTGCACCTGAGATACGGCGGCGATTCCAGGGCCCGCAACCTGCTCCTCTTCCGCGACCGGGAACTCGCGGGCTACGCGCACCTGGATCCGACCGATCCGGTGGAGGGCCCGAGCGGCGAGCTCGTCATCCACCCGGCGCACCGGCGGCACGGGCTCGGTCTTGAGCTGGTGCGCGCGCTGGTGGCCGAGGCCGGCGAGCGGCAGCTGAGACTGTGGGCGCATGGCGACCTGCTCGCCGCGTCGCGGCTGGCCGCGGCGGCGGGCTTCGAGCGGGCCAGGGCATTGTGGCAGATGCGGCGATCGCTGCAGACCCGGCTGGCCGGGCCGCGGCTGGCGGAGGGCCTCGCGATCCGGACGTTCATCATTGGCCGCGACGAAGATGCCTGGACGGACCTCAACTCCCGCGCGTTCTCCCGGCATCCGGAGCAGGGAGCCTGGACGCGAGCGGATCTCGACCTGCGGGAGCGCGAGCCGTGGTTCGACCCGGCGGGCTTCTTCCTCGCCGAGCGAGCCGGCAAGATCGTGGGGTTTCACTGGACGAAGATCCACGGCCAGGGCGGCAAGGCGGGCGATCACGACCATGAGGCCATCGGAGAGGTCTACGTCGTGGGGGTCGATCCGGATGAGCGCGGCACCGGGCTCGGCCGCGCGCTCACCCTGGTCGGCCTGCGGTACCTGCGCTCCCGCGGGCTGTTTCAGGTCATGCTGTACGTGGACGAGGTCAATACGGCCGCGATCAGGCTGTACGAGTCGCTGGGCTTCGCGCACTGGGACACCGATGTCATGTTCGGCAGAACTCCCGCTCCCGGCCCCGGCACTTCTTGACGCTCGGACAGGGCTGCCCTCCCCTTTCCATGATCACGGAAGATCCGACGGTCCCAGCACGTCGGATCTTCCGTGATCATGGAAGGGAGGCGGTGGAGCAGCAGCGGGCCGGGGGGCGGGGGGCAGTCGGCTTGGGCGGAAGGCAGTCAGGCGGTGGCAGTCGGACCGTGGCAGTCAGGCCGTGGCAGTCAGGCGGGGCAGTCAGCCGGGGCCGACAGATGCCGCGGCAGCGGGACGTATGCCGAGAACCTCGTCCAGCTCTTCGGCCGTGAGCGGCCGGTCACTTGCGGCAACGGCGCTGAGAACCTCGGCGTACAGGTCTATCTCGTCGAGCGCCACATAGTCGGGGACACGAAGATCGAGTTGTCCTCGCACCGCGTCCACCTCCATCGCCGAGCGGATTTGCGGAACCTGATACCAGGCTACGTCGAGACTGCTGTCCCCGCATGACCCATCAGAACCATTTTTGAGATCACCCTCGGGTGGGTTTGATCACTATTGGGCCAGGACATCCGTCATCCCAGATGGCTCGGACGGGTCAGTCCGGGCATGGCCGCCGGACCATCGGGCGGCGCGATGTTGCTCCGCGCGCCTGACGTACCGCTGCGCAGTCTGCGCGAACAGCCGCCGGTCGGCTTCTGTCAGCTCGCGGACGACCCGGCCCGGCACCCCGGCGAAGAGCACGCCCGCCGGGACGCGGCTGTCGGCCAGGACCACGGTGCCGGCAGCCACCAGCGAGCCGGCCCCGATCCGCGCTCGGCACAGGACGATCGCGCCGATTCCGACCAGTGCCCCGGTCTCAATGTGCGCGCCGTGAACCGTCACGCGATGCGCGAGGCTGGCCCGCTCTTCCAGGATCACCGGCTCCCCGGCATCCACGTGCAGGCAGCACAGGTCCTGGATGTTGCATTCGGGGCCGACGACGATCTCGTCCTCATCGGCTCGAAGGACTGCTCCGTACCAGACGCTCGCCGCGCGGCCCAGCGTGACCCTGCCGATGACCACGGCGCCTGGCGCGATCCATGCCTCTGGATGGACCGACGGAACGAATCCGTCCAGGGACCCGCTCATCCTCGTGTCGCTCATGACCCGCGTACCCTCTCTCCGGTAGTGTGGCGGACGTCGCGATCAGCCGCGGGGAATGGCCAGCCCGAAGCCTACGGTGACGTCTGCGGTCGCTCGCGCCGAGGCCGGTGCGGGGAGCCGACGTGAACCGGTGGCCGGGCGGGTCGGCACCGGGGCGGGCCAGCGCCGGGCGTCAGCGGTTGGCACGGGGCGTCAGCTCAGGCACTAGGCTCCGTAGGCGGTCCGATGGCATTCTCCGTAGGCGGTCCGATGGCATTTTGGCTCAGGTACACGTGTTTGCGCCAGCCCGAGCCTGGCCGTTATCGACACTGATAGTGCTCGGTCGGCGGCCGGTTTGGACAACACGACGAATAGGTACAAAACAGGATAGTCAGCCGTTTCGGTTGCGCGTGAGGTGCTTCGGGACAATAGTCGACCCCGTCAATGCAGCACGTCTCACGCACGACTTCTCACGCATTTCCGGCCGCCGGCGGACACCAGCCGCCGCCGACAAGCCCATGCACGCCAACTGCAGACCCGGTCCGCCCCAGCCCGCCCAGATCGCGCTCCAGCCGAGCCGGCCAGGATCTGCCTGAACTACCTGACGGGTGACACGATGAGCGAGCACAGCGACCTCCTTGCCGAGGCAGGCCAGGAAGACCTGTTCGAAAAAGAGATGCGCGGCTACAGCCGCCGGCGGGTTGATGAGTTCGTAGCCAAGAACCGGAGCCAGATCCGCGACCTGGAAGACAGGCTGTCGCGCGAGCTCGACAATAACGAGCGGCTGCGGCTTGAGCTCTCCTCGGCACGGCAGGCATCAGAAGACAAGCCGGCGCACGAGGAGATCAGCGAGCGGGTCGGCCAGATCCTGAAGCTGGCCGACGACGAGGCCAAGGCGCAGCGTGATCGCGCCAACGACGAGATGGCCAAGCTCCGCAATGACGCCAAGCAGGAGACGGACAAGCTCCGCGGCGACGCCAAGCAGGACACCGACAAGGTCAGGGCCGAGGCGCACGAGCAGGCTGAGCGCATGCTGAGCGCGGCCCAGGAGCAGGCCGAGCACTCCATTGCCACGGCCAAGGCCGAGGCGGACAAGACGCGGGGTGCCGCGCGGTCCGAGGCTGAGCGCGCCGTCGCTGACGCCAACAAGCATGCCGAGAGCGCGGTCGCCGCCGCCAAGTCGCAGGCCAAGCAGCAGCTCGACGAGGCCACGGCACGCGCGACCGCGATCCACGATGGTGCGGAGCGCCGCCTCAACCTGCTGATGTCCCGGCACGTCGAGGCCATCCGGCGGCTCACTGAGATCCGCGACGTGGTCACCACGCTCGTGGCCGGCGAGTCCTCCCGCGGGTCGCTGGAGGACGAGGTCAACAAGACCGTGGCCGGTGCCATCGGCGCGGCAGACGGAAAGTCCGGCGCGCAGTCAGCCGGCCCGGCTGAGGGCCGGCACGCCACGGCTGCGGCGGCCGCTGCGGCCGGCGCGGCCCAGACGGCCGCTGCCCCGCGCCCCGGCACTGTGCCTGTCGGCGCGGCAGCAGGGTCGGCAAAGCCCGGCGAGCACAGGGGCGAGACACACGGCGCGGGAAACGGGCGCGGCTCCGGCGACGGGACGACCCAGGGCAGCGGGCGGCAGGGCATGGTCTCCGGAGCCAGGGCGGGAAACGGGCATCAGTCCGACTCTGACAGCCGTCAGGGCGCGAGTCACCCGGCCGAGGCCGAGACCGCAAAGCACGTGACCGCCGCAGGGCCCCGCCCGTCTGACCCAGCCGACGACACGGCGGAAAGCACCCGGATCATCGAATAGCCCGGCCAGCGAAGCACGCCGGCCGCTCACCGCGGCCAGGCATCGGGCAGGCGAAAGAACCGAGCAAGGGGGGGCGGGTTCCCGGTAACACGGGAACCCGCCCCCCTTGCTTGCTGGCGGGCGGTCGGTCCCCGGGGCGACAGGGTGGCTGGGGCTATCCGGGGAGACCGTCCAGCCGCCGCAGGATGACGCCCTCGCGCAGCGCCCATGGGCAGACCTCCAGCTCAGGCAGGCTGAACAGGTCCATGGCAGCGTCCGCTACAATCGCGCCGGCCGCGAGCTGCGGTGCCCGCAGGAGAGAAACCCCCGGCAGCTGCGCGCGCTGGGCGACAGTGGTCCCTGCTAGCCGTTCTGCGAGTGCTTTGACATCGGCGTGCCGCAAGATACGCCGGACATACTGGCCGTCGCTGGACGGCGCCGCTCCGCCGATCCTGGCCAGCTGGCGGAATGTCTTCGACGTCGCAACCGCATGGTTGGGACCGCCATCGCGCAGGACGCTGCTGGCCGTCGCCGCGATCTCCGCCCGGACATGCTTGCGGAGCTGGCGCACCTCCTTGCCTGACGGCGGGTCGCCGGCCAGCCAGTCCCTGGTCAGGCGGCTGGCGCCCAGTGGCAGCGAGATCGCGACGTCGGGCACCTCGTCCTGACCCGAGGCGATTTCCAGCGAGCCGCCGCCGATGTCGAGCATCAGCAGCCGGCCTGACGACCAGCCGAACCACCGCCGGACGGCAAGGAACGTCAGCCGGGACTCGTCAGGACCGGGCAGCACCTGGATATGCACCTTGGTCTCGGCCTCGATCCAGGCCAGCAGCTCGTCGCCGTTGGCGGCGTCGCGCACCGCGGACGTGGCGAAGGCAAGCAGTTCGTGAACTCCCTTGTCTTCGGCGATCTGCAGCGCCTGCGCCACGAACGCGCGCAGCTGAACGGCGCACTCCCTGGTCAGCCGGTTGCGCGCATCCAGATGGTCGCCGAGGTGGAGCTCGGCCTTGTGCGAGTACGCCGGTATGGGGTGCGCGCCCTGGTGGGCATCCACCACGAGCAGGTGCACCGTGTTCGATCCCACGTCCAGGACCCCAAGTCGCATACCATGACGCTACTCAACTAGCGGCCAAACAGCATTTAGCTGCTCGCCGCGGGACGGTATGTTCGGGTATCCGGACGTCATCCTCTATCCCCTGGAGACCGGAGTGACCGAGACCTCGACCGGCGCCGTCAAGGTCGAGCAGTGCCGCAAGCGGGTACGCGCCTACCTGGACGGAGAGCTCGTCGCCGACTCGCGGCGGCCGCTGCTGGTGTGGGAGAGATGGCCGTCTTATCCGGACTACTACCTGCCCATTGCTGACGTCCGCGCTGAGCTGATCGGCTCCGGCCAGGCCGAGAGCGTGGCCGGGCTCGGCGACGCGGAGCTGCTGAACGTCAAGGTCGCCACGGCGACGGCGCAGCGGGCAGCACGCCGCTACCGCGACTCGCCGGTGCCGGAGCTGCGCGATGCCGTGTGTTTTGACTGGGATGCGATGAGCGAATGGCTCGAGGAGGACGAGCCCGTCTACGTGCACCCCCGCGACCCTTATTCGCGGATCGATATCCTGGGCAGCTCGCGGCATGTCCGGGTCGAGGTGGACGGCGTCACCGTGGCCGACTCGCGGCAGCCGCGGATCCTGTTCGAGACCGGCATGACGCCGCGGTACTACATCCCGCTGACCGATGTGCGGATGGGCCTGCTGCGACCGTCCGCCACGCAGTCGCACTGCCCGTACAAGGGGACGTCCGGCTACTGGTCGGTGGACACCGGGAGCGGCCTGCACGAGGACATCGTGTGGATCTACCGCACTCCGCTGCCGGAGAGCCAGAAGATCGCCGGCCTGGCCTGCTTCTTCGACGAGAGGGTTGACGTGTTCCTGGAGGGAGAACTGCAGCCCCGGCCGGTCACGGTCTTCAGCTGATCTCTGGCGGGCAGGGCGGGCGCGCTGGCGGGCAGGGCGGGGCAGGGCGGGCGCGCTGGATCGGCGTGCCTCGCGGGGGCGCGCTGGCGAGCGGGGCTGGCTAGTTCTTGTCCAGGTCGTCGATGAGCGCGAAGGACGGGCCCCGGCTGGCGGCGATGTCGCGGGACGCTGCCTCGGCCTTGCGCATCACCCGCAGGATGTTGCCGTTCGCGAGCCGCGCGCAGTCGGCCTCGCTCCAGCCGCGGCTGATCAGCTCGGTGAACAGGGCCGGATAACAGGACACGTCCATCAGGCCCTCGGGCAGCTGGTCGGTGCCGTCGTAGTCCCCGCCGAGGCCGATGTGATCGGAACCCGCGACCTCCCGGACATGCTCGACGTGGTCGGCGACCTGGGAGAGGGTGGCCGAGGGTCTCGGGTGACCGGCGGCCCACTCGTCCTTCTGCTGATAGCGGGTGGCCATGTTCCCCGGATCCAGCCCGCGCCGCTCCAGCTCCGCCGCGAACTCCCGCTCCCAGTCCCGGCAGGCCTGCGACACGAACGCGGGCACGAACGTCACCATGCACAACCCCCCGTTGCGGGGCAGGCGGGCGAGAACGTCGTCGGGCACATTGCGGGGATGGTCGCAGATCGCCCGCGCCGATGAGTGCGAGAAGATGACCGGCGCCTCGGCGGCATCGATCGCGTCGTTCATGGTGCCGGCCGAGACGTGGGACAGATCGACGAGCATGCCCAGCCGCTGCATCTCCCTGACCACCTCACGGCCGAACTCCGTCAGCCCGCCGACCGCGGGCTCGTCCGTCGCCGAGTCGGCCCAGGGCACATTGCGGTTGTGGGTCAGGGTCATGTACCGGACGCCCAGCGCATGCAGGGCCCGCAGGGTGCCCATCGACGACGCGATCGAGTGCCCGCCCTCCGCGCCCAGCATGGACGCGATCTTGCCGGCCGAGGTGATCCGCTCGACGTCCGCGGCGGTCAGCGCGAGCTCGAGAGCCGCCGGATAGCGCCCGATGAGCTGGTGAACCAGGTCGATCTGCTCCAGGGTGGTCATCACCGCCGATTCGCCTTGCAGTTCGGCGGGCACGTAGACCGACCAGAACTGGGCTCCGACCCCGCCTGCCGACAGCCGGGGCAGGTCCGTATGGGTGAAGGAAACCGGTGCCGCAAGATCTGTCCGGCCAGGATCGAGCGAGCCTGCCTGGCGCAGTGCCCAGGCGAGATCGTTATGGCCGTCGACGACAGGAAACCGGCTGAGCAAGTCGCGCGCACGTGCGTCAGGACCGGAGGTGCGGTTGCTGGTCATTACTACAGCTTACGAAGATAGTCCTGAATTGAGGTTCCGGGGGCCTCCAGGCGGGCGGGTCCTGCTGGCCGGGACCTGAGCGCGCACCTCAGCCGGATACGGTCACCTCGTGCCACACCCCGCCGTTCAGGTTGATGTTGTTGCCGTGAGCCTGGCCAGGTTGGTCGTCACCGATGTAGGTGTACAGCGGGCGGCCGTCATAGGTCGCCTGGCTCGAGCCGTCACCCCGCTTGATCGTGCCGATCTTGCCGGTCACGCCCGGGCCCGCGGTCACGGGTGCCTTGACGGGCGGCCAGTACGCAGCGCATGACCCGTTGCAATTCGACGTGGTCCGGGTATCAGGGACGAACCAGTAGAGCGTGAGGCCCCTGGCGTTGGTCACCACGGGCACGCCGCCGATCTTCGTCGTCTGCAGCCCGCCGCCCGCGGCGGCCGGGGCAGGCGCTCCTGCCCCGGCAAGGGCGATGCCCAGCGCCACCAGGGCGACCAGGGAAACGGCCGCGACCGCTAGTCCGGTGCCCGGAACGCCCGCCTGCAGCCTGGCCAGCAGCGCGCTGCCGCCTGCTGGCCCCGCTGACCCGGCCGGCCTGGCGGCTGACCCGGCTTGCCTGTCCCCCGCGGCAGGCACGACAGCCAGGACAGCTAGCGCGGCGAAGGCGGCTATCTCAATCACCCCGGCGACGATCCCCGGGGTGGTGCGGACCTCACGGAAGCCGAACAGGCCGACCCAGACAGTCAGCAGGTAGCCGACGAGGGTCGACACGGCGAACCCGGCTCCGGCCGCAGCGGCCAGCCGGCCCACCGGACGGCCGCCGAGCACGAGAACGGCCACCGCGAGGCCGAAGGCGGCGATCACCTGGAGCAGGAACAGCGGCCCGATGACCGATAGCGAGCTGTAGCCGGTCAGGTACAGGTCAAGGTGAATCGCCCCGGTCACGGCCAGGAGCGCCGCCCCGCCAAGCCGCAATCCGAGCTGCTGCTGCTGGCTCAGTTCCCGCTCCGTTTTCTTCATGACCATTCAACGCCCCCGTCCGCCCGCCGGTTCATTCCGCCGGTTGTGAGCGGGAACAGCTGCCTACTGGGCGGGCAGCTCAGTCAGCAGGTCGCCCGACGTCTCCATCCCGGCCCGCCACACTGAGCGAGACACGATCTTGGTCGGATCGGCGCGATGCCGGTAGCGGGCGGCGATCTCGGTGCATTCCTCGAGCAGGCCCTCGGACAGCGTGGTCGGCTCCAGGCCCAGGGCCAGGAACTGGTCATTGCGGACGCACAGCTCGTTCTCGTCGGCTTCCTGCCTCGGGTTCGGCAGGTACGCGATCTCCACGCCCATCGTGTCGCCGACCATCTTGGCCAGCTCGAGGACTCGGTGCGTTTCGGTGATCTGGTTCAGGACGAGCGGCCGGGAGCCTGCCTCAGGCGGATTGGCCAGCGCGATCTCGATGCACCGGACCGTGTCACGGATGTGGATGAACGCGCGGGTCTGGCCGCCGCTGCCGTGCACCGTCAGCGGGTGCCCGATGGCAGCCTGCATGAGGAAGCGGTTGAGCACCGTGCCGTAGTCGCCGTCATAGTCGAACCGGTTGATGAGCCGCTCGTCGCGGCTGGTCTGGGGGGTCTGCGTGCCCCAGACGATGCCCTGGTGCAGGTCGGTGATCCGCACCCGGTCGTTCTTGGCGTAGAACGAGAACATCAGCTGGTCAAGGGTCTTGGTCATGTGGTAGACCGACCCAGGGTTGGCCGGGTGCAGGATCTCCCGTTCGATCTCGCCGTCCGGGGTCGGCACCTTCACGGTCAGGTAGCCCTCAGGGATGGGGGCGGTGCCGGACCAGCCGTAGCCGTAGACGCCCATCGTGCCCAGGTGCACCAGCGCGGCATCAATTCCGGTGTCGACCAGCGCGGTCAGCAGGTTGTGCGTTCCCCGGACGTTGTTGTCGACGGTGTAGCGCTTGGCCCGTGTTGACCGCATGGAGTACGGTGCCGCGCGCTGCTCGGCGAAGTGCACGATCGCGTCCGGCCGAACTTCCTCCAGGACCGCGACCAGCCGGTCGTACTCCGTGGCCAGGTCGAGGTCCACGAAGCCCAGCTCGCGCCCGGAGACCTCGCGCCAGACTCGGATCCGCTCGCCAATCGGGCGGATCGGCGTCAGGGATTCCACCTCAAGCTCGACGTCGATCTTCCGGCGGCTGAGGTTGTCGACGATGGTGATGTCGTGACCGCGATCCGACAAGTACAGGGTGGTGGGCCAGCCACAGAACCCGTCGCCGCCAAGAACCAGAACGCGCATACCGACTCCCATCGTGTCCCGCCTGTGGAGGGCAGCCCGCAGCCGCGGCCGCTGCCGTTGGGGGCCGGGGCCAGCTGGAACGTCCAGTCGTGGCATCCGGTAGGCGGGAAGTCTACCGGGCGATCGCCGAGCCGCCACCTGACTGTGCAGTTAGGTGACAGTACCGCGGAGCCGCGCCCGGGGCCGTGAGCTGCCGCACTAGGCAAACTCCGCCCCCCTCTGGCACGTGATCCCGGTCGGAACCGAGAAACTCCGGGTGCATCGCGCTTCTTCAAGGATATCGAGACTGCCGACGCTGGCGCGGCCGTCGCCTGAGGGCCTGAGGCCTCTTGGTCGCATGGCCGATGTAGCTGATCCGCAGGTCCTTGGTCAGCACGAAGGAAGCCTGGCGGCCACATTCGGCGTAGGAAATCTTTCCTTTCTTCAGCTGGCGGACTATGCGGAACAACGCGGGCACCGCGAGACTCGGCGACATTCCGGCGATGTCATGGTCGTACAGGTTGTGGCGGCTGAGGATGTCGCGTAGCTCGGCCGGGGTGATGAACTGCTTCCAGTCGTGCAGGTTCGGCGGCATACAGGCCGTGGCTGCCCAGTCCTGGGCAAGTTTGATCACGACGAGCTTGCTGAGGCGCGTGCGGTTGATGGTGTCGTAGATGTACAACCCGCCGGGCTTGAGCACCCGGGCCGTCTCGCGGATGACAGCGTCGAGATCCTGGACGTGCTCAAGAACGTCAACGCAGTAAACGATGTCGGCTGACACATCGTCCAGCGGAAGGTGCTCACCGGACCCGGCTCGGTAGGTGATGGCCAGGCCTGCGGCTCCAGCGTGCGCCCGCGCGGTGGCGAGCGAGTTTCGTGACGGATCGATCCCGACGACCGTCGCCCCTAGCCGGGCCACTTCCTCGGCGAGCAGGCCGCCGCCACAGCCGACGTCGACCGTCATCTTGCCGGCCGGATCGATGCCACGGGCGGCGAAGACGCGGGTGAAATATTCCATCCGCGCGGGGTTCAGCGCGGTACGGATGGCGTGCAGCGGCTGGTGTTCATCCCACCAGAGGTCGCCGGGCTGGTTGTAGATCTCGTTGTCGGCGGGCACGGCCGGCTCCTCGCTACGGACACTTTACCCAAGGGGCCAGCGGCGCCTTTGCTTCAGCTGCGATGGTGGACCTCCTGGAGTCCGTATACCGGTGTCGGGATGCCGGCCTCGCGCGCCTTGAGCTGCAGCGCGAGGTAGAGCGAGTAGTGCCGTGACTGGTGCAGGTTGCCGCCGTGGAACCACAGGGCCTCCTGCTGCGTCGGCTTCCACATGTTGCGCTGCTCGCCTTCCCACGGTCCCGGATCCTTGGTGGTATCCGAGCCCAGGCCCCAGCACTTGCCGACCTTGTCGGCCACCTCGCGGGAGATCAGGTCGGCCACCCAGCCGTTCATCGAGCCGTACCCGGTCGCATAGACCACGAGGTCGGCCGGCAGCTCGGTGCCGTCCGCCATGACGACAGCGTTCTCGGTGAGATGGTCGACCTGGCCTTTCGCCAGTTTCACGTCCCCGTTGGCGACCAGGTCGGCCGCACCCACGTCGATGTAATAGCCGGAGCCGCGGCGCAGGTACTTCATGAACAGCCCCGAGCCGTCGTCGCCCCAGTCGTGGTCGAAGCCGGCGGACTCGAGGCGATCGTAGAAGTCCTTGTCCCGCTCCCGCATCTGGTCATACAGCGGGATCTGGAATTCGTGCATGATCCGGTACGGCAGGGAGGCAAACACGAGGTCCGCCTTCTCAGTCGTCATCCCGGACGCGACCGCCTCTTCTGAGTAGAGCGCGCCCACGCCGATCTCCATCAGCGAGTCGGACTTCACGATGTGGCTGGACGAACGCTGCACCATCGTCACGTCCGCGCCGTTCTCCCACAGCGCGCCGCAGATGTCGAAGGCCGAGTTGTTGGACCCGATGACCACGCACGTCTTCCCTCGGTACGCGTCCGGGCCGGGATGGGCAGACGAATGGTGCTGGTCGCCGTGGAAGAGTTCCATGCCGGGGAACGACGGCAGGTTGGGCTTGCCCGACACGCCCGTGGCCAGGACGAGCTGAGTCGGGCGCAGCACTATCGGCTTGCCGTCCCGCTCGACGTTCACTGTCCACTCACGGGTTGCCTCGTTGTAGGCAGCGCTCTTCGCCTCGGCAGCGCCCCAGTAGTTGAGTTCCATGATCTTCGTATAGGACTCGAGCCAGTCGGCGATCTTGTCCTTGGGCGCGAAGACCGGCCAGTTGGCAGGAAACTTCAGATAGGGCAGGTGGTCGTACCAGACGGGGTCATGCAGGCAGAGCGACTTGTAGCGGCTGCGCCACTGGTCGCCGGGACGACCGTGCTTGTCGATGATGATCGTGGGCACGCCGAGCTGACGGAGCCGTGCGCCCAGGACTATGCCGCCCTGGCCGCCGCCGATGACCAGCACGTACGGCTGCTCGGCAAAGCCGAGTTCGGACGCCTCATGCTCGCGCTCTTCCAGCCAGGTGATCCGTCCGCGATTCGCGCCGTGGGCCACGCCCTTCGGGCGGCTCGGGCCCTGCGGCTCCTCGTGGCCCTTAAGTTCGTCGAGGGTGGTCAGCAGCGTCCAGCAAAGACCGTCACGCAGGCGCAGCTGTCCGCATCCGCGGCCGACGGCGGTCTCGAACTCGATCCAGGCCTCGACCACGCCCCCTGCGTCCGCGGGTTCCTCGCCGCCGGTGATCTTCCAGTCCCTCGGCTGTACCCGGGACAGCGTCTCGCCGAGCATCCCCGCGATCGCATCGCGTCCCTCGAAGGTCTTGATGTTCCAGGTAAAAGCAATGAGGTCGCGCCAGTAGCAGTCGGCGAGGAACAGAGCAGCCGCCGCATCCGGATCGCCGGCCACCAGCGCGTCCTCGAAAGCGGATAGCCAGGTCGTCACGGCAGCTGCGGCGGCTGACTCGTGCACGGTTGCGGTCATCTGCAGGCTCCTGTCGTCGTGGAGGTAGCGGGAGCTTCCTACCCACGCACATAGCCTGCTCCACCCTCGCCTGCTCCACCGTCGCCTGCTCCACCCTGCCTGCTCCACCCTCGAACTGCCGGCCCGGCGCGCTCCACCCTCGAACTGCCGGCCGGCGCTCGTGCGGCGCGGTGGTCGCAGTCGTCCCACGCCAGGTCACACGGCAGGCGGGCATGGTCGGGGCAAGCGGAGGTCAACAAGCCTAAGGAGCAAGCCATGCCGCTCGTCAATGTTCGCCTGATCGAGGGGGTCTTCACCCCGGACCAGAAGCGCGAGATAATCCACAAGCTGACCGAGACGATGGTGGAGATCGAGGGGGAGAGCCTGCGTCCGGTGACATGGGTGATCGTCGAGGAGATCAAGAGTGGTGACTGGGCATCGGCGGGAACGGTCTCACCACCGCCGATGTGCACGCTCTGCAGGGCCAGGCTCCGGCCACCGTCGCGGGCTGAGGCTGGCCGGCGGTGACACGGCGGGTACGGCTGCTCGGGCACCCTCGCATCGAGGACGACGGGCAGCGGTGCCCGCCGCCGCGCGGCATGAAGCCCTGGGCGCTGCTGGCGCGGGTCGCGCTGGCCGAGCGTCCGGTCGAGCGGCGTGAACTGGCCGGCGAGCTGTTCGGCGAGGCGGACGATCCGCTGGGCGCGCTGCGCTGGTGCCTGGCGGACCTGCGGCGGGGCCTGAACATGCCCGCGCTGCTTCGTGGTGATCCCCTGAGCCTGGCGCCAGGCGAGATGTGGCTGGATGTGCGGGCCCTTCAGGACGGTTCGCTGCCGGCCGATGACGTGGGCGGCAGCCTGCTGGAGGGGATCGAGCTGCGGAACTGCCCGGGGTTCGACACGTGGCTGATGCTGGCCCGCCTGCACTGCACGGCCCGCCTGACAGAAGAGCTTCGCCGGCACGCGCTGAGCCTGCTGGCCGCCGGTGATGTCGAGGCCGCGACCGGCGTGGCGGGACACG
>Ga0209871_1000274_pt1 | contig 14635 bp, 17 predicted proteins | sample OrgsoiDNA2013045_FD_185795 | JGI IMG/M metagenome (GOLD analysis project Ga0209871, IMG submission 185795) | Permafrost soil microbial communities from the Arctic, to analyse light accelerated degradation of dissolved organic matter (DOM) -... | ecosystem: Environmental > Terrestrial > Soil >... | reverse complement strand
CATTTATGCGCGGGCCCGGAATCCATACTCCCCGCGGTGGTTATGGATTCCGGGCTCGACGCTGCGCGTCGCCCCGGAATGACGGCTGATTTATTTGTGGGCTCGTACCGCCGTTACTCCGCCGCCTGTCGCTGCGCGCGGGCGAGCCGCAGCAGCGCATCGTCAGCCACGGTCTGGATCGGGGTAAAATCGCGATGCGCGATGTATTCCGGCCGGGTCGGGGTGCGGATGTGGTTCGAGACTGCGTTGAGCGTGAGATAGACGATCTTGCGCGGATAGGGCGTGATGTTGCCGGCCGAGCCGTGCACCAGATTGCCGTGGAACATCAGCATGCCGCCGGCCTTGCCGGTCGGCGCGACAATGCCGCCTTCCTTCACCAGGCGCGTCACGGTTTCCTCATCCAGCGTCCACAGGGGATACGAGGTGGTCTCAAGGTCGTGCGAGGCTTTGAGATCGCCGGCGTGCTGGCTTTTCGGCACCAGCATCAAGGGCCCATTAATCGGCATCACCTCGTCGAGAAAAATCGCGATGTTCATCGCCCGCGGCTCCGGCATGCCGTCGTCGCGTTTCCAGGTGCCGTAATCCTGGTGCCACTGCCAGACGTCGCCGGTGAAGGCCGATTTGGCGTTGATCTTGTACTGGTGCATGTAGACTTTTTCGCCAAAAATCCGCTCGACGGGATCGATCATGCGCGGATGCGCGCCAAGCAGGCCGAACGCCTCGTTATAGAGATGGGCCGCAAAGGCCGTGCGCGGCGCGCCGCTTTTTTCGCGCCACACCTCCGGGCGGTCGGTGTCGTAGATGCCCACCGCCTCGTGGGCGAGCAGCGCCACCTCTTCGGGGCTGAACAGTTCCGGCAGGAACAGCCAGCCGTCGCGGTTGAAATCGTCGATCTGTTGCTGGGTCAGTTTCATGGTGGTTCCTCCTTTTGTTTTTCGTTCGTTTCACTTCGTCATTCCCCGATGTGCAATTGCACATCGTGGATGCGCCTTCGGTCGGCAATTGCCGACCTGAGGCGACAGGCCCGGAATCCCGAGATGATTGGCGCGAGATTCCGGGTTCGCGCTCACGCGCGCCCCGGAATGACAGTCACGCCGCCTCCGATCCCTTCAGTCTTTCTTCCGTCATTCGTCCTGCGCTCATCGCATGCGCCAGCGCTGCGCCTTCCGCGGCCTTGGCGTTGCCGGACAGAATATGCGCGGCAATGGTCTCGTGTTCGGTCCAGGCGCTCTGGCGATAATCCAGTTCGGCCAGCACGGTCGCCATGGATCTCTTCATATGCGGCCACTGCGGCGCGATCATTTCCTCGATCGCGGGATTGCCCGCGAGCCGATAGATCGCGCGGTGGAAATCCACATCGAGCGTGATCAGCTGCGACAGCGATGTTTTGGTGTCGGTTGCGCGCCCGGCCCGCAAGGCGGCTTCCAGATGCGTGCGCCCCGAAGCGTCGGTCTTGACGCGCCCGGCCGCGAGCCTGGCCGCCAGCGCGTCGATCGCGCCACGCACCTCATAGAGCTGGCGGATGCGCAAGGGGTCGAGCTGCGTGACCGCAAAACCCTTGCGGCCGCTTTCGGCGACCAGGCCCTGCCGGTGCAGCAGATGCAGGGCGTGGGAAACCGGCTGGCGCGAGACCCCGAGCTTTTCGGCAAGCTCGTTCTGCCGGATGCGATGCCCCGGCGGCAGCGTGCGGTCGATAATGGCCTCCAGAATCCGCGCATAGACCTGGTCGATCAGATTGGGGGTCGGGTCGAGCGGGATCATGCCACGCGTCCAATTGGAATACGGAATTCCGAATGTAGAAACTAGCGGGGGGACGGGGCGGGGTCAAGGGGCAGCCATGGACCATATGAGCTTTAGCGGGCCAGCGCCGTCGCGCTATGCTCCCGCCGGGAGGCCGGAGGTCGATCATGAGCAACGACGCGAGTTTCGTCGGCATCATTCCGCAGCATTACGATCAGGGCTTGGGGCCGATGATCTTTGTCGACCATGCCGCCGACATCGCGCAACGCGCCGCCGCCACTGATCGCAGCGGGCTTCACCGGCATCAATGCCGCCGTCGTCAGCCTGGACAAGGAAGTCCCTGACGCCGCGGGTTTCGCGCGCGCGGCGACCTATGGTAACCTGCTGAGCGATCAGATCCGGACCCGGGGCGGCGTCGAGCCTGAACTTATCGTCGGCGCGCTGGCGCGAGAATATCGCCGTGAATTCGGCGCCGATCCGGGACGCATGCCGCTGCAGGCGATCGTGTTTTCTGAAAAAAAAGATCGTGACGGCGCTCAGGCATTGAGAACCGCAGGCGGTCATCGCGTTCGCCTTGACGCCTAGCAATACGAGGCATACCATAGCAAGGTATAAAAACAAGGAAGGAGCCTCTCATGCCCGTTGCCAAGGTCTATGTGCCGGAAGGCATTCTCACGCCCGATCAGCGGCGTGAGATCGTCAGGGGAATCCATGATGTCATCGTCGGCGTCGAGAAGCGGCCGGCGGATTCGCCGACCTACGTGCTGATCAACGAGGTTCCGGCGGGCGATTGGGGCGCCACGGGCAACGTCTATGTGCCCCGGACCTGACGATCGGTAACTACCGCCACTTGCATCCGGTATTTTTCGCCAAACGCGCGGCAAGCCGGATGCGGGCCGGGCACGATTGAATGACCATCACCCATGCGAGGTTGGACCTATGGACATCATCAACCAGTCAAACAGCGACGCGCGACCGGCAAGCAACGGCGGATTGAACCGCAGGGCTGTGCTGATGACGGCAGCCGTCGCCGCGAGCACGGCGGCTGGCGTCTCGACGGCTCCGGCAGAGGCCGCTCCGGCGGCCAACTTCGGCGCACCGCTGGTGGAGCTTCATTTTCCCGCCAATCTGCTCACGCTGGAGCAGAAGGCCGCCATGATCAAGGGCGTTACCGACGTCGTTCTCAAGGCGACGAAGCAGCCGCCGGATCCGGCACGGCATTCGTTTGTGCAGATCTTTGAGACAGCGGACGGCGGCTTCGGCGTCGACGGTCAGGTGTTCGTACCGCGCGCCAAATAGCGTACCACGCGCCAGGTAGCGTGCCGGTTCTGCCGGCGAACCAGGGTGCTCGCTCTTGCTCGCTCTTGCCTGCCCGCGGCTTGACCGCTCCGGTGCCGAAGCCTAGTAATGCAGGGTATGGAAGGCGAAATGCTCAAGGGGCACCTCGACATGATCGTGCTCGCCGCACTGTCGGCGGCCGGCCCGGCGCACGGCTATGCGATCATCGAGGAAATCAAGCGGCGCAGCGGCGGCGCGTTCGATCTGCCGGAGGGGACGATCTACCCCGCGCTGCATCGCCTCGAGCAGGCGGGCCTGCTCAAGAGCATCTGGATGACCGCCGACTCCGGGCGGCGCCGGCGGGTCTACACCTTGACCCGAGGCGGCGATCGCGCGCTGGTCGAGCAGCGCGTCGTCTGGAAGCAATTTTCAGATGCGATCGGCGGTCTGCTCGGAGGAACCCGGCCACGGGAGCGCCCGGCATGATCCAGGATTATCTCGAACTGCTTGCCCACGAGCTCAGCTTCGATCGATCACTGTCACGTCGCGTGCGGCAGGAAGCCGAAGACCATCTGTGGGAAGCCGTCGCGGCCGATCCGGCGGGGAATATGCTTGCCGCGCAGCAGCGCGCGATCGCGAATTTCGGCGATGCGCGCGCTATCGCGGCCCAGTTCGCGGTGATCTCCCTTGCCAGGCACAGCAGAAGAGCCGGTTTCGCCGCGGTTCTGGTGATCGCCGGCGTCTTCATTGCCATGAAGGCCCGCATCTCATGGTACGCGGCAACGCAGTGGGTCATCAGCGATAGCTTGCGGGCGGTCAGCGGCCTGGTGGTGCAGATCGACCGCTATGCCTTCTGGCTGTCGCTCATCATCGGGCTCAGCGCCTGCGTCTACATCGTCAGCCGCCGGATCCCCGCTGCGTTCCATCCGGCCTATCGCCGGCAACTTCGCCGTTTCTTTGTGCTGTGCTGCGCCGCGGCCGCAGCCCTTGTCGTTTCGGTGATCAGCGATGGCGTGCTCACCGCGCTGTTGTTGCTTGGAACGGAATCATCGGCGGGATTTCTGGTCCCGATCGTCTCGATGGCGATCGAAATCGCATGCGTCGGAATTCTCGTCGTTTACATTCGCGGCATCACGCTGCGGGCGGCATCCACGGCGGCCCTGCTGAACGCGTGACGACGAATGGGTTTATCACTCCGCCAGAAACTCCAGCACGATTTCGCAAAATCCCTGCGGCGCCTGTTCGGGAATCATCGCGGAATTGTGGGGACAAGGTGCTCCTGCGCTCGGACGTCATAGGCGGGCTTGACCCGCGTGTCCATCGATCTTTGGCGAGAAGTGTTCTTGCAAAGAAGATGGTTCACCGGGTCAAGCCCGGTGATGACAGATCCTCGGATTGATCGGCCCACTTTTTCGCGGGACGGCGCCAAGTTCCCCCGGAATTCGGGTGGATCGCAACAATCTCCAAGCCCATATTCCAGCCAGGCGTTAAGCTCAAACCATTGAGTGCCAAGATTTGGAGCCACGGGATCTGGAGCCAGCCATGACCGGCCAACATTTTGCAATCTTCGACACCGCGATCGGCCGTTGCGGCATCGCGTGGGGCGCGCGCGGCATCAATGCGGTGCAGCTGCCGATGGGGAACGAGGAGAAGACCCGCGCCCGCATTCGCCAGCGCCATGGCGATATCGCGGAGGCGCCGCCGCCTGCCGAGGTTCAAAGAGCGATCGACGGCATCGTGGAATTGCTCGCGGGCAAGCCGAATGACCTCGCCGACATCGTGCTCGATCTCGACGGCGTGCCCGAGTTCAACCGCGGTGTCTACGACATCGCGCGCACCATCCCGCCGGGCAAGACGCTCACTTACGGCGATATCGCCAAACGGCTCGGCGGCGTCGAACTGTCGCGCGATGTCGGCCAGGCGCTCGGGCGAAATCCCTGTCCGATCGTGGTGCCCTGCCATCGCGTGCTCGCCGCCGGCGGCAAGCCCGGCGGATTTTCCGCCAATGGGGGCGTCGTGACCAAACTGAAGATGCTGGCGATCGAAGGCGCGGTGGTCAATCACACGCCGAGTTTGTTCGATTAGCAGTTTTGCCTCGACAGCGCGTCAGCGGAAGTGCGCTCCCTCTTCCCTTGCGGGAGAGGGTTGGGGTGAGGGGTCACGGCCTATCGATAGGTCCTAACCCCTCACCCGGATCGCATCTGGCGATGCGATCCACCTCTCCCGAAAGGGGAGAGGTGGCGCCGAGCAAGTGGCAGGCGCAAGTCAGTTCACGAATCTGAACTCTACTTCGCCATCACCGCCTCGCAGGAAAATCCGTTGCCCCAGCGGCGGATTTTCCCCGAAGAGGGCGAAGGGAAATGCGCGGTGCAGCACAGCGTGTCGGTATCGCAATAGCGTTCCAGGAAATTGCGCCGCGTCGTTGCAGCTTGCGCCTGATCGACATCGAATTTCGCCGACAGTTCCGGATAGCGCGCCTGCAGCGGCGAGTGCATCAGGTCGCCGCCGAAGACCGCGTCGTCCTTGCCGCGGCCGAAGGTGAACGCGACATGTCCCGGTGTATGCCCTGGCGTCGGCAGGATCCGCACATGGTCGCCGATCGCATAATCGTCGCGCACGATCTCGGCCTTATCCGCTTCGACGATCGGCAGCACGCTGTCGCCGAACGGCGGCACCGGCGTGTTGGCGTGTTGTGCGGTCCAGTAGTCGAACTCGCCTTTCCCGAACACATAGCGCGCGTTCGGAAACGTCGGCACCCAGCGGCCGTTTTCCAGCCGCGTGTTCCAGCCGACGTGATCGACGTGCAAATGCGTGCACATCACGAAATCAATGTCGCCGACGGAAAAGCCGGCCGCCGCCAGCCCGCGAATATAGGTGTCGTCGGTCTTCATGTTCCATTTCGGGCGCAGCGGACGCGGCTTGTCGTTGCCGATGCAGCTGTCGACCAGAATGGTGTGATGCGGCGTCTTGACGATGTAGGACTGGAAACACAGGATCAACGTATCGTCGGCGTCGATCGCGCCGGCTTTCTGCATCCATGGCTTGTTCTCGGCCAGCAACTCCGGCGTCAGGCCCGGCAGCATGTCCAGGACCGGCAGGAAGGTGGTTTCCTGCTCGATGAGGCGATGGATGGCGAGATCACCGACGGTGAATTTGAGAGTCATGGCAAACTTCCTGCTTGCTAGGCCGCCGGCGGCACCGAGATTTTCACCGACGGCCGCGCCAGCATCTTTTCATGAAAGGCATCGAGCTTGGGATAGGCCTTGCGCCAGCCGCAATCGGCAAAGCGGAAGTCGGCATAGCCGAGCACGCAAACAAGGCCGATCTGCACGATGTCGAACGGGCCCGACAGCACGTCGGCCTGCTTCTCGAAGCGCGCCATGCCGCTCCAGGCCCGGTTCCAGTGATCGTCGGACCACGCCTGCCATTGCAGCCCTTGCGGCCGGACCATTTTTTCGTAGCGGCACAGCAGCATCGCATCGAGCATTCCCTGCAGCAGCGAATGATCGCTCTTGACCTTCCAGCGGGTCGGGCCGGACGCCGGGATCAGTTTTCCGCCGCCGGCGAGTTCATCGAGATATTCGACGATGACGTAGGAATCGACGATGACATCGCCATTGTCGAGGATCAGCGCCGGCAATTTTTTCAAGGGCGTGATTTGCGAGTACGCGTCATTGGGCTGGCCCGGCGCGACCGTGGTCGGGACGAATTCGATGTTGTCGATCAGGCCGAGTTCGATCGCGGCAATGCGCACCTTGCGGGCGAATGGCGAGGCGGGGGAGAAGGTGAGTTTCATGGGATGTCCTTAAAGATTTTTTCCTCCGTCATGGCCGGGCATAGCCGTCCAAAGGACGGCGTCGCTTCCGCTCGCCTATGCCCGGCCATCCACGTCTTTCTCGCTGCTACATTGCGAAGACGTGGATGCCCGGGACAAGCCCGGGCATGACGACTTTCGCGGAATGCATCACGCGTAGCCTCACGCCGCGATGATTTCCTGGCGCTGCTCGCCGAGCCCCTCGATGCCGAGCGTGACCACGTCGCCGGCGTTGAGGAATTGCGGTGGCTTCATGCCGGTGCCGACGCCGGGCGGCGTGCCCGTGGTGATGATGTCGCCGGGCAGCAAGGTCATGAATTGCGAGACATAGGAAATGCACTTCGCCATCGTGAAGATCATGGTCGAGGTCGATCCCCTCTGGCGGCGCTCGCCATTGACGTCGAGCCACATCGACAACTTCTGCACGTCCGGGATCTCGTCCTTGGTGACGAGCCAGGGGCCGAGCGGGCCGAAGGTGTCGTGCGACTTGCCCTTGGTCCACTGGCCCTGACGTTCGATCTGGAAATTGCGCTCGGAGACGTCGTTGCAGACGCAGTAGCCGGCGACATGATTGAGCGCGTCGGCCTCGGAGACGTATTTGGCGCGGGTGCCGATGATGGCGGCGATTTCGACTTCCCAGTCGAGCTTGGTCGAACCGCGCGGTTTTTCCACCGGGTCGTTGGGGCCGGAGAGCGCGGTATTGGCCTTCAGGAAGAAAATCGGCTCCGGCGGTATGGGATTTCCGGTCTCCTTGGCATGGTCGATATAGTTCAACCCGATCGCGACGAATTTCGAGATGCCGGTCACCGGCGCGCCAAGCCGCGGTTTACCATCGACGGCGGGGAGCTTGGCGGTGTCGAGACCGGCCAGTTTGGCCAGCGAGGGCGGCGCATAGGCGTCGCCATTGAGGTCCTTCACATGATCCGACAGATCGCGCAGCTGACCCGATTTATCGATCAGGCCGGGCTTTTCCTGGCCAATCGCCCCGTAACGAACAAGCTTCATTTCTCGACACTCCCTTGACGATTTCCCTGGGTGGCTCTCTTTGACTTGGATGTTTCATGGAACAGTGCGCGGTGAAATTCAACTGCTGACTGCCCGCCGCATTGCAGGGTCATGAATTAGGCATGTGCCAAACCATGAATTTGAAGGCGTCGCCGTCGCGCCTGATGTGCCCGGCGTTGAAATGTCCGCCGATCACCAGCGTCGGCGTGTCGGCAAAACGCGAGAATAATTCACGTCGCGTCACGGTTGACTGAACGGGATCGGAATCGGCGGTCGACGACCAGTCGAGATGCGCCATCTGGCAGGGATGATGGGCGACGTCGCCGGTAAGCAGGCCTTCCTCGCCGTCCGATTTGATGTGGATGCTCATGTGGCCGGGGCTGTGGCCGGGCGTCGGGATCAGGGTGATTTCATCGGCAAGCCTGGCGTCGCTGGCAACCAGTTCGGCCTTGCCGGCATCGACGATCGGTTTTACGGAGTCGTCGAAAACGGCGACCTTATCGGGCTCGTCGCGGTAGTCGCGCCAATGCTCATATTCGGTTTTTCCGAACACATAGCGCGCATTGCCGAAGGTCGGTACCCATTGGCCGCCGGCGAGTTTGGTATTCCAGCCGACATGGTCGACATGCAGATGGGTGCAAAGCACGGTATCGATGCTGTCGGGCGGAAAGCCTGCCGACGTCATGGTTTCGAGGAAAGCATCTTTCCGGTTATTCCAGGTCGGCACTTTTCGGCCTTCCTTGTCATTGCCAAGCCCGGTGTCGACCACAATCCGGCGCGAGGGCGTCTCGACCACCAGCGAATGGATCGACATTTTGAGACGACCTTCCTCGTTGGCGAAATCGGGAATGAGCCAGGGCAATTGCCGGATTTCTTCGTTGGTGGCCAGCGGCAGGATAAATCGGGTGCTGCCTGTTGTCTCCAATTCGACGATTTTCGTGATTTTGACCTTGCCCACATTCCAGTGCATCCGGCGCTTCCCCTCGGTCTCGCGTTGCATCCTTGGTTTCTTGGCGCAAAGATGCTGGTTTCCGTAACGCGGCGCAATGGCAGACTCTACCGCGCGCAATCGACCACCACGGTGCCGAGCTTGTCGCCTTTTTCCACTGCGAGGTGAGCCTGCGCGGTTTCCGACAGCGCGAATTGCGCGGCGATGTTGTGGATGCGCGGGGCGGCGGCCAGCCATTTTGAAATATCGGCCTGCGCCGCCGCAAGCATAGGCTGGGGCAGCGCGAACAGCACCAGCGCGCGCAATGCAACGCATCTCTCCATCAGCTCGCGCATCGGAACCACCGGGCTGCGATTGCCGTTGGTGGCGTAGACCGCGATGGTGGAATTCATCGCCATCAATTTCAAGGTCGTCGCGACGTTGCCGCCGAAGTCGACATCGACGACCCGGTTGACGCCGCGCTGCTCGGTGAACGCCATCGCCTTGGCGATGACGTCCTCGGTCTTGTAGTCGATGACGAGATCGGCGCCGGCGTGGCGCGCCTGCTCGGCCTTGAACGATGAGCTGACGGTGGCGATCACGCGCGCGCCACCCCATTTCGCCAGCTGCACGGCGTAGTGGCCGACCGCGCCCGCGCCGCCGGTGACCAGAACCGTCTGGCCCGCGATCGGTCCATCGCCGAACAGGCCGCACCACGCGGTCATGCCGGGAATGCCGAGCGTCGCGCCGGCCGCGAACGAGACGTTGTCGGCCAGCGGCGTCACCAGATGCTCGGCGAGCGCGACATATTCAGCCGCGGTGCCGAATGCGCGGCCGTTGCGCTGGCCGTTAAAGAGCCAGACCCGCCGGCCCACGCTGAGCCGGGTGACGCCGGCACCGAGCTGGTCGACAATGCCGGCGCCATCGCTGTTGGGAATCACGCGGGGAAATTCCATCGCGCGATAGCTGCCGGCGCGGCGGCCGACATCGGCCGGATTGACGCCGGAGGCCTGCAGCCGGACCCGGACTTCGCCCGGACCGGCCTCTGGTGTTGGCATATCGCCAAAGGACAGCACATCAGGCGCCGCGCCGGTTCGCTCGTACCAGACGGCCTTCATTCAGCGCACCTTCATTCAGAGCGTGCCCGGGAACGCGCCGCCATCGAGCAGGATGTTTTGGCCCGTGATGAAACCCGCCTTGGCGCCGCAGAGAAACGCGCAGGCCTGGCCGAATTCCTCGGGGTCGCCGAAGCGGCCGGCCGGATTGAGTTTGGCGCGCTCGGCCAGCAACTGGTCAACGGTGATACCGCGCTTGTCCGCGTCTATCTTCGCGACCGGGCCGCGCAAGCGGTCGGTGTTGAAGGGGCCGGGCAACAGGCCGTTGATTGTGACGTTGTTGATCACGGTCTTGCGCGCAATGCCTGCGACAAAGCCGGTGAGGCCGGCGCGGGCGCCGTTGGATAATCCGAGCACCTCGATCGGCGCCTTCACCGCGGCGGAAGTGATGTTGACGATGCGGCCGAATTTTCGCGCCATCATGCCGTCCACCGTCGCCTTGATCAGTTCGATCGGCGTCAGCATGTTGGCATCGATCGCCTTGATCCAGTCGTCGCGGGTCCAGTTGCGGAAATCGCCGGGCGGCGGGCCGCCGGCGTTGTTGACCAGGATATCCGGATCGGGACAGGCTTTGAGCGCGGCCTCGCGGCCCGCGGGCGTCGTGATGTCGCCGGCGACTTCCGTCACCGTGACGCCGGGGCTGGCTTGGCGGATCTCGGCGGCGGTTTTCGCCAGCGCCTCGGCGCCGCGCGCGGTCAGCGTGACATGCACGCCCTCGGCGGCCAGCGCCATCGCGCAGGCGCGTCCCAATCCCTTGCTGGATGCGCATACCAGTGCGCGGCGGCCTTTGATCCCAAGATCCACTGTCTCACTCCCGTTATATCAGATGATTTTTGAAGTCCGGTCCGGCCCCTTGTAGCCAACCTTGGCGGCCTTGATAAGGGGACCGGGCAGGGCCGAAATGCATACCAGAGGCTGAGGCCGCGGCGCCTGGACAGGGCCGACTTTCAAGGCTTTATATCCGCTGGTCTTTCTTGAGGCGATCGATGTACGCCGTGACATCCGGCGGCAGCGACCTAAAGCCCTTCTGCCCGGCCGCCGACAATAGCGGCCGCAGCTGCGAGCCGACCAGGAACGAAGGCTGGCGATCTGACTGCACGAGATCGAAGATCAGCACCAGCGTGGTCGCGACCAGGCCGACGCGCGCGGCGCCGAGCAGCGCACCGGCGAGGCGGTCTGCGATACCGGCTTCCGATCCGATGGTTTCGTCGAGCGCCATTCGCATCAGCTTTCCCAGCACCATGCCGGCGATCAGAAAGATCCCGAAGAACAGCAGCCAATTCTGCGCCCATGTCGAGCCAGGTGCGCCATCGATCTGCGAGCCGATCAGCGACATCGCCCAGACCGCGATCGGCATCGCGACCAGATAGGCCAGGATCGTCACCGCACTGCGCAGCAATCCGGCATTGAAACCGGTCACAACCGCAATGGCCAATCCGAGATAGACGACCGCATCGAAACTGTTCATGGACACTTCTCCGCCTGCGCCAAACGTTCGCGCTTGCCGTTGGTCCCAACCAAACCGGTTTGCGATCCATAAAATCGTCTGTATCAATGAACGCGCGCGCCCTTGAGGGAACCAAACCATGTCCGGTCTATTCGACGTCAGTAAAGAAATCATTCTTGTCACCGGCGCCTCGCAGGGGTTGGGCCGGCAATTCGCGCGGGTGTTGTCCGCGCATGGCGCCGCGGTCGCGCTGGCGGCGCGCCAGACCGCCAAGCTCAAAAGCCTGGAGGAGGAAATTTTGGGGCAGGGCGGCCGCGCCGTCGCGGTACAGATGGACGTGACGGATATTGCTTCGATCGGGAAGGCGATCGACAGCGCGGAAGCCGCGCTCGGCCCGGTCAGCGTGCTGGTCAACAATGCCGGCATCGCGATTGAAAAACCCGCGATAGACCAGACCGAGCAGGATTGGGATGCCGTCATCAACGCCAACCTCAAGGGGGCGTATTTCGCGGCCACCGAAATGGCGCGGCGAATGATCGCGCGCAAGCAGGAAGGCAACATCGTCAATATCGCTTCCGTGCTCGGCCTGGGCGTGATGAAGTTTCTCTCGCCCTATACGATTTCCAAGGCCGGCATCATCCAGGCCACCAAGGCGATGGCGCTGGAACTGGCCGGCAACCGCATCCGCGTCAATGCCTTGGCGCCGGGCTATATCGATACCGAGATGAACCACGAATTCTGGTCGTCGCCCGCGGGCGAGAAACTGACAAAACGGATTCCACAGCGCCGGGTCGGCGCTGAAGCCGATCTCGACGGCGCCATCATGCTGCTGGCCTCGAGCGCCTCGCGCTACATGACCGGCAGCGTGGTGACGGTCGACGGCGGGTTTTTGCTGAATTGATGCGGGTGTTCGGCGAGCAGCGAAGGACGGCTACGTGCCCCGGATGCTGCGCAGCGCACTCGGGTCCGCGCGCCGCGCGGCCCGAGCACAGGCTCCGGCGTGCGCTGCTGATCCGCGGCCGGGTCCCGGCTCTGCGGTGCATCGTAAAGAACGCTGCACCGCGTCCGGGACACGATTTATCGCGCGCTTCGGGATGACGGTCGTGCATGCTTCCGCTCAATTCGCCCGCAACTCCGCCTTGATCATATCCGCGGCCTTCTCGCCGATCATGATGGTCGGCGCGTTGGTGTTGCCGCCGATCAGGGTCGGCATGATAGAAGCATCGACGACGCGCAGGCCTTCCAGCCCGTGAACTCTGAGTGTTGGATCGACCACGGCAAGAGGATCGGTGCCCATCCTGGCGGTGCCGACCGGGTGATACACGGTGTCGACACGCGCGCGTAACAGCGCGCGGATGTCGTCGTCGGTCTCGATATCGGCCGTGAACATTTCCTTTTTCTGCAATGCCCGCAGCGCCGGCGTCTCCATCAGCCGCCGCGTGGTCTTGTAGCCCGCGACCATGGCTTCCAGATCGTCGACATGCCCGAGGAAATTCGGATCGATCGCGGGCGCGGCAACAGGATCGGCGCTGGAGAGCGCGACGCTGCCGCGGCTCTTCGGCCGCAGCAGGCAGACATGGCAGGAGAAGCCGCGGCCCCAGCGGCGCTTGCGGCCGTGGTCGTCGACGATCGCCATGCCGAAATGCAACTGGATGTCTGGGATGTCGAGATCGGGACTGGTTTTGAGAAATCCGCCGCATTCCGCAAAATTGGAAGTCATCGGTCCGCGCCGTTCGCGGCGGTACTGCATGATGGCGCGAAGCTGATGCGCGATGCCGCGAAACGACATGCCGGTGAAATAGGGACTGTTCGACCGATAGGCGAAAATGAAATCCGGATGATCCTGCAGGTTTTGCCCGACGCCGGGCAGATGATGCGTGGTTGCGATCCCGTGCCTGGCAAGCGCGGCGCTGTCGCCGACCCCGGACAGCAGGAGCAATTGCGGCGTCTGGAACGCGCCGGAGGAGAGGATCACTTCGCGGCGGGCGCGCATTTGTCTTGTAGCTTCGCCCTGCCTGTATTCGACACCGACCGCGCGCTTGCCCTCGAACAGGATGCGGGTGGTCTGCGCATGGGTTTCGACGCGCAAATTGGCGCGGGTGGCCATATGGGGGTGGACATAGGCCCGCGCCGCGCTCCAGCGTTCGCCGTTCCTCTGCGTCACCTGATAGACGCCGAGACCCTCGTGATCCTCGGCATTGAAGTCCTCGCGAATCCGGAACTGCGCCTCTCGCGCAGCTTGCAGAAAGGTCTGCTGCACCGGGTTGTCGGTGCGCAGTTTGTTGACGGCGAGCGGGCCGCCCTTGCCATGGTATTCGCCATCGAAATCGGCGTTGTCTTCCGAACGCTTGAAGTATGGCAACACGTCGGCGTAGGACCAGCCGGCATTGCCCAGCGAGGCCCATTGGTCGTAGTCGCTGCGGTGGCCGCGGATATAGACCATCGCGTTGATCGCGGACGAGCCGCCGAGCCCCTTGCCGCGCGGCTGATAGCCGATCCGCCCCTGAAGGCCCGCTTGCGGCACCGTATCGAAGGCCCAGTTGTTGAGCTTGCTCGGGACCATCAGCGCCAGCGCGCCCGGCGTGGTGACCACCCAATTGTCGCCCGTGCCGCCGGCTTCCAATAACGCCACCGAGGTCTTGGGATCCTCGGAAAGACGGCCGGCGACCGCGCAGCCCCCGGAGCCGCCGCCCACCACGACAAAATCGAATGTATCCGTCACGCGCATCCCCCCCCCTGATCGTTGCCAATCACGCCCTGCTGGTTCTCGTCGTTGCGAGGGGCGAAGCGAAGCAATCCTGTAGCCATCGCATTCAATCCCTTGGGGCTTTTCGGGGGGCTGGTCGAGGGAGTTTCCCTTGAAATCTCTTGTTGCAAGGCTGGCTTTTGCCGAGTTTCTGGCAACGGCGCCGAACCGGCCGGTCTGGTGGCGCCGAATGCGCGTCTTGACCGTCATAAAATGATTAAAAGTCGCGTCATGGCCCTTTCCAAAGCGGGTTCACGTTGATACATACCGCTCGCACCCAAGGGCGTTCGCCCGGGTTGCCTTCTCAGGAAGCCTCCGCACGGGATCGATCGGCGCCTTCGGGCGTTGGCCAAATCCGTTTCGGCATCGGTTTTTTGCAAGGGCGCGCAATGGTTTATCGCGGGGTGGAGCAGCCCGGTAGCTCGTCAGGCTCATAACCTGAAGGTCATAGGTTCAAATCCTATCCCCGCAACCAGACAAGATACTGATTTAAGATCGGTTCTAGGAAGCCGCCCTTCGGGGCGGCTTTTTTGTCAGGTGCGCTGTCGCCATCGCCAATAAA
>Ga0209871_1000272_pt1 | contig 14729 bp, 12 predicted proteins | sample OrgsoiDNA2013045_FD_185795 | JGI IMG/M metagenome (GOLD analysis project Ga0209871, IMG submission 185795) | Permafrost soil microbial communities from the Arctic, to analyse light accelerated degradation of dissolved organic matter (DOM) -... | ecosystem: Environmental > Terrestrial > Soil >... | reverse complement strand
TAGATATTCGGTGAGGTCTTCCGCCATCCGCTTTGTCAGGACGGTAACCAGCGAGCGATAGCCGGCTAGCGCGGTGGCGCGGACCTCGCCGACGAGATCGTCCACTTGCGTGCGGGCCGGACGGATGTTGACCGGCGGATCGATCAGGCCGGTGGGGCGGATCACCTGCTCGACGAACACGCCGCCGCTCTCGTTCAATTCCCACGCGCTCGGCGTCGCCTACACCGCGACCGATTGCGGGCGCATCATGTCCCACTCCTCGAACCGCAGCGGTCGGTTGTCCATGCAGGAGGGCAGCCGAAAACCGTATTCGGCCAAGGTCGCCTTGCGGCGGAAATCGCCTTTGAACATGCCGCCGATCTGCGGCACGGTGACGTGGCTTTCGTCGGCGAAGACCAGCGCATTGTCGGGGACATATTCGAACAAGGTCGGCGGCGGCTCGCCGGGGCGGCGTCCGGTCAGATAGCGCGAATAGTTCTCGATGCCGGCGCAGGAGCCGGTGGCTTCCATCATTTCGAGGTCGAAGGTGGTGCGCTGCTCCAGCCGCTGCGCTTCCAGCAGGCGGCCCTGGTTGTTGAGCTGGTCCAGCCGCCACTTCAACTCGCTCTTGATCGACTTGATGGCCTGCACCAGCGTCGGCCGCGGCGTCACATAATGCGAGTTGGCGTAGATCTTGATGAATTCGAGCTCGTCCTGCTTGTGGCCGGTGAGCGGATCGAATTCTTCTATATTTTCGACGACATCGCCGAACAAGTTCACGCGCCAGGCGCGGTCTTCATAGTGCGCCGGAAAGATATCGATGACGTCGCCGCGGACGCGAAACGTGCCGCGGGTGAAATCGGCTTGCGTCCGCTTGTATTGCAGCGCCACCAGATCGGCGATCAGCTGCCGCTGGTCGATGCGCTCGCCCTTCTTCAGTGCGAACGTCATCGCGGTGTAGGTCTCGACCGAGCCGATACCGTAGATGCACGATACCGAAGCGACGATGATGACGTCGTCGCGCTCCAAAAGCGCCCGCGTCGCCGAGTGGCGCATGCGGTCGATCTGCTCGTTGATCGAAGAGTCCTTCTCGATATAGGTGTCGGTCCTCGGCACATAGGCCTCGGGCTGGTAGTAGTCGTAATACGAGACAAAATATTCCACAGCGTTGTCGGGGAAGAAGCTCTTGAACTCGCCATAGAGCTGGGCCGCCAGCGTCTTGTTCGGCGCCAGAATGATCGCCGGCCGCTGCGTGGCCTCGATCACCTTGGCCATGGTGTAGGTCTTGCCGGAGCCGGTGACGCCGAGCAGCACTTGCGTGCGGTCCTGACGGCTGATGCCTTCGACCAATTCCTTGATCGCAGTGGGCTGGTCGCCCTTCGGCTCGTATTCGGATTTGATCACGAAGCGGACGCCGCCTTCGGATTTCTCCGGGCGTGGCGGGCGATGCGGGGTCCAGATTTTCACCTGGCCGTCTTCGCCCTTGAATTCGGGCCGTCCTTCGCGGATCAGGTTTTCCAGCGCATCCGCGGTGGCGGCGACGCCGAGCGCCTCCATCTTGTTGCGCGGCGGCCGCGCCAGCGCCGCGGCGTCTTCCTCCTCGGTGGTGAAGCCGAGTTGCCTTGCCAGTTCCGGATCGAGCGCCGGAATAGTAGCGGCCGTGCCGTAGTTGGCCTGCGGGGCTTCGTCGAAGCCTTGCTTTGCCCCACCCTGACCCCCCGATCCAGTCGGGGGCAGGCTCTCCCCCGCAAGCGGGAGAGGGGACGCAGGTGGCGAATCCGCGGGAAAATCTCCTCCGTCAGCACTCCGTGCCAGCCGCCTGGAGCCCTCTCCCGCTTGCGGGGGAGGGTTGGTTGGGGGCGAGCCACGGGCCGACGTTGGCGTGACTGACGCATCGCGCTTGGCCACATCCTCGCTGGTTCCACGGGTCGACGCCCGCGCGCGATGTGCTGCGGCCTCACCGCCGGAGCGGCGATCCCAGGAATTATCCGGCGGCGGCTGCAATCCGGTTCCGGAGCCGAGCCCGGCATCGCCGCGATTGATCGCGGGATTGAGCAGTTCCGCCAGCGCCGGCCCGATCGGCTGCACGTCGGGCCTCGACGCCTTGGAATTTGGCGCCTTCGATTTCGGGGTTTTGACGGGCTTTTTCGGATGGTCCGGATTCTTCGCCATGAGCCGAATATGGGATGAGTCCGGCGGCGATAAAAGGGCAAAAGCCGGCAGCGAATTACCGCCTGGCCGGCGGCATCAACGAATGGCCGGTGTTCACCGCGTTGGGTCTCTGAGGCCCGAACGGACCGCATCCTGATGAATATGGCCGCATTTCGTGCATCGCAAGGTCCAATATTCAAGCTCCGACGGTCCGGGGATAATGCGGTGCACCACCAGGCGGGTGTCGCAGAGGGGACAATTGGAGCGCACCATCGCTGATGGCAACGGAGTCGGTTCGGCTTCGGATTTGCACATGGAATGCGGGCTACTGTCAGGAAGCAGGGAATGCCGCCTGCGTCGTTCGCCCGAACGTCGCGTGTCGCTGGTTGAGGTGGTCGATTTGAGTCTTCGCATCCGCAACCGCCGCATCGGGACTGGACCACGCGAAGCCGACTTCGAGCGTGGAAAACAAAACGCCGTCGATGACGACAGGTTCTTGATCCGCCCGCCTGATCCTGGCATGCCACAAACCTGTTCCGGCCTCGAAGGACTCAATTTGAAAGCCGTCATAGTTCATCGTCGTGACTCCAGGTTCTTTTCGCAGAGCGTGTTTTCCGGAGCCGAAAGAACCATGAGCCCACCAAAACCGATGTGAACTCATTCACATGCCGGGCTTATTTTTCGGGCCTGCAAACAGGACAGTTGCGCCAACCCTGACGCATGAGTCCGAATCCGAATCAGGCGCACGCCGCGATAGCAACGGCGAGATCGGCCAACGCCCACCAGAACAACTCGTTAATCGAGTCATCAATCGATTCGCACACGCGCCGCCGTGCCAGAAAGATTACCGCGGTCGGTTGATTCGAGATAGACCACGGGGCAACTTGGCGCCGGCGTCGAGGAAGGCGCCGCCCAGAGGGCGATCATGAGGTTGTCGACTCGGTTAACCGTTGCGATGGTCGCGTTGGTGCTGCTGGCGACGACGGCGGTCGGGGTGCTGACATATCGCAATATCGCAGCGTTTGCCCTGCCTCGGGCATTGGACCGGATCGATACGCATGCTCAGCTGCTCGGCGGCGAGCTTGCAGCCTCGGTCCGCGGCGCGCGCGCCGATGTGATTGGCTTTCGCTCTTCCAACGCCGTCATCGACATCATGACGGCGCACCTCAATCGCGGGATCGATCCGGCGGCCGCCGCCACCGAGGCGGAGTGGCGAAGACGCCTGGGATTGCGCTTCGCTGCGGAACTCAGTTCCAAGCCAAATTATCACGTGTTCCGCTACATCGGGGCCGACGACGGCGGGCGCGAACTGGTGCGGGTCGAGCGTACGGATCCGGGCGGCCCGCCGCGCATCGTTCCGGACAGCGAGTTGCAGCCCAAGGGCCATCGCGATGTCTTTAAGCAAGCCATCCGGTTACCGCCCGGCGGGGTCTATGTCTCGCCGGTCGATCTCAATACCGAAACGCCGCGTATCCCGGTGCTGCGCGTCGCGACGCCGGTGCATGCGCCGGACGGGCGGCCGTTTGGCATCGTGGTCATCAGCGTCGACATGCGGCCGGCGCTTGCCCGAATCCGCTCGACCGCCACCAAAGGCGGTCGAAGCTATGTCGTCAATGACCAGGGTGATTATCTCGTCCATCCCGACCCCAATCGCGAGTTCGGGTTCGAATTTGCCAAGCCCCTTCATATCCAGGACGACTTTCCGGAATTCTCCCAAATACTCGCGACCGGCGATACGGCGCCGCGCGTGATTCAGGATCGAGCCGGCGCGCGCTTCGGGATCGGTGTGGTGACCGAGCGTCTGGCCGACGGTCCCCGGGTCTTCGTGATCCAGGCGGTGCCGTATTCGACGCTCATGGCGGCAACATCAGCGGTTCGCGACTCCAGCTTGATGGGTGGATTCGTTGCGGCGTTTTGCGCATTCCTGCTGGCCATCATCGTCGCCCGCTCGCTGACGCGGCCGCTCGTTCAGATGACCAAGGTCGTCCAGGGGTTTTCCCGCGATGAAACGGTCGCACTGCCAACCGGGGGAGGCCTTGAGATCGGCGTGCTGGCCGATGCGTTTGCACACATGGCGGCCGAGTCGCGGGCCAAGACGGCAGCACTCAATCGGGAGATTGAAGAGCGCCGGCGCACCTTCGAGCGCGAGCAGCTCTTCATCGCAGCCGTGGAATCGTCCAATGATGCAATCGTGACCGAAACCCTCGATGGCGTCGTCACCGGCTGGAATCCGGCCGCGGAACGCATGTTCGGATTTGCCGCCCGGGAAGCGATCGGCAATAGCATCGATATCATCGTCCCCGGCGATCTGCGGCGCGAGGCTCACGCCACCCTGGACAAGATACGAGGTGGCGAAAAAATCTATTACCACGAGACCGTTCGCACCGGCAAAGATGGACGGCAGATCGACGTATCCCTCGGCATCTCGCCGATCAGGTCGCAATCGGGAGCGATCATCGGCGCCGCTCAGGTTGCGCGCGATATTACCGCGCGAAAAAAGGCGCAGGAAGCGCTGCTTGAAAGCGAGCAGATGGCACGCGACGTCATCGCCAATGCTTTCGAAGCGTTCATTCAGACCGACGAAGCCGGCCACATTCTCGAATGGAATCCGCAGGCCGAGGCGATCTTCGGATGGTCGCGGCAGGAGGCATTGGGAAGGCACCCGACCAGCCTGCTGCTGTCGGAAACGCTGAAGCCGCAATTTCGGACCATGAGTGAGCGGCTGATGCGGAACGAGCAGAACGCGGCCGCCGGCGCCCGGTTTGAGACCGAGGCGATGCGAAAGGATGGGCGTACCGTCAAGATCGAAGTGTCCTTGAAGGCGCTTCGCCGCCGCAGTGGCTACGTATTCAACGCATTCATAAGGGATCTGACCCAAAAGATCGCGGCGGAGGAGCAACTGAGGCAAGCCCAGAAGATGGAAGCCGTTGGCCAGCTTACCGGCGGCATCGCCCATGACTTCAACAATATGCTCACCATTATCACCGGCACCATCGAAATCCTGGCCGAAGGGGTCGCCGACAAGCCGCACCTCGCTACGATCGCCAAGCTGATTAGCGACGCGGCCGACCGCGGCGCGGAACTCACCTCACATCTGCTCGCCTTTGCCCGCAAGCAACCTCTGCAGCCGCGCGAAACCGACATCAATCGCTTGATCGTCGACTCGGCAAAGCTGATGCGGCCCACATTGGGCGACCACATCGAGATCGTATCGATGTTGGCGGATTCTGCCGGCGCGGCTCTGGTCGATCCGGGCCAGCTCAGTTCGGTGCTCCTCAACCTTGCGATCAACGCCCGCGATGCCATGCCGAGCGGCGGCAAGCTTACTCTGGAAACAAAGAACGTGACTCTCGACGAAAATTATGCCGAAGCCAACGGCGACGTCCAGGCGGGGAATTATGTGATGATCGCGGTGAGCGATACCGGCGCCGGGATTCCGGAGGCGATCCGCGACAGGGTGTTCGATCCGTTCTTTTCGACAAAGGAGGTGGGCAAGGGAACGGGGCTGGGGTTGAGCATGGTCTACGGCTTCGTCAAACAGTCGGGCGGACACATCAAGGTCTACAGCGAAGTGGGCTTTGGGACGACATTCAAGCTGTATCTGCCGCAGGCGGATGCGCCGCCGGAGCAGACCGCGGTGGAACCGTTGATCCCCGAGATGGAAGGCGGCGGCGAGACCATCCTGGTCGTCGAGGACGATCCGCTGGTGCGTGCTTACGTCAATACGCAGCTCCAAAGCCTCGGCTACAAGACTCTGTCGGCCGCAAACGGCGTCGAAGCCCTCGCGATCGTCGATAGCGGCGCAGCTTTTGACCTTCTGTTTACGGACGTCATCATGCCCGGGCGCCTGAACGGCCGGCAGCTCGCCGCGGAGATGGAGCAGCGACACGCGTCGCTGAAAGTATTGTTTACGTCAGGCTATACCGAAAACGCCATCATCCATCATGGCAGACTGGATTCCGGAGTCCTTCTGCTCGCCAAGCCATATCGCAAGCTGGATCTCGCGCGCTTGCTCCGCGTCGCATTGACTTCTGCCGGAAATGTTCCGGACGCAAGCCCGCCACCCGAACCGCGAAGCTGAGCTTCGAGATCGCCGTTCTGAACGAAGGTGTGGAGCAGGGCGCCAAGCCCAACCGCACTCAACTACGCGCGGCGATGTGATCGGCGAGATCAGCCGCATCGTCGCCGACGCCGGACAGGAACGACGAACTCATCCTGGACAGCCATTGCAGGCCGAGGAAATACAGGCCGGGCACCTCGGTGACGCCGCGGCGGTGGACCGGCTCGCCGCGCGCATCCAGCACGGGAACCTCGATCCAGCCGAAGTCGACGCGGTAGCCCGTGGCCCAGATCACCGCGCCGATACCTTCGGCCCGAAGATCGAGCCGCCGGAGAGGTTCTGCGACGCAGGACGGATCGGACAGCACTGCGCGGGCGTCGGGATCTTGCGGCATGGCAAGCGCGTGGCGCTCGATATGCGCATCCACCCTGTCAAGGAAGGATGCGTACATCGCATCGCCGTTGGCCAGGCTTTCGGCGAGATCCGGCGCAAGGTCGATGATGCCGTCATGCGCCGCCTTCACCCGTCCCAGCAGCGTGACGCCGTCTGCGGCGAAGCGCCGGAAGTCGATGGTGTAGCCGCCGTAAGCGCCCGTGATCAGCGGCAGCAGTCGAGAGGGCCCGCGCTGTTCCACCGGGGTCCGATCGATGCCCATGGCGCTCAGCCACCAGATCAGATCGCGGCCGCGGTATCGGCGCGGCAGGCGGGTGTGCCGGCCGACCGAGAGATAGACGCGGCGGCCTGCGCGCAACAGTTCCTCGGCAATTTGCGAACCCGAGGCGCCGGCGCCGACCACCAGCACCGCGCCGGGTGGCAACTGGTCGGGATTTAGATAGCGGCTGGCATGCACCTGAAAGAGGTCGATGTCATCGCCCAACAGGGCCGGCATGACGGGGCTCTGGTAGGGACCGGTCGCGACGACGACATTGTCGGCCTCGATCGAACCATCAGATGTTTCGGCAATAAGGCCGGGGCCGCCATCGCGGCGTCGTAACGCGGTTACTGGGACGCCGCAGCGGATCGGCGCGGCGATGAAATCAGCATAGGCGCCAATAAAATCCACGATCTCGCGGCCGGTCGCAAACGCGTCGGGATCGGTGTGAGGAAACGGAAAATCCGGCAGCCGCACCGACCAGTTGGGAAACTGAAACCGCAGGCCGTCCCAGCGTTCGCTCCGCCAGCGTTCGGCGATCCGGTGCCGCTCGATCACGAGATGCTTAAGGCCTCGCTGCTTGAGCCGGTGGCTCATCGTCAGCCCGGCCTGGCCGCCGCCGATGATCAGCGTCCGGACTTGCTCAAGCGGCATTGCGGCGCCCCCGGCGACGCAATCTCACCGGATGATGCTGTTGCGGCGCGCGCGCGGTGCACAAAATGGAAGTCGGCATGAGCCGGAGGATCGGCGAAATCCGTGGCGGTTGCTAGTCGTGATCCGGAGAATTGGTACCGGAATGGCGCGCGCAGGATAGTCGTGCCTCGAAGCGGACAAGCCTCAGTTCGCAACCATGTGGTGATCCTCCCTTCGCATTATCGGCGCGTGCCGCCCCGGACGGGTCCAGCGGCGGCGCGCACGATCCAGCGCCGGAACGCGGCGAAATCGCGCTGCTCGGTATGGAAGCTGCGATAGACCAGATACCATCGCATGCCCTTCGGCACGCTCAGCGCAAACGGCGCGACCAGCCGTCCGGCGGCGAGATCGTCGTCGATGTAGGGCCGGATGCCCATCGCGACGCCAAGCCCGTCGACGGCGGCCTGCAGCGCCTGGCCGTAAAATTGAAACTCCGTCCCGCGCGCCGTCATGCGCGCGACGCCGGATGCCTTGAGCCACAGCGGCCAGTCGTCGGGCGAATGCGCAACGCGCAACAGGCTTGGTCCTTTCAAATCGCCGGGGCGGTTCAGTTGCAGCGCCAGCCGTGGCGCGCACACCGGCAGCAGATCGGCGGCGAACAAGGGTTCGGAGACCAGACCCGGCCACTCGCCATCGCCGAGTTTGATGCCGCAGCTCCAGTCGTCGCCGAACGGCGCCGCGGCGCCCCCCGTGGTGATCCGCACGTCGATGTCGGGCTGGTGTTTGCGAAAATCCGCCAGCCGCGGGATCAGCCATTTCATCGCAAAAGTCGGGCCGACACCGATGGTCAGCACCCGGACGCTGGACGGCGCCGTCACCTGCGCGGTCAGGCTGGCCAGCGCGTCGAACATCGGCGTCAGCCCGTTCTGATAGGCGCGGCCGGCCGATGTCATCGCCAGCCGGTTGGCCTTGCGCTCGAACAGGGCGACGCCGAGCCGCTGCTCCAGCAGATGCACCATCCGGCTGACCGCCGCCGCCGACACGTTCAATTCCGAGCCGGCGGCGGCAAAGCTCCCGCTCCGCGCCGCCGCCTCGAACGCCTTGATGCCGTTGAGAAACAGCAGCCGCCGCATTTTGACCCTCAGGAAAACTTATGCCAGGCCAAGATAACTCGGTTTGCGCGAGCCGCACAAGCAAGGCAGAAAAGGCGGGGAGATTTTAAATGACACCGCTGCTGATGGGAGCCCTTGGACTGCTGATGGTCGCGACAGCGTTTCTGTCCGGCCTGTTCGGCATGGCCGGCGGGCTGATCCTGATCGGCGTATTGCTGACGCTGATGCCGCTTCCCTCCGCAATGGTGCTGCACGCGATCACGCAGATGGCCTCCAACGGCTGGCGCGCTTTCCTGTGGCGCAGCCACATAAGGTGGCGGCCGGTCGCGATCTATCTGATCGGATGCGCGGTGGCGCTGGCGGCATGGTCGATCACCCGCTATGTGCCGGACAAGCCGGTCGCGCTGCTTCTGCTGGGAGTGACGCCGTTCATGGCGCGGCTGACGCCGCCGGGCCTCAAGCCCAACCCGGAGAGTCTCTGGCAGGGCACGTTCTATGGCTCCATCTGCATGGGGCTGATGCTGATGACCGGGGTCTCCGGGCCGCTGATGGATACTTTCTTTCTCGGCGGCAACTTCGATCGCCGCGGCATCGTTGCGACCAAGGCCACCTGTCAGGTGGCCAGCCATTTCGTCAAGCTGATCTATTTCGGCGGCATCATCGATCAGGCCGCCACGCTCGATCCCGTTCTCGCCGGCGTCGCCGTCGCGGCATCGATGCTCGGCACGACGCTGGCACGGCGCATCCTGGAGGCGATGACCGAGCTGCAATTTCGCACCTGGGCGCGGCGGCTGATCACCACCGTCGCCGGCTATTACATCCTTTACGGCAGCTGGCTGCTGCTCGTGCGCAGCAACGCTTTTGCCTTTTGACAGGGGAGAAGCTCGATGGCCGAAACGGCAGATCCGCTGGTGCTCGACTTTGTCGAATGGATCGCGCGGGAGCCTCGACTCTATTCCGAGGTGATCGCGACCTGGCGCACATCATGTCCGCGGTTGACGATCTGGGAGGATGCGGCCGATTGCGGATACGTCGCGCGGCAAACCATTGCCGGTTTCGGGGTGATCGTGACGGTTACCGAGGACGGCGGAAAATTCCTGCGCGAGCATGGCCGCATCGGCTGATCGCGGCTGCGTCCGCCGATGGCGCAGCCGCGCGCGGCGTCCGTCCGTGCGATTTTCGTCAATCACTTTCCCGCCCCGCCGCGCCAACGCCATTGACTCGGCGCCGCGTTCTGGCAACATTCATGCAATCGCATCCAATTTGGATCGCCACCATAAACGCGCAGCAGCACAGGGATCGCTCCATGATCGACCTCCATTACTGGACCACGCCGAACGGCCACAAGATCACGATGTTTCTCGAAGAGACCGGGCTGAAATACAAGATTTTCCCGGTCAATATCGGCAAGGGCGATCAGTTCAAGCCGGAGTTTCTGGCGATCGCGCCGAACAACCGCATTCCCGCAATGGTCGATCACGAGCCGAACGGCGGCGGCAAGCCGATCTCGATCTTCGAGTCCGGCGCGATGCTGCTCTATCTCGCCGAGAAGACCGGCAAGTTCCTGCCCTCCGACATCTACGGCCGCTACGATGCGATCCAATGGACGTTCTGGCAGATGGGCGGGCTCGGGCCGATGGCCGGCCAGAACCATCACTTTTCAAACTACGCCCAGGAAAAAATCAAATACGCCATCGACCGCTATGTGAACGAGACCAACCGGCTCTACGGCGTGCTCAACAAGCGGCTCTCGAACCGTGAGTTCATCGCCGGCGACTATTCGATCGCCGACATGGCGAGCTATCCCTGGGTCGTGCCGTACAAGAACCAGAGCCAGAACATCGACGACTTCCCGCATCTCAAGCGCTGGCTGGAAACCATCCGCGAGCGGCCGGCGACGTTGCGCGCCTATGCGATGGCCAAGGAGGTCAATCCGAATTTCGGTCAGCCCGCGATCCGCACCGACGAGGAGCGCAAGCTGCTGTTCGGGCAGACCGCGGCGGTGGTGAAGTAAACAGCGCGGCGAATTCAACTTGTCATGCGCGGGCCTGACCCGCGTATCCATCTTGTTGAAGAAGATGGATTGCCGGATCGAGTCCGGCAATGACGATGGGGAGTTGACGCGCGAGTGCATTCGCAAGGACCGCTTTCAATGCCCTTAAAACTCTTCGAATTGGTCGGCACCGACGAAGCGCGTCCGTTCAGCCCGTTCTGCTGGCGGACGCGGATGGCGCTGGCGCACAAGGGGCTGTCGGCGGAATCGATCCCGTGGTGCTTTACCGAAAAGGCCGCGATCGCCCCGCACCATTCCGAGAAGGTACCGGTGCTGATAGACGGCGAAAGCTCGGTCGCCGATTCCTGGGCGATCGCAAATTATCTGGAAGACCGCTATCCGGAGCGGCCGTCGCTGTTCGGCGGCGCGGGCGGCCGCGCCATGGGCCGGATGATCAACTGGTGGGGCGACGTCGCCGTGATCGGCGGCATGTTCCCGCTGATCGTCGCGGATATTCCCTCGCATCTGAAGCCGGTGGATGCGGCCTATTTCCGGCAGAGCCGCGAAGCCCGCTTCGGCAAGCCGCTGGAAGAAGTGGTGGCCGGGCGCGACAAGTCCGTCGAGGGCTTTCGCAGGAGCCTCGACCCGATGCGGCTGACCTTGAAGACGCAAGCCTATCTCGGCGGCGATGCGCCGAACTATGCCGATTATATCGTGTTCGGCGGATTCCAGTGGGCGCGCGTGGTCAGCCCGTTCAAATTGCTCGCCGAGAACGATCCGGTCCATGCGTGGCGCGAAAAACTGCTCGACGCGTTCGACGGCATGGCGCGCAAGTCGCCGGGCTATCCGGTGTAGCGAAGAGCGTCGCTATCCCGCGCAGGCTTTTCCGGTAACGCGCTCGTTTTTGACGACGGTCGCAATCATCTTGCCTGCGACCGCGTCAAAATCCGCCGGTTTAAGATAACCCCTGGCGTATGCGTCCTGCGTCAGACGGTCGATCCGCTGGTCGTCCGTAGTCGACCACTGCTTTGCAATGTAATCGGCACCTGCTTTCCCGAAACTTTCGGGATAGCGCTCGGTTTGATTCTGGCGATGATAATAATATTCATTGAGGCCGCTGATGAACTGTTTGCGATCTTCGCCGGCACAACGGCCGCCCCATGGCCGGTCCAACGCCGTGAAGGCACCCTGCCGCTGCAGGCTCCTTCCTTCGACCAGGAATTTCTCGCTGGTGCCGAAAGCCCTGCCGTCACCTCGAGGCATCGGCGGCGGCGGGCTCGCCGGCGCGAAAGTCCAGGCGGCCACCACGCTGATCATCAGAATCTAGGCGATGAACAGCCGGCTCACCGGCGACCTCGATCGGCTGAGGTCTCACATTGGGAAACCGGGCTGCCCTGGCTGTTGGCGAGCACCATCACGGACATCTGAAGCTCGGACGGGAAATCGGTTCTGCTGATGCCGCCTTTTTCAAAGGCTTCGTGCAACGCTTCCCGCACCCGCAGGTCGGCGGGTGTCGAATAGACCGCAGTGGCTCTCTCAAACGCGGCGTCGCAGGTTCCGAAGATGACGTTACATTTTCGGATTTCATGATCCGCGGCGGCATAGACGCGCATGGCTGCGACAAGGTTGTCCTTCATGGTCGTGTCGCACGGCGACAGGGCATATCCGGTCGCTGCCTGGAGGGCATCCGCCCGCAAGGTATTGCGCTTGGCGTTATCCGGATTTTCCAATTGCTGCAGAACCAATTGTTCGCGCTTTTTTCCGCTGCTGTTGTCACCGAATACGACGTCAAGCGTCGGCTGCAGGGGCCTGCTGGATGCTGGCGCCGGTAACCACATCGGAAACCCGCGCATGGCCCAGAAGACCCCGACGAACGCAGTGATGAAGGCCATCGATGTGTAAACAATGAAACGGCCCATGGTGCGATCTCGCGGTGGCGATGTGTGCCATTTACACGTATCCCGTTAAGGCTTCGCGCGAGGTCGCAGCCCTGCTGGCGGCAAGGGTAACTGAAAAGTAAATCCGCAATCTGACCTCTTGGAGAACCGGACGCCCGACGGCCGCTGCGAGCTGTCGGTCTTAAATTTTGCGGGGAAATGACCGCCGCCTGCCGCCCGGCGCGCAAATCGCCGGGGGTTTCCCGATGCCGTTGACCGCGGCGATCACCGGCTTTCCAAAGGCCTCAAGGCGCGCGGTCATCCCCTGTCCGCGCCGGACGAAGTCGCGCACCGCCGTGGTGGTCCCGCGGCGCACGCTTGCGGAAAATTCATGGATGTCGGCGCCGGCGGAAAAGGCGCGATCGCCCGCGCCGGTGAAGCTGCGTCACGGGTAAAGGCGCCTTGTCCTTGCGGCCAGTGTCCTTGCGGCCAGTTGACAAATGTCCGGCACCTCGGCCATGCTCGCGGCGCTGCATGTAGGGCGCATCGGCTTTTGGCCGAAGGGGCAATGCCCACCTACGCATTGACCGCTTAAGCAACGTCAACCGTAGCACGCCTATGCCAAGCCTCGAAAACCTCAGAAAGCAGGCCAAGCTCGTCTTGCGCTGGCATCGCGACCGCTATTATCCGGTCGCGGCGCAGATCAGGTCGGGGTTGCCTCGCTACAGCCAGATGACCGACACCGAAATTCTCGCGCAAGGTTTCAAGCTCGGCGATGCGCAGGAACTGGTCGCAAGGCAACATGGGTTTGAAAGCTGGCAGGCGCTCAAGACAGGACTTCCGCCCATGTCAGATCATGCAGAGACCAAGTCCACCAAGGCCGTCATCGACGGTGCCGAGCCGCAATTGTTCGTCGCCGACATCAAGTCATCCTGCGAATTCTTTACGAGAAAACTCGGCTTCGCCATTGCGTTCACCTATGGCGAGCCGCCGTTTTATGCGCAGGTCAAACGCGATGTGGCGTGCGTCAACCTGCGATGCGTCGAGCAGCCGGTGATCGATGCCGAATTGAGAGACCGTGAGCAATTGCTGTCGGCCTCGCTCACCGTCGCGACCTCTGACGAAATCAAGGCGCTGTTCCTCGAGTTTCAGGCCGCGGGCGTGACGTTTCTCCAAACGCTCAAGCGCGAACCCTGGGGCGCGCGCGATTTCATCGTGAAGGACCCGGACGGTAATCTGCTGCTGTTCGCGGGACCGGCGGAGTAAGCTTCGCGCGATGCACGTGACCCGGACGCAGTGCAGCGTTCTTCACGCTGCTCCGCAGCGCCGGGACCCACGACAGCGCCACGTTGGTGGACCCCGGATCAGCAGCGCACCACGCCGCGAAGAGCGGCGTAGTGCGCTGCATCCGGGGAACGCGGAGCCGGGCGATTAGGAGGACGAGGCGGCACTACTTGTGGAATTCGTCGCCTGCGACGCCGCCCTCCGCAAACAATCCCGGCACAGGCAGTCCTCGCCCTCGACCGGCATCGGCAGCCGCGCGGCTTCCTCACTGCACCAGCACGGGCCCTCCGGGCGGCAGGTGAATTCCGTTCCGCATCGGGAACAGGCGAGGCGGCGGGACATCGGATTTTCTGACCGATTTGTCATGAATTGAACCAAACCTTGGCCGTGTTTTTCATGTCCGGTTCATGCCGGGCGGCGGTATGATCCGTCATCAATATACGCCCGCGACCGTGCGAGGGAAATCCGATGGCCCGCGATTCGCAAGCCGCTCTGGTCGCGCTCAATCGCTTCGGTTTTGGCGCCCGCGGCGGCGCATCTGGCGATTTTGTCAATGCCGCCTCCGATCCGCGCGGCTTTGTCAAAGCCGAATTGAACCGCCCCAATGGCGTGCTGCTCGAGATCCCCGGACTGTTGTCGACTCCGGCCTATGGACAGGCGGTATTCGCGTATCAGGCAGAGGTAAAGCAGGCGCGGGAGGCGGCTGCGAAGTCGGGCGCGCCGGTGTCCGAGGCGGCGCCGGCGCAGCCGGCAGCGGATCCCAAGGCGCCACGGCGAAACCTTTCGCTCAACAGCATCGCCATGGACATCGCGGCAAAGGACGCGACCACAAAGGACTCGACCACAACGGACTTGATGACAAAGGATCCGGCGATGAAGGCGCCGGAAGGTGGCAGCGCCAACGCGGCGATGGTTGCGGGCGAGGCGATGCAGCCGAACGCTGCGAAAACCCAGCCGCTCAACATCATTCAAAAAACCTATCGCGCCG
>Ga0209871_1000270_pt1 | contig 14795 bp, 16 predicted proteins | sample OrgsoiDNA2013045_FD_185795 | JGI IMG/M metagenome (GOLD analysis project Ga0209871, IMG submission 185795) | Permafrost soil microbial communities from the Arctic, to analyse light accelerated degradation of dissolved organic matter (DOM) -... | ecosystem: Environmental > Terrestrial > Soil >... | reverse complement strand
CCCGGTCACCGTGCATCGTCTCCCGTCTGCGCCGGGTCACCGGCGATCGCCCGCAGCTGCTCACGCAGCACCTCGTCCAGCTCCGCCTGGTCACTGCATACGTGCGGATGGTCGGGGCCGACTAGCCGCAGGTCCGCCGCCAGAGCCTGCTCCAGCTGCTCGCGGGCGGCTGGCAGGTCGCCCAGCGCCATATAGGTCTTGGCCAGGCCGGTGCGGCAGGCGGTGACGCGATGGTCGTCCGTACCCACAGCGGTGATCAGCTCGGCCAGCGTGCCCTCCAGGATCTCCTTCGACCGCTGCAGGTTGCCCTCCTGCCGGAGCAGGTCACCCAGGCTGTGCCGCCCCACGGCCAGGTTGAGGTCGTCCTTGCCCAGGTAGGTCTCGCCCTCGTGCAGGGCGCGCTCCAGTTCCCGCCGGGCCTCGGCCAGCTCGCCCAGCCGCTCGTGGGCGTGCGACAGGGCGTGCCGGTTACGGGCGATCGACGGGTGGCCGGCGCCGTGCGCGCGTACCGCCAGCGCGACCGCCTGCCGCAGGTTGTCCCGCGAGGCCTCGGGCTGGTCGTCCCCCTGCGCGAGGCCCAGCTGGAAGTGCAGCTCGCTGCGCGCCTCCTGGTCGTGGGCGAGCCGCAGGGCGACCTCGTAGAGCAACGCGGCCCGTTCCGACCGGCCTCGGGATCGCGCGTAGTCACCCAGTCGGCGGAGCAGCGCCTGACGGATCTTGCGCATTCGCCGGATGCTGGCGAGGTGCTCGGTTAGCCGCTGGGCGTGCCCGTCGAGGCGCTCGGACAACAGCCAGGACGCCGGTTCCTCCGACGAGTCAAAGGCATCGAGCATCGGCAGTACGCTGAGCCAGGCGCCGCGGTGGCGAGGGTCGGCCGCGCGGACGGCGTCCTGGATCGTGGCGTGCATGCGGAGCAGTTCGCCGTCCTGGGACAGGCTGATCAGCCCGTACCGCCACAGGTCGGCCACCGCCTCGGCGTCCGCTCCCCCGAGCTCGACCGGAATGGTCGCCTGCGCCCAGTCCGACTGCAGCGGCTCCGCCGCCAGGTAAGCGACGACCCTTGCCAGCTGCCACGCCGGCAGGCTCAGCCGTGCCCGCGCCAGCGCGATCTGCATCGGGAGGAGGTCCCCGCCCGCGCGGCGGGACTGGATCACCTGGGCGTAGCGGGCCGTCCCTACTGGGTGCTGCTTCAGAAAGGACCGAGCCACGTGCAGCGCGACCGGATCGTCGTGCAGCGCCGCCGCGAGCCCGTCGGCGTCGGCGAGTTCGGACAGGCTGCTGACCGGCGCCAGGAAGGCCAGTGCCTGCGAACGCGTCCAGCCCATCCGAACACCTCGCTCGGCCGCGGCTGCGCTGTCCCATCCGACATTACGCGTCAGGCGCTCATCCCGGTCAGGACGGTGGTCAGGGCTGCCGCTGAGAGGGCGCCGTGGTGGCTAGCGATCCCGTCGCGTGCCGGCTTGATCGCAGCGGTGCTAGTTGCCCCGGACGACAGCTGGGCGGACGGTTTCCGGGTCGGCGTGACCCATGGCTGGTTGAGCGGCCGGGCATCGCCTCGGCGCCCAGGACCGGCGACGGCGACGTCCGACGCACTACTTTCGGCTACTTGGATCGGATGCCCGGCGTGGTCGTTGGGGCTGGCCTGCATCTGGTGGCGGTGCGAGTCCCTGGGAAGTCGATGACAGGTAGCTCCGGGGTATCCCGCGGGTCGATCACGGTCATGAGCCTTGCTGGCAGATCGCTGACCGGATGGCCCGGTGTGTAATGCGGCGCGCCAGGTGCCCGGCGGTGTCCTCGCGTCGCTTCCCTACTTCGCGGGAAATTGGGCCTGCCAGCGGACAGATAGCGGGATCATGGCCGGACCGCGCGGATTAGTCCTGCCTACCGGTCCTCGGCTTGTCCGGGAATCTTTGGCGGAGGTGTGAAAGATGCCCGTGCAGATCGGATCTCCAAGGGTGGGAGGTATCCGGCACATGCCCTGTCCGGCCGGGGGAGTACTGACATCGGCTGCGGCAGGCCGGCGGCTCAGCGGCGTGCCCGGCCGGGTCCAGGGCGGCAGTTGGGACGGTGAGATGCAGTTGGACTTGATAGCACATGATCCAAAACCTGCGTCGCGCTGACCAGGCACACTCCGGGACTACGGACGCCACACGGACAGAACGCCGTATTCACACGGTGGGAAATGGAGAAGCAGCAGGTCAGTGGCTATTCCGATGGGTCGGGATCGGCTCACTGTAAAACCGTCGGCTAAGCCTACGTTGGTTCGAACCCAACACCTGCCACTACCTGCGGAAATAGCCCGTGAGCTGGGTTTTCCTAGTCTTGCGGGCGGTTGCTTTGGGCCTTGCGAAGTCCCGCTGTGTCCATGACAGTCCCGCTGTTTCCAGCTGTGCACGGACATATAGCGGACAGCGTCCGGGCCGGGCACGCGGTCCGCCAGACCGCTTCTCCCTGGCTGGGCCAGTCATTCGAGGACGCGCCGGCGGGCTGCCAGCCTCCGGGAAGACAATTGGTGCCGGCGCGCGCTGGCCCGCGAATGGCCCACAGCATCTGCCGGCGGCGCGGCGTCCCCGGCAGGCGCGGGATCTCGCAGCGGACAGCCAAGGCTGCGCTATCCAGGGGAGCACTGCGGTGATCAGCGTCTCGCCTGCCCGCGCGGCTTTGCCGCCCCTGGTCCGCGACGCGGGCGCCCGGCCAGGCGGCCCGGCGCGCCCCGCTAGCAGTGCGGCAGGGTCGCGGTCTGTGCGGATCTGCCGTCGGCTGATGGACCTGTCGTCGACCTTCGGTGGACCTGGATGTACCTGGCGATCGGGCACCGATGACGGTCAGAGGTCCAATATCAGCGTCACCAGCGCGTTCGAGCCTTGGATCGGCGATGCCGAGAGCCTGGCCCCAGGGTCGGGTCATCGGGCGTTGTAGGCAGCGCGGCGCTGGCCCGCGAGCGCACAGCCGGGATGGCCCACTGGCTGGCGGCGTAGTGGGGTGATGTCGGAGGGGGACCGACCCCGTATCCCCACATTGCTCTATAAGCTACGGCGCCGATATTGACCTCCGGCAACGGACGGGCCGTATGTTCTCTGACGTGCGGAAACGCTGCCCGCCGTCTAGGGCGGCTGCTGGTCCGGAGTCGCTCAGGGGCCAAAATCAGGCTTGACGGCCAGCGGAACCGACTCGAACCTCCATGAAAACCGACTTGAACCCCCATGAAGCAGCGAACGGCCGCGGTGCGGAGCACTGCCAGCGGATCGCCAGCCTGTGCACTGAACCGGGCGTCGGAGCCCGCGAACATCCCCGGAGTTTCAATCACGCGAAGTGATCCATCACATGGTCGTTAACCGGGCCAATGCGTGCAGAACGCCGCTTCTTCACGCCTTGCCGAGCAGCGGACCCGGAAAGGTGGGTCCGCAGATCAGCCAGTTCTGGACGCCCTGGACGTGGAGGAAGCAGTCTGCAATGCCCTGCTTCCGGCGCCGCATGACTGGGCGCCGCGGTGTGGTTCGCCCTCTCTGGCATGACCGTTGTAGGAGACCCGATTTCCGGCGGATGCTGGGGATCGGGCATTAAGCTGTTAATGGCTGGCACCCCTGGAGGAACCTTACATGGCGGATGATCAGTCTAAGAGCGGCGGCATCTACGATGATTTCCCTGGTTACCGGCAGGTGCCGGAACGCGAGCCGGCCGATGCGCTTCGGTCCGCCCTTGTCGTAGTCGATGCGAATGTGCTGTTAAATCTTTATCGCTACAACGAGTCAACGCGCAATGACCCGATCAGGGTCCTCAGGCACGTAGGCGACCGGCTCGTCCAACTCATTCGCCGAGCGGTTCGTGGGAACGCTTCGCCGTGAGCGCCTGGAACACGTGCCCCCTACGGGGCGAGTACCTGCTGCTGGTCACCACCCGGCTGGACGTGTTCGCGATGGACCCGGTGACCCTCCGCTGGGTGCAGGGAGAGCAATGAGCCATATCGGCACCGCCGGACTTCCCGAGCCCGGACCCTACTTGCCCGGGCACGCCCAAGAAGGTAATGGGGACTGGTGCTGTTCCAGTGGGCGAGCATGCTCGCCGGGCCGGCTTTCGGACCTTGGCTGGTCTCGGCTTCGGCGACGCCCAGGTTGTCAGAAGGGCCGGCGCTTATGATGGCCGCCCGGCGCGCTGGAGACCGGGCAACAGCCATGCCAGCGGAGCTGGCACGGCACCGTCTGAGCCCGCCCCGCTGGGCGATGCGGTCGAGATGCGCATCCGATGCGCGTCCGATGCGGTCGAGATGCGCATCCGATGCGGGCCTCAGTCAACATGGACTCGACAATAGGGCCGAGGAGCATTGCCGTTCAGGATAGGCCGGCACGTAAGACCGTTCTTCACGCCCGAGGGAAGCGATTCGGCATGACCTAAAAAAGGCCACGCTGAGTTTCGGCCACGGAGGCAGGGAGATGAGAGGACTGCGACCTCATGCGCGCCGACGATGACCAACCGCAAGATCTCGCGCCGTGGCAGAAGATCCTGCTCGCCAAGTACCAGGAGGTCTGCAAGAGTCACTCGGGGATAACAGGCTTGCGGGCAAAGCTCTTGGCTCTGCCGCCGATCGCGTCCGGGACGAGCGTTGGACTCCTGGTGGCCGCCCAGAACATGGGCGAGGCGTCAGGTCCCAGGCCTGGCCTGCTGATCGGCCTGGGCATCTTCGGGGCTGTCGTGACCATTGGGCTGTTCCTGTATGAGCTTCGGCAGATCGACGTTTACAAGCAGCTGCGAAATCACGCCGCATGGATCGAGAGGCAGCTGGGAATCCAAGCTGGCCAGTTCGGCGGGCGCCGGGAGCGCCTGAGCCTGTCTAACGTCTATTCGCCGGACGCACACCGCGATCGGGACAAAAGGCTCACGGCGCTGGAGAAAACGGGTCAGCGGCCACCGCAAGGAGAACTGCAATCAGCGCTGCCTAACAAATCATTCATCGGCGCGGAGACAGCTGGCTACCTCATCTACCACTCGGTCATAGCGGCGTGGCAGAGCTCGGCGAAGTCCGCTGGGGCGTCGGCGTGACCAACCAGGGGGGCGCCCCGGTCGCCACCTACGACGTGCTCACCCTGGTCGCCAAAGGCTGGCCGTCGTGAGTCGCTGCTGGTCAAACCTCGTAACATCGCGGGGCATGAGGCTGATGGCGACCATGTTGCCGGCGGCCGGCCTTCTGCTGACACTTGGCGCTGTGTTGATGCCTGAGGCTCCGGCTGCCGCCCACGAGGAGCGCGACAGCGCCGCCCTCGCTGGCTCGGGGGCAGTGCCGAGCTACCACAGCAGTGGCCCGCAGATCCTTGTCTGTCATACGGACCGCGCGGACTTCATGCGGCGGGTGGCTGGCTTCCCGCCCGCCGCTCGCAGCGCGAACCTGGCGCTGTTCGACCGCTGCCAGGCGGACGGAGTGCGGAACGTTCAGGATGCGGTGAACGATGCGCGGCAGCCGGGCACGCGCGTGCGCATCCTGCCGGGGGTGTATCGGGAGGCCCCGGGCCTGGCTGCCGCCTCGCCCGCCTGCGCTGCGATAGCCCGCCGGCCCGGAGAGGATTCTGAGCAGGTGCTGTCGTGGCAGGAGCAGGTCGCCTGCCCCCACGCGCAGAACCTCGTCGCGGTCCTGGGCAAACGGGGACTTCAGATCGAGGGCACCGGGGCCGGCCCTGGGGACGTGGTCATCGACGCGGGATTCAAGAAGCTGAACGCGCTGTTCGCCGACCGGTCCCCGGGGATATATCTCCGTAACTTCACAGTCGAGAGTACGACAGGCAACGCCGTCTACATCAGGGACACAGATGGATTTGTCATCGACAGGCTCGTCGCGCGGTGGGACAGCGGATATGGTTTCAATACCTTTGGCGTCGACCACGGCCTCTATTCCGACTGCGAGGCGTACGGGAACGGCGAGGCAGGGCTGTATGCGGGAGCGGTAGCCGACATCAACAGGAATGCTGGTCTCAATGTGCGCCGTTACGCGGTCGAAATCCGCCACTGCCGCAGTCACAACAACCTTCTTGGGTATTCTGGAACCGCCGGCGATTCGGTCTGGGTCCACGATAACGAGTTCACGGCGAACGGCGCCGGCATCTCGATGGACAGCGTGTCGCCGGGCCACCCGGGGCTGCCGCAAAACCATGCCAAATTCGAAAGGAACAACATCCACGGCAATAATACCGACTACTACCGGTACGTCCGCAACCGAACGTGCGCAAAGGCGGTACCGGAACGCGGCTACGAACGGGGTGTCGTCTGCCCTGGGGTCGGGATTGCCGTCGGCGCAGGCGTGATCACCGCCGGCGGCAACTTCAACACCTTCCGCGACAACTGGGTCTATGACCAGGACTATGCGGCGTTCGTCCTGTTCTGGGTGCCCGCAGAGGTGCCCGGCGGAAGCTATCTGTCCACCTTTGACACATCGCATCACAACCGGTACGTCGGCAACCACCTCGGCCGCGCACCTGACGGTGCCACCGAGCCCAACCGGCTCGACGTCTGGTGGGACGGGCAGGGTATTGATAACCGCTGGCAGGCTGCCCGGTCTTCACCATTTCGCCTGCCCGGCCTGGCCGGGCCGAGCACGAACCGCCTCCTTGGCGACCCATTCAGGGTACTCATGCTGGTTCAGTGTCAGCGCTTCGACCCTCGCGGGGACGGCGTACCTGTCGGCTGCGATTGGTACGGCGGAAGCTGGTTCACCCGATTGGACGTCATCGCTGTCACCTTCCAGTCCACGTTGTTCGTGGTCGCCGGGATCCTCTTGCTGATACGTCGGCTGCCGCGCCGCCGTCTCTCTTACGCGGTGACAGCGGCCGGCATTCTCGGCGCGATAGCCGACGTCGCGGGGACCGCGGCAGAAGGCACCGCCATCGGGGCGCTGGCCTCGGCGCTACTGGCCAGCTGGTGGCTGGGCGCGGGGATCCTCATGTATCAGCAGCACACATATCGCAGGTTGGCGGCCTTGACCCTGGTCCTCGGCGGGCTATCCTTGCTGCAGGCGGTCGATCGCGGATTTTACATGCTGCCGTACATCCCTGTGTCGCTCGGCTGGCCCATCCTGGTGCTCGGCATCGTATGGGCCATGGCCACCTGAACCGCGTGCCCGCGGCTGAGGAAGCGGGCCCAGACACAGAAAGGTCAGGTCATGACGTCAACGAAGGACCAGGGTAGCGCCGGAGCCGAACACCAGCGAGCGCTGGGCGTGATGAAGGTGATCAGGATCGTCGTCCTCGTTTTGGCGGTCACTGCGCTGGTCATCCTCGTCATCAGGATCGGCATCGATCCCGCCTCCGCTGGTAAGAAGTCAGGGCACTGAACGATCCCGTGGCGGGCCACCCGTCATGGCCATTTCGAGGCCTGCACCAAGGTCTTCGGGGCCTCCAGCGGGCAGGCGCGTGACTGGTCCATCCGGTACCTGGCGGCTTGACCGGACCCGCTTACCTGTGACGGTTCAGCAAGCGCAGCAGCCGGGCATTCTCCGCCCGCAACCGCGCCAGTTCCCCTGTACCGCTTCAGAACTCATCGCATGGTGTCTGACCAGGTGTTTCATGAGATCGGCTACGCGGCCCGGTGGTACTCGTTGATCACGCCACCGAGCACCTCACGCCGCTGAACCGGCAAGTTCAGCGGAGCAGCAGCCTGGTCGTCGTAGTCGGGTGGTCGCTGCTGGCGGGACTGGTGCGGCCTGTGCCGGTTGGAATGACCGGCGTACTGGCCGAGGACTGACCGGAGGTGCCGTTCGTCGTAGATGAGCATTCGGTCGGTGCACTCGGCTCGTGCGGTGCGTATCCATCTCTCCGCATAACAGTTCGCACGTGGCGTCCGCGACGGAGTCTTAACTTGTACCGCTTCAAAAGTCGTCCATGGTGCCTGGCCAGGGGATTCACGAGATTGACCGCGCAGCCTGGTAGTACTCGTTGATCGCGTCGTGGAGCGCTTAACGGCGCTGCACCTGTGCGCTGGGCGTCGCGATGACCGGCCCGTCGTGGCCAGGCGGCCGCTGCTGCCGGCGCTGCAGAGCCGGTGCCGTTGTAGTGGCTGGCGTACGGGCGTGCCCGGATCTGGATGTGCTGCGGCGGTCAGGTAACGGAGGGGTCCGCGGAAGGTCAGCCACAGGTACATCCGGGGTCCGTCACAGGTCAGCGGCAGCAGCTAGCCTGAGGTCAGATTGTGATCAGCCGGGCAGGAAGTGCGCGTCACGCGGTTGACGGGTTCCGGATTTGAGGACAGCAGGAAAGTGCGCCATGGCTCTTCCAGCCTTTCCGGCAGGGATGTCCGAGGAGACTGTGGCGCGGCGATGAGGTGAAGCCGCTGGCAGGAGGACGCCACGGACGCTGTCCGTGGCCGTCGGCGATTTCACCCGCCCGGACCCGGGGGAGCACGGACATATGGCGGACAGGCAAGATCACAAAGGCGGTGATTGGCCACATAATCGCAGGTCAGGGGCTTGTCGTTAGGGCAGGCGAAGCGGTCTGTAAAACCTGTACCGCTTCAAAACCCATCGCATGGCGTCTGATCTGGGACTTCATGAGATCAGCTAGGCTGCCCGGTGGTACTCGTTGATCACGCCGCCGAGCAGCTTCCGCCGCTGAACGGGCAGGTCCAGCGGCGGCGGTAGCAGGTCGTCCTGATCGGGCGGTCGTTGCTGGCGGGATTGGTGGGGCCGGTGCCGGTTGTAATGCCCGGCGTACTGGCCGAGGATCGACCGGAGGTGCCGTTCGCCGTAGATCAGCATCCGGTCGGTGCACTCGGCTCGTGCGGTGCGAATCCATCTTTCGGCGTAACAGTTCGCTCGTGGCGTCCGCGGCGGAGTCTTTACTATTTTCACGCCCGCGGCGGCGAAGATGCTGTCGAAGGCGCTGGTGAACTTGGCGTCGCGGTCCCGGATGAGGAAGCGGAAGGGTCCGATCCGCTCTCCGAGGTCCATAAGCAGGTTGCGGGCCTGCTGGGCGGTCCAGGCACTGTCCGGGTGCGTGGTCACGCCCAGGATGTGGACATGCCGGGTGGCCACCTCCATCACGAAGAGCACGTAGAGGCGTCTGAGGAAGATCGTGTCCACGTGGAAGAAATCGCAGGCCAGCAGGCCGTGGGCCTGAGTGCGCAGGAACGCCCGCCAAGAGGTGTCCACGTTCCGCGGGGCTGGTTTGTACCGTCGGGCGCGCAAGATCCTCCTGACGGTCGCGTCGCTGAGGTGGTGACCGAGCCGGGTCAGTTCCCCGTGCACCCTGCGATACCCCCAGGCCGGGTTCTCGCGCGCTAGCCGCAGCACCAGGTCGCGGATCTCCTGGCTGGTCCTGGGGCGGCCTGGCCTGTTCGGGTACGTCCACCTGTGTTTGATCAGGCGCCGGTGCCAGGCCAGCAGCGTGCCCGGTGTCACGAGCCGCCGGGCGTACAGCGCGGCGGGCAGCAGCTGGGCCAGCGCGGCCAGGACGGCCCGGTCCGCCCAGTCCGGCTTGGGCCGGGCGACCTGACGCCGGAGCACCATGACCTCATGACGCAGCACCATGATCTCTGCGTCTTTGGACGCGTGGCTGCGGCCCAGTAGTAGCAGCCAGCCGAAGATCCGGATCATGATCAGGTAGAGGAGGCGAAGAGACACAAACCGCGATCATGCCCCAGGCCGCTCATCCGGCCAAACCGCAGGTGGCAGCCCTGTGTCGAGTTCTGAAGCGGTACAGGCTTCCACGCCCGGGCACGCGAAGCCACCATCCGCAGCGACCTCATCAGGGTCGCCGCCCCGATCGCGCGTCACCGACGCGGCCACATCATCCTGCACCTGCCCGAGGGCTGGCACCGCGAGCACGAATGGATGAACCCATCCGAGGCCGCCTGCGGGCCGCCCGCCGCCGCGGCCTGACCAGCCTAGGCCCGCTCCCCGCACCCCGACGGCCCCCCACGGCCACCCGCCAGCACCTTGCCCCCAGCCGAAGATCCGGACAAGCCGCAGAACAGGCCAGCGGCGGGAAAGCCACACCCCGTATTAACCTCGCGCTTTCATCTGAGCGTGGCCTAGCTTGATCATTTACATATAAAAGTGCCTTGGCCTGGGAGAATAAGACTTGTCGAAGGACCAGCTAGCCAGCGCAGCAAAGCGAACGTCAAAATCTACGCGGTGGATTGAGGCTTAGCTAATGAACCCGGACTCGCCGCTGGTCATCCTACGCAGGCTGGATCAGATCGACTTCTATGACCTGGGTTCTCGCGATAGCCCGCTCTCGCTCGTCAGCCATGGACAGCCGCCGGTCGTCGGTCATGTAGTCATCGAGTGCCGCCGCGGACGGGAACTCCAGCAGCTGAATCTCCAGCGGCTGCCAGTCCGCGCCGGCGCCCCGCACACGCTGAAGCACCCGGCCGCCGTGCTCGGGAAGCAGATCCAGAACCCGGTCCTCGTAGGCGATCAGGGCGCCCTCAGCGCCCGGCCGCGCCCATAGCAGGACACACAGCTTCAAGCTCACGGCCGGAGCCCTGGGCACCAGCGGAAGATGGATAGTCTCACCAGAACAGAATGCCCGATTCGGGACGACGCTGCAGTCAGGCCACAGTTTGCTGACGGCGCACCGAACGGCGACTTGGGACGCGCCTGGGGATCGATGGTGCGTCACGAAGCGTGAATCTCGCCCGGAACAAGATCGGCCTGCACTCGACTGTCTGGCTGTCGTCCCTGGCCGAGCCCGTAGTCGAATTGCTCCACGGCACAATCACAGGCTGCTTCGGGCCGGGCGAGTAGCGACTGACGACCGTAGTCCGCCTTCGCGCACGGTCCGCGCCTGCGTCGCCAGGTCAGCCGGCATATCGCTGCCACGAGGGTGCGGTGACCAGGTGATCGGTGGGAGGATATGCGAGTGGACCGCCTTTCCAGTTCCCGCCCGGTATCTCCACATCAACCTGGCCCAGCCACCCACGGGCTGTCATAGATCACCCGCTCGCCGAAACGTCCGCCGCCGGCTCTTCTCGCCATTCACCGCATCAGCCACGCCCCGACGCTAGCGCCTCGCAGCCCAGCGGTCATGCCCGGCCCACCAGACAGACTCAACCGCACGAACGTCACCAGCGACTTCACCAAACCGCCAGTGCTGCACTGCCGCCACCATCATGACTGAGTGCCGAATTGGGCCGTAATAGATCAAGAGCGGCGCCTCACGGCGCCGCTGGCGTGCCCGTCGCCGGGCTCTGCGCTTAAGGCGCCCGCCCGGTACGGGCGCGCCTGGCACCGGGCGAGCAGATCAACCAGGTCAATCACAAACAGTTGGTGCTGCGAGGCCATCTTCCTCGGCTCCCATTGTCCAGCTCGCGGGCACCGCGTCTAGGCCGCCCTCCGGGCGTCGCTTCGCGATGGCTTCGCCAGCCTAGACCCGGCACCCGCTCCCCTGGATTCGGCGCCTATGGGGAAGACGGGGGGGAGACCAGGAAGGCGCGAATCACCGGGACGGGGTTCGTTCGATTACAGCGCTGTGAGCTGCGAATTCACCGTTGTTGGTCGGTGAATTTGCGCACTAAACCTGGGTAGGAGCCAGCTCAGGCAGCGGGCCGCTGGAAGTGCCAGATGACCAGTGCCGGGCGGCGGCCACGGGAAGCCCGTGCCACCGACGGCAGGTAGTCCATCATCGACCAGGGCCAATCCTGCCAGTCACCAATCCCGGTCGCGGGCTCGGGTAGCGGCTCGTCCGGCTGCCTGCCTCCCGGCTCCTCGCACCCCCATACCTGAAGGCCAAGGCTCAGTGCCGCCCGCAGGTAGTCGCCGAGCGGATGCCGGTAGGTGGCCGCGATGCACGGTTCGCCCGCCGGGCCGCGCGCTGTGATCACCGAGCCGCGGGTGACTTGCTCGTGGTGCATGTCGGAGATGACCAGGTCCCCACCGGGACGCAGCACCCGGGCGAACTCGGCCAGTACCGGCTGGAGGCGGGGAACGTGCACGAGGGCGAGTGCGCAGACGATGACATCCACCGAATCATCCGGCAGCGGCAGCCGGTCCAGCTCCCCGACGTGGAACTCGCCGTCCGGGACGCGCCGCCGCGCGTGGGCGAGCATATCCGGTGAGCTGTCGACACCGATGACCTGATGCCCACGCGTGGCGAGGAACTCGGCGAAACGACCGGTCCCGCAGGCGGCGTCCAGCGCCACGCCGGGCTCCCGGCCGTCGAGGTACCCGGCCACCACCGGCTCATCCATCGCGAACAGGCCGCCGCCCGCCTCCGCGTCATAGCCGCCGGACTGCTGCTTGTAGGCGGTGACGGTGCTGACCCGCTCGGCGAGCACGCCACGGCCGCGCAGCTTGTCGTCATCCAGCAGCCGCCGGATCTCGGCCAGCCGGGCGTCGGTGAATGCACGGTCGTGGTCCCCGGCCCAGGCGTCCAGCAGCGCGATGCCTTCGAGGCCGAGCAGGTAGGCAAGCGGGTCCTGATAGATCACGAAGGCTGATCATAAACAGGTGCCAGACGGGCTGCCAACCGGATTTCCACTCAACCCACTCCGTAGATCAGGAGCGACCCCGCGTGCCCCGTGCGTGCCCGATCGGGGGGTGCGCGGAAGCTCCGCGAAGAACCGCCGGGCGGGTGACAGCAACGGTACCAGCCAACCCCAGCCACGCACATGCGACCGCCTGTAGCCACGCTTGGGCCTGACCCCCGGGCAGGCAGACCGCTACGCCTGAAAAGCGAACGGTCGGGTACGCCGCTCTGCGGGCATGGGATATGTGGGATGACGCCCGACGAGCAAGGCACGCGGGCCATCGTCTTGCCAGGTGGCGAGCGGTTTCCCGCTGTGAGAAGCGATCGTCTGTAAAACCGTTCCCCCTGGGCGGTAGGTCGCCTCGCCTTCGGCTACGAGGCCGCGGGATGAGCGGCGATCAGCAGGAGTGCGTCAAGGAGGCGCCACCAGTCCGCCTCGGCGAGGTCCTTGCCCATGGTGTGCGCGAGCATCGCCAGCGCGGCCACGAGCTGGACGGAGAACTCCTCAGGATCCAGGTCGAGCGTCGTGGCAATGGTCTTGACTGCCTGCCGGAATCTGGCGGTGCGTCCGAGCCGGACTAGCGAGGCGGGCATCTCGGGTGACGCAGACGCACCGGGCCGCTGGTTCTCCTGCCCCGGTACGAGCGTGACGACTAGCTGCGTGCCCAGGGCTTCGGCCAGCCGCGTCAGCGCTGTGGTCGTGGGGTTGCCTCTGCCGTTCTCCAGGTTGGCGATGTAGGGGACCGACAGGCCCGCGTCCGCTGCAACGGATGCCACGGTCCGGCCCGCCGCGGTCCGCCGTGCCCGCAGCTGGCGGCCGATCGCTGGATGCTCCACGACCCTCCCGTCTTGACAGGGCACCAATTCATGAAACTATCCTGACAGAATAGCTGAGTGACGGGCGGCGATGATGCTCCAGGCCCTGCGGATACGGGACTTCCGGCTGCTATGGGCAGGCGGGCTCGTCAGCTCGCTCGGCTCGTGGCTGCTCGTCCTCGCCATCCCCGCCCACGTCTTCCTGGCTACCGGCTCACTGCGCGATACCGGGCTCACGCTCGCCGCTGAATACCTGCCGCTCCTGGTACTCGGCCCTGTCGCGGGTGTCTTCACCGACCGGTGCGACAGGCGCCGCCTGATGGTCGCGACCGACCTGTTCCGCGCGGGCGCGGTAGCGGTGATGCTGCTCGGCACCTCACCTGGCCGCTACTGGGTACTCTACGTGGCGCTGGTCGCCGAGAGCAGCGGCTCGGTGCTGTTCTGGCCTGCCCTGCAGGCCCGCACACCGGCCATTGTCGGCACTGGCCCCATGCTGAGCAGCGCCAATGCGCTCAGCTCCTTTAGCAGCGGCGCCGTGCGGCTCATCGGCGGCCCGCTCGGCGGGATTTTCCTGACCGTCTACGGCATCAAATGGCTGATCTGCGCTGATGTCCTCAGCTACCTGGTGTCCGCCGCCGCCATCCTGATGACCTCCCCGCCAGGCAGCCAGCACGCGGACCGCAAGGCCACGATCAGCGACGTGGCCCGCGACCTCATCGAGGGGGCGCACGTCCTGCGCAGCCAGCCCGTCGCCCGCGCGCTGCTTCCCGTCACGGTCCTCTTCCTGGCGGCCAACGCCTCGCTCAGCGCCGTGCTCATCCCTTTCGCCGTCCAGCGGCTGGGCGGCAGCGAGCACACCGGATTCCTGCTGTCCTGCCTGGGAATAGGCTTCCTGGCCGGTGCCCCGGCCATCCGCGCGCTCCTGGACCGAGTCCAGCCTCGGCACCTATTGACCGCCAGCCTGACGGCTACCGCCGCCGCGTACTTCCTGCTATTCACCTCATCGTCACTCACCACCGCGCTGCCCGCCACGGTAGCCGTCGGCATGTTCGGCTCCATGACGCTGGTGATCCCCCAGACCGCCATGCAGCGCGTGATCCCCAACGCGGTACTCGGCCGGGTCAGCGCTGTATTCCTCACCGGCGAGGCAGCGGCCACCCTCATCGGTGCCGTCGCCGGACCCTTCCTCGCCCAGGCAGCACACTTCTCTGGCGTCACCACCGCCGCCAGCCTCGTCACGCTCAGCGCAGCCGCACTAACATTCCTCATCGTGCCGCGGATGCCCACGATCATCCCCGCGCAGCCAGCCGCCAATTGCACCCGTCCGCCAACAAGATGACCGTGCCATTAACGTGCCATTAACCAGGGTGATGAGAGGTCAATCACGGCTACTACATGCCATCAGAATTGGCAGGTCAGCCGCCCTAGCAGCCATAACCGCTCGGCTTCCCAAGCTGATAGTGTGAGTTCGATTCTCGTCACCCGCTCCACCACATAACCCCAGGTCAGAGAACGATCATGGCTGCTGGCCAT
>Ga0209871_1000268_pt1 | contig 14829 bp, 13 predicted proteins | sample OrgsoiDNA2013045_FD_185795 | JGI IMG/M metagenome (GOLD analysis project Ga0209871, IMG submission 185795) | Permafrost soil microbial communities from the Arctic, to analyse light accelerated degradation of dissolved organic matter (DOM) -... | ecosystem: Environmental > Terrestrial > Soil >... | reverse complement strand
CCGGCATGTGCCGGGTCAAGGGAGCCGCAGCGAAAATAGTTTCCTGGGAGGGAACGATGGACAGACGCCAGACACTCAAATTGATTGGTGGTGCGGCAGCGATGGCCGGTGCCGGTTTACCTCGCTTCGCCTTCGCAGAAGCTCAGAAGGAGATGGTTACGGTCGTGAAGATCGCGGGCATTCCCTGGTTCAACGCCGTTGAAAAAGGGATCCTGAAAGGCGCGAAGGATTTCGACATCAATGCCACCATGGTTGGCCCGGCGAACGTCGATCCGGCGCAACAGGTCAAGTTGCTTGAAGACCTGATCGCCAAGAAGGTCAACGTGATCGGCCTGGTACCGCTCGACGTCAAGGTTTGCGAGCCGGTGCTCAAGCGCGCCCAGGCGGCCGGCATCAAGGTCATCACCCATGAAGGTCCGGAACAGGAAGGTCGTGACTGGAACGTCGAACTGATCGATTCCGTTCGCTTCGGTGAAGTGCAGATGGAGCGCCTCGCCAAGGACCTCGGTGGCGAAGGCGAATATGTGGTCTATGTCGGAACGTTGACGACGCCGCTTCACAACAAGTGGGCCGACGCCGCGATTGCCTATCAGCAGAAGAAGTTCCCGAACATGAAGCTCGTCGCCGACCGTTTCCCCGGCGCCGACGAGATCGACACCAGCCAGCGCACGACGCTGGACGTGATCAAGGCCTATCCTAACCTGCGCGGCATTCTCGGCTTCGGCTCGAACGGGCCGATCGGCGCCGGCAACGCGGTGCGTCAGCAACGCCTCGCCAAGAAGATTGCCATAGTGGGCACCGTGCTGCCGAGCCAGGCGAAATCGCTGATCGCGGACGACATCATCCGCGAGGGCTTCCTGTGGAATCCAACCGATGCAGGTTACGCGATGGTCGCGGTCGCCAAACTCGTGCTCGACGGCAAGTCGATCACGGATGGCGTCGAGGTCCCAGGCCTTGGCAAGGCGGCGGTCGATGTCGCCGGCAAGCAGATCAAGGTCGACAAGATCATGCGGATCAACAAGGAAACCATCGACGGGCTGATTTCCGCGGGGCTCTAGCAACACACCAGCCCAAGCCGCCTCGTCAGATCGCATTCCTGATTTTTTCCGGTCGGGAATGCGACGCGGAGCGAGGCGATTGCTTGGCGGACGAACCCGCAGGACGAACCCTTGGCGACTTTCCTGGAGATGTCCGGCATTTCGAAGCGCTTCGGCGGCGTGCACGCGCTTCGCGATGTCGATCTGACGCTCGAGGTCGGCGAGGTACATTGTCTCGTCGGCGAAAACGGTTCCGGCAAGTCGACCCTCATTAAAATCATTTCCGGCGTCGAGGCGCCGGAACGCGGCGGTCGGATCACCATTTCCGGCCAAGAATATCCAAAACTCAACCCGGTCCGCTCCACGCATTGCGGTATTCAGGTCATTTATCAGGATCTTTCGCTGTTTCCCAACCTCAATGTCGCCGAGAACATCGCGATGGCGCATCATCTCGGCGGCTTGCGCAGGGTTGACTGGCCCGCGCTGCGCGCGACCGCCTTGGCCGCGATGGCGAAGGTCGGCGTCGAACTCGATCCGGAAGCCAAAGTCTCCGATCTCAGCATTGCCGGACGCCAGCTGGTCGCGATCTGCCGTGCGCTGGCGGCGGACGCCAAGCTCCTCATCATGGATGAGCCGACCGCATCGCTGACACGCCATGAGGTCGATGCCCTGATGAAGCTCGTCAGCGAGCTGAAACGCACCGGTATCTGCATCGTATTCGTAAGCCATCGGCTCGACGAAGTGCTCGAGATAGCCGAGCGCGTGACGGTGCTGCGGGACGGCATGAAAGTCGGCACCTTCGCCGCGGCGACGATCGACGACCGCAAACTCAGCCATCTGATGACGGGAAAGGCTTTCGAGTATCAAGTGCAGGCGCGCGGCGTTGCCGCAGGCCCGGTCGTGCTCGAAGTCGAAGGCCTTTGCCGAGATGGCGACTATCACGATGTGAGCTTTCAATTGCGCGCCGGGGAGATCGTGGGCCTCACGGGATTGCTGGGTTCGGGCCGCACCGAGCTCGCACTGTCGCTGTTCGGCATGAACCCGCCCGATCGAGGCACGATCGCGCTTCAAGGCCGCCAGATCGCGCTGAACACCAACGCGGACGCGATGGATCTCGGCATCGCCTATGTTTCCGAGGACAGGTTGACGCTTGGTCTCATCCTGGATCAGTCGGTCACGGCGAACATCACGCTGACGATGCTGGAACGCCTCGCCGACGCATTCGGTCTGATCGGCGCGCGCGCGCGGCAAACCCACGTTGCGCGATGGGTCGCCGAACTCGCGATCAAGGTCTCGAACCCCGAAAACCCGGTGAAGACACTCTCCGGCGGCAACCAGCAGCGGGTCGTGCTCGCCAAATGGATGGCGACAAACCCGCGTGTGCTGATCCTCGACGGCCCGACGGTCGGGGTCGATATCAGCGCAAAGGACGGGATCTACGAGATCATCCAGCGGCTGGCCCGCGAGGGCGTCGCGGTGCTGATGATATCAGATGAAATCCACGAGGTGCTCTATCATTGCCATCGCGTGTTGGTGATGCGCGAGGGCCGTGTGACAACCGACGTGCCGGCCGAACACACGTCCGAAGACGCGCTTCGACAGGCAGTCAATGCCTGAAAAGCTCGTTGCTTCATTCAGCAGGTTTCGGCGCAGCCACGAATTCTGGTTGTTGATCGTCATCCTTGTACTTTGCGCCAGCCTGGGCCTGGCGAGTTCCCAGTTCCTGACGGTGCAGAACCTTTTTGACCTGCTGACGTCCTATGCGTTCGTGGGCATTCTCGCGCTCGGGCTGCTCGTGGTGTTGATCGCCGGCGGCATCGATATCTCCTTCACGGCAACCGCATCGGTGGCGCAATATGTGGCGCTTGCGGTGGCGAACGCCTATGGCGCGAACTGGGCCAGCGTCTTCGCCATTGCGATCGGGATTGGCGGTGCGCTTGGCGCCGTCAATGCGATTCTGATCCAGAAACTTCGAATTCCATCGATCATCGTCTCGGTCGCAACGCTGAACGTATTCTATGGGCTGCTGATTTTCTTCACCGGCGGCAAATACATCTATTCGTTGCCCGACTGGTTCGCGACCGGGATATTCTGGTTCGAGTTCGAATGGGGAAAGGATACCTCCTACGGCGTCAACCTGCAGATACTCGCGCTCGCCGTCTGCTTTCTCGTCACCTGGCTGCTGCTCAACCGCACCAATATCGGCCGGCAGATCTACGCCATGGGCGGCAATGCCGATGCGGCGCGGCGGCTCGGTTTCCACATTTTCGGCCTCAACATGCTGGTCTATTGCTACATGGGCGTCATGGCGGGCATAGCCTCGCTGGTGCAGGCGCAGCTCGCGCAGTCCGTAGCGCCGACGGTGCTGGTGGGCAAGGAGCTTGACGTGGTCGCGGCCGTTGTGCTCGGCGGCGCCAGCCTGATGGGCGGCGTCGGCACCGTCCTCGGCACGTTTCTGGGCCTTGCATTGCTCGCCATCTTGCAAAATGGACTCATCCTGCTGGGCGTTTCTTCCTACTGGTCGCCGTTTTTTGTCGGGCTGGTCATTCTGATCTCGGTTTCAGCGACGGCCTGGTCGCAGCGCGAGCGGCGGACCCGGAGGGCGCGCCCATGAGCGAGGCGCCCGTCATGACCCTTCGCGGGCGCATGGCCCGTCTGGCCGGCAGCGGAACGATCGCCACGCTCACCCTGTTGCTATTCGCGCTCTGGGCGGTGTTCGCGATTGCCATCGGCGATCGGTTCTTCTCCGTCAACACGCTGCAATCCATGGCATTCCAGATGCCGGAGCTCGGCATCCTCTCGCTTGCGATGATGCTGGCGCTATTGTCCGGCGGGCTCAACCTTTCGATCATCGCCACCGCCAACCTGGCCGGACTAACCATCGCCTTCGTGCTGACGCGCTATATCCCCGGCAGCGAAGGCATCACCTGGGTCGGCGTGCAGGTACTGGCGATCGCCGCGGGGTTTGCCGTTGCGGCCTTGGTCGGCCTCGTCAATGGATTCGTCATCGCCTATCTCGGCGTTTCGCCGATCCTGGCAACGCTCGGTACCATGACGCTCTGCAAGGGCCTCGCGATCGGCCTGACCCATGGCAATGTCATTTCCGGCTTTCCGGAACCCATTGTGTTTATCGGCAATGGAACGGTGTTCGGCGTGCCGTTTGCGCTGATCGTGCTTGCGCTTTGTGCTTTGCCGGTGGCGATCATGCTCAATGCGACGCCGTTTGGCGCCAAAGTTTACATGATCGGTTCGAACGAGAAGGCAACGCGCTACTCCGGCATAGACACCCGCGCCATCCTGCTCAAGCTCTATGTCCTTTCGAGCCTGCTCGCCGGTGTCGCCGCCGTGGTCATGCTGGCACGGTTCAATTCGGCCAACGCGGCCTATGGCGAGAGCTATCTGCTCGTCACCATCCTCGCCGCGGTTCTCGGCGGCGTCGATCCCTTTGGCGGCTTCGGCAAAGTCGGCGGCCTCATGCTGGCGCTGATCATCCTGCAGGTGATCTCGTCGGCATTCAACCTGCTCAATCTCAGCCAGTTCCTCACGCTGGCGATCTGGGGTGGAATCCTGATTGCCGTCGCCGCCGTGCCTCATCTGCGCGGCAGAGCGGAGCGGTGAGCGGCGATGACGCGGTCGACAGAAGCTGCTCCGATTGCCGTTCTCGACATTGGCAAGACCAATCTGAAACTGCTGGTGGCGAGCGACGATGGCTGGCCGCTCGAAACGCTTTCGATTCCGAACACCGCAAACGCTTCAGACCCTTACCTTTCGCATGATCTTGCCGGGCTGGAGACGTGGTTCCTCGATGCGCTCGCCAAGGTGTCGCAACGCCATGCGATCGGCGCGGTGATCGCGACGGCGCATGGCTGCGGCGCCGTTCTCGTCGATGGGGACAGGCCGGTCCTGCCGATGATGGACTATGATGCGGTCTCTCCGCCTGCGATCGACGAAGCCTACCGGCGGATCGCGCCCGCGTATCGCGAAGTGTTTTGCGGGATCGGCGCCGGCGCCATGCGGCTCGCCAAGCAGCTGCTCTGGCAGGAGTGCGCGTTTCCCGCCGAATTTGCCCGCGCCAAGACCTATCTGACCACCGCGCAGTTTTTCGCCCTGCGGCTCGGCGGTCGTGCGGCCAGTGAAATCTCGCAGCTTGCAGCCCAGGGCCATATCTGGGACCTGGTCCGCCATGAGCCTTCGTCGGTCATGCGTGAGCGCGGCTGGGCCCATCTTCTGCCGCAACGCGCCCCCGCCGGCGCTGTGCTGGGGACGGTTTCGGCAGCCGTGGCCAAACGCACCGGCCTTGCGCGATCGACCGAAATCCTGTGTGGCGTGCATGATTCCAATGCGAACCTGTTCCGTTACAAGGCCGCCGGCATGGCCGACGCCTCGATCCTGTCGACCGGGACCTGGATGATCGGCTTTCAGCGCGACCTCGATCCGAACAAGCTCGACGCCAACAGCGTGATGGTGCTAAATATCGACGTCGATGGTGAGAATGTGCCTTCCACACTGACCATGACCGGCCGCGAATACGACCTGATCCGCAAGGAAAAAGTGCTGCCGACGCCGCTGTCCTTGCCGCGTTGCCGAAACTCGTCGCGCGGCGGACCCTGGCGCTGCCCTCCTTCGTCGGCGATGATGGGCTGTTCCCCGGTGCCGCTCATCGCGGCCGGATCATCGGTCCAGCGCCCGAAACGCCCGCGGAATGGCAGGGGCTGGCGGTGCTCTACGCGGCATTCAGCGCAAACCGCTGCCTCGATTCGCTTGGCAGTTCGAAACGCATCATCATCGATGGCGGCTTTGCCGCCAACCTGCCCTTCGCGCGCGCTCTTGCCGCCTTGCGGCCATCGCAGGAGATTTCGGTGAGCCAATCTCGCGACGGAACGGCGCTCGGCGCGGCGTTGCTCTGGCGGAGATTTGCGCGCAGGCTTCCGGTTTCGAGCGTGGTGCTTGAAGCTGTCACCCCGCTCGGCGAAGCTGGACTCGATCGCCCCGGTCTTTCCGCCGCCTATCGATCCTGGATCGCCTTTTCGGAGCAAGTACCATGACAGACCTCAACCATGCCGATCTTCGCCAGGGCATCGTCGACACCTGCCAGGAGATGAACCGAAACGGCCTCAACCAGGGAACGTCGGGCAATCTCTCGCACCGGATTCCCGGTGGCATGCTGATCACGCCGACGAGCCTGCCCTACGAGCGGATGCGGGCCGACGATGTCGTTGCGATGGATTTTGCCGCGAATTACGCCGGCAACCATCGCCCTTCATCCGAATGGCGCTTTCATCGCGATATTCTCAAGGCGCGAGACGATGTGAATGTCGTGCTTCACACCCATTCCACCTTCTCTACAATCCTCGCCGTGCACGAGCGCGGCATTCCCTGCTTCCACTACATGGTCGCGGTCGCCGGTGGCAACGATATCCGCTGTTCGCCCTATGCCTGTTTCGGCACACAGGCGCTATCGGATTATGCCGTCACCGCGCTTGAAGGCCGCAATGCCTGCCTGCTCGGCCATCACGGCTTGATCGTGACCGCCCAGACCTTTGAAAAGGCGCTTTGGCTCGCAGTCGAGGTGGAGACCCTGGCCAAGATGTATGTGCATGCGCTCGCGATCGGCGAGCCGCCGCGCCTCAGCGAGGCGGAGATGGCGCAGGTGCATGAGCAGATGAAACGCATGGGCTATGGCCAGGCGCCGGACCTTGACGGCGTCGGCGATGTGCCGCGCGCGATAGCTGCATCGAAACGGGGAGCACAATGATGGTGGATCTGCCGACGGTTGGCCGCTTCGTCGGCGGCGCGGGCTATGCGCCGCTCAACGAGGCCAGTCTGCGCGCCCTCGTCGCCAGAGTTCCGACATGCCGTGACCTCCTGAAAGGCGATCCAGCCGATTGGAAGGTCCGCGAGGTCGGCGACGGCAATCTCAACCTCGTCTTCATCGTCACTTCCGGCGCGGCCGGCGTGGTCGTCAAGCAGGCGCTGCCTTATGTGCGCCTGGTGGGCGAGAGCTGGCCGCTGCCACTCGATCGCGCGCATTTCGAGCGGGAGGCGCTGAAGATCCAGGCAGCCTATGCGCCGATGCACGTTCCGCAGGTGTACCACTTCGAGCCCGAGCAGGCGGCCATCGTCATGGCCTATCTTTCGCCGCACATCATCTTGCGCAAAGGCCTGATACGGCGGGTGAAATATCCGCGGCTTTCGGATCATCTGTCGACCTTCATGGCCGAAACGCTGTTCCGCACGTCCGATCTCGCCATGCCCGCCGACACCAAGAAGGCGGCGCAATCTCTGTTTTGCCAGAACACCGCCTTGTGCAAAATCAGCGAAGACCTGATCTTCACGGACCCCTATCGAGTAGCCGCCCTGAACCGCTGGACCTCGCCCGAGCTTGATGGGCTCGCGGCGGCGTTTCGCGCCGATGCCCCACTGAAGGTCGCGGTGCAGGAGCTCAAATGGGCGTTCCTGACTCGTGGCGAAGCGCTGCTGCACGGCGATCTCCATACCGGTTCGGTGATGGTGACCGAGACCGACACTCGCGTCATCGACCCTGAATTCGCATTCTTCGGCCCGATCGGTTTCGATGTCGGCGCGCTTCTCGCCAATCTCATGCTCAGCTATCTCGCGCAGAACGGTCACCCCGGCGAGCCCGACGCGATTGCCGCCTACCGCCATTGGCTGCTCGACACCATCGAGGCGGTCTGGACCGGGTTCGAAACCAAGTTTCTCGCGCTCTGGCGCAGCTCCGCGACCGGCGATGCATTTGTCGCCGAACTCTTTACCGATCCGGCTGGTGCTGCGGCGCTCGAGGCACACCGGCGGGCCACCATGGCGCGGATCTTCGCGGACAGCGTCGGCTTTGCCGGCGCCAAGATGGTGCGCCGCATTCTCGGCCTCGCGCATGTCGAGGATCTTGAATCGATCGAAGATCCAAAGATCCGCTCCGCCTGTGAAACGAAGGCCTTGCATCTGGCGCGCAGCCTGATGCTCGATCGTGCCGCGATCGGCGATATCAGGCGGCTACGTGCGCGGATCGAGGCCGCCGACGCGGTGACGTCATGAACATCGACGGAAAACACTACCGCACCATCTGGCCGCACGCCGACGGCGCAAGCGTCGAGGTGATCGACCAGACCCGGCTGCCGCACGAATTCGCCACGCTGCGTCTGGCCAATCTCTCCGACGCCGTTGCAGCCATCCGCTCCATGGTCGTTCGCGGCGCGCCGCTGATCGGCGTCACCGCCGCCTACGGCCTCGCACTCGCGATGCGTTTCGATGCTTCCGACGACGGACTGACGCAAGCCAGTCAGGCATTGCTAGAAGCCCGTCCTACCGCGGTCAACCTGCGTTGGGCACTCGATGAGATGCGGGCAAGGATTGCGCCGCTCTCGCCCTCCGCCCGGCCCGAAGCCGCCTGGACGCGCGCGGCGGAAATCGCCGATGAGGATGTCGCCATCTCGCGGCGCATCGGCGTTGCCGGCCTGCCACTGATCGAAACGGCATACGCCAAGACCGGACGCCCGGTGAATATTCTCACCCATTGCAATGCCGGCTGGCTCGCGACGGTGGACTGGGGGACCGCCACCGCGCCGATCTACATGGCGCATGACGCAGGCATCCCGGTGCATATCTGGGTGGATGAAACACGCCCGCGCAATCAGGGCGCAGCGCTGACGGCCTACGAACTCGGCCACCACGGCGTGCCGCACACGATCGTGGCCGACAATGCCGGCGGTCACCTGATGCAGCATGGCATGGTCGATCTCTGCATCGTCGGTACCGACCGCACCACGGCGCGCGGCGATGTGTGCAACAAGATTGGCACTTACCTGAAAGCGCTGGCGGCCCATGCGAACGGTGTTCCGTTCTATGTCGCGCTGCCGCAAACCACTATCGACTGGACCATCGAGGACGGCGTGCGCGATATCCCGATCGAAGAGCGTGATCCGCGCGAAGTGAGCCACATGACCGGACGCCTCGACAGAGGCAGCCTCGCGACTGTCCAAATCACGGCACCGGGTTCGCCGGTATCCAACTTCGCGTTCGACGTCACGCCGGCTGAATATGTGACGGCGCTGATCACCGATCGGGGCGTTTGCGCGGCGTCGGCGGACGGACTGCGCCATCTGTTCGGAACGCGGTAACGGCCTTGGGGCAAGGCGGATCAAGTCAAAGAGAACCCGGGAACGCAGAATGGATTTCATCGAATTAGACGGCGTCGCGCTACGCTACGAGCTCTCCGGCAAGGGTGACCACGCGCTGGTGCTCGTTCACGAAATGGGCGGCTCGCTCGAAAGCTGGGACGACGTCGCGCCACGGCTCGCGAAATCTCGCCGCGTATTGCGCTATGACACCCGCGGGGCAGGATTGTCGCAGAAGGTGCGCGGCGAACTCAGCCTCGATACGATGGCCGACGATATCATTGCGCTGCTCGATGCGCTTGGAATTGCCGGCAAGGTCGCGTTTGCGGGTATTGCGGTTGGTGGTGCGATCGCGCTTCATTTCGCCGCCCGATATCCTGATCGCGCGAGCGCCGTCGCCGTCGGCAGCCCGGCGACCGGCATCGCGCCGGATCGCCGCGCCGCGGCGCTGGAACGTGTCGCAAAGATCGAGGCCACCGGCATGGCATTCGCGGTCGAAGATTCGATGCGCAACGGCTATGCGCCGGAGCTTCGCGGCGACATCGGACGCTTTGAGCGATACCGGGCGCGATGGCTCGGCAACGATCCCGCGAGCTATGCGACGATCTGGCGAATGCTGGCGGCTGCGAACATGCAGGATGAACTGGCCGGGCTGCGCTGTCCCGTGCTCGTGATCGGCGGCAGTCTTGACCGCGTGCGCCCGCCGCCGCTCGCGGAAGCGGTGACCAGAGTCATCCCAGGCGCCCGCTACGTCGAAGTCCGCACCGGGCACTATATGGCGGTGCAAACGCCCGATCTCATCTCCGACTGCATCGACGAGTTTCTCAGATCCGTCGGTGCCTGATCGAACCTGACCATCCCTCACATCAAGGTCTTCCCCCATGAGTCCGCAACCCGCACAGCAGATTCCCGGCGTCTATCATCGCAGGATCGGAGACATCGTCGTCACAGCCATCAGCGACGGCTATCTGGACGGCGACCTCGACGTGATGCGCAATGTCGACCTCGAAAAGGCGCATCAGATTCTGCGGGATGCATTTCGGCCGGCACGGCGAACGAGCGTCAATGCCTTCCTGGTTCATTCAAAGGGCCGCATCGCGATCGTCGACACCGGATCGGGCAATTATCTCCAGCCTACCGCCGGCTTCGTTCAACGCAACCTCGCAGCGGCCGGTATCGATCCGAAGTCGATCGATACGGTGTTGCTGACCCACATGCACCCGGATCATTCCGCCGGCCTGACCGACATGTCGAACGGCCAACTCCTGTTTCCGAACGCGGAACTGGTCATGCACGAGAATGAACCGGCGCACTGGTTCGACGACGGCGCGATGGCGAAAGTCGACGAGCGATCAAGAAAACTCTATTTTCTGGCCGGCCGCGAGCAGGTCACGCCCTACAAGAATCGCACTCGATTATTCAGGCAGGGCGAGGTGTTTCCCGGCGTGACAGCCGTACCGAGCCTCGGGCATACGCCGGGCCACACCGCGTATCTCATCGCGTCAGGCAGCGATCAGTTGATGATCTGGGGCGACACGGTTCACGTGCCGGAAGTACAAACCGCTTTTCCCGAAGCCGGCATGGCCTTCGATACCGATCTCGCCGCGGCTGCGGCTTCGCGCAAGCGCATGTTCGATCGGGTCTCTGCCGACGGAATCTTGATCGCCGGCATGCACATGCATTTCCCGGCATTCTCGCGGCTGGCGCGACGAGGCGACGCCTACGCGATCCTCGCCGAAGCCTGGGTTCACACGATGGATGCGATCTAGCGAGTTGATCTCAAGGCGTCACTCTTAGGCAACGACCACTCCATTTGGCGGCGAGCAATCTAACCCGACGCGTGAGCTCAAATTATGTGGCCAATGCCGGTCGGCGGTGAACCTTCGCTGTTCCGTTACGATCGCAGTCGCAAGACGGAGACGCGAACGGATGTGAAAGGGTCGCATCACGGCGGGCGCGTGTCGACCCACACGTCGCTTTGCTTGATGCGCTTGATGAGGGTCTCGGGATCGAATTTGCGCAGGCCCGACGGAATCTCGAACAGGCCTACCGGCCGCAGTTCCTCGGAATAGAGCGATGCCCAGCCTTGAATCAGGTCACAATCGGGGACGGCGGCACGGGAATGTGCGGATATTTATGTTCCGGCGACAAGACCAGGCGATAGGCTTTCATCTTGGGTTCCTGCCACGCTTCCAGAAGCCGACCGCATATGGTGCATTCGGCCCGGCCTGGGCTTCCTTTGGCCGACATTGATTCGGCAACCTCGTAGGACGCGGCGCAGGACGGACAAGCAAAGTCGGATATCTTCATGGAATCAGTCTAGGCGCGTTTTGACGACCGCACGCATTGTCCTAAGTCAATGCGGCGCGAGCAAGGACGAGCCTCAGTCATCAGTCTCTTTTCTGATCGACATCACGATGTTGCCGGCCCTCTTGCGAGTGATGGATATTTTCGTATTCAGCCGGACACGCCCGGCAACGCTTAACGCGGCTGTCCTCTCGTGAATGTTCCCGTTACCCGGGAAATTCATCCGAAGGAACCGTCACCGGAAGTGATCGCTAACCTCCGGGCGATCCGTCGCGATTCCGGCAGCGCGCTACCACATCGTTTGCCGCGCCCGCTCCGGCCAAGCCCGGTCGTAGTCCTCACCGCCGACACGATTTTCGCTCATCTCGGCGAGGATCTGGCCGGGCGTCGGCAAGCTTTTGGGATCGACCCGCCTGTCGGGATTCCAGAGATCGGACCGGACGATTGCGCGGGCGCATTGAAAATAGATCTCGTCAACCGTCATGACGATGACCGTGCGCGGCGCCTTGCCGTCGACCTTGAACGAGGCCAGCAAGTCCGCATCGGCCGACACGCGCGCATGTCCATTGACGCGCAACGTGCTGCCGGAACCCGGAATCAGAAACAGCAGCGCGATCCGGGGATCGCGTACGATATTGCGCAACGAATCCACGCGATTGTTGCCGCGGCGATCGGGCATCATCAGCGTCGTTTCGTCGTGCACGCGGACGAAGCCGGGCAAATCGCCGCGAGGCGAGCAATCTAGTCCCTCCGGTCCGCAGGTCGCCAGCGCGGCAAACGGCGACTTGTCGATCAGCACGCGATATTGCGGCGTTATGCGGTCAGCGACCTTGACGGTAGACGCCTCGTTCGGTTGTCCATAGATCGCTTCAAGCTGGTCAATCGTCGCAATGATCGTCATTGTCGTTCTCCTGATCTCTGCGGCTGGCCGGGCACCGCCCGGTTACGTCAAGCTCCCCTGATGACCTGCACGAACGCGCGCGCGCGATCTTCGACGCTGCCGACGTTGATAATGGTGACGTCGGGCACAGCCGCGGCATCATCGACGGCGCGCCGCAGTCGGTCCGCAAGCTGCCCATCGCTGCTCCGGGCCCGCGCGGCGAGGCGTTCGGCGAGAATGTCAGGCGGCGCGGTGATCGACACCACCGTGACCGCGGCGTAGGCGCGACGCACCGCGTCGACCACCGTGCGCGATACATTGGCAACCACCGTCCGCCCGCCACGGATGTCGTCATTGATCGCGCGGGGCAGTGCGTAGCAATGACCATGCGCCTGCCATTGAACGGCGAACTCGTCCTTGCTGCGCGCCTGCAGGAAGGCATCCAGGCTCACCTGCTCATTGTCTTCGGAAGGCGAGGCTTCCCGCGTCACCACGCGGCGCGGAAACACGATGTTGCCGTCGTCGGCACAGGCGGCTGCGGCCCATCCGATCAGCGTGTCCTTCCCGGCGCCGCTCGGACCGACCACCAGAATGAGCCGTCCAGGCCCGATCGCAGCCGGCCGATGATCCGATATGGCTGAGGCTTCCGTCACGCCACGCGATGTCCTTCACGCCAGACGCTGCGCACCACCGGAATGTCGCGGGCAATATGCACGCGAATCAGATCGGCGCGCTTGCCGACCGCGATCTCGCCGCGATCGGTCAAGCCAACCGCTTCAGCCGGTGTCTTGGTGACGGTACGGACGGCGGATGCGAGATCGATGGCCGGCACCCGCTGCGGCAATTGCAGCGCCGCCATCAGCAAGCTCGAGGGAATGTAGTCGGACGACAGGATATCCAACAGCCCCTCGCAGGCGAGATCGACCGCGGCGATGTTGCCGGAGTGCGAGCCGCCGCGGACCACATTGGGCGCTCCCATCAGGATGCCGATGCCGGCCCGGTGCAATCCCCGGGCGGCTTCGATCGTGGTCGGAAATTCCGCTACCGAAACCCCGTCGCGAATGGCGTCCATGACGTTTTCGTCTGTTGTATCGTCGTGACTGGCGAGCGGGATTTCGTATTGCTGCGCCAGCGCCACGATCTCGCGCATGTTGGTCGCCGCATGCGCCTTCTGATACGCAAAGCGCCGTTCGAACAGCGTATCGAGCTCGGCGTCGGTCATGCCGGCGCCCTTGCCGCGATAATAGGTGCGCAGCTTGCCTTCGTCGCGAAACTGGCGCTGTCCAGGGGTGTGGTCCATCAGCGACATCAACCGCACATCCGGCCGCCCCACCAGTTCCTTGGCTTCCTCGACCACGCTCGGCATCGGAATTTCGCAGCGCAGATGCAGGAAATGATCGGCACGCAACAGATCGGCGTCGCGCGCCGATGCGATCGCCTCGGCCAGTATGCCTGCCCGTCCGTCGACTTCTTCCGCGCCGTCCTCGCGCCAGACCCGGAGCGAATCCAGCACCGTGGTGATGCCCGATGTCGCCAGCTGCCCGTCATAGGAAACGACCGCGGCGATCGGGTCCCAGAACACCTTTGGGCGCGGCACGTAATGCGCCTCGAGATGATCGGTATGCAGTTCAATCAGGCCGGGCATGATCAGGTCGCCGGCCGCGTCCTCGCTGCCCGCAGGTCCGTCGCCCTCGCCAACTTCGGCGACGCGGCCATCGGCGAAGGCGATCCAGCCGCGCTCGATCACGCGGTCCGCCAGAACAATCCTGGCGTTGCCAAGCACGGTCTCGTCCTTTGTCGAGGTCATCTTAGGCGTCTTCCTTCATGCCGCTGCGGCAAACGATGTTACGTCGACGATCCGGTCGGCGATCAGATGGCGGATCTCGTCGTCATGGACGATGGCGACCATGGCAACGCCCGCACGCTTCTTTGCATTGATCAGATCCACCACCACGGCGCGATTGGCAGCATCGAGCGAAGCCGTCGGTTCGTCGAGTAGCAGGATCGGCAGATCGGAAATGAACCCGCGCGCGATGTTGACGCGCTGCTGCTCGCCTCCCGAGAATGTCGAAGGCGGCAGCGCCCACAGGCGCTGGGGGATGTTGAGCGCCCGCAACAGGCTCCCGGCCTGTTCGCGCGCATGCTCCCGTGCGGCGCCATTTGCGATCAAGGGCTCGGCCACGACGTCGATCGCCGCAACCCGCGGCACCGCACGCAGGAACTGGCTGACATAGCCGATGGTGGCGCGGCGGACGCTGAGGATCTGCCGCGGCTCGGCCTTGGCGAGGTCGATCTGCACACCTTCGTGACAAATACCGATACGGCCGCCATCGCAGCGGTAATTGCCGAAGATCATTTTCAGGATCGAGGATTTGCCGGCACCCGAGGGACCGGACAGCACCACGCACTCGCCGGCGCGGACCTGAAAGGAGACGCCACGCACCACCGGCAACTCAACCCCGCCCTGCAAATG
>Ga0209871_1000267_pt1 | contig 14829 bp, 11 predicted proteins | sample OrgsoiDNA2013045_FD_185795 | JGI IMG/M metagenome (GOLD analysis project Ga0209871, IMG submission 185795) | Permafrost soil microbial communities from the Arctic, to analyse light accelerated degradation of dissolved organic matter (DOM) -... | ecosystem: Environmental > Terrestrial > Soil >... | reverse complement strand
GCCGCGCGGCACCTGACATCCCCGGCACAGATAGTCTCAGCAGACAGCGGACCAAGCCCGCTACCAGCCAGGTTGCAACGACCCACTGAACCCGCCCAGCAGATACGACTGAAAATCGTCCCCGCTGACGTAGGACGGGCTGACCGCCGACATCGGACGGCGGCCGGACCTGGACGTCGTTCACGTCTGGTCCTCAGGCCCGCCGGTCACCTCGTCGAGCAGCTCGGCGAACATCGCCGGTATCCGCGGGTCGTCGATCTTCTGCTCGCCGAGATAGTCACCAAACAGCTCCAGCGGGCTCCGGCCTGCCCTGCTGGCCTTCGCGCCGCCCCGGGTACCCGGCTGCGGCCGGAACTCCTCGTCGAGCTGCACCTCCAGGGCATTCGGCAGCTTGTCCCTGACCAGATCGCCGAGACCCGCCCGGCCCGGCTCGGCCAGAATGACCCGCAGGTACGCGTCCCCCGCCTGCTCGCCCTCGGCGATCACCTCATCCGTCGTGCCGCGCAGCGTCCGCAGCGCGCGGCCGCCGGTGATCGGCACTGACCGGACGTCCGCGCGGACGCCAGGGGCGGCGGTGACGATCAGGGCGACGCTCTCGTTGCCCCCCTCGCCGAAGTCGATGGCCAGCGGCGAGCCGCTGTAATACGTCGGGCAGGGACCGTCGATCTCCTGATGGCGGTGCAGGTGGCCGAGCGCCGCGTAGTGCGCGCTGGCCGGGAACATGCTGGCGGGCAGCTCGTAGTCCAGCGCGCTCTGCACGTCGCGCTCGCCGCCGCCGCGCCGGCCGCCGAGCAGCGTCACGTGCGCCATGACCACGTTCACGGTATCGGCGGTGAATCCGGCCGTGAGCAGCGCCACGATCTGCCGGACCCGGCGCGAGTAGTCCATGGTGTGCTCGGAGCTCTCGTGCAGCAGTACCTCGGCCGCGCGGACCGCGTACCGGTGCGACACGAACGGCAGCGCCGCGACGCGGATGTCCTCCCCGCCGCGGGTGCGCAGGCTCAGCGTCCCGCCGGACTCGGGCCGCTTCGGCGTGCCGAGCACGTGCAGCCCGAGCTCGTGCAGGACCGGCCGGTACACCGAGTCGATCAGCGGCTGGTTGTCGTGGTTCCCCGCGATCGCCACGACCTGCCGCCCGTCCTCGCGCAGCGCCAGCAGGGTGCGCATTACCAGGCCCTGCGCCTTCGGGCTCGGTGCCGCGGTCTCGAACAGGTCGCCCGCGATGAGCACCACCTCGACATCTTCGGCCCGCGCGGCCTGCACGATGCAGCCGAGCGCCGCCGCGTGCTCGTCGTGCCGGTCCCGGCCCTTGAGGACCTTCCCGACATGCCAGTCACTGGTATGCAGGATCCTCATCGTCCGTCCTCACCCAACTCAAGATCACCCTAAACGGCCAGCGGCCGCCAGCCCCCGTCGCCCAGTCAACCCGAATCCGGGCTCATCGGAGCGACGTTGACGGCGAAAGCCGGATCTGGCGGCAGACCCCGGCAGCGGGCAGGCTAGCCGGAACCCACGTCGGCGATGAGTTCAGGCTGCTTGTGGCGCGATGTGCGGCCGATGAGACGCATGCGGGCCGCCAGCGCGAGGCGGTCAGCCAGGCACCCAGGATTCAGCTCACGGGCCGAAGTTTATGTACCACTTCCCGCCGACCCTGATACAAGGATACGGCGAGAATGTATAGGTAGTGCTCTTGACCAGGTCATCATAGACCTGCTGGAAGGTCGCCGGACTGGCGGGCATTCCTAGCAGCGGATTCGTGTTACTTTCGCATCCGCGTCCGGGGTAACAAAGGCGCCCCGTGACTTCAACCAAGGCGAATTTTCCTGATACGACTACGTCATGGAGCGCGATGTTGCCGCTAATAGCTGGCTGTTGCGAGTTCTGAGAACTGCAGTTAGCCCGGCTGGCAGGCGAGGCGTAAGAGCACGCGAGCGTTTCGTGGCCCTGAAACCGTGCGTGGAAGAAGCCACTCACAGCCTCCTTTGGCGTGGCGTAGCCAGGAGAGATCGAGGAGGGCGAGATGGGTAGTGCAGGCCCCGACCCTGCCGACAGACTCGGGCTGGGTGACGGCGAGCTCGTGGCCAGTAGCTGCGCGATGACGGGCTTAAGCAGCTGCGCTTCTGCCTCATAGCCCCAGGCGTTCGGGTGGAAGCTCTGTGAGCAGGCGCCGTTCACGATGTATTCCTTCTGGCAGTTGTTTGCTGCGCCAATATCCGTTTGCAGGTCGTTGATATACGGTTTGCCGGAGGACGACCCGCAGACTTCGTGGCCTGCAAAAGTGCCGATGGTGGGCTCGAACTTTACGTGCGGGTACGAGTCCGCCGTCTTTTGCAAAGCGGAATCGAGAGTGTCCGCCACGTTGTTGAGCTGGTTCTGCTTCGGCGTGCTAATCCCGTTGCAGCCGCCCTCATACCCGCCGAGCGGGAATACGCGAGGATAGCCGAGCTGGATGATCCAAGCACCGTGCGTCATGGTCTCGATCGTGGCCCACAGCTTGACGAGTTCCGGGAGAGCCTTGGGAATCGAGCCAAGCGTCTGCTTCACTGCCTGGTTGCAGTCAGCCTCCGTACCTGGATGCCCATGACCCAATACGCTGATGTTGATGCAGCTGCCGAGGCTTCCAAAACCGACGTCATCGCCGGTAACGCTAAGCAACACCACCCTCACCCCCGGATTCAAAGCGTTAATTTGCTTGCCGAAGCCCTTCGACCCGTTTTCAACGTCGCCGATAGTTGCGCCGGAGCAGGCCACGAAGTTCCCCATTGCCACGCCGAGCAACGGCACAAATGCGCCCGGTGACCGATGACAACCGCTCGCTACGTTTCCTTGACCATCAACGTACGTCCGCGTCGGCGCGTAGTAGTCGTAGGACGGAGGGTTGTCGCTGCTGCAACTTCCGGTATTGAAGGTGCCTTCGCCGGAGGCGTATGAGTCGCCGAGTACCGCGACACTCGTGCCAAAGTCGGCAATTGCGACAGGCCCCTGGGTGCAGTCGCTCGGTAGGCTAGACCCGCAGCCGACGAGACCGCCGCCGAAAGCGAGCGCCAGACTAAGAACGCCACCGATGGCGGCGACGCGGACGATTCTGCGTAGCATAAGATATCCCAGGCGCTCTGCGGTGAGCAACACGATCGTTCGCGTACAGATAATGATCACGAGCCGTCGTGTTCTTGAACACAAAGAGCATCGTACCCATTATTTCCGCGCCCCCGCCTGCTGCTGGAGCACCGTCGCGTTGCACCGCAAATGTTTCACCGTCGAGGAGCAGACCATCCGGCAGACCGACCGAGCCGGTCCCCAAGACGCCAGATCAACCCGGCGACCGACCCTTCGGCACGCTCCAGAGCTGCGACTGCCAGAGCTGCGGGGATGACTAGAACGGCGGCGGGTCGTCGTCGGCGCCGGGGATGGTGGCGAACGGGTCGGCTGGCATCTGCGGACCGGTGTCCTGCCCGGCCCACGCGCCCTTCTCGCTCGGCCGGGTCGCCCAGGCCGGGAACGGGAAGTCAACCGCCAGCGGCACCGGGATGTCGGGCTGGGCGATGAACATCGTGCCTGGCTTGGCGAGCGTCGCGCGCTGCCGCTGCGCGGGCGGCAGGTAGCCGTACTCGGGTCGTTCGGCCTCGGCTGCATCCAGCCGCCCGGCGACCCGGATCGCGCAGTTCGACAAGATCCGCCGCTCGACCTCGCTGGCCGTCTGCTGTGCGCCGATAAGGATCACCCCGAGCGAGCGGCCGCGCTCGGCGACGTCCAGCAGGATCTGCTTGATCGGGCTGTCGCCCTCGCGCGGCGCGTACTTGTTCAGCTCATCCAGCACGACGAACATCAGCGGCCGCGCGGTGCCCTGGCGCTCCTTGCGGGCGAACTCGCCGCGCAGCGTGACGCCGACCACGAACCGCTGCGCCCGGTCGGGCAGGTTGTGCAGGTCGACGACGGTGACCTGGGCCCTGGAGGTGGTGATCGACCGCTCGCCGCGGTGCGCCAGGTCGCCGCGGATGATCGCCGACAGCGGCCGGACGGCGGAGCGCAGCCGGCGCAGCAGCGCGTTCACGCTGCCGGTCACCGTGCTTCCGGCGACCCAGGACGAACGCTGTCCCTCGTCGCCGAGCTCGGCCTCCAGCAGGGTGACCAGGTCCTCGAAGGTGCGCACGATCCCGTCGTTGGCCGGGTCGACCCCCCGGATCCGGACGGCCCCGTCCTGGCCGGTCACGACCGCGTCCCGGCGTAGCCGGGCGGCGACCTGCCCGATCAGCATCGTGTACTGGGCGCGCTCGTCCTGCTCGTCGGCGAACACGAACGGCAGCAGCTCGTCGGCGCAGAATTCGGCGAGCGTCCAGTAGAACGGGCTCACTGCCCGGTCACGCGCGGCGACGTCTGGCGTGCCCGTGGAGTCCCCGCGCCGCGGCGGCGCAAAGACCCGCACGTTGCCGAACGGGGCGGCGGGCAGCCCGAGCGCGGCATAGCGCTCTGCCTGCGCGGCCGTGAGACGGCTGTTGGCGTAGTCCAGGAACAGCAGGTCCTCGCCCTTGACGCTGAAGATCAGCGCTTTGGTGTTGTGTGCCTCGCCCGCGAGCACGCCGCAGTTGGTGATGGAGTGCAGCAGGAACAGCGCGAACGAGGTCTTGGTGGCGATCCCGGATACCCCGGAGATGGACACATGCGCGCCGCGGCTGCCGTCGACGAACTCGAAGTTGAGGTAGACCGGCTGCCCGTCCCGGCCGAAGCCGACCGGCACTTTCTGATCGCCCATCTCGTCGAAGTACAGCGCGGAATCGCGCTGCGGCCCGCTCGCCCGCTGCACGGCCGCCCCCGGCAGCGGCGGCACGTACACCTCGGGCTCGACCCTGGTGACGGCCACCTCCGCGATCTCGCAGACCTCAGCGGGCAGCGCGCCCTGCTGGATCAGGAACACATCCGAGGCGAACCTGGCTCCCTCGTGCACCGCCTCGACATTGGTCACCACACCAGCAATCTGAACGCCAGGATGCCCCGGCAGCTCCCGCCGCGTCACCACCACGTCGTCCAGCTGCAGGTACTGGCCCGGCGCCAGGCCGACAGAGAACTGCAGCGGCGTCGCAGGCACCGTGCCGACCACCAGTCCCACCGAGTCGTCGGCGGAAGGCGCAGGCCCCGGCGCGGCCGCCCCAGCCCCTGGCGTGGCGGCCAGTGCCCCTGGCGTTGCGGCCAGTGCCCCTGGGGTGGCGGCCAGTGCCCCTGGGGTGGCGGCCAGTGCCCCTGGGGTGGCGGCCAGTGCCCCTGGGGTGGCGGCCAGTGCCCCTGGCGTGGCGGCCAGTGCCCCTGGCGTTGCGGCCAGTGCCCCCGGCGTTGCGGCCAGTGCCCCCGGCGACCGGTCCAGGCCAGCGACGGCATGGATGTCGTCGCCCTGCAGTATGTCGGTCACCTGGCCCCCTCGCCGATATGACTAGCTGGTCGGGAGCCTACGTCTGACGACCGGCCATTTTCCTGAGCTTTGGCCCCGATACTTGGCCTAGCCGCAGCGCTAGCGACACCCGGAGGCCAAGGATGGCAGGTCAGGCGGCGCACAGCGCACTGGCTAACCAGCTCTGGCTGGCCTGCCGGTACTCGGCAGGCCAGCCAGGCCAGTAACTATCGGCGGGCGATCAGCCCGCTGTGGATCAGCCCACCTTGTAGGTGTAGGGGATGGATGTCAGCTCGTCACCGGCGAACGTGACAAGGCTGAAGGTGTCGACGGCGATGAAGCCGTGTACCACCGTGCCCTTGGGCGCGTTCGGCGTGATCGTGAGCGTGATGGTGCCCGACTGGCCGGGGCCGAGACTCAGCGGAGAGTAAGGCGCGCTACCGTTCACGCTCTGCGCCCAGACATCACCGCTGCTCGCGGACACGGCCGAATCGAACGGGTTGGTGTTGGCGACCGCGGCCAGGTTGACAGTCGAGCCGGGGGCGACTCCGGTCGGCGGGAACGGCCCGGTGGCCTCCGGCAGGCCGAAGAAGAATCCCGGGGCGACCTCTGGCGCGGCGAGGGCCGCGACGGAGGCGTTGCCCAGCGAGATACCCTCGACGTCGGGGTCTCCGAAGGCCCAGGATACGTCCATCGTGATCGGCACCGTGCCCTTGGCGGCCACAACCAGGGCATTCGTGTTCGTCGGGACCAGCCAGTTCGGCTGCGCGAAGAGGGACAGCGGCAGTGGCACCGCGTTCACATCGCTGCCGAGCAGCAGTTGCGGGACCTTCCCGTTCAGCCGCGCGTCAGCGAAGAAATCCTTTCTGATGTTGCCGGTATTGGTGATCGTGACGGTCGCGGTGACCGGGACCCCGGCCGGCAGCACCGTGCTGGCCGAGTTCGGTATCCCGCTGCTGGTCACCGAGGGCGCGGTGAACGAGATCGCCCCGGAGAACGGCTCACTCAGGTGCGCCCCGTCGCCTGGCCCGTTGACGACCAGCACCAGCGTCCACAGGCCGGCTGCCGGCGTGCCACGGAAGAACTGCATGTCCGGGCCGAACCCGAGGAAGATGTCACTGGCGTCGAACTGCGCCGTGGACTGGGCGTCGAGCGGCTCGCCGTTCGGGTCGACCAGGAATCCGTTCAGGTTGTAGTTGTTGTCCGCCAGCTGGACGCCGAGATTCAGGGATGGCTTGCCGGACGGCACGTTGAACTGGTAGGTGAATTCCTGCCCGGCGTTGCCCGTCGCGCCGCCTCCGGTCAGCGTGCCGTTGAAGGAGCCGCCGCTGGAGCTGATCGGGACGAGTGCCCGCACGATGACCGGGATGCTCCCGTCGGTGCTGCTGCCGGTGCCCAGGTGCAGGCTCAGCGCCTCGTCTCCCGCCTGGCCGGCGGCGACGGTTACCTGGAAGCTGCCGGACTGGCCTGGCGCGAGCGTACGTGACGCAGGCGAGACCGACCCGGCGGAGTGGAACACCTCGCTCTGGTAGGAGAACTGAACAGGTCCGGTGTAGGGGGCGTTGCTGACCGTGAAGATCACCGCGGTCCACGTGCCCGCGATGGGATGGCGCACCTCCACGTGCCCGAAGCCGCTCTGGTCCGTCCCGATCAGCGAGTACGCGGCGACATTGCCCAGGGGATCGAACAACGTCTCGAATGCCACGCCGCCGACCTGCGCGTCGTTCCAGGTGATGTTGCCGTTCAGGTAGTCGGCCCCGGCGGGGACGCTGAACGTGTGGAGTTGGTAGAAATCGGTGCGCCCCTCGCCGTCGATGTACGTCGGGTTCGAGGGACTCAGGTTGACGGTGCCGGTGTTGTTGGAGACCGTGGTCGGGAGGCCGGAGACCGTCGGGGTGACGGTCTGGGACCCGGTGCCCTCGTTGGTGGCGCTGACGCTGAACGTGTGGGACTGGCCCGCGTTGACGGTGGCGTTCAGGCTGGTCTTGTTGACGAGCAGCGTGCTGCCCTGCGGGCTGCTGCTGCCGATGGATGCGGCGAGCTGCACTGCCTTGAGGGTATTGACCAGCCCGGCGCCCTGGTGATCAGCCGGGGCGCCCAGGTCGTTGGCCGTGCTGACGATGATCCGCTCGACCAGGGCCGGGGATGGCAGGCTGCCGTGGTGGGCGTTGGCATAGGCCTCGATGACCAGCGCCGCGGTGCCCGAGGTCTCCGGGGCCGACGCGCTGGTGCCGCCTGCCGCCCAGATCGGCGGCGGGCTGGCGCCGTGGTCGATGTCCGCGCAGCCGAAGAATGCCGTGGTGTTGCTGCTGCACAGCGACCAGCCGCGGTCTCCGGGCGCGACGACGTCCACGGTGTGGGGGTTGAACTCGGTGACGCCGTCGGAGCTCAGCGCGGTGATGTTGTTGTTCTCCCAGCCGCCTGGCACCAGGTTCGTACCATACCGGGTGGTCTGGCGGTAGACCCGGTAAGTGGTGGTCCCGCCCACGGCGATCACGCCGGGCGTGGTGGCCGGCGAGCCGATGTTGTTGAACGGGCCAGCGTCGCCGCTGCTCGCCACGACCGTCACGCCTGCGGCTACCGCGGCCTGGTCGGCCAGGGCCACCGGGTCGTTCTGCGTGTTCGGAATCGGGTTGCCGCCGATGGACTCGTTCAGCACGTTCACGTGGTCGTGCAGGACCGCCCACTGGACTGCCTGGATGATCTGCGAGTTGAAGAAGCCGGCATTGGGCCCGGCGACGTTCAGCACGGCCAGGCTCGCGCCGGGCGCGATCCCCTTGATCTTGATGTTGCAGCCAGGTGGCAGCGGGTGAGCCGGGTTGACGAAGCCAGACAGGTCGTAGGTCTGGTTGCCCTGCGAGGCGATCGTGCCGCCGTCCAGGAAGGCCTCCCGGCCATCGGTCGGCGAGTTGATGCCGAAGCCGCTGAAGTCCTCGTAGTCGAAGACGACGTGCTGGCCGTTGGCCCGGATGAGGTCGGGATTGTTCGGGTCGATGCCGTCGGCGATGATCCCGACCTTGACCCCGGTCCCGTCCGCGATCTGCTCTGCCGCGTCCACGTTCATCACGGTCCGCGCCTCGGGCTCGATCAGCGGCTGGGCCGGATTAGACGGGCAGATCTGCTGGGTAGCTGCTGCCGGGCTAGCTGCCTTGCTGGAGCCATGGCGCGCCGTCGCGCCGGCAGCTGAATTTGCCGCGCCTGGGCCGTCGCCCAGCGGCGCGAAGTGCCGGAAGCCGTCGGGCACGACGGCGCGGATCGCCGAGTTGGCCCTGAGCCGAGTCATCTCCGCGGATGAGATCGTCGCCGAGATCGCGTTAATGATCTGGTAGCTCTTGCGGTTCCCGGCGTGCAGCCTGGTGAGCTCGGACATGACGCCGCTCTGGGCGGTCTTGGCCGCCCGGACCCGCCGCTGCTCGGTGACTCCCCTGGCGGGCAGGCTGGACAGCTGGTTCTTGAAGATGATGATCGAATGGTGGGTCGCGTCGGCCGAGAGCCGACTGACCTGGGCCGCGGTCAGGACGGAATGTTCGCCCTTGAAGACGCGGTGGCTGGGCGACTTCGCCGCCAGGGCGGTGCCACTCATGGCGACAGGGAGCAGGACGGCAGCAATTAATGCCGTCAGCCGACGAGAGGTTGAGCGCATGATGATCCCCTTTTCGAGAGCAGCCGACCCAGGATCCCCGCTGATCCCACAGTTCCGGTGCCCTCCGCCATCCTGATGCTTGCTGGCTCCTTGTCAATAGCCTCAGGGGTGTCCTCTTGCGGTCCGCGTCACTTTGGTCTCGCACGCGAGACCAAAGTGATCTGGCCTTTTATCCGGAAATGGCGGGCAATGTCCGGCAGCAGATTAAAAATATGCGATTGCTACAGCCTGGCTGCGTTGCGGTAGGCCAGGGGCGTGAGTCCGAACTGGCGTTTGAAGGCGCGGGTGAAGTGGCTCTGATCGAAGAAGCCTGCCTGCAGCGCGATCTGGGCGATGCCGTCTTCCGAGTCCGCCAGCCGTCCGGCTGCCCAGCCGAGCCGCAGCGCCCGGACGTAGGCACCGACCGGCGTCCCGTAGTGGAGGCGGAACTGCCGGGCCAGATGGACCGGATGCACGTCGACCGCAGCGGCTACCTCGCTGACCCGCAGGCGCTCGGCATACCGGTCGTGCAGGAGAGCACGGGCCTGGCCGAGCCATCGCGGCGGCTGGCGCTCGAGCCTGATCGCGGTCGCGTTGCGCCGCCTGGCAGTCAGCGCGAGCAGTTCCAGGATCAGTCCCTCGACCGCGAACGGGGTGACGTCATCAGGAGCACCCAGCTCGTCAGCGGCGCGCCGGGCAATCGTGGTCACCATGACGTCCCGCATGTGGCTAACCTCGCCGAGCACGCAGGCGAAAGGCTCAAGCAGCTCCAGCCGTGCCGGGTCGGGCTGCACGGTCAGCACGTCGGCGCCAGCCCGCTCGAAGAGGTTGCCGTGCGGCTCGCCAGCCGGCTCGGTGAGCACTGTGGCCGCCGGGCACGGGCGGCTCGTGCTGCGCATGAGGCCGTCGAAGGAGCCGCCCAGGATAACCGCGACCGTTGCGCGCTCATGAGTGTGCAGCGGGAGCCTGAGCAGCGGCGGGAAGCGCACCCGGGTGACCAGGAAGCCATCGACGTCGACACCGCGGGACCGGCTGCTGCCCAGTGTGATGGGCGCGTACCTGGGTGCCATACCGCCTCCATGCCATCCGCCTCCACGCCGTCCCTTCCCGGACTGGCGGCGGAGGTTGCGTTCGTGCTATGTATCTCGATCCGTGCAAGACGACCGCAGGCCAGACGCCCATCGTGGGAGCCGCCGGAAGAGAATGCCGAACCGAAGGAGTGCCGCAATGTCGAGGATAGGACGGCTGACGGCCGCGGTTGCTGTCGCCGCGGTGATGGCGGGAAGTGGCCTGACGGGAGCGGCGGACGCGGTCGCGGCGCCGGACCATGGCGGACGCAGCCCTGTGGCCGGGCAGGTCGATGGCCGCACCTATGTGCTGCTCGGGCCGAGCGTCTTCGGCGTCACCGTGCAGCAGGATCCGCTGGCCTACCACGCGACGAGGCTGGCCGACGGCACCGTTCGCGGGCACTGGCGGTACGACCTCTGGCAGGCCGGCCAGGAGACCACCTACAGCGGCCCGGTCACCTGTCTGACCGTCAGCGGCAACCGCGCCTGGATCGGCGGGCCGATCACCGCGTCCAGCGACCCGACCCAGGTGGGCATGGGTACCTGGTGGCAGGTGGCCGACAACGGCGCTGGCCGGCACCCGGTGATCCCCGACCGGACCACCTTCGCCGGCATGGGCACGCTGGCACAGACGCAGGCGTACTGCGACGACGCGCCGGCGCCGCATTTCATCTTCGACGTCCAGCTCGGCTACCTGAGGGTCCAGGACCCCGGCGCCGGCTAGGTCGTGGCCAGCCGGGTTGCCTGACCAGGGCGGGCGTTGCGGGGCGGGTCCTATTCGCTGCCGGGATCGGCTTGCCACTGCCGGTACAGCGCGATGAACTCGTCCTGCATCTGCGGGGTCAGGTCATCCGGGGTGATGCGCCCGGCCAGCTTGATGGTGGCCCGCATCTGGGCGAGATACTCGGTGCAGTGCGGGCAGCCGGCCAGGTGCCGTTCGAACCGTCGCCGGCCGGATCGCGGCAGGGCATCCTCCAGGTAGTCGGTCACTAGCTCGACCGCCTGCTGGCAGACGATGTCGCGCGGCCGAATTCCCATGCGCATCGTCAGGCCCTCCCGAATTCTGTCTCGAGAACCTGCCGTACGCGGCTCCGGCCACGGTGCAGCAGGACCCGCTGGTTACCGTCGGTAATCTCCAGCACTGCGCAGACCTCGTCGCTGGACAGGCCCTCGACGTCTCGCAGTGTCACGACTTCCCGCTGGCGGCCAGGCAGTTCCTCGATGGCCGACCGGATCCGGTCGGCCAGCTTGCCGGCTCGCAGCCGGTCGTCAACGTCCTCGATCCACTGCTCGGGCGGAGCCGTCCAGCCTCCGGCCGCATCGAAGCGGGACGCATCGACGGCCGCCTCGGCGTCGCCGACGGCGACGCTGCGGCGTTCCCGCGCGCCCGCCGTCCGGGCCCGGTTGACCAGGATGCGAAAGAGCCAGGTACGAAACGAGGAGCGTCCCTCGAAACCGCCGATACCCCGCAGCACTCCCATCCAGGTGTCCTGGACGACCTCCTCGGCTACCGCGCGGCTCGGCACGAACGAGCAGGCCAGCCGGATCATCGGATCGTGATGGCGCCGCACGAGGACGACGAAGGCCTGCTCGTCGCCCGCGCGCAGGCGATCCAGCAACTCGGCGTCGTCGTCCACGCAGGCAGCCTACGGCGTCTGCCCCGCCGCGGCCGGCGGCTTGTCGCCGGGAGCCGCCGGCAGCGGCGAGACGCCGTCCGTACGCGGTGCAAGCTCCAGGGCGCACGAGTTGATGCACCAGCGCTGGCCGGTGGGCCGCGGGCCGTCGCGGAACACGTGACCCAGATGCGAGCCGCAGGTCCGGCACCGGACCTCGGTCCGGACGCTCAGGAAGCCGCGGTCCTTGTGCAGGGTCACGGCGTCGGCGACGGCGGGCTCGGTGAAGCTGGGCCAGCCGGTTCCTGAGTCGAACTTCGCGTCGGAGGCGAACAGCGGGGCGGCGCACGCCGCGCAGCGGTAGGTCCCGTCCTCGTGGCAGTCGACGTACTCGCCAGTGAAGGCACGCTCGGTTCCGGCCTGGCGGAGCACGCGGTACTGCTGTGGCGTCAGCGTGCGCTGCCACTCCTGCTCGGTCCTGTGCTGGGCGTCCATCCGGGCCTCCTCATCGGGTCGTGCTGCCTGCTAGTAACCGCGCCGGCCCGGTTACCATTTCCCCGCCATTGCCCGCCAGCCGCCAGACCAGTGGTCGCCGGCCCCGGCCGACCTGGCGGAGCGCCGGCGGAGAGGCCGGCGGAGAGGCCGACGCGGTGCCCCGGATCGTTACCGGCGACACCGCATCTGGCCTTGCGTGATCAGCCGACCGTGATGCCCTCGCCGCCGACTGCGCCGGCGACGGTCACCGAGCCGATCTCGGTGAGGGTGCCGCCCGGGCCGGTCCGGAACTCATCGACGATCCCGTTCCCGCCGGTCTGGACGTAGAGGAACCGGCCGTGCGGGGACGCGGCGGCGTCGACCGTACCGGCATCGGTGGTGGTCTGGCCGAGCAGCGTGAGGCTGCCGCCTGTGCTGGCGGAGTAGCCGCTGATCGTGGCACTCCCGGCATTGGATGCGTAGAGGAAGCCGTGGGCGAGCGATACCCAGCAGGTCGCTGCCTGGGTGCTGCCGACCGAGTCGATCAGCGTGAGCGTTCCGCTGCGGCTCAGAGCGAAGGCGGACAGCGCGTTGGTGCCCGCGTCGGCGATGACGACGTGGCCTGCCTGGTCAAAGGCGATGGCGAAGGGCACCGTGGCAGGCTCGGAGTTCACTGCCGGACTGCGGGACAGGCGCCCGTCAAAATGGACGGCGAACACGTCGATGTCGTTGCCGTTGGCCTTGGTTGTCACGATCAGCTGGGATCCGCCGGGCGTGAACGCGACCTGTCCCGGCGTGTTGGTGAACTGCGGCGTCGCCGTCGGGTCGAGGCCCAAGGCGCGGTTCGAGCGGTGCATCGGGAACAGGCGGCCGAGGAAAACCCGGTAGCCCTGGACCGATCCGCCGTTCTCCGCGTTCAGGGCATAGACCAGATCGCCGTGGACGGCGACGCTGACCGGGAATGTCCCGCCCGAGCCCACGACCTGGCGCAGCCTGAGCCTGTCGCCTCGCACCGAGAAGACCGACAGCGTGTTGCTGCCCGCGTTCACCGCATACAGCAGGCCGTGACCGCGGTCGTAGGTAAGCGATCCCTGCGAGGCCAGGTGATCGACAACCGATCCGGTCAGCTGGCCGCCCAGGCCGCCGGTCGCGTAACTGCCGGCCAAGGTCAGGCCGCCGCTGAAGGAGCGGTGGTAGGCCACCACCTGGTTGCCTGCGGTGTTGTCCGTCTGGACGAAGACTGCGTGGTCAGCGCCGTGGAAGAAATGGTGCGCTGTGGCCGCGCTGGCCGGGCCTGCCAGGGCGGCGGCCGCCGCGGCCGTGATCGCCACAGCCGCCACCGCGGAACCTAGACGGTTCAGGGCTCTCATGCATGCTCCTCGCGTTGAAGTCCGGGAATGTGCCGAACTTCAGTCCCGGCAGCAGCGTGGGCGTTACAGTCCGGGCGGTTGTGTTCCGGAGCCCGCGCACGACGGCGCCGAAGGTCGCCGAGCCGGGCGCCCGGCCAGGCCGCCGCCTCGATCAGGTAGAAGCCGCCGAGGGCCTCCTTGGCTTCGGCGTATGGCCCGTCACTGATCACGGCATCGCCGCCCCGTACCGGATGGCAGGGCGCAGTATGGCGGATGGCAGACTGCCCGGCATGACCTACCTCGCTGCGGCTGATCGATATGACCACATCCCTTACCGGCGCTGCGGGCGCAGCGGCCTGCGACTGCCCGAGGTATCACTCGGCCTGTGGCAGAACTTCGGCGATGACCGCCCGCTGGATACCCAGCGGGCGATCATCAGGCGGGCCCTCGACCTCGGCGTGACGCACTTCGACCTGGCCAACAACTACGGGCCGCCGTACGGCTCGGCCGAGACGAACTTCGGCAAGATCCTGCGCGAGGATCTGCTGCCCTATCGTGATCAGCTGATCATCTCCACCAAGGCAGGCTACGACATGTGGCCAGGCCCCTACGGCGACCTGGGGTCCCGCAAGTACCTGCTGGCCAGCCTGGACCAGTCGCTGACCAGGCTGGGGCTGGACTACGTGGACATCTTCTACAGTCACCGGTTCGATCCCGACACGCCGCTTGAGGAAACGATGGGCGCGCTCGCGACCGCGGTCAGGTCGGGGAAAGCGCTGTATGCCGGGATCTCGTCGTACTCCCCGGAGCGGACCGCGGAGGCGGCCGCGCTCCTGGCGCAGCTGGGCGCGCCGCTGCTGATCCACCAGCCCTCCTACTCCATGCTGAACCGCTGGATCGAGGAGGGGCTGCTCGACACGCTGGAGCGCGAGGGCGCGGGCTGCATCGCCTTCTCGCCGCTGGCGCAGGGCGTTCTGACGGGCAAGTACCTCAATGGTGTTCCCGAGGGCTCACGGGCGGGCCTCAGCGGCTCGTCGCTGTCGTCGGCGCAGCTCACCAAGGAGACTCTGGCGCACGTCCGGGCCCTAGCCGAGATCGCCCGTGGCCGGGGGCAGTCGCTCGCGCAGATGGCACTGGCCTGGGCGCTGCGTGACGAGCGGGTGACCTCGGTCCTTGTCGGCGCGAGCAGCGTGGCGCAGCTGGAGGAAAATCTCGCGGCGACCGGCCAGGTTAGCTTTACCGCCGCGGAGCTCGCCGCGATCGACAGTCATGCGGTGGAAGCCGGGATCAACATCTGGGCAAAGTCGAGCGCCGGCTGACGGCT
>Ga0209871_1000266_pt1 | contig 14843 bp, 14 predicted proteins | sample OrgsoiDNA2013045_FD_185795 | JGI IMG/M metagenome (GOLD analysis project Ga0209871, IMG submission 185795) | Permafrost soil microbial communities from the Arctic, to analyse light accelerated degradation of dissolved organic matter (DOM) -... | ecosystem: Environmental > Terrestrial > Soil >... | reverse complement strand
GCGCCGTCATTTCAGATCGGGCATCCATTTTGCGTTCGATTTCGCCGAAAAGTTGGCGGCGATTGCACCAGCCGGGCTTGACCGCGTCTTCTTTACCAATTCCGGTTCGGAGTCTGTCGACACGGCGCTCATTACGCGCTTGGGCTCTGCGGCAGCCTTACAGGACGTCGGTGTTCCCAGGACAATTGTTATGTTCAACAGAACAAAGACGGCCGACGCGAAAAAAGACAGGATTAATGGAGTGTTTTGACTGCGGCGCATCGCGCGTCCCAAGGCCGGTCTCTACCCTTGAATATGTTGCTATGATGAACCGAACTGGTCCCATATATCAACACCGTGCAAAAGTCAGCTTGGAGTCCAGGCTGTCTGAAAACGCCGTCAATGATATCATTCTCCTGCGATTTGGCCGGTGGATTCGATGACGCGCTTTTCCGGGCAGCGCACTTGAGGCAAGAGACCGCGCATGTCGGACTCCACGAGCGTCTGTAGCAGTGCAACCCCGTTCGTAACAGAGGTCGACAACCGAAGCAGATCATTAAAGGAACGAGCTTGCTCGGCGGTCGCGTCTGGAATGTGGAGAGACGTTAGGAACGTTCCGAACCCAGGAATCTCTTGAGGCCACCCCAATTCGGCCGCCTTGAGCTGCACCTGCATGTTCTCCACTTGCTCGGGTGGCGCGGTCGCAGCCAAGGGCCCTGTTGGCGATGTCCCGTAGAGCACAAGGCGGTTCACGCGATCAGGATTTTGGACCACGTAGGGCACCGCCACCCGGGCGCCCCCCGACATCGCAAAGAGCGCGAAGCTGTGGACGCCAGACGCATTCACGACGGCTTCAAAGTCCTCAACCAGTTTTCTAAATGTAAACTCGACGCCGGCGCGATCGGAGAGGCCGAACCCGCGATAATCATAGCGGATCAGCGTGTGTCGTTTTGCCAGCGCCGAGATCCATGGCCGCCAGACGGGACTATCCCAGTCGAACTTCAGATGGTGGATAAAATGGGCCAGCCAGATTAGCGGGGGGCCAGCGCCGCACGTCGCGTAAGCGATGCGCGTGCCATCGCGGCTCGCGCAGAAACGTATCTGCTGTGTCGAAAAAGACAAGGGCCACCCTCGTGGTGATGCTCGTCGCATCGTAGCGTGGCAAGGGCATCAGGTGAAGCGTGGAAGCGGATTAATCCCCGAAGGGCCAGTTGGCGATGCTGCCGGGGCCGTATTCGCGTAGCAAGGTTTCGATCGGGGGTCGGGCGCGTTCGCCAAGTGTATTATTGCCGGACTGCATGGGCTCCAGATGGGCGCCCAATCGACGCCCACGCGCGACGAGTTCGCTGCCAGCCTGCTTTCGGCTGCTTTCGTAGCTGGCCAATGCCCCTTCGAGGTTTCCTTCGGCGCCGGCGAGCGCATCGGCTAGCGCCAGGGCATCCTGTGCCGCCTTGGTGACGGCGGTGCCGACGTGCGGCCGGGCAACAAAGGCTGCGTCACCCACGAGCGCAACACGGCCAAATGTCAGACGCGGCACTTCGAGATCAAAAATAGCCGAGAGGATCGGCTCACGGGCGCAGACGGCCAGCGCAGAGAGCTGAGGAACCAGGAGGGTACGAGCGGCAAGCTTTAGCTCGGTGAGCACCTCTTCTCGAATCAGAGGCGGTGGTATGGAATCTCCATGACAATGTCCCGTCGCGTCAGTGCACCACTGCCGCAAGGTGGATGCGTATTCAGCCGCACGGAACCACACGAACATACAGCGGCGGGCGCGCCCCACTTTGTCGTGAGCTGCCATCGGGATTGAGAACGCCAGCTCACCGGCCGGCAGGCAGAACACCATATCGTTGAGCGTTTGGTGCGCCAATGGAGCGGGATTTGGCTTTCCTCCACCACGCCACGCCAGGCTACATAGCCGACATAACGCGGCGCGATCTCAGGCATGAACTGCCTACGCACTGTTGAGCGCATGCCGTCTGCACCAACCAACAAGTCCGCTTCGGCGCGCACACCGTTCGCGAACACGGCAACAACCCGACGTTCTTTCTGTTCGCATCGCACGAGTGTCATGCCTCCATGGTAGTGCTCGTTTGAGAAGGCTTGCCTCAGCGCCCGATAGACGCGATCCCACGCGGTGGTCACTTCGCGCACGGGTACTTCGCAGATCGTCTTGCCGTTCTGGTCGAGGCAGATGTGCGAGCGCACTTCCGTCCACATTGATCTATCGATCTGGATGCCGATCCGGCGCATGGCTGCGAAGAGGTCGGCCTGGGCGCCGAGGCCGGCACCTCGCCCCGTCAGATCACTATGCGCGCGTTCGAATACCTCGACGTGCCAGCCGATGGTACGCAAGAGATTTGCGGTGAACAGTCCGCTCAGCGACCCGCCGATCACCAGCGCGCGTGGTTGGTTCACGTAGGATGCTCCGACCTGGCCGCAGCGGCACTCAGTTCAGTTGATCTTGAGACCGGTCGTGTCGATCAGCTCGCGCCAGCGGGCATTCTCGATCTTGATGAAAGCCGCAGTGTCATCCGGCGTGGCGCCTACTGGAACGGCAGAAAAATCAGCCATCCGTTTGGCAACATCAGGAAGCTTCAACGCTTCGGCGATCGCTGCCGAAAGTTTCGAAGCAATATCGGCCGGTGTTTTTGGCGGAGCGACCATGGCGAACCACTCCCCGTGAACGAATCCAGGCACTGCCTCAGAAATCGTCGGCACGTTCGGTTCCTCGGGTAGCCGCGTCTGCGTCGTGACGGCGAGTAGCTTGAGCTTGCCGTCTTTGATGTTGGGCGAGACATTGCCGTAAAGGTCGATCATCACATCGATATGACCGCCAATCAGATCATTCATCGCTGGCGCCATACCCTGATAAGGGACGTGGACGAAACGAATGCCGGCCGCCTTCATCAATTGCTCGGTAGCAAGATGCGGTGTACTGTCGGCCCCCGGCGATCCGAAGTAGAGCTTGCCGGGGTTTGCCCTCGCGTAAGCAAGAAACTCCTGAAGATTTGAGGCTGGCACTTTAGGATTGACAACCAGCGCCGTCGGAAGTTTGACCATCAAGCTGACCGGAACGAACGCGCCAGGATCAAAGTTAAGTTTGCTCCGAAGATGCTGACTGACAACGAGAGGTCCTGGCGGCGAGGCCAACAGCGTGTAACCATCGGGATCTGACTTGGCCACGACCTCTGCTCCGAGATTTTGAGCTGCGCCAGGTCGATTCTCGATGATTACGGCTATGCTCCATTTCGACGCGAGCTTTTCAGCAATGATCCGGGGTACCACGTCCAACAATGGCCCCGGCGGGACCGGAACGACGATCTTGATCGTGCGATTGGGAAAGTCCTCGACCGCGGCCAATTTAGTTGTCATGGCGGCGAGACAAACTGCTGTGCAGAGCCAGGTCATAAGCGAAGAGCGAAGCTGCGGAGTCATCAGGTGTTTCCTCCAATTGGCCAAGAGTGGCTGCCGTAGCCAATTTCTCGTCGGAGATTTTGCTTTTAAGCGCGAACCCTGTCATGGGGCCAATGTCCCGGGTGGCCGCTGAAGATAGGCCCTCGCAGTCCCGAAAATCGGGACAGGGATGGGCGCAAGTGGCGCGCCCGACGCGATTCGAACTTCTGACCTTTGCCTTCGGAGGGCAACGCTCGTTCTTCGAGCCCAATGTGGGCCGAAGCTTTCGCAACTCTGCGGTTCTGATAGCGCAAACGCCAACCCCGGGATCGCCGACCGCAGGTTTCCTTGCTCTATCGCCGCCAAAACTACGATGGCACTTGTTCTATTCTAGGCGTGGCCAGAGCGGCACGTTACTTTGCGGTCGAGGCAAACGGGATTGGTAAAGAGGGTCGGAACTAGCGCGGTACTGCGTGAGTCCATTCGGTACTGCAATGCTGTGCCGGAGAAAGCGCAGCATCATCGAGGGACGAACAAGCGATCGCCTTAAGAACTTGAAATGAAAGGAAAATGCCCCAATAGTCAGCTTTGAATTTCTGTCGGCCCAAAAATCGGCTATTCCGGATCAGACGATAAAGCAAAATAACATCAATATGTTAGAGCATCGATTTTCCGTTGCACCCATGATGGATTGGACCGACCGGCATTGCCGCGTCTTCCATCGCCTGATGACGCGGCGGGCGCGGCTTTACACGGAGATGCTGACGACGGGCGCCATCATCCATGGCGACCGCCGGCGGCTGCTCGGTTTCGATGCCTGCGAACATCCGGTGGCGCTTCAGCTTGGTGGTTCCGACCCGCGCGATCTGGCGACCGCCGCGAAAATTGGCGAGGCGTTCGGCTACGACGAAGTCAATCTGAACGTCGGATGTCCGTCGGATCGGGTGCAGGACGGCCGGTTTGGCGCCTGTCTGATGGCGGAGCCGGCGCTGGTCGCCGAATGCGTCCAAGCCATGAAGCGCGCAGTTGACGTTCCGGTCACGGTCAAGTGCCGGATCGGCATCGACGATCAGGATCCCGAAATTGCGCTGGATGCGCTGGCACGCGGTGTGACCGCGGCCGGCGCGGATGCGCTGATCGTGCACGCCCGCAAGGCCTGGCTCAGCGGATTATCGCCGAAGCAAAACCGGGACGTCCCGCCGCTCGACTATGACATTGTCTACCGGCTGAAGGCCGCGTTGCCCGACATGCCGATCATCATCAACGGCGGCATCGGAAACCTCGGCGAGGCCAAAGCGCATCTCGGCTTTGTCGACGGCGTGATGCTCGGGCGCGCAGCCTACCAGGAGCCATGGCGGTTGCTTGGCGCCGATCCCGAACTATTCGGCGAAGCGGCGCCGCATCCGACGATGAAGCACGTGTTCGAGGCGATGGTCCCCTATATCGAAAGCCAACTCGCGCAAGGCACGCGGCTGCATTCGATCACGCGGCATTTCGTCGGTGCGTTTCACGGCGTGCCGGGCGCGCGCGCCTTTCGCCGCCACCTTGCCGAGAATGGCGTCAAGTCCGGCGCCGGCGTGAATGTCTTGCGCGATGCGATTGCGCTGGTCGAGGATAGTATTGTCGCCCCCATCGCCGCGTGATGTCGAAACCAGAAATTTTGCGCGTATACGGATCGCAAAACCGAAAATCCGCCTTGATCGGTCAATTGGGCGGAGTCACCGTATAGTCCGAGAAGTGCATGTAGCTGTCCGCCTTGGACCACAGACCGACCCGGCCTGACACGGATTCAGGAAGCGTGTGCTCCAGATAGAGCTTGCCATCGAGATAGCCTTCCACCTTGGTGCCGGAAACGCGAACCTTAAGGTCATGCCATTGCTTGCTGGCGGCCGGGGCGTTCCGGACCCAGGATACCGATGAGCGTTTGCCTTTTTCGAACTTCCAGAGAACCAGATTGTTTTCCAGACAATTCGCACGAAGTGCCAGATAATCGCCGTTTGGCTTCAGATTAAACAATATGCCGGCGCCCTGATCGATGCGGCCCGATAATCCTTCGAACCGCACGGTGATCTCGCCGCCACGAAAATTCTCTACGTCCTTGGTGACAGTGTAGGGGTAGTACGCATAGGCTTGAACCCGATCGAGAAATTCAGCATAGCGTTCGCCGTAGAGCGCTCTTGCCTTGTCGGCGATTCCGGCGGAGGACTGCCCTTCCTTCCATTGTCGCCCATCGACGGCCAGGACGTTCTTCCCGCCTTCGCTTTCAATCCGCCAGATCCCGACGACGGAAACAAGCGACTTAGGCTCCGCTCCAACCGTCTCGCCTGAGAAATCGATTTTGGTCGGCGGTTCTGCCGCGACAGGCAATACCAATGATATGAGGCCGAGCGCCGAGGCTGTGATGACGCTGATGCATTTGATCATCTTCATGGGTGAACCTCCTTCATGATTCTGCTGTGATTGATTTGGGCAGACGTCGATTCCACCGCCAGGCGAGGGCGATGCAGAGTGGAAGTCCGGCGAAGAACCAAAGAAGAGCGACCCCTCTGCCGGCAACCAGCGGATAACCCGGATAATCGCTTCCCGGGGCAGGCGCGGGGGGACTAACCCCTGCGAGGCCGTACAGCATGGGGAGGATTTCCCGGGGACTGGTCGAGCGGCTGACGTCTGATCGCGCGCCATAGGCGTATTCGACCTCGCCGTAGCGATCCTCGCCCGCAGTGGCTGCCTGGCTTTGCCGCCCGCTCGCCAGTCGGATCGACACGTCAGGCATCGCGCGTTCGAGCTTCGCCAGCACGTTGCGTTGCAGGTCGGCGTAGCGGGGGTCTTCAGGTGCCAGATTAACCGTCACGACCAGGGGCTGGGCCAAAGATGCGAGCAGGTGCTGGTCGGCTGCGGGAAAAGAGTTGCGTCGATCTTCGGTGACGTCGAACGTGAGTTTGATCTGCGTTGCGAGGCCGAGCACGAGCGCCACGATAACAACCCACGCGATCGAGCGCATGACTTTGTCGCGGACTTGAACTCCCGGCGGCAGCCAAACGTTTGCCAGCGCGGCGAAACCGAACATCGCCGCGCCGATACCCAGGACAAGCCCAGCCGACAAGAGACCTTGCTCAAACGTACGCAATATCTGGGTCAGCGACAGGCGGGCAATCCATGCGAGAAACCCGGGTTGGCCGGCCACGGTGAAATCCAGCACCCATGAACCGATCGTGAAGGCGAGCGTAACGATCGCGGCAGTCGCTGCGCTTTCCGACACGGACGCAGCAAACAAGGCGATAGCGCCGACAAGCAGCCCATAGAGCAGGTGTCCAAAAAGCAGGTTCAACGTTTCCGGTGCGGACAAGTGCCCGCCCTGCATGCCCCAGATAACCAGTGCGGAGAACGCGGGGATGCTTGAAAGCACGAGAGCGGCGAGCACCGCCGCGAGCTTGGCTGCAATCAAGGCAGGCGGACGATAGGGCAGTTGGACCAGAAGACGCAGTGCACCCGATTCCTTTTCCAGACCGAGCACACGGATAGCAACAAAGGGAAAGAGCAGCGTGACCGCGACATAAGAGGCTCCCAGGGTCGGGACCAGGACGCCGTCCAACGGCGACAGGCTGCTCGCGAGCACCGGTGATCGCAGCCCCGCCACACTGGCCTCGCCGTACAGCGAAGTGGCCTGGAGGAAACTGTATCCGAGCAAAGGGCACATCAGCAGCAGCATGGTCCAAAGCGCCCGGCCGCTGAGGATCTCCCACAGTTCCTTGACAAGCAGTGGCCGCAAGGGCGCGTTCTGAACGTGACATGTTTCAGGTGAGTGCAAGAAAGATGTCCTCCAGGCTTCCCTCGGAAATTCCGGTTCGGGCGCGCAGATCATTCAGTGTCCCCACACCGCGAACACGACCATCGGCAAGGAGAACGAAGCGGTCACAGACGCGCTCGGCGTCCGGCAATTGATGTATCGCTAGAGCAAGCGTCCGTCCCTCGCTGGCTTCTCGACGCAGCACATCGACGATCATGCGGATCTGCCGGAGGTCAAAGCCATCGAACGGTTCGTCCATCAGCAGCAGCGGGTGCGGCGTAAGCAATCCCAGCGCCAACATCAGTCTTCGGCCGTAGCCCTTCGACAGTGAGTGCACCCGCTTATGAAGGACCGGCGTCAAACCCACCGATTTGATGGCATCCTCGATCTCGCCGGTCGATCTGCGGTAGACACCCCCAATGAACGATAGAACCCGAGTGACGGGTTGATCCAGGAAAGGTCGCACGCCATCAGGCAGGTAAAACATGGCTTCGTGCCGGCGTGAGGCCGGCAAGCGCTCTCCGCGCCATCGAACGTCGTTGGCTTCCGCAGGGAGAACGCCCGCGAGGGCCTCAAGCAAGGTGGTCTTGCCGGCGCCGTTCGGACCAATAATACCGAGGATCTCACCTGCCTGGATGTCGAAGGCGACATCCGAGAGTACTGCCTGATCCGCATATTGCTTTGTGATCGAATCGACACGTAGCAGAACCGGATCGCGCGCTTGTCTGAAAGCGGATGCAGCTGCGATCGGGAGAACTCCATCCATGCGCAATCTCCTCGACCTGGGCGAGTATTGCGCAGAGCTTGGACGGCGAGCGTCTAAGGGGAGTCTGCCTGTCCCCGACCAGAGATTAATCCTCGATCCGTCCGACTACAAGGACCTACGGGGGTCTGTCGACGATACCCCGGCTCTTCGGCTTTTGCCGAATACACGGTTCACGGATAGCCGTGCAGCATCAGCCTGTCGGCGCGCACTTCCCAGCTTTCCAGCCGATCCAGAAAGCTCATGCCGAGCAGATTGGTCTTCATCTGTCCGCGCGGCACCACCAGCGCCGGTATCGAGCGCTCGACCAGCTTGCCGATCGCAAGACGATCGAGCGTCAGCCGCGCCGCCTTGGTGTGTCCGCCGGCGGTCTCGACGTCGACATCATATTCGAGCAGCTCCAGCGGCAGCCCGGCAGCCTTCGCCGTCTCCCAGGTCAGGACGACCGAGGTCGCGCCGGTGTCGATCACCATCGGGGCGTTGGCGCCGTTGATCTTGGCACGCAGCGCGAACTCGCCGGTCTGCCCGCGCGGGATCTGCACGGCGCGCGCCGGCGACGCAGCCCGCTTGCGCATCATTTCCGAGACGCTGTCGCTCGCCCGCGCGATCTGTTCCGGGTCGGCATAGGCGACCACGGCGCCGACCGTCGCAGCGAGAATCAGGGTGACAAGCAGAACGCGGCTCATGGCTCGCCTCCCGTGCAAATGGCGTCGCAAATGGTTTCGTAGGTCATTCGGGTTTTGGACTGGCCGTCATTCCCGGCGGAGCCAGGCCAGCATCGGCCATCCGCGCGGCGAGCTGCGCCATCACCGCATGGCGCTCCGCGCTTGCCATCCGGTGCCAGCGCGCGATCTCCGGCAATGTACGTCCGCAGCCGAAACAGAGGCTGGTTTTGGGATCGATCATACAGACTGCGATGCACGGCGTTTCTTTGCTCATTGAGGGAGTGTGAAATGGTTTCGGTGGTCTACGCAAGCGCTCCAGTTACAGTCCGGTGCCGGCACTCATGATCGGTTTGTTGCGCGCCCGGCGCCGCTCGTCGATGGTGGCTTCCGGCTGCAGCGGCGGAGCCTCCTCGGCCATCGGCGCCAGCGCGGACATCACGCGCTCCGGCGGGAAGGTGACGATGACCTCGGTGCCGATGCGAAGCTTCGATTTCAGCGTAAATGTGCCGCCGTGCATGTCGACCAGGCTTTTTGCGATCGGCAGCCCGAGGCCGGCGCCCTGTTCGGCCGACTTGATCGAGTTGGAGCCCTGGCCGAACGACGCGAGCACGATCGGGATTTCGTCCTCCGCAATGCCGGAGCCGGTATCCTTGACGCTCAGATATTGTCCGCCCGACGCCGTCCATCCGACTTTCAGCCAGATCTCGCCGCCCTGGGGCGTGAACTTGATGGAGTTGGACAACAGATTGAGCACGATCTGCCGCATCGCGCGCTCATCGCCCCAAATTCGCGGCATGCCCTGCTCGAACACTTCGTGGATGGTGATGCCGCGGCTGGATGCACGCAGCTTGAGCAAATGATGGCAGTCGGCGACGACGTGCACCAGCGACACAGCTTCTTCGTTGAGCTCATATCGTCCGGCTTCGATCCGCGACAGGTCGAGAATTTCATTGATGAGATTGAGCAGATGCACCCCCGAATTGTGAATATCGGCCGAATATTCCTTGTAGACCGGGACGGCGTGGGGACCGAAAATCTCGCTCTTCATCACCTCGGAAAACCCGAGGATCGCATTGAGCGGCGTCCGCAGCTCGTGGCTCATCTGCGCCAGAAACCGCGACTTGGCGACGTTGGCCGATTCGGCGCGATGACGGGCCTCGTCGGATATCGACTTGGCCTGCTCGAGTTCGCCGATCAGGGCGTCCTTTTCGGCGCGCGCCTCCAATGTCGCCAGCGTCGTCGAATGCAGACGACGGGCGAGCAGCGCAAAATAACCTTCGGCGATGAGCGCGAGCACCGCGAGCACGTAATGGTCGAAGCTACCGCTCAGCGCGAAATTCAGCGCAATCGCCGATGTGACCGGTACGGTCGCCGCTAGCGCTGCGATCGGCAGGCTTGCCGCGAGCATGCTCGACACGGCGATCACCAGCAGCATCAGGAACATCATCAGCGTGTTCGAGACCGCATCAATGCTGGCGGGATGGGTGAGGATCGCGGTCCAGCACAGCCCGTACAGCAGATCGAGCAGGACGAATCGCGTTCGCCATTTGCGGGTGGCGGTGAGCGAGGCCGGCTCGCCAAGGAACCTGACGCAATTGCAGATGATGGCGGCATGAATGCACAGCATGCCGCAGGTCCACGCCGCGGCCGAGATCGGATGCATCCAGAACCCGAACAGCAAGCCGGTCGCGACCACGAGCAGCATCACGACATACGATGCCGAGATGCGCGTCTGGGCATGTTGCCGAAGCAGTTCGCGGTCGAAGGCGGGGCGGGTTCCGCTGGTCGACGTTAACCGGTCGCGGGCCTCGCGCACCCGCTGCGCGGCTGCACGACGGTTATTGACCGGCGGTGCAATCGGCGTCTCGGCCGGAAGCTGGAAGACTTCGGGCTTATCGGCGGGTTTACTCATCAAACAACACAAATCCTGCCCGCGAACGGCGCGAACTTTTGTATTGCCTATCTCTGGCTCCAAATCGTTAAGAGCTGCCTTAAAGAGCTAAAGAATCACGTTAACGGGAGGTTAAAATTAACCTGTTCGGCGGGCTCCCGAGATGTGAAGCAATGCGCGCCCGTGCCCCGGACGCGGTGCACCGTTCTCCCGGCGACGCGCAGCGTCGTCCGGTTACGATGGACCGCAGAGCCCGGACCCAGGACGATGCGGCGGCAGATCAGCGCTCCAGCCGCGCCAACAGGCTGGACGTATCCCAGCGCTTGCCGCCCATCTTCTCGACCTCGGAGTAGAACGCGTCGACCAGGGCGGTGACCGGGAGGCTCGCCCCGTTGCGGCGCGATTCGGCGAGACAAATCGACAGATCCTTGCGCATCCATTCCACCGCAAAGCCGAAATCGAATTTGCCTTCGCTCATGGTCTTGTAGCGGTTCTCCATCTGCCAGGATTGAGCGGCGCCCTTCGAGATGGTGTCGATGACGGCGGCGACGTCCAACCCCGCCTTCTTGGCGAAATGAATGCCTTCCGAAAGACCCTCGACCAGCCCGGCAATGCAGATCTGGTTGACCATTTTTGTCAGTTGGCCGGAGCCCGCCGGTCCGAGGCGCTTGCACATCCGGGCGTAGGCGGCGATGACGGGCTCGGCGCCCGCATAGGCGTCTTCGCTGCCGCCGCACATCACGGTCAAGACGCCGTTTTCCGCGCCGGCTTGCCCGCCGGACACCGGGGCGTCGACGAATTTGAAGCCGCGCCTGGTCGCCTCCGCGTCGAGTTCGCGCGCGATTTCGGCGGACGCGGTGGTGTGGTCGACGAAGGTCGCTGCCTTTTTCATGCCCGCGAACGCGCCGTCGGCGCCGAGCGTGATCGCACGCAGGTCGTTGTCGTTGCCGACGCAGGCCATGACGAAATCCTGGCCTTCCGCGGCGGCCTTCGGCGTCGGGGCTGTCTTTCCGGCGAATTTCTCGGCCCAGGCGAGCGCCTTGGCCGGCGTCCTGTTGAACACCGTGACCTCATGGCCGCCTTTGGCCACCAGATGTCCTGCCATGGGAAAACCCATCACGCCGAGACCGAGAAAAGCGACTTTAGCCATGTTTACAACCCTGGGGTTCCGCCGGCGTTGTTGGCCGGACGTTTGCTGGAGGAGGGCGGCGGGCCGGTTCCGTCTTCGAACAGGTTTCGCCGAGGATGCGGGGCGCACAATAAACCCTGCGTCCTGAAGGGCAACGCCCCCGTTTGGCGGGCAGGGTCGGTTTTGTGCTAGGATGAGCTACCGACATCGGGGAATTCAGGAAAAAGGGAGTGACATCGCATGAGCGTGAGCGTAGGCGTGCTCGATCATTTCAACATCCGGACCCGCAAGCTCGCCGACACGGTCCGGTTCTACGAGGATGTGCTGGGCCTGGAGAAGGGTGCCCGGCCGAACTTTGCCTTCCCCGGCGCGTGGATGTACAGCGAGGGCAAGCCCGTGGTGCATCTGGTCGATATTTCCAGGACCGATGAGCCGCAAAAGCCGGATTCCGGCGTCGTCCATCACGTCGCCTTCGCCAGCCAGGGTTTTGCCGGCATGAAGCAGCGGTTGCAGACCAAAGGGATGGAATTCGACTCGCGACAGGTTCCGGGCGGCGATCTCTGGCAGATCTTCGTCAATGACCCGAATGGCGTGATGATCGAGCTGAATTACGAGGCCGCCAGGGAGCAGCACGGTGTATCAACGCCGACCGAGCGGGCGGATGATGTCGGCGTGAGGTAGCCTTTTGAGTGGGACCGCTCTATGGGTCGCATCCGTATCGCATAGCGTTTTCAAGCGAAGTGGACTCCGGTTCGCGTGAAGAAAACGCGTCAAAACAAAAATGGAGCCCGGTTCCGATACAATCGGAACCGAGGCTCCCAGGAGATGCACCGTGAGCGTAACGCAGCAACAGGTTCAGGATGCGCTAGCCAAGGTGGCGTCGCCGCGCGGCGTCGCCCTGACCAACGCCAACGTGCTGTCGGCCATCACGGTCGCTGACGGCAAAGTGTTCTTTTCGATCAACGTCGATGCCGCGGAGGCCCGCGCCTGGGAAAGCGTTCGCGCCCGGGCCGAAGCGGCCGTGCGCGCCATTCCCGGCGTCAACGTAGCCATGATCGCGCTAACCGCCGAACGCAAGCCGGGCGCCGCGGCGACGCCGCCGCCGCATCGGCACGCGCAGGGGGTGCCGCACGTCTCGTCGCACAAGCCGCCGCAAAGTCCGGTGTCGCCGATGTCGAAGCAGTCCGAAATTCCCGGCATTGCCGCCGTCATCGCGGTGGCCTCCGGCAAGGGCGGCGTCGGAAAATCGACGACCGCGCTCAATCTGGCGTTGGGCCTGCGCGATCTCGGCTTGCGCGTCGGCCTGCTCGACGCCGACATCTATGGGCCATCGGTGCCGAGATTGACCGGCATTCGCGAGAAGCCGCAGCTCAACGACGACAAGAAAATGATTCCCATTCAGCGGTTCGGCCTTGCGATCATGTCGATCGGTTTTCTGGTCGAAGAGGATACCGCGATGATCTGGCGCGGCCCGATGGTGATGTCGGCCATCACCCAGATGCTGCGGGATGTCGCCTGGGGGACACTCGATATTCTCGTGGTCGATATGCCTCCCGGTACAGGCGACGCGCAACTGACGCTGGCGCAGAACGTGCCGCTGAAGGGGGCGGTCATTATCTCGACGCCGCAGGACCTTTCCCTGATCGATGCGCGGCGGGGATTGGCGATGTTCAAGAAGGTCAATGTGCCGGTTCTCGGCATTGTCGAGAATATGAGCTACTTCCAGTGCCCGCATTGCGGCACACGCTCGGACATCTTCGGTCACGGCGGCGCCCGGCATGAGGCGGAGCGGCTTGCGGTGCCGTTTTTGGGCGAGATCCCGCTGCACATGTCGATCCGCGTCACTTCCGATTCGGGAACGCCGGTCGTGGAGAGCGAGCCGGACGGCGCGCACGCGGCGATCTACCGCGCGATCGGCGCCAAGGTTCGCGATCAGCTCCAGGGCGTTATCGCCGCGGCCTGAGCTGATTTTTCCGGGGCATGCGACTTTCGTTTAATCAGTGCTGTCATGCCTTTGTTGCGTTTTCGCGGCCGGACTTCCGTGTTAAAGCGCGCCCGCCAGAGCGCCCTTCCGCGAACGCGAAGAGTAGTTTCGCCCGGAACTGCTCCAGGAAATCGGGGAAACGCCCCAACAAGGAGATGCCTGAATGAAGCGTCGTGATTTTTTGAAAGTGTCGGCAACCGGCGCGGCGGTGGCCGCGGTGGCCTCGCCGGCGATCGCGCAATCCTCGCCCGAGATCAAGTGGCGCATGACGTCGAGTTTCCCGAAGTCGCTCGATACGATCTATGGCGGCGCTGAATACTTTGCGAAACAGGTTGCGGAGATGACCGACAACAAGTTTCAGATTCAGGTTTTCCAGGCGGGCGAACTGGTTCCGGGATTGCAGGCGCTCGATGCGACCGCCAAGAACACGGTCGAGATGTGCCACACCGTCTCGTATTATTACGTAGGCAAGGATCCAACCTTCGCGATCTATGCGTCGGTGCCGTTCGGCCTCAACGCCCGCCAGCAGAATTCATGGTGGTATCAGGGCGGCGGCATGGAAATCGGCAACGAATTCTTCAAGAAGTCCGGCGTGATCGGATTTCCCTGCGGCAACACCGGCACCCAGATGGGCGGCTGGTTCCGCAAGGAGATCAAGACGGTCGCCGATCTCTCCGGCCTGAAGTTTCGTATCGGCGGCATCGCCGGCCAGGTATTGCAGAAGGTTGGCGTGGTGCCGCAACAGCTCGCCGGCGGCGACATCTATCCGTCGCTCGAGAAGGGCACCATCGACGCCGCCGAGTGGGTCGGGCCATATGACGACGAGAAGCTCGGCTTCCAGAAGGTCGCCAAATATTATTATTATCCCGGTTTTTGGGAAGGCGGCCCGACGGTTCACGCTTTCGCCAACCTCGACAAATGGAATGAGTTGCCGAAGAACTATCAGGCCATCGTCAGCAACGCCTGTGCGAACGCCAACAGCTGGATGGCGGCGCGCTACGACATGCAGAACCCCTCGGCGTTGAAGCGTCTGGTCGCCGGCGGCACGCAGCTTCGTCCCTTCACCAACGAGGTGCTGGAGGCCTGCCTGAAGGCGACCAACGAATTGTGGGCCGAAATATCCGCGAAAAATCCCGACTTCAAGAAATCGATCGATGCGATGCAGGCCTATCGCTCCGACCAGTATTTGTGGTGGCAGGTTGCCGAATATACCTTCGACAGCTTCATGATCCGCTCGCGTACCCGCGGCTGA
>Ga0209871_1000264_pt1 | contig 14901 bp, 12 predicted proteins | sample OrgsoiDNA2013045_FD_185795 | JGI IMG/M metagenome (GOLD analysis project Ga0209871, IMG submission 185795) | Permafrost soil microbial communities from the Arctic, to analyse light accelerated degradation of dissolved organic matter (DOM) -... | ecosystem: Environmental > Terrestrial > Soil >... | reverse complement strand
AAACCAAGACTCAAGGCTTACATAGCAAAATAACGAGTTCGCCGCTGGACATGAACGGCCAAACGATTATTCCCAGCGTGACCCGCCTGTTCACCCAGAACCAGACGCTTTACGTTTTCTTTCAGGCTTACTATCCGGAAAAAGATGAAAGGAAAGAAGCGATCGACGGGAATTCGCTGCGGGCCGGATTGATCTTTTTCCGAAACGGTCTGCAGATGAATTTTGTCAGCTATCGCGACGCGTCGCAGCCGCAGGCCGACCTCGGCGAAGGCCGGATCAAGGCTTTGGTGACGTCCCTGACCGCATCGTCCTCGCCGGTGCAGACCGGAAAAGCCCGCTTTCTCGCGGTCATTAACCCGACGCGCGCCGCCGTGTTGCCCGATCTTCCGACCGCGCGCGAACTCGGCCATCCCGAACTTGAAATTGACGGGATGAGCGGGATTTTTGGTGGCAAGGCCATCAGCGACGCGTTGCGAAATCGGATCGCTGCGGACATCGCCGCGATCTGCCAGGACCCGGATGTTCGCGGCAAATTGCAAGCCGGCGGGCATAATGTCCTCAGCGGCACCACCGAGGAGCTGAAGGCGGGAATTGCCAGGCAACGGGTGTGGGTCGGCGAAATCACAGAGATCATCGACATACGAAACGCGCAGTAGCGCAAGCATTGGGAGTAATCCATGCCCTCATCCGCAGCGGCTCTCCGGCTTTTTGACCTGATACAATCGCATCGCGTGACGGCTGTGATCTATGTCGCGGCCGAGCTAAGTATTGCCGAGCTATTGCGTAACGGTGCCCGATCGCTCAACGATCTCGCCGAAGCAACCGGCGCAGATCGCCACGCACTGGGGCGTCTGCTCACCGCGCTTTCGACCGTCGGCATATGTTCACGGGTCGGCGCAGATGGGTATTCGTTGACGGAAGTGGGCGCCGCACTGGACAGCTCCGCGGAAAAATCCTTCAAGGCCTGGGCGATCTTCGAAGGCGACATGCTTTTCAAGTCCTGGCATGGCATGCTGGAGACCGTGATGACCGGAAGGACGGCAGCGCAGCTCCTCGGCGTCGGCAACAGTTTTGAACTGATGGCACGCACGCCGGCGAATGTCGGTCTATTCAATGCGGCGATGGCTGACCTGACGCGTCTCGTGACGCCGGATGTGCTGGATGCCTATGACTTTGGCCGCATCGATTGCCTGATGGATGTGGGCGGCGGCTCCGGCCAACTCATCGGTGCCGTGACCAAGAAATATCCTGGTATCCGCGGGATCGTCTTCGATCTTCCGCGCTGCACGGAGGCCGCGAACGCTCATCTGGAACAAGTGGGCGTCAGCGACCGCGCGCGTTTCGTCGCCGGGGATTTCTTCGATTCCATTCCAAAACTCGCCGATGCCATCATCCTCAAAAGCGTGATTCACGATTGGAACGATGAACGCAGTTGCTTGATCCTGGGGAACTGCCGCCGGGCGCTGCCGGCAAACGGATCGTTGCTGCTGGTTGAAAGACTGATGCCGGAATTGCCCGGCACCAGCGACGAGGACAGGGCACAGGCCATGAGCGACCTGAATATGCTGCGCGGGCCCGGCGGCCTCGAGCGCACTGAACAGGAGTACCGCCGGCTACTCGATGATTGCGGCTTTCATCCAATCGCGGTTTATCCGGCCGGCCGCTTCAGCGTGATCGAAGCGCGCGTGCGTTGATAGCTCAGGGTAGGCGTCTTTTCAGGGAAGACCTCGGGCTTCGATTTCGCGGACCAGTTCCAGCGTCGGCTCGGCGAGGCTGCTGCTCGAGGCATCGAGCCCAAACACGGAAGCCAGACTGTCGCGGGCACTCAGCACCGTTGTGTGCGGGCAATGGGCGGGCGCCTTGCACAAGAGCTCTTTGAGTTTTTCGCCTTGTGCAACGAGGTGTGGCGGGTCGGTCGCGGACCAGGCGACCAGCAGCGGCGTTTCGGTGTCGAGGATGCCGGGAAACGGCGATCGTTCCTCGTATTTGCTGGGGTCGGTGCCGAAATAGGATTTTTCGACCGCGCCAGCGTCTTCGCTCAGACGATAAAGGCCTGATACCAGTACCGCGCCGGCGACGTTGGAATCTCGCACCTGAAATTCGGGGTGGCCAAGGAAACTCGCCACGTGGAACGCGCCGGCGGAATAACCGACCGCCACGACCTCGTCGGGATTGCCCCCGAACAGGTCGATGTTCTGGTGGACCCACGAGATCGCCGCCGCCACATCCCTGGTTCCGGCGGGCCACGGGTTTGCCGGAGCCAGCCGGTAGGTCATTTTCACGCCAACCATTCCGTGCCGCGCGGCAAAGCACATGGCTTCGTCCTGCAATGGGCCCGCGACATCGGGAGTGCTGCTTTCGCCGACAAAACTTTCGCCCGCCACAAACAACAGCACGGGGCGCCGGGCTGGTTCCCTGGTATCTCCGGTCGCGACGTCAAGCACGTTGAGGTCGCTTTCGCCGTACTTCAGGTTCCGGGAAAACGCCACGCCGGCGCAGGCCTTCTGTTCTTCCGCTGTGGCGTCAACCGGCGCGGGACGGGATTCGTCGGTGACGAGTCCAGCCTTCACAATTGGTGCCGCAAGCAGCTGCGAAAACTCGGCTTCGGCGTCGCCAATGCAAGCACGCGCCGACGCCAGGAGCAAAAGACAAAGTACGAGGTATTTTGTCATCACCCACCTGCACCAACTGACCGCCGATCCCATGGTAGCTAGCGATGCGCGGTCGCGGGTTCAAGCACGATCCGCGTTTTTGGCGATTTGACGGCAGACCTGCATGGCTGATATCGCCAAAATACGCGACCAGTCCGCATTGCCACCTCGTCACGGCTGATCCAAAATACGTCGGCAGGTGGCGCGATGCAGTTCGGCATATTCGATCAAAACGACCGCGGGCCTTCACCGCTTGCCGAACAGTACGAAAACCGTCTGAAGCTGATCGAATTCTACGACCAGGCCGGGTTTCGGACCTATCACATGAGCGAGCATCATTCGACGCCGCTCAACCTCACACCATCGCCGAGCGTATTTCTTGCTGCCGCGGCGCAGCGTACGCGGCGTCTCCGCCTGGGCGCGCTGGTTTATATCCTGCCGGCCCATCACCCGCTGCGGCTCGCCGAAGAAATCTGCATGCTCGACCATCTCAGCCATGGCCGGCTCGAGGTCGGCGTCGGTCGCGGCGCCTCTCCGCACGAGTTGCAGTATTTCGGCGTCGATCCGGAGACTGCGCCGGCGATGTATGTCGAGGCTTACACCGTCATCAGGCAGGCGCTGACCCAAAAGCTGGTCAATTTCAGCGGCAAATACTACAATTTCGAAAACGTGCCCGTCGAAATCAAACCGGCGCAGCTGCCGCACCCGCCATTCTGGTATGCGGTGCCGGTGCCGGAGGGCGCTGCGTGGCCGGCGCAAAACAACATCAATATCGTTTGCGCCGGGCCGCTGCCGAAAGTTCGCGAGATCACCGATCGCTATCGCGCCGAATGGGCGGCGGTGGGCAACTCGCCCGATGCTATCCCCTTGCTCGGCATCAACCGCTTCGTGGTCGCTGCCGACACCGATCGCGAAGCGATGGAACTCGGTCGCCGCGCCTGGCCGGTGTTTTATGCGAGCTTCATGAAGCTCTGGAAAAAGCACGGCACGCAGCCGCGCTATGCCAGGATTCCGGAAGATTTTGAAACCATGGTCGGCAACGGCGGCGCGCTCGCCGGCTCTCCCGGCACGATCCGCGACCAGGCGAGAGACATGGCCGGTGCGGCGGGCGCGAGCTATTTCATCGCCCAGTTTTCCTTCGGCGATCTGTCGCATCAGGAGGTGCTGCACTCCGCGGGCATCTTTGCCCGCGAAGTGCTTCCAGCGTCGCGGGAACATGCCGCCCGCGCGGATTGAATGCGATCCCGCAAGCCTGTCCAGGCGACCGTTAAATTCCAACGCACTGCGTTGCGCGGGCATTAACTAGCCTGCTTCACGCGCCCTCAACACCTTTCAAATAGCAACGGGGCTGGGTGACAGCGCCCGGTCCGAATCCGCGTTGCAATTCGTTGCCGTTCGTTGCAGTTCTTGGAGGAGCTTTAAAAGTGCGCACCATTCTTGGCGTAATCCTCATTACCGCCGCCACCATCTCGATGGCGTCGGCCCAATCATTTTCGATGGACCATGGACACGCCGCAGACGCGGCGAAAGCGGCGAGGGCGGCGTCTGCCGCGGCGGCAGACAAGGCGGCGGCGATCGCCGCCGGGAAACCGCTTACCCCCAGCCAAGCCACCGATTTCAGCGTCAACGGCAGCGGTGCCATTCGCGCCGCTCCGCCGCGAACGCCTGAAGAACAGAAGGCCGACGCGGCAGCGCAGGCCGCCTGGCAAGCGCGCTGCCGTCCGACCGTCGTTGAGGATCGTGAGGGAATGCGCCGCACGAAATATGCCGAATCCAATTGCGACCTTTCCCGCTTCAATACCGCCGGGGTACAATAGCCAAAGGCCAATAGCCGACAGCCGGCCTGATCGCCTCCCGCGGCCTTTCTCTTCGTCGGCGCATGCCGCTGGCCGGGGATTGTCGCCGCGTTGCAAGGCTCTCAATCGATATTCCGCAACATCGGGCACGCGCCTCTCATTGAAATTGGTTACGCTGTCGAGGCGAGCCCATTCGATGGAGAAAACGATCATGCTGACCATCTCCCATGCTGCGGGTGCGAACGAGCCGGCGGTTCGCGACATCACGCTGGGCGGGCTGCTGCAATGGGCGGCGGAAACCACGCCCGACCGGATTGCGCTGATTGCCGGCGTTCCCGACCGCGACCGCCGCCGGCAATGGACGTACGCCGAGCTGTACGCGCAAGCCTTGCGAACCGCAGGAGCGTTGCGGGCGCGCTTTGAGCCGGGCGAACGCGTCGCGATCTGGGCCCACAACATTCCCGAATGGATCATGGTGGAGTTTGGCGCCGCCATGGCGGGCGTCATTCTGGTCACGGTCAACCCCGGCCTCCGATCGGGCGAGGTCGAATATGTCCTGAAGCAGTCGCGCGCGGCCGGCGTCATGGTGGTACCGGAATTCCGCGGCAATCCGATGCTGGCGACCGTTCAGGCGCTCGTCAGCCGATGCCCGGAATTGCGCGAGATCATCTGCTTCGATCAGTGGGATGCATTTCTGGCTTCGGGCGACGCGGCAAGGCCCGAACTGCCCATGGTGCGGTCGACCGACGCGGTGATGATCCAGTACACGTCGGGCACCACGGGATTCCCCAAAGGCGCGCTGCTGCACCATCGCGGCCTGGTCAACAACGGCGCGCACACCGCGGACCGCGCCGGCATTCCCGATGGCGCGGTGCAGGTCACGACCATGCCACTGTTCCATACCGGCGGGTGCGTCTGTTGCGTGCTCGGCGCGGTGTCGAAGCGCGCCACCCAGGTGCTGGTCGAGGCGTTCGATCCAGGGCTCGTGATCGAGCTGATGGCCACCCATCGCAGCAACGCGATGCTTGGCGTGCCGACGATGCTGGTTGCGATGATGGAGCATCCGTCGTTCGCATCCGCCGATCTTTCCTCGCTCAAGGCGATCTATTCCGGCGGCTCGACGGTGCCGGCGGCGATCGTGGCGGATCTCGAAAAACGGCTGGGCGCGCCGTTCACGATCGTGTTCGGCCAGACCGAGTGCTCGCCGGTCGCCTTGATGACCTGGGCCGCCGACAGCATCGCCGACAAGGCCAATACCATCGGCACGCCGATGCCGAACGTCGAGGTGAAGATCGCCAACCCGGATACCGGCGAGACCGTTCCGATCGGCGAGGTCGGCGAGATCTGTACGCGCGGTTATCATATCATGCACGGCTACTTCGAGGACGAAGCGGCCACCAGGGCTGCGATTGATACCGAGGGCTGGCTGCACACCGGCGACCTCGGCGCGATGGATGCGCGCGGCTATTGCACGATCGAGGGACGGCTGAAGGACATGATCATTCGCGGCGGCGAAAATATCTATCCGCGCGAACTGGAGGAATTGCTGTTCCGCCATCCCAAGGTCGGAGACGTCGCGGTGGTCGGATTGCCGGACCAGAGATGGGGCGAAGTCGTCGCGGCGTTCATCCGGCCGCCGCCGGGCACGATCATCGACAAGGACGAACTGCACGACTATGTGCGCGAGCATCTCGCCCCGCACAAGACCCCGCGCCATTGGTTCGTAGTCGACGCCATGCCGCTTACCGGATCCGGCAAGATCCAGAAATTCAAGTTGCGCGAGCAATGGTCCAAAGGCGAGATGAAGGAGCTGTGAGGCCGGCGAGGCTGGCAAGCGGCGGACTCAAAGCTATCCCCGTACCCCCGGCCTAGTATTGATGGCGCACGGTTGGCGCTACGTCGATCATGCCTAGATCTACGAGTGTGCGGTGGAAGCGGCGTTTCCGTTCCGAGGGCGATGCGAAGTAGGCTTCGCCACAATGCTCGAGAAGGCTCGCGCGCGTGGCAGAAATCTCATCAAGCGGCAGACCAGCCTGCTGCAAAGCTACTGTCCCAAGAAAAGCAATATCCAGGTCCGGGCTCCGCCCGGAAAGGAGTCGACCGGAGCAGTCATTCAACGTTTCCATGGCATAGAACGTGCGGAACTGGCGCCGCGCGTTTACCGGGAGCTTGAGTTTTGCCTCGATCCGTCGAGCCATTACGGGTTGATGATCTCCGTAGTGCACGATCAGCGTTGGACGCCCGGGAAAGCAGGTTGAAAGCTCGGACTTGAGCCTATTCCACGTGACAGCGGTCTCGACGAGTCGGGCGTAGTATTCAGCATAGTAAGCGTCGGGGAGGCTTGCGGCGGCGAAGGCACGTTCGCTCTCAAATTGTCCAGGCGCGACCAGCCTTCGGTTGTGAGGGCCGTGATTGAAGTTGGTTAGCACATATAGAAAACGAGGTGCTGCATCGTCCGCAATCCTTTTCATATGAACACCGAGGGCTGCTTCCAGAAACAATGCATCGGAATTTGTCGCTTCGAATCGATTGACGTCGAAGGGTGGATGGAAATCATCCGTGAAAATACGTTCGCTGATACCAATTGAACGGTAAAACTCATCGTAATTCAGAAAGCTGCGACGACAACTCGATGTGAGCATTGTTCGATACCCAAGCGCAGTCAGCGTCTTTGGGAGACTGTTGTGGAATCGGCCGACGCCTCTCGTAAAAAGAAAATAGGCGCTTGAACCGAAGCTTGCGCTTGAAAGGCCAGTTAGCAGGCTAAATTCGGATTGCCACGATCCTCCACCAAAAATATCGACGTTAAGGCTTCCAAAGAGACCATTTTTCGGAGACAGAAATGCTTCGACAACTGGCTCAACCGGGAGCCCAAACACCCGCGGATCGAAGATGGATTCGTGCTGGATGACGATAATGTCGGGATAGTCGAGGGTGCGCGCTGGTACGGCCGCCATCAGCGGCAAGGGGTCTTTGGCTATATCGCTCAGAGCGAGCTTGCCGAACTGTCGCCAGGAAAGCGGGTTGAGAAGGGAGGCTATGAAGGTCGAAAAGAAACACCGCCGCAGGGCTTCGATCTGCTGGAAAGAAACGGCCCCGCCGCTTGCCTCGTATGCTGCTGCTAAACCAATGAATGCAATGCTGAACAAAAGAACCTGAAGTTCCAAAGGAACTGGCGGCCCGGCCAGGTAGAGCAGAGCCGCGACTGCGGCCAGAATGAGCGCGAAGCCTCCCGCGAGAACAGCCATTACTGCGAGCGGGTATTGCACGATAAAAAATGGAACGGTCCCTGCAAATGCCAGCGGCAAATCCGTCACGGTCAGTTTCAGCCCGCTATGATTATGCTTGACCTTTGACGCTCCGAAAATTGCCGCTGCCAGGATAGACGATAGCAGTATGGCTCTTTCGAAATCGGTAACGACGAACAGCAGCACCGCGGCACTGAAACACAGCGCGGCAATAGCCAATTTAAGGTGCTGGACGCTGCGCTCCGCAAACCAAATGACGGCGATGGCTGCCACAATTATCAGGGTCAATGACATATGGATCGGATGGCCAGGTAGCGGATGATATTCTACAACTGCTATACCATCATGGCAGGCCAAGACAGCCGCCGTTTCAATTGTCTTGGTGACGATCAAGACCCGCTTTTCGGCACATCGCGTCGTTTCGCTGCGATGCAACGGTTCGGCCCATCGACCCGAAGCGGGCATCCGGTCGCGCGCGGTCGCCATTGCCACAATTAAGTCCGTGCATTTGGCGAAAGTGTAAGGGGGCAGGCGAAGGGTCAATGCGTTCATCTTTTTGCATCTTTGGATTGGCTCTGGCGTGGCTGATCACGTCGTCCGCGCAGGCTCACAGTCGGGGCTTCGCTTGGTTCTTCGCGCACTCCAGACCTCACGGAATTTGTTCGGGGCAGCATGTAGTCGCGACCTTCTATGCCTCGGGGCGGCGGACGGCGAGTGGTCAGACATTCGATCCCAGCGGGTATGCGGCCGCGCATCGCACGCTGCCTTTCGGATCGCGGGTAACGGTGACGAATCCTCAGAACGGGAGGTCTGTTACTGTGGTGATTAATGACCGCGGCCCATTTACGCGCGGGGTTACGCTTGATCTAACTCGTGGCGCCGCTCGCGCGATTGGCATGTACCGAACGCAGTGGGTTTGCATGCTCTGAGAGCGACTGGCCTTCGTCGACCGTAGCGACAATGGCGGCACCTGGCCCTGAAAAAACTGTTTACGCTGACTGTTCGGGCAGTCGGCTGTCGAGGGTAGACCGGACAGGGCTTACACTGGCAACACGCTTCTGACCCGGAGCAGTCTTAAAGTGACCGGACGAACGTTTTCAACGAGCCGGTTGCCATTCTCGTATCGAAGACATGACGAAGAGAAATGTGCTCAATCGCATCCGACTAAAGCCCAATAGTGTCGAAGATATATCCCGGCGGATACTGTTACCGGCTGCCGCCGGAAAGCCCTTGCCGGGTGGGGAAGTTGAAGGGTCCTTGCATGACGCCAGATGCCGTCGCCTTATTCGCCACCGTCATCTTGCTGCTTCCGATGGGTTATTTCCTGCTGGCGGCGCCCGCCTTTCTGCTGGTGAAGCTTGACATCCCACCTGTCGCCCTGCTGTTGCGCGGCATGTTCAATGCCTATTTCCTGGCGTTAATTATTGCCAGTGTAATCGGAACGGTAACCTTCGCTGTGGCGGGTCGGCCGGCTCTCGTCATTGGCATTGGCTTGATCGCGGCTTTCGCGATCTCGGCACGCCGCTGGTTTCTGAGGCGGATGGATGCCCAGCTTGGTACCAGGTATGCCGGCGATGCCGATGCGGCGCGCCGGCTGCGTCGGCTGCATTGGGGCGGCATGCTGTGCAATGCGATCCAGCTTGTCGCTATCGTGGGCAGCATTCCTTATATCGTGGTCACGCCGACTTAATCAGGTTTGACGAACGGGCCTGCGAAGGAATGCTCCCTTCGCAGGTGATGCTCAACCGTTCCTGTTCGACAGATCCGGCAGGCCCTGGCCGCGCGGCGTGCGAGTCCGGCTGCGACACATTGCGTCGTTTCGCTCCGATGCAACGATTCGTAGGCTATCGGGGACAAAGCGGACTCGGGCAGTCAGTCCGATCGAAGCACTTATGAGTTCGCGGCCTAATGAACCGCCGCGTACTTGATTTTCTCCTCCCGCATCTACGGACCAGTCTGATCCGACGAAGAAATGTACCCGACGGGGTCATTCGCCGGTGGCGGGTCAGTAAAGTCGCCAAGAAACCGCTGCATGTAAACAACATCGGTCCATCGTCCGAATTTCACGCCGACCCTCATCGCGTAACCTATCGTCCGAAAACCGGCCCTTGCATGAAGTTTCAAGGCACTTTCGTTGTGACTGTCGCCAACGGCCGCCATGATCTGACAGTACCCCAACTGCTTGCAAGCAGCGACGACTTCCTTCAACAGCGCCAGGCCGACTCCATGACGCTGCCAGTTGCGATCGACGTAGACCGACGTTTGGACGGTAAATTTGTAAGCGGAGCGCGCGTGGTAAGGGCTCGCATAGCAGTAGCCGATAATCGAATCTCGCGCCTCCGCCACCCGCCAGGGAAGCCCCCGCGCACTAACGTTTTCCATGCGCCGTCGAAACTCGTCCGTCGCCGGTGCAACTTCTTCGAAGCTCCCCGCACCGTCGACAACGTGGAAACCATAGATTGCACATAGCTCCGCGGCGTCGGCTGATTGCGCGTCTCTAATCCTGAATGATTTGTCGGGAACGTCGCTTTGAGGCGTACGATTGCGAGTCATGGAATTTGCCAGCATGATAATCCCCAGTTTAGCGCATTATTTATCGAATCAGAGTGATGAAAATGACGGCATCTCGTCGCACGCTTTCACTTGTTGGTTTGCGAGACTTCGAGGCTGCGGCGCGATCCGGCAGCTTCGTTGGCGCAGGTTTGGAACTCGGGGTTTCGGCAAGCGCCGTAAGCCAACAGGTAAAACTTCTTGAAGAGCGGCTAGGCGTTCGGCTCTTTGATCGACGGCCTCAATCCCTCTCGGTTACCGTGTCCGGGAGAAAGTTGCTCGCAACCTTGACGAACGCATTTGACCAGATTGAATTGTCGCTTTCCAGCGTCGCGCTGACGCCGCCGAGGAATCGCATAACATTGGCCATGCCCGCAGCTTTTGCTGTTAGCTGGTTTCTTCCGCGAATGCCGCGGTTCCGAGCAAATTACCCATCCTTTGAAATCATTCCAAGAAGTAGCGGCGGCGTTCATCAGCCATCAATCGAAGGAGTCGATGCTTCCATAAGACATGGGCGCGCCGGCTGGGGCAGTCTTGATTGCAGATTCCTGTTTAGCGACGCTCTCCTGCCGTTATGCAGTCCCCACTATGTTCAAAGCAGTTCGGCGATTGGCCTCGAGCTAAATTGCTTGCGCGACCATAAACTCCTCGAATCTGAAACTTCGCCGGCTCTCTGGGAAGAGTGGTCGAGCGCAAATGATGTTCACGAAGATCTGCTGAACGTATCCACCTTCGGGGACGATTCACTGGTAGTTCAGGCTGCGCTGAATGGACACGGAGTTGCGTTGCTCGATTGCAACTTGCTGTCCGAACTGCTTACCGGTGAGCAATTGGTGCCGTTTGTCGCATTTGAAAAATGGCTTAGAGGAACCGGTTGGTATTTGGTTTTTGAGGAACGGCACCAAAACGAAGAAATCTTTACAGCGCTGATAGACTGGATTTTGGACGAGGTCCGCAACGTTCAGTCAAGCCCGCATCGCTAGACGTTCTTATGCTCGGAGACCTAGCCAGCCTTTCGCTAAGAATTAGGCGGTGGACGTCGTGATGAGCGACGTTCGTCGCAAATTATAAGCAAGCGATCTGTCTGGCATTGAAATCGTGTGATTCCGCCGGGCAATAACAACCAAATTCCCTTGGCATTCTTTTTGCTGACCACTGAAGTGCGAGCTACTTTGATGGTGGTGCTCGGAAACCTATGGGAGAGGGAGTTATGGAATCAGCTGTTTCAACACGTCGAGCGGTCCTCGCGGGAGCCGCGGTTGGCCTTGCCGCTGCCGCATCTACCACAAGTATTTCATCAGCCCGGGCCGCGAGCGGCGTCGGAGGCATCAATGCGATCCCCGAACTAGCGCCGCAATGGAAAAAGCTCGACCTTGCGAAAGTTCTCGCGATGCCGGCAGCGTATGCTTCGGTGAGTCAGTCCAAATCGCTCTATGATGAGGGAGGCGCTCAGTCGGCTGAGAAGCATCGCTAACGCGGTAGCTTGCCGGCGACCGTCAAGGTTGTGCAGGCCGCCCGAAAGGCCAAGAATTTCGTGTCGTTCAGCTGGATCGGATACACGATCTTTCGCGAAGATTATCCGCAATCAATATTCGACAAGGCTCAGTACGAGACCTGGACGAGCGGATTGGACTGGACGCCCGAAAAGAAGAAGTGGGACGATGAATTGGTCGGTGAATTGCAGGCGTTGGTTCGTCCAGGTGACAATCAGTTCAACGAGATGGCACTGCAGACTGCGTTCATCGGAACCCAGCTTCCGCTCGAACTGTCGCGCAAGGCGGTGAAAGTCCTCGTTCTTACCGGTATTCATTTGGACTGGTGCATCGAGGGAAACGCGAGAGCTGCGCGCGACAACGGCTATTTGCCAATTGTCATCGGCGATGCTTGCGGCTGCCAAAAGCCGGAGCAGGAGGCAGCCGCGATGGAGCGGATCAATAATTTCTTTGCTCCGGTAATTTCATCGGACACGTTCGTAAAGCTTGTGAACCAGAACGCCTGACGTTTTGATATCGGCGGGTGCATGGCGTGCCCGCCGACCATCAAGCTGCAGCCATTCGACGAACGCCGCGGAGAAGCGCTCGAACAATGATAGTCGCTCGGTAACAGGCTTGTGCCGCGCGGCGAGCAGACTTCGGTGGGCGAAGTGTTGGCCGAATGTCGGTCACTTTCTCCAGTGCTATGCCGCGCCGGGACTTGGGGTTCACCGCCACATCCCGCGCATGCGGGCGCCGACGTCGAGCCGAACACCTTGGCTTGCCGCGCGGGCGGCAGTCCCGGTTGCCGAAAGCGGCCAGCTTGTCTTTTCGAACAGGTTAAGCAGCCGATCCGGAATGAAACGCGTCCGCGACGCATAGACGTGGCGATCGCCTTGCGCGCTCTGGCCGTGGGTGAAGAAACGTTGCGGCACGACGAGGTGCAGATCGTCCCTGGCGCGGGTCATCGCCACGTACAGAAGCCGGCGCTCTTCCTCGATTTCCGCCGAGGTGCCGGCGCCGAGATCCGACGGCATGCATCCATCGACGACATTGAGGACGAACACCGATTTCCATTCCTGGCCTTTGGCGGAATGGATCGTGGAGAGGATCAGATAATCCTCGTCGAGCAGCGGCACGCCGGCCTGGTCGCTGGTGGCATCGGGAGGGTCGAGCGTGAGCTCGGTCAGGAAACGCTCGCGCGAGGGATAACCGCCGGCAATCTGCTCGAGCTGAACGAGATCGGCGCGCCGTGTGCCTGCGTCCTCGTGAATGCGATCGAGATGCGGTTCGTACCAGAGGCGGGCGCGTTCCAGTTCGGCCGGCCAGCCGGCGCGGCCGGAGCCGAGATCGGTGACGGTCGCGACGAAGCTTTGCCAGTCGTCGCCGGCGCGGGGCGGCGAAGGGGCTTCGGCCAGAGCAACAATCGGGTCGGCGGCCTTGGCCATGTGGTCGAGCACGCGCTGCGCCGATGCGGAGCCGACGCCGGGAATGAGATGCATCAGCCGAAATCCGGCGACACGGTCGCGCGGGTTCTCGACAAAGCGGAGCATCGCCAGCATGTCCTTGATATGCGCGGCATCGAGAAATTTTAAGCCGCCGAACTTGACGAAGGGAATGTTGCGCCGGGTCAACTCGACTTCCAGCGGGCCGCTGTGATGCGAGGTGCGGAACAACACCGCCTGCTGCTTGAGGACGGTCCCGGACTCGCGGCTCTCGAGGATTCTTTCGACGATGTAGCAGGCCTGGTCGGCCTCATCGCGTACCGACACCAGCTGCGGTTTCGTGGCGGAGGTCCGCTCGGTCCACAGGTTCTTGGTAAAGCGTTCGCTGGCGAGTTCGATGACGCCATTGGCGGCGGCGAGAATGGTCGCTGTCGAACGGTAGTTGCGATCCAGTGTGACGATCGTGGCGTTTGGGGTGAACTGGCCGGGAAAGTCGAGAATGTTGCGCACCGTTGCCGCGCGAAACGAATAGATCGACTGCGCGTCGTCGCCGACCACGGTAAGGCCCCGGCCATCCGGCTTCAGCGCCAGCAGGATCGAGGACTGCAGGCGGTTGGTGTCCTGGTATTCGTCGACCAGGACATGGTCGAAGCGGCCGCCGATGTCTTCCGCCAATTTGGGATCGCTGACGGTCTGGGCCCAGTACAGCAGGAGGTCGTCGTAATCGAGAATGTTTTGCCGCTGCTTGGCTTCGACATAGGCGGCGAACAATTGCTTGAGCTCGGCCGCCCAACCCGAACACCACGGAAACGATTTTCCGAGTACCTGTTCAATTCCGGACTCCGCATTGACGCATCGGGAGTAGATCGCAAGGCAGGTGCCCTTGGTCGGAAAGCGGTTTTGGGTTTTGGAGAATCCGAGTTCGTGCCGCGCCAGATTGACCAGATCGGCCGAATCCTCGCGGTCATGGATCGTGAACGCCGGGTCGAGACCAATCTGCTCGGCATAGTTGCGCAGAATTCTGGCTCCGATGCCGTGAAACGTACCCGCCCAGGTCAGCGCGTCGGTCATGACGCAGGCTCCGTCGCCCATCACCTTGCGAGCAATCCGCTCGACGCGGCGGGTCATCTCGCTGGCCGCACGGCGCGAGAATGTCATCATCAGGATGCGGCGCGGATCGGCGCCATTGACGATCAGATGGGCGACCCGATGCGCCAGCGTATTGGTCTTGCCGGATCCCGCGCCGGCAATGACCAGCAGCGGCGCCCGCGGCGCACAATCGCGCTCCCGCACGCCGTGCTCGACGGCAAGCCGCTGCTGCACGTTGAGGGTGTCGAGGTAACTCGCAGCGGGCATGATTGATTCGTCCGAGAAAGAACGACGCTCGCTGATTCCTGCTTTGTTCGCAATGGCCGACTGGATCGAGGTGCCGGTTCCCCGGCATTCGCCGCGCTTACTTGCGACGAACAATGGCCCGGCAATTATAGGCCTTGCGAAACCCCGCGGCCTGGGCGTCTTCCTCGGAGCAGAACCAGCGATCGGGTTTTGTCACCGGTGCGTAACTCCGGCACACCTGCAGGTGATAGACACCGACGTAACCGGTCAGGCGCGCGCGCCTGGCGAATTTCGCCTTGATGCTGCAGCCGGGCTGCATCGCGGGTTCGTCCGGGAACAGGGCTTCTCGCAGCTCGCGGTCTTTATCGCTTCGGCAGGACGAGCCCAGCAAGGCGCCTGACTTT
>Ga0209871_1000263_pt1 | contig 14917 bp, 11 predicted proteins | sample OrgsoiDNA2013045_FD_185795 | JGI IMG/M metagenome (GOLD analysis project Ga0209871, IMG submission 185795) | Permafrost soil microbial communities from the Arctic, to analyse light accelerated degradation of dissolved organic matter (DOM) -... | ecosystem: Environmental > Terrestrial > Soil >... | reverse complement strand
CGCGCCGGTCCCGCCGCCGCCGGATGCACCCGCCCCGCCGCCGCCGGCCGCACCCGCCCCGCCGCCGCCGGCCACACCCGCCCCGCCATCGCCGGCCGCACCCGCCCCGCCATCGCCGCCGACTGAGATCTCGAGGTTCTTGATCCCGGTCAGGCACGGCAGCCCGAGCGCATAGGCGACCCGGACAGCCACCTGAAAGTCCCCGGTGTCTGCCGCCTCGTTGCCAAACAGCAGCAGGTCGTACCCGCCGTCCGGACCCTCAGCCCGCCGCCGGGCAGCATCAGAGATCGCCGCCGCCGTGGCGATCGGCCCCCACTCCCGGCCGTCAGCTCCCCCGCCGTCAGCTCCCCCGCCGTCAGCTCCCCGGCTGTCAGCTCCCAGGCCGCCGGTCTCCAGCAGCAGGGCGTGACCGGCACCGAGCGCCAGCATGTCGCGCAGCTGATCGACCGCCTCCGGCGGCCCGAGCGTCAGGACGGTGACGCTGCCGCCGAGGCGCTCGACGATCCGGACGGCCTCCTCGACCGCGCACTCCTCGTGCGGGCTGACCGTGAACCCGGACATGCGGGTGACGAGATCCTGCCCGTCCGGCGTCACCACGATCGTGCCGCCGACCGTCGGGACCCGCTTGACGCAGACCAGGATGTCCATCGGCCTCAGCGCCTTATCCGCTCGTTCTCGGGGTCGAAGAGCGGGACCGCGCCGGCCACCGCGACGGTCACCGGGTACTGCTCCCCCAGGTATTCCACGGCGAGCTTGTGCCCGGCCACCGCACGGGCGGTCGGCAGGTACGCCATCAGCAGGTGCTTGCCGATCGACGGGCCCGATCCGGCGCTGGTCACGTACGAGGGCCGCCCCTTGGCGTCCACCAGCGGCTCGCCGCCCGTGGTCAGGATCGGCTCGCCGCCCAGCATGTAGCGCAGCTGGCCGGATGCCGACTGGTGATCATCCACGGTCAGCGTGCAGAGCACCGAGCACGGCCCCGCAGCCCGCTGTCCCAGGTAGGCGGCCCGGCCGACAAAGTCCTGCTGCTTCACCGACGGGCGTGCCATCCCGGCCTCGACCAGCGTGTAGCCCGCGTCCAGCTCGTCGCCGTAGGAGCGGTAGCCCTTCTCCAGCCTGCCGGTCGTCCCGTACACGCCGATGCCGACCGGGACCAGCCCGTGAGCCTGCCCCGCGTCCCAGATCGTGTCCCACGCCCTGGCGCCCTGCTCGGCCGGCACGTGCAGCTCCCAGCCCAGTTCGCCGACGTAGGAGATCCGCGACGCCAGCACGGTGACCCCGCCCAGCTCCACCTCGGCGCACGTCCCGAAGCGCAGTCCCTCGTGCGACACGTCGTCGCCGGTCACCGACTGGAGCACGTCGCGGGCGCGCGGGCCCCACAGGCCTAGCGTCGTCCAGGCCGAGGTCAGGTCGGCCACGGCCGCGCTGCCGTCGTCCGGAAGATGGTCAGAGATCCACTTGAGGTCCATCATTCCCGTGGCCCCGCCGGTGACCACGCGGAACCGTCGCGGCCCGAGCCGCATGATGGTCAGGTCAGCCCGGAACCCGCCGGAATCATCGAGCAGCGAGGTGTAGACGACCCGGCCGGGCCGCACGTCCATCTGCGCGACGGCGAGCTTCTGCACGGCGGCCAGCGCACCGGGCCCGGTGATGTCGAAGATGGCGAACGCGGACAGGTCCACCAGGCCGCAGTGCTCGCGCAGCGCGAGATGCTCGGCGTTGATGATCGGCGACCACCAGCGCGACTCCCATTCGGCCTCGCGCTCCATCAGCTGGCCGGCGTACCGCTCCAGCAGGCCCTCGTTGGCCGCGTACCAGAACGGCCGTTCCCATCCCGCGGTCTCGAAGAACACCGCCCCGAGGTCGCGCTCGCGCTGGTAGACCGGACTGAGCCGCAGCGGCCGGCCCGATTCCCACTGCTCGGCCGGGTGGACGATCCCGTACATCTTGTTGAAGCCCTCGCGCGCCCGCGCGGTGACGTGTGCCATGGTGCGCTGATGGCCGTAGAACCGCGCGATGTCGGCCTCGTGAATGTCGATCTGCGGCGTGACGCCGCTCATCCACTCGGCCACGGCGCGGCCGATCCCGGGCCCTTCCTTGATCCAGCTGGCGGCGACTGCCCACAGGCCGGGAACCTCGGGTGTCTCACCGAGAGCAGGATGCCCGTCAGGCGTCATGGAGATAAGGCCATTTATTGCATAACGGATGCCAGCGCGCTCATCTCCCAGCAGATCCGGCATCAGCTCCAGGGCCTGCACAAGCTGCGGGTCGAAGTCGTCCTGGGTGAACGGCATCTCGGTGGGCGACAGGGCAGCTTCCTCGTTCGAGGGAATGTCGTCCGGGGCGACGATGATCGGCCGGTGCGCATAAGAGCCGACTTCCATGTCGGCGCCGTGCTGGCGCTCGTACATGCCCGTGTCCACGTCCCGGACGATCGGGTACTCGATTTCCCCTGAGGTGCCGGCGAACAGCTCGATCGGCCCGACGCTGATCATCTGGTGCACGATCGGGGTCAGCGGGATCCGCGCCCCGGCCATCGCCGCGATCCGCGGGCTCCAGACGCCGCAGCAGATCGCGCACACGTCGGTCTCGATGTCGCCCTTGCTGGTGCGCACCGCGCTGACCCGGCCCTGGGCTGACTTGGAGATCCCGAGTACCTCGGCGCCGGCCAGCACGTGCAGCGCGCCGAGCTGCTGGGCCTGCTCGCGCATCAGCGTCCCGGCGCGCAGCGAGTCGACCACGCCGACCGTCGGGAAGTGCGCCCCGCCCAGGATCACCGACTCATCCAGGTACGGGACCAGCTTGGCGACCTCGGCGGGCGACAGCAGCTGGGCGGGTATCCCCCATGCCTTGGCCGCCGTGCAGCGCCGGCGCAGCTCGGCCATGCGCTCCTTGGTGCGCGCGACCTCGATGCCGCCGCTTTGGGTGAAGACGCCGAGTTCGCAGTACTGCTCGGTGCTGTCGCGGGTCAGCTCCATCATCATCTTGGAGTACTCGATCGGGAAGATGAAATTCGAGGCATGGCCGGTGGAGCCGCCGGGGTTGGGCATCGGGCCCTTGTCGGCGAGCACGATATCGCGCCAGCCGAGCCGGGCCAGGTGATGCGCGAGGCTGTTGCCCACGATTCCCGCGCCGATGATGACGACGCTTGCACGGGCGGGGGTGTCGCTCATACGGGTGATTCCTGCCGATCGCTGGTCCGGTGTCTGTCAGCTGCTGCTCTTGCGTGAGCTGCTGCGCCTTCCGTGAGCTGCTGCGCCGCGAAGCGGAGCCGACCCCGCCAGCCACCTGTGGTGGCGGCGGGGTCGGCCGAGCTCGCCCGACGCGATTCCGGTGTCGTCTACTCGACCGGGATCTCCTTGTTGATCAGCCCGAGGTCGATCCCCTGCCGCTTGCGCACGAGCCGCGCCACCACGTACAGGACGATTGCCAGCACATACAGCGCTCCCATGAAGTACAGCGAGTCGCGGTTGTTCACCCCGTAGCTGGCGTTCGAGAACCACTCGTACAGATTGAAGCCGAGCAGCCCGATCGTGACCCAGCCGGCGACAGGGACGATCTGTACGCCGAAGATCCTGATCTTGCTCGCCGGTGATGCTCGCCAGAGATCCTTCTTGAGGAACGGCAGGAGCACCACGGCGATCGCGCTGAACAGGAACGTCACGGCAATCACCAGCGTCGCGTCGTATGTATAGGTCACGAACGTCGAGTTGTAGGCATACACGGCGCTCAGGCCCACTGCCGGCAGCAGCATCAGGATGAGTGAGTAGAACGGCACCTTCCGCTTCTCCGACACCTCTGCGGCCCGGTCCGGCAGCACTCGGTCGAAGGCCGCAGCGAAGATGACCCTGGTCGAGGACAGGAAAAGGGTTCCCACCCAGCCGAAGAACCACAGGCTCATCACCAGGATCAGCGCGACCTGGAACGCTGTGTTATGCACCAGCCAGCCAGCGAACAGGACCGGATACGGCCAGATGGGCACGACCGTGGTGACGTGAGGAGTCAGCACGAAGACCTGATAGTTCAGCTGGTTTGAGTTCTGGTAGAAGGCCCAGCCCATCGTCTTGTCGATCAGCAGCAGGAAGATCACGGTCAGGGCGACCGTGATCCACAGGCCGCCGAACATGCCGGTGAACACCCGCTTGAAGTCGCTCGCGCCGCGGATCTCGCCGTACAGTGTGGCGCCCCAGTTCGGCCACAGGATGAAGAACATCATCACCGGCACCAGGAGCATAGTCGGCCCGAGCGGGCCGAAGCCGATTGGCGAGGCGTGGTAGCCGATCTTGGCGGCCGCGGCCTGCGTGGCGCCGTATGCGTTGTTAAGGCCGAACAGCTTATGCGTCTCAAGGTTGAATGAGTTGACGAAGTTCGCGTGCGAGTTGACGAGCAGCAGCACCACGATGACGCCGAACCCGACCAGCCCGCCGTAGATGCACCACTTCTGGATCCTGGCGTAGCCCGCCATCCCGACCGACACCAGGACGCCGGCCAGCACGATGGTGATCATCGAGACAACGAAGATCCCGTTATGGGTGCCGAACCACGCGGCTCCGCCCGTGGGCCAGGTCCACTTGAGAGTCGCCCACAGCGGCTCGAAGAACTGGACGGACAGGATGTTGCCGTAGATCGGCGCCCACAGCCAGAGAATGAACCACCAGCCGGTGGCGGCCATCACGAAGCCGATGCCGCTGCCGAGGATCCGGGTCTGCCAGACGTAGTCACCGCCAGCGCGCGGGATCGTCACGACCAGGCCGGTGTAGGCGACCACCAGGAACGACACCCAGACGCCTGAGATCACCACCGACGTAATCAGCTGCCCCTTGGGAAATGCTGGGGCGGCGAAAGCGAACTCGTAGATCGCCAGCGTGACGAAGTTGGTCGCCAGGACCGCATAGATCATCGAATCTCGGACCGACCAGCCCCTGACCAGGCCAGTCGCGTTGCGCAGGAACAGTGTCGGTGTCTCGCCACCGATAGCTTCTGTTGCCATCTCCGCCTCTTAGTAGTGGGCGTTCCACGGGCCCTGACCAGAGAGTCTTCACGCCCCGCCGCCGACTTCCTGCCCGGCCGCAGTGTCCTCGGCCGCTGCCTGCTCAGGCGTCCTATCTTCGTCCCACGACAGCTATTCTGTCCCGTCTACGGCAGCTGTATCGTCGTACCGCCGTGCTCTCAGCCGTTCACGAAAAGGTACTTAGTGACCTTTGCCTTCTTCTCGTTCAGTTCCAGCACCGCGCCCTGCAGGACCCCGTCGCCGTAGACGCTGCCCGGATTCATGGCGAGCGTCCGGCCCATCCGCTTGATCCCCCTGCTCTCGTGGATGTGGCCGTGCACCGACAGCATCGGCTGGTGCCGCAGTATCGCGTCGCGCACCGCGGTGGAGCCGACGGGCTTCATCACCGCGCCGCCGTGCGTGGGCCGCAGGGTGGAATCCAGTGCCGGGGCCTCATCGAGTCCCGAGCCGTAGGGCGGCGCATGGAAGTTGAAGATGGTCTTCTCCATGTCGGGAACCAGGCTGGCGACCGCTTCGATCTTCTCGGCCAGCTGGTCTTCCGGTGCCTCGCGGAAGGTGTTCCAGGGGGTCGGGTTGGTCCAGCCCATCGAGATCAGGTGGAACCCGCCGAGATCGAGGACCTTGCCCTCGGCGAAGCTCACGACCGGGGACGCCTCGATGATGTCGTCGATCTCCCAGATGTCGTCGTTGCCGCCGTTCAGGATGCAGGGAATCGTGCCGCCCCTGAGCTTGCCGTCGGCCATGTCCATCCACCGGTCCAGCGAGCGGGTCATCTCGGCCGTGAACCTGCGGTCCACGGCGCCCTCCTCGGCGCTGAGCACCTGCAGCTCGTCCGGGGTCACGATCGCCGGGTAGGACCCGCGGTTGCGGATCTGGCGCTGAATCTCGTCCAGCTCCTGCTGGGTTTCCAGGCGAAGGGCCTCCCCGCCCAGGGTCACCGTCCAGTGGCCGGAATGAGCGGTGATCGGCACCATGACCTTGCCGGTGACATCGCCGCCCAGGATCACCAGATCGGCCTTGTAGAACGCCGCGGAATTCAGGAATTTCCGCCAGCAGACCTCAGAACCGTGGATGTCAGTTGCAAAGAATATCTTCAAGCGCCACCACGCCCTCTGCCGTGCTCTATGTGCAACGGTGTAGCATCCGGCGCAACCGGACGTCAAGCACTGGTTATGCCAGAATCGTTACCCGTTGGGTCAGTGGCCCACTTCCTCCGGAAGCTCATACCAACGGACCCGGTCGCCGACGTTCGCCCTCAGGCGCCACTTCATCGTCTTGGGCGCGGACTCGGCGAATTCGAGCAGCTGAGCCGACTGCGCGATCGGGTCGAAGGGGGGGTCGGGCGGCAGGAGCTCAGGCCGTTCCCGCGCGAGCCCGGGAAGCTTGCGCAGGTTGCCGGTAACAGTCCGCCACCATCCCCAGTCGGAGCCCAGCAGCTTGGCGAAGCGCTCAGTGTCGATGAAGGCCGCGCTGCCGCCCGCCGCGCCGCCGCCCGAGCCCGCCGCGCCGCCCGAGCCCGCCGCGCCGCCCGAGCCCAGCCCGCCGCCCGAGCCCGCCGCGCCGCCCGAGGCCGCCGCGCCGCCGCTGCCCCCCACCGGAACGCCCGCCAGCAGCTGGAGAGCGTCCCTGACGTCCTTCTCGTTCAGCTCCACGATCTGCAGCTTGGAGAGCAGCAGGTCGACGGCGTCGACAGTCAGCGGCAGCCGCCCGAATGACGGCCGGAAGTCCAGCGTGTGACACATGGTGAGCCGGTCAACCATCACGTCGATCGGCCGCCCGGAGGGGGCGGTGAAATACATCTGCCGGTCGCCGTTCAGGTTGTTGAAGCGGCGGTCACCCTCGCACCCCTGCTGCTCCAGATTCGCCACTACCTCCTTGCGGCCCTTGGACAGGCAGGCGAAGTCGATGTCCTGGCCCTGGCGCAGCCGCGGCGGGAAGGCGGGGCAGATGACCCGGACCGCCAGCCCGCCGAGCAGCTTGAGGCCAAGGCCCGCCGAGGCGGCACCACGGGCCAGGGCAATCGCCTCGGGCAGCGCGTCGTCCACTGCCCCCGGGGTCTCGGGCGTCGGTGTTCCCACGGCTACTCCCTGGTGGCGTCGGGCCTCAACGGCACAATACGATCTGTCACCGGACAATGCATCGCTATCACATGGTTGACTTCCGTGCCGCACCGTTGCCATCCTGGTTGCGTGTCCGAGAACACCGTTGCCGCGGGCGCAACCTACCAGTCGGCAGAGCGGGTACTTGCCCTGCTCACGAGCTTCGACGACACCAGGACCGAGCTCGGCGTCACCGAGATGGCCAAGTCCATCGGGGTGCACAAGTCGACCGCGTCGCGCCTGGCCGCCGCGCTGGAGCGGGCCGGGCTGCTGGCCAGGTACGGCAGGCGCTACCGGCTGGGCCTCGAGGTCATCCGGCTGGGCACGCTGGCACTGCGGAGCTTCGACCTCGTCGCGTCCATGCAGCCCGCGATGGACAAGCTGTCACGCCAGACGGGCGAGACCGTCAACCTCGCCGTTCCTGGCGGCACTGACATACTGAACGTGGCCGAGGTGGCGAGCACGTACATCCTGAGCTGCTCGGGCGGCTGGATCGGCCGCCGGACCAGGCCGCACGCGGTCGCCAACGGCAAGGTGCTGCTGGCGCACGGCGCCATACCCATCCCGGATCAGCTCGAGCGCTGCACCGACCACACGATCACTAGTCACGAGGTGCTCGAGGCAGAGCTTGCCGCGGTCCGCCGCAACGGCTACGCCACGGCAGTCGCCGAGCTCGAGGATGGTCTCGTGGCCGTCGCGGCGCCGGTATTCGACAGTGCCGGGGCCTGCGTGGCGGCGCTGTCGGTCTCGGGCCCGGCGTACCGGATGCAGCCCGAGACGCTGGACAAGCTGGGCAGGCTCTGCGCGGCGTTATAAGGACGGCGCCCGCATCGGGGTTACCGGACGGCGCCCGCAGCTGAAGGAGAGGGCGGGGCTGTGCGCGAGCAGCTGCTGTATATCGGCGGTGAGTGGCGCCGGGGCGGCGCCGGGACCGCCGAGGCGACAAGCCCGTCATCGGGGGAGACGTTCGCGTCGCTGGCCGTCGCGGACCCCGATGATGTCGACGCCGCGGTGGCGGCGGCAGCCGCCGCGTGGCCAGCCTGGGCGGGCGCCTCGGCCTTCGAGCGAGCGGGCTGGTGCGAGCAGATTGTCGCCGGCATCCGGCGGCGCCGCGATGAGCTGGCCAGGGTGCTGACCCTCGATCAGGGCAAGCCGCTGGCCGCCGAGGCCCTGGACGAGGTGGACGAGCTGGCCGAGTACTTCCGGATGGCCGGCGAGGACGCCAAGCGCCGCGAGGGCTCGCTGCCGGCGTCCACCTCGGCCGATCGCAGGATCGGTGTCAGCCGGGTCCCGCTCGGAGTGGTGGCCGTGGTGAGCCCCTGGAACTGGCCGTACACCATGGGCGCGGAGCTGTTCGCGCCGGCGATGGCAGCCGGCAACGTGGTCGTCTGGGTGCCGGCTCCGACCACGACCGCCTGCTGCGGGGTACTGGCGCAGGTCATCGCGGACTGCGGCCTGCCGCCCGGAGTCTTCAACTTCGTCCCCGGCCCTGGCCCGGTTGTCGGCGACGCGCTGGTCGGTCACCCCGGAGTCGCCGGGGTGGGGTTCGTGGGCTCGGTCCAGGCCGGTGCCAGCGTCGCCGCCAGGGCGGCGGGCAAGACCCAGCTGCTCGAGCTCGGCGGCAACGGCCCGATGGTGGTGCTGGAGGACGCGGACCTGGAGCTCGCCGCGGAGGCGGCGCTGGAGGCCGCCTACCTGTGCGCCGGCCAGAGCTGCACGGCCGGCGAGCGCTTCCTGGTGCACGCTGCCGTGCGCGCCGAGTTCGTGGAGCGCGTCGTCGCGGCGACCAAGGACAAGGTCCGCCTGGGGGATCCGTTCGATGACACCACCACGATGGGCCCGCTGAACAACGAGCCGACCGCGGCCAAGTTCGACCGGCATATCGCCGACGCGATCGCGCGCGGCGCGCGAGTCTGCTGCGGAGGCCAGCGCGGACGGCAGGCGACGGGCTTCCCCACGGACCTGTATGCGCAGGCCACAGTGCTCGACGGCGTCACGCCCGGCATGATGATCGAGCGGGAGGAGACCTTCGGCCCGGTCGTTCCGGTGGTCGAGGTGACGTCGGGCGCCCAGGCGCTGGAGCTGACCAACGCCTCGCCGTTCGGCCTGACCGCGGCGGTGTTCACCCGCGACCTGCAGCGGGGCCTGGCCTTCGCGGAGCGGGCCAGGGCCGGCTGGGTCAACATCAACGCCTCGACCAACCTGTGGGAGTCCCACCTTCCGTTCGGCGGGCGGGCCGGCAGCGTCAGCGGCAGCGGCCGGGTCGGCGGCCGCTACCCGATGGACACCTTCACCGAGCCGAAGACGGTCACCTATCCCGCCCCGCGTTACTAGCGGCAGAAAGGCACCCGAAGATGGCGATGCCCAGCCCACTGGAGATCTCCCGTCAGGCAACCCTGAAGCCGGTGGCCGAGATCGCGGCAGAGATCGGGATCCCGCCCTGGCTGGTCCAGCCCTACGGCGAGCACGTGGCCAAGATCGACCTGGCCGCCATCGAGGCGCTCGCTGACCGGCCCCGCGCCCGGTACGTGGTGGTCACGGCGGTCACGCCCACTCCGCTCGGCGAGGGCAAGACCACCACGACCGTCGGCCTGGGCCAGGCGATGAGCCACATCGGCAAGCGCGCCACCATCGCCATCCGGCAGGCATCGATGGGCCCCACCTTCGGGATCAAGGGCGGCGCGGCCGGCGGAGGCTACAGCCAGGCAGTGCCGTTCGAGATGCTGAACCTGCACCTGACCGGCGACATGCACGCGGTCACCGCCGCGCACAACCAGCTGTCCGCCATGCTCGACAACCACCTGCACCAGGGCAACGCGATCGGCATTGACCTGCGCAACATCACCTGGCGCCGCGTCCTGGACGTCAATGACCGTGCCCTGCGCAACGTCGTCATCGGCCTGGGCTCCAAGGATGACGGCCTGCCCCGGCAGACCGGATTCGACATCACCGCCGCCTCCGAGGCGATGGCCGTCCTGGCCCTGTCGAGCTCGCTTCAGGACATGCGCGCCCGCCTCGGCAGGATCGTGATCGGCTACACCACGGCCGGCGACCCGGTGACCGCCGAGCAGCTCAAGGCCGCCGGCGCGATGACGGTGATCATGCGCGACGCCGTCAGGCCCAACCTGCTGCAGACGCTGGAGAACACCCCCGTGCTGGTGCATGCGGGGCCATTCGGGAACATCGCGCACGGCAACTCCTCGGTCGTCGCCGACCTGATCGGCATCCACTCCGGAGACTTCCTCATCACCGAGGCCGGATTCGGCGCCGACATGGGCGCCGAGCGCTTCTTCAACATCAAGTGCCGCGTCTCCGGCCTGCGGCCCGACGCGGCCGTCGTCGTCGCCACCGTCCGCGCGCTCAAGGCGCACTCGGGCAAGCACCGCATCGTCGCCGGCCGGCCGCTGCCCCCCGCACTGCTGGCGGAGAACCCGGCCGAGGTGCACGAGGGCGGCGTCAACCTGCGCAAGCAGATCGAGAACGTCCGCCTGCACGGCGTCACGCCGGTGGTCGCCATCAACGCCATGCCGCAGGACTTCGCCTCCGAGCACGCGGCGATCATCCAGATCGCCGAGTCGATGGGCGTGCGGTCGGCGGTCTGCACCAACTTCACCGACGGCGGCCGCGGCGCGGCCGAGCTCGCCGAGGCGGTGGCCGAGGCCGCGCAGGAGCCCAGCGAGTTCCGCTTCCTGTACCCGTCCGACGCGCCGCTGCGGGAGAAGATCGAGACGATCGCCACCCGGGTCTACGGCGCCGACGGCGTCGACTACTCGGTGGCCGCCGCCCGGCAGCTGGACAGCTACGAGCGGAACGGCTTCGGCGGCCTCCCGATCTGCATCGCCAAGACCCAGCTCTCGCTGTCCTCCGATCCCGCGCTCAAGGGAGCGCCCACCGGCTGGCGGCTGCCGGTCCGGGAGGTCCGGGCCTCGGTCGGGGCCGGGTTCATCTACCCGATCTGCGGTGACATGCGGACGATGCCGGGCCTGGCCTCGAACTCGGCCGCCGAGCGCATCGACATCGACGAGAACGGCGAGATAGTCGGCCTGACGTAGCCGGGCGGGCAGATGATGGGCTGATGGCCTATCTCGACTTGCCGCTCGGCGCGTTCCTGAGCGCGCTGTCGGCGGCCGAGCCAGCACCCAGCGGCGGCGGCGCGGCAGCGGTCGCCGTCGCCCTCGGCGCCAGCCTCTGCGCCATGTCCGCGCGGCTGTCGGCACGGCAGCTGACCCAGGACCTGGCGAGCGAGCTGACAACCGAGGCAGAACGGATACGTGCCCGCTCCGCTTCGCTCATCCAGGCCGACGCGGACTCCTACCAGCGCGTGCTCGACGAGCGCCGCAAGCCCGCCAGCGCCGGCGCCGGCCCCCCGGCCGAGCGGCGGCACCGGATCGCCGTGGCGCTGTCGGACGCCACGGCCGTCCCGATGGAGATCCTCGAACTGGCCGCGCAGGTCGTGCGCCTCGCCGCGCACCTGGCCGCCGACGGCAACCCGAGCCTGCGCGGCGACGCCATTACCGCGGCGCAGCTCGCGGCGGGGGGCGGCCGGGCGGCCGCCGTGCTCGCCGGGATCAACCTGGCCGGGGCTCCTGATGACGAGCGGCATGCCAGGGCGGAGCGCGTGCTATCCGAGCTGACGGCGTCCCTCTGCATGGCTCACCTCACCTCAGCGCCACAACCGCCCTCGCACCAGGCCAGTGCAGGATCGACCGCCGTTCCAGCCCGCCCCATGATCACGGAGGATCCGGCGGGTCCCAGCACGTCAGATCCTCCGCGATCATGAACCTGGCGCTAGCCGCCTCTACAGCCGCGCGCCGGCAGGCGGCGCGACTCCGAGCACCATATCGACGAGCTCGCCGGCGCGCCCTGGGTCGAACGGCTCGCCTGACATGAGCCGCCGGTAAAAGATCGGGCCGAGAAGTGCCAGCGTGGCGAGTTCGGGATCGAGGCCAGCCGGGAAATCTCCGGCGGCGACGCCCGCGGCGATCACGTCGACGAGGCCCTGGCGGCGATCTGCTGAGTACCGATGATGGAACTCTCGCACCCGCGGATCACGCTGCGCGCCCTCGATCAGGGCGGGGATGCAGGCCGAGAAGGTGGAGTGGACGACGATCTGGGCAACATGGCGCACCAGGAGCTGGACGCGATCGCGCGGCGATGTCCCCTGGATGTCGGGTACTGCCTGCTCGTGGAAGGTCTCGAAGGCGTCGGCGATCAGGTCGAGCTTGTCTGTCCAGTGCCGGTAGATCGTCGACTTCGCCACCCCCGCGCGGGCGGCGACCGACTCGATGGTGAATGCCCCGTAGCCGACGTCCCCCAGCTCGTCGAGTGCGGCCTGGCGAATGACCAGCCGGGACCGCTCGATGCGAGGATCCATCGCGCCTTCTGGGTGCCGAGCAGTCATGGTCGATTTGTCCGTATTCCTGGCCGGCTGGGTAAACCCTCTCAGGATATCGCTATGCGACGTTGACGTATCGCTGCGATACGAATACGTTTCACAGATGCGAGCGGGGTATCGAGCAGACAGGAGCACCTGATGGCAACCGTCAGTGTCCGCTACATCGTTAACGATGTCGACGAGGCGATCGCCTTTTACTGCCGGCATCTGGGCTTCAGCGAGGAAATGCACCCGGCTCCCTCCTTCGCGATGCTCTCCCGCGGCGACCTTCGGCTCGTGCTCAGCGCGCCAGGCGGCGGGCCCGGCGGCGGCCAGGCCATGCCCGACGGCAGGGTGCCCGAACCCGGCGGGTGGAACAGGTTCTCGATCGAGGTCTCCGACCTCGCCGCTACTGTCGATGCGCTGCGAGCCGATGGCGCCCGTTTCCGCAACGACATCGTCGTTGGCGTGGGCGGCAAGCAGATCCTGATTGAGGATCCTTCCGGCAATCCCGTTGAGCTGTTTCAGCCGATCTTGCCGGAGGCGTCGCTGTCCAAGCCGTCCTGACGACCCTAGGCGCTGTCCTCGCAGCCAGTCCCGGCCCGCCTCACCCTGCCGAGATGGCAGGTTAGGCTCGGCGGGCAGCAGCCGCAAGGGCGGCGACGGGGAGCCAGCCGTCGTGTTTCCAGACGATCTTGCCGGAGGCGGCGGTCAGCACGAACCACGGCTGATCCTGAACGCCGTACCCGTCGGCGAGCCGGCCTGTGGTGTCGAGGACCACGGGGTAGGCCAGCGGCCGGCCCAGGCGCTGCAGGTAGGCCTGCGCCGCGCCGCGCGATGGTTCCGTGGCCGCCTCGTCGACCGCGACGAGCTGGGCCAGATGCCCGCGCCGTGCGGCTCGGGCGTAGGCGCTGAGTGCCAGGAGGCGCGCTCTGAGGTCGGATGTCTCGGTCAGCCAGGTAGCGAAGAACACAGTGAGATGGGGCCGTCCGGGACCCAGGGTCAGCGAGCCGGAGGGGACTTCTGGCAGCCTGGCCGTCGATGTGGGGGCAATCCCGCTGATCTGGGCCAGCGAGCGCAGGCTGGCGAGCCCGGGCCGGCCGGGAAGGAGGCTGGCGGACTCTGCGGCGAGGATCTGCGCCGCCTGGACGACGCTGGCGTAGGCCATCTCGCTCAGGTAGAGCTTCTGTTCACGGCCACGCTGATCGATCACGAACAGCGCCGGGGTGTGGTCGATCTGCCCCTGCTGTATCTGCACGGCTATGTGGTAGGCCTGCCAGACCTGCCGCAGCTGCGCGAGCGGGCCGGTGAGGAAATCCCACTGGTTGACCATGCCGTGGGCCAGAGAGTAGGCCTTGACGTCGGCGACGCTCCTGGCCGTCGGGTTGGCGTCGACCCCGAGCAGCTGGACCTGGTCACCGGCCGCGCCGAGCAGTTCCTTGGCCTCCACCATGCTGACGGTGGTCAGCGGGCAGACCGTGGTGCACTCCGAGTCGGCGAACGCCAGGATGACGACCTTGCCGCGGAACTGGCTGAGCGAGACCTGCTGGCCGAACTGATTGCGCAGCCGGAAGTCCGGTGCCAGCTGCCGGCCGAGCGAGCTGCCTGGATCCAGGTCCGGGTTGGCCGCCGCCGCCCGCGCCTGCGCGCCGGGCGCGCGAGCGGCCGGGGTCGCGGCGCTTGTGCCTCCGGTCCCGCACGACGCCACGGCCAGCAGCGTGGCCAGGGCAGCGGCCTTGGGCCACGACCGTGGCCGCCGTGCCCGGCGCGCCGCGGCCCGGTTGCTCCCATCCACGGCAGTCATCCTGCCACGCGCATGCGCAAGCGCCGCACCTGCGGGCCAGGCGCGACCCGGCGGAGCGGTCCGGGCGGGTAGCTGGCCTCCTCAGCTGCCCTCGGGGATCGGCGGGCTCAGCTGCCCTCGGGGATCGACGGGCTCAGTCGTCCTCGGGGATCGGCGGGGCCCAGCCAGGCCGCGGGATGAGGCAGAACGGATGACCCGCCGGGTCGGCATAGACGCCTTCGCCGTCGAGCTTCGCCGCGCCCAGCGCCAGCACGCGCGGCCCGGAGGCGGCCACGTCCTCCACCATGACATCGAAGTGGAGTTGCTGCGGAACGGTATTGTCCGGCCACGTCGGTGCCCGGTGGCCGGGCGCGAGCTGAAAGGCGATGCCGGACGAGGCATCGCTGGAGGCGACAACGACCCAGTCGTCGCTTCGGTAGGTGATCGGCTGTCCCAGCAGTTTCGAGTAGAACGACGCGAGCGCGTCCGGGTCGGGGCAATCGAGAACCACATGGTGCAGCCGTCCGATCATGGCGGCTATCGTGCCAGACGGCGCTGGGGCAGTGCGCCGCGGCGCGCGGCGGGCGCCGGTCTGCGCGCGGCGGGCGCCAGTCTTACGCGCGGCGGGCGCCGGTCCGCGCGCAGCGGGC
>Ga0209871_1000262_pt1 | contig 14922 bp, 13 predicted proteins | sample OrgsoiDNA2013045_FD_185795 | JGI IMG/M metagenome (GOLD analysis project Ga0209871, IMG submission 185795) | Permafrost soil microbial communities from the Arctic, to analyse light accelerated degradation of dissolved organic matter (DOM) -... | ecosystem: Environmental > Terrestrial > Soil >... | reverse complement strand
TGAACGACGCCGACCGCCTTCGCAGATATGCGTCGGAGTTGGTTGCGCTCGCGCCGGACGTCATCCTGGCCGGCGGCAACACGGCCGTTGAGGCGCTGCAGCGGACGACTCGCACCATCCCGATTGTGTTTGTGAATGCCAATAATCCGATTGGTTCTGGCTTCGTTGCGAGCATTGCGCGGCCCGGTGGCAATATCACGGGCTTAGTCTCCTTCGAGCCGGCAATGGGCGGAAAGTGGTTGGAGACGTTGAAAGAAATTGCTCCCGACGTTGCACGTGTCGCTCTCATCTACAACCCGCAGACCCATACTGGCCAGCATTTTCAGTCCATCGATTCCGTTTCACAGGCGCTGGCCGTCAAGGCAATTCGCCTCCCATTCAGCAGCGCCGCGGAGATCGAACGTGCGCTCGGTGATTTTGCGCGCGAGCCGAAAGGCGGCCTTCTTGTGCTGCCAGACAACAGCACCAATTTGCATCGCGACTTGATCTGCACGCTGGCAGCTCGGCACCGATTGCCGGCGATCTATCCCTTTCGCCGCTTCATCACTAGCGGCGGACTGACATATTACGGGGCTGATACGAAAGATATGTACTGGAAGCTTGCCGAGTATGTTGACCGTATCCTGAAAGGTGCCAAACCCGCTGACTTGCCTGTACAAACGCCGACCAAGTTCGAGCTGATCATCAATCTCAAGACCGCGAAGGCTCTCGGTCTTACCATTCCACCGACGTTACTTGTCCGCGCCGACGAGGTGATCGAATAATGGTGCCGTTTGCTGCGGTGCATGAGTCCGGTCCTGAGAAGGGTTTCAGATGACGTCCACCCGCAGTAGCGGGCTCCGTCGGCCGCGTACACCAACGGCGAGGCGCGCTGGACCCGTGCTTCGCGATCAGCCCGGTCGAATCCCGATCACAACAGCAACGGAGTTGCGGTTCATCGTTTCCCCAATGACATTTTGTCTGCTGTCGGTGGCCACCTGCATGCCAATCCGATTTTCTTCCGGACGCCATCCCATCCGGTGAGTTGGAACGTCGCTTCCTGGCCGGGGCCCTCCTGCCTGGCGAACACGCTGATTTTCAGCCGTGCGCCTTCTGGCAGCGACCGCAGCAGCTCAACTGCATCGTCCTTGTAACTGGCGGTCTTTCCATCCGCGGACACAGTCCACTGCAGCCTGACAAAAGGCTGCTCGTTGATCTGATGGTCGACTTGAACCTCGCTGGCGCGTGACGCGCGCCACGCTCCCTCCGTGCGAAGCAGCAGTTCGGTGCGCGATCCACGACAGCGAACAGCCAGGGTGTTTGGTGCATCCTTCACGCTGGCCGTCGAGTGGATCACGGCCGTGATGAGAGGGGAGTAATCCACGGGGGAGGTTGTTTCACTTACGACCCAGGCTGCATCCGACGGCTGGTTTTGAGCGCTCGCAGGCGGTTCATGCGGCGATGCAGGTGCGGTCTTTTCGACATCGCCACGCAGCACGATTTCCGAGTGACTGGATCGATCACGATTATTCGCTTCCGGTTCCGGCGCCGGGACCACGGCGCCGACCGTCGTTCGCTCCGCGACCGCCGTGGCCGCTGCCACCTGCACCTGCATCGTTCTGATATTGGGATTCGCAACGGCTCCGCCCGTCGGATGCGAATCCGCGATGTTTGCTCGCGTCGTATCGGAATAGGCGGCGGCGTGACTTGCCGGCTGCGGTTGTGTCTTCGATGAGCGAGCCGGGAGTGGGATGCGAGATGATGGTGGCTCGACTTTCGCTGCGATCATGATCGGCTTGGCCGTTTTCGTGACGAGATGGGCCCTGTCGCGGGCGTGAGCAGACGACGGCTCTTCGATCTTCGCCGCGATGGTGGACTCGATTTCGGTTGTCTCGGAATCGGTCTGAAATGACGCCGGCTCTGGTTCGACCGGCCAACTGGCAGCCGTCCTGTCGAAACAGGCGAGCCGGTTCGCGCCCGTGCATGATTCCATGCTCGCTGGCGGCAGTGAAGGGCAGCTGCAGCCGACCAGGGTCGCAGCCAGCGCGCCGATGAGAAGCGTCCTCATGCATTCCCCCTTAGAGGCTGAGTTCCGCTCGCAATTCTTGCTGCGTCATAATGTTTTGCGCTGGTCGTCTATCTTTTGTGCAAAGATATTAAACGCTCATTAAGCGTCCGGCCTTCGCCGCGAGAAGCGCTTGCATGGTTAACGTCGGCGCAACGCGGTTTCGCGGTAGGCGAGTAGCGCTGCGGAGCGTCGAAGCGTCTCCGCGGTGCTTGCGAGCGACGATGGCGACGTCCGCGCGCCATCTTCAGAACGGTCGCAGGTCATTGCCCGCAAGTTCCGATCCGTTTTGCCAGCGCGCGCATCTCGCCGACCGTGCTTTTCTCCAAGGTTTCGCGCGCGACGTACCGGGCTGGGCGATTTTGACCTCTGAGGTCATCGATTGTCGCCGTGCTGCGGAGCTAGTCTTGCCCGCATCGAAGGAAGGGGGATGTTTTCAATGCGCTTCCCGGCGATGGAGCGTCTGCCGGGCGCGACGAAAAGGAGAACGCGATGGATAGGCGAAATGTACTGAAGGCGGCGGCGTGTGTGGCTGTTGGCACCGGATTGTCGCCCATGTCATGGAAGGCCAGTGCGGCCGAGCGAATCAGCGAGAGGAGAAGTCCGATGAGCAATGTCAACGAAGCTGTGGTGCGTTATCTCAAGGCTTGGAGCGAGCGGGACGCCGAGCGGCGTCGCGACCTCGTGGCCCAGACGTTTACCGAAGACGGAACCTACATCGACAGGGTCCGGGAGGGGCGCGGCCATGACGGTATCGTTGCGATGATTGCCAAGGCCCAAGGTCAATTCCCCGGATATAGCCTCCATCTCGCGAGCGGCATCGAGGCGCATCACGACTATGTCCGATTCAGTTGGGTGGCGGGCGGCACAGCGGAAGCGCCGCTCTACATCAAGGGGACGGACTTCGCGGTTATCACTGACGATGGTCGTCTCAAGTCGGTGATCGGCTTTACGGACGCGGCGCCGGCACCTGTGACACAGCCTTGATCGATGCATCCTGCCGATGGCGTCATTGAGAAAGGTGATTCAATGGATCTGAAATGCCCCAGGCAGGAGATTCACAAAGGCGACTTAACAGAGCACGCAGGCATCGATAGGCGCCGGCGCCTGCGTAGGTCCCAAATGCTGACTCTGAGACATGCGAAAGTCACGATGAAGTTGTTCATGAGCAACTGAATCGGCCCTATCGGCGGGCGTGGCATGACGCGCTGCCGAGGATATTGGAGGGTGAGCGCGAAATATGCGTGTGGGAGCCAATAATGGTAGACCGGAAACGGCTGTAGGGCTCACGGGTGATGGTCGTCGGCCAAGGACACCGAGGTGCGTTCTTCCCGCAGACGCGCACGCACTCCGGGACCCTGTTCTTGCTTTTCCGCGGCGGCTGAGAGTGCCTGCTCGGCCAGTTCCGATTGCATTAGGTTTGCGATCTCGACTGTATGGTCATCGGCTGGAAAGAGCATTTCAAGAGCGAGTTCAGCCAGTGTGATGTCGCTGGCGGTGCCGAAGACAGTGACGGTGCTGAGAAACGACGTGGGGCCGAGGCGTGTTGCGACACGCAGCGGCGTGGCCAGGCGCTCGAAACGTTCGAAATCTGCACTGGCGGCGGAGCCCGGCGGAACGGGGTACGCAGCCACCTCGGTGAGCAGCGACTGCAGCCGCGGATCCGTACGAGCTTCGATCTGCTGGCGCAGGACGCTCAGGCTGTAGGCGCGCCATGCCGCGAAATTCAAAATCCGCGGTCCCATGCCGGCCGGGTGCAGAATAAGTCGCATTGCATTGACGGGCGGTCTCAGAAGCGCTTCGGAGCAGCCCTCGTAAAGCTGCGGAAGCGCGCCATTCGAAAGCACCACGTTCCAGTGCCGGTCCACTGCGAAGGCGGGGAAGGGCTTGTGCGCCTGCAGCACGCGATCCATCGCCGCCTTTGCCGCTTCGAGGCCGTCTATTGAGGTCTCCTGGTAAGCGGGTGCGAAGCCCGCCGCCAACAGCAGAGTATTGCGGTCCCGCAGCGGAACATCGAGGAGCTCGGTCAGGCGGTTGACGATTGCGCGGCTGGGCTGCGACTTTCCGGTTTCCAGGCACGATAAATGTCGGGTGGAGCTGTTTGCGGCCAGAGCGAGATCGGCTTGGGTCAGGCGTCGTCGCTCGCGCCACCGCCTCAAGAGAACGCCGAAAGGAAGGTGATGCATTGTCATGGCGTCAGGTTACCTCTAGCCCCGTCCGCAGGAAATGACCTCCGAGGTCAATTTTTCTGCGCAATCGAGACGCCTTTAATGTGCTGCTGGCCGGCCGCGACGGCGACCCATGGCGACGGGCCGCGCAAGGGCTCGGCACGTCCTGGCTGCCATTCATCGCCTTTACGGTTGGCAAGGACGGCGACCTCGGCGACCCCGACGGCGACTGGCACGACGCTTATGGCGTCGACCCGGACGGGGCGGTATTGGTCCGACCGGACGGCCATGTCGCGTGGCGCAGCCGGTCAGGCGCTTCGAACCCGCTGGAAGTCTTGCGCGGGGCGTTCGATGGCTTGTCCGGCAGGATGCCCGCGATGGCTTGAGGAGGCGTTCTGCGGGCTATTGGACGACGTCAAGTTTGACCTTTGCAAGTCCGCCTCCAACCATCCCCAGCGTTTGCGCCGCGGAATACGAGACGTCGACAACGCGTCCGGGAACGAACGGACCGCGGTCATTGACCCGAACCGTGACCGACCGCCCGGTAGCGACGTTTGTCACGCGCAACCGGGTGCCGAACGGCAACGTGCGATGAGCGGCGGTCAATTCGTGGGTATCGAACTTTTCACCGTTCGCGGTCTGCGTTCCCTCTGTGTAGAAGCTTGCAAGTCCATGCGACGCAACCGGTGTTTCGGCTGCATTCTTGTGCGAAGCGAACGGGGTATGCTTTCTCGCGACCGCCACACGCCTATTCGTCACGAATGATGTTGTTCGATTCTGCTCCAGCGATGCCTGTCGACTGGCAGGATGTAATTCGGATCTTCCGGTGACCACGGAGGACTGGGCGCACGCTGCAAGCAAAGCCGCGACCAGAGCGACGGCAAACAATCGAATGCCGTTCCGAACACCGGCGGCCGAGACCAAAGGCGCGTTAAGCAGAAAACGGTCTGCTTTGATGTCGACGTACGCAATTCTGGCACAGCCGATGGAAGACATGTTGCACCTCCAACCCACCGAAATCCGACAGGTAATAAGGGCGCAGCGCAAGGGCGGCACCATGGCCAGATGAAAACCGGCGGGGGATCAATCACACAATTCACCTGAGTGTGCTGATTGTGTCACAGTTCGCCGCAAATACCTCAAGCTGCCGGAGAATGCCTCTATTTAGCCCTATTCCAGCGACCACGATGGTGGCTCGGTTGCAAGGCGTCCGACGGGTGTACTGGATGACGTGCGTCGCAGCGACAGATGATAGGATTTGGTCGGGCCACGGCATTTCGTTCTCCGGCCTGGTTGCATTGGTCATCGTCGCATTGGCATCCGGAGTGGCCGGCTGGGCTACCGACGCGGTTACCTGGGTCCCAGCTTTGGTTTCCTCGAATGACAGCAACGCATCATCGTTCGATGCCCGTTTCGTCTCGGGCGCGGCGTCCAGTTTGCCTTCGATGGACTTGTCGCGACCCATTGTTCAATCTTTGCCGTCGGAACTCGAGATCAAATTTGAGCAAGCGAAAGCGCGGCTCGCGCTGAAGCTGCTGTCTCAAGACCGGCGGGTAGCCCCTGTCGAGGAACCCGCGCCGTCAAGCGTCGCTGCCGTTCCCCTTCCCAGGTCTCGTCCGGTTGAGGCGAACCTCGAATTACGGGACCTCGCTCTTGCTGCTACTGCTCAACCTGACAATCGCACGCTGCTGCAGAAGCTTTCCGATCTGCTCCCGGCCCGCGTCACGCTTGCGTCTCTGGCTCCAGATGGCGGGCTCCCTCGCGACGGGCCGGATCTTGCGTCTCTTGGCTATGACAATCTCACTGCCGTCTATGACATCTCGGCGCGCACCGTTTACATGCCAAACGGGCTGAAGCTCGAGGCGCATTCAGGATTTGGTAGTTTGATGGATGATCCAGGACATGTGAGCGAGCGAAATGTTGGAGCGACGCCGCCAAATGTCTATGAGCTGAAACCGCGGGAGCGACCGTTTCACGGTGTCCAGGCGCTCCGCATGATTCCGGTTGGCGCCCAGGATACGCTCGGGCGGTCCGGATTGCTCGCGCACAGCTATATGCTCGGAGCGAACGGCGGTTCCAACGGCTGCGTGTCGATCAAGGACTATGAGAGATTTTTGAAAGCCTTCAACAACGGTGAGATCAATCGCCTCGTCGTGGTGGCGAGCCTCCGTGACAGCCTGCCAGCAGCGCGGCGATCCGTTTCACAATCATGATGCCGGAACTGTTGCCTTCCAAAGCATGATGGCAGATGGGATTCGTTCGCTTGCGCGCGCATAGTTCTGCACTAGCTCACACCCTCCAGCGCGCAGGTCACCGTGTAGACCACGCCGCGGGGCAGAAAATCGACCGTGGCTTCGCCGCCGAGTTGATCGCGCGCGCTGCGTTCGATCAACCGCGACCCGAAACCGCGCTGCACCGGCGCGACCACGGGAGGGCCGCCGGCCTCGGTCCAGACCAGTCGCAGTTTTGGCCCGGCGTTTTCCGTGATGATTTCCCAATCCAGCGCAGCGGTGCCGGTGTCGTTCGACAGCGCCCCATACTTTGCGGCGTTGGTCGCCATCTCATGCAAGATCATCGACAGCACCACCGCAAGCCGCGGCGATAGCGGCACGCTCGGTCCGGACATCCGGATCCGTTCCGGATTGTTGAGCAGATAGGGCTGCAGCACACGGCTGACCACGTCCTGCAACTCGGAGCCCTGCCACTTCTCCGTACTCAGCAGATTGTGCGCCTCCGCCAGCGCGCCGAGCCGGCCCTCGAATTTTTCGCGTTCGGCCTTGCTGGCGCTGCGAAAGGTCTGCACCGCGACGGCCTGCAGGATCGCCAGCGTGTTCTTGACGCGGTGATTGAGTTCCTCAACCAGCAGGTCATGCAGCATCTCGCCGCGGGCGATCGTCGTCGCCATCCGCACCGCGAAGGCAAGGCCGGTCAATAGCAGGATGCCTCCGATCGCGCTGGTGATCGCGAGGCTGCGCCACAGCGGGCCGACCAGCGAGCTTTCCGCGATCCCGGCGGCCACGGTCCAGCCGGTCAGCGAGGATCGCGCGTACGAAGTAATCAGCGATACGCCTTCGAGCGATACCGTCTGCAGGGTTGCTTCGGGCCTGCGAAGCATCTCGGCATACAGCGATGGCGATGCGCGCTTGCCGATGGTCTCGTGCGGGTTGGGAATACGCGCGAAATTGACGCCGTTGCCATCGAAGAGAGAGATCGTCCAGTCTTCGCTGGGACGCTGCTTTTCAATGATAGTCTGGAAAATCGAGATCGGCGGGCTGAAGGAAATATCGTAAAGCACGTCGCCGTCGCGAAGCACCGGGACCTCGACCGTCATGATCGGTCGCTTCTTGACCGCGCCGATGAACAGGTTTGAATAGGCTGGACTCTTGGTCGCGAACACCTTCTCGACGATGTCGCGGTTGTAGCGCATCGGCAGGTTTGCGGTGCTCGGTGTCATCGAGGAGAACAATTGGCGGCCTTCGCGGTTCGCCACCAGCACGACGCCATCCGGGCCGTATTGGTCGAGAAAGCCGGACGCAATGCGACGGAAATTTTCGAACTCACCGTTGCGGAGAGCGTCGGTGAGCGTCAGCACCTGGAGCCCGCCGGTCATGCGCTGAACCTCGGCGTCAAGCACGAGGCGGATGCTGTGCACGGTTTCGAGCACGCGCTGCGATGCATCCCTGCGGTCTTGCTCGTAGTCGTTGAAAACGAGGACCGTCGCGAATATGATCAGCGGCAGCGTGGTTCCCGCGACCAGAAGAGCAAGACGCACTGGCAGTGAGGATTTTGGCACGCGGGTCCTGCATCAAGGCATTTGGCGCGGGTGGCGCCAAATCACCACCAGCATAGGAGAGCCGCCTGAAATCCGCCAAGGATTTTGGGCCGGCGGCCCGGGTTCGACGGGCCCTGGGTGCGATGCGGAAGTTGCGCCGCTGCTACAAATTGCTGTCGGTGATGGCAGCGTAGACCATGGTGCGCAACTCGCGCCGCAGCGGATAGGCGCTCGACGGCAGCACCTGGGTCATGAAGATGGCGATCAGTTCTTCTGCCGGATCGATCCAGAACGACGTCGTTGCAGCGCCGCCCCAGGCATATTCGCCGCGGCTGCCGGGGATCAACGTCTTGGCGGGATCCATCGTGACCGAAACACCGAGGCCGAAGCCGATGCCGTTATAGGTCGCCTCGGAGAACAGCGACCGCGACATTTCGGGCAAATCGCGTCCGCCGGGCAGATGGTTCGACGTCATCAGCGCCAGCGTCTTCGGACCGAGCAGCCTGACGCCGCCGAATTCGCCGCCGCCCAGCAGCGCGCGGCAGAAGGTGAGATAATCGGCCGCGGTCGAACACAATCCGCCGCCGCCGGAGATGAACGACGGCGGCGAGAGGAAAGAACTGGTGGCCGGGTCATCCTGCAGCGTCAGGCTGCCCTTGCGATCGGTGGCATGAAACGTCATGCCGCCTTTTGGATCGGCGGAGTAACAGGCCGCGAAACGATGCACCTTGTCGGCCGGCACAAAAAAGTCGGTATCGCTCATGCCCAGCGGATCGAAGATACGTTCCTTCAGAAACTGTTCGAATGGCTTGCCGCTGATCTTGCCAATGAGATAACCGATGACGTCGGTGGAGACGGAATAATTCCAGGCCTCGCCGGGCGAGAATTCCAGCGGGATTTTTGCCAAATCATCGACCATCGATTGCAGAGTGCCGGCTTTCTCGACTGCCCCGATTTGTTTCTCACGGTATGCGGCATCCACGTTCGACCGCTGCTGGAAGCCGTAGGTGAGACCCGAGGTATGCCGCAGCAGGTCCACGATCAGCATCGGCCGCGAGGGCGGCCTGGTGAGAAATGCCGGCCAGGTCCCGGCCTGGAACACGCCGAGGTCCTTCCATTCCGGGATATATTTATGGACGGGCTCGTCGAGCGCGACGCGGCCTTCCTCGAACAGCATCATGAAGGCCACCGATGTGATCGGTTTGGTCATCGAATAGATGCGAAAGATGGTGTCGTCCTTCATCGGCGCCTTGCGCTCGAGGTCGGCAAAGCCCTGCACCGCGCTGTGGACGATCTTGCCGCGGCGGTACACCAACAGCTGCGTGCCCGGGAAGCGGCCGGCGTCGACGTATCGGTGCTTCAGATGCGCCTCGATGCGGTCGAAGGCGGCCTTGGACATTCCGGCGGATTCGGGCGAGGCGGGGGTCGGGGCTAACATCGGATAGGTCTCCGGGGGCGAGGGTTGCCTTGATAGCCGAAAAGTGTGTCCTGTTCCAATCGCAGCCCCGCTTACCCCGGGCTGTTGACTGGTGTAGGTTAATGCCTTGGATCGCGTACCCCGCAGGATGATGACCATGCCCCAATTCAACGACACCGAGCTCACCGCCGCCGTGATCCGCAGCTTTGACGAGACGCCGGACCCGCGGGTAAAATTCCTGATGGAAGAACTGGTGAAGTCGCTGCACGAATACGTCCGCAAGACCGATCTCACCTTCGACGAATGGGGCTACGCGATCGATTTTCTGACCCGCGTCGGCCAGAAATGCACCCCGACCCGGCAGGAATTCATCCTGCTGTCGGACGTATTCGGGGTTTCGATGCTGGTCGATGCGGTGAACCATCGCGAGCGCGACGGCGCCACCGAGACCACCGTGCTCGGTCCGTTCTATGTCGGCGAGCACAAGCCGATGCCGCACGGCGCCGATATCTCCGCCAATCTGCCGGGCGAACGGATGTTTGTGCAAAGCAGCGTGACCGACCTCAAGGGCAAACCGCTCGCCGGCGTCCCGGTGGACGTCTGGCATGCCGACGATGACGGCTATTACGATTCGCAAAGGCCGACCTACGAAACCGATGGACCGTCATCGCGGGCGCGCTTTGTTACCGACGCGGACGGAAAGTTCTTCTTTCGCACCATCCTGCCATGCAGCTATCCGATCCCGACCGACGGTCCGGTCGGCGAGATGATCCTGCAGACCCGGCGTCATCCGATGCGGCCGGCGCATGTGCATTTTCTGGTCGCGGCACCCGGCTACGAGCCGCTGATCACCCACGTCTTTATCGATGGTGACAAATATCTCGACACCGACGTGGTGTTCGGGGTGAAAAACGAGCTGATCGCCCAGATCGAGAAGCGCACCGATCCGGTGACGCCGGACGGCAAGCCGGTCACCGGGCCATGGCATTTGATGACCTACGCTTTCCGCATCAAGCCGGGCGAAGGGGCCGCGCCGAAGCCGATGATGGCCGCGACCGAAGACGCCTGAATTCATTTTTTGGGCACTTGCTCAGTTCTTGTGCGCCGCACAAGAATTGAGCGAATCGTAATTCAAGAAATAAGCGAATCGCAAATTTTGCATGCGGATTGACCCGTGCTAAAATTTAGGCGTTCGACATAAGTCATTGAAAAATATCTAAATTTCTGGATGCGGTAGATTGGCATGAAGCTTGAATAGCTGATGCCGACGCCATCGATGCCGTCCTTCGAAAACCAATTATCCGAAATTTTGACGCCGCAAACCGGGGCTTCCCGGGGCGCGTCTCCATGCCTTCAGGCGACCGCGACCAGCCGGGCAGAAAGGAAATCTCTCCAATGAGCCAGAAAGACCCGACTTGGATTTCAGACTGGAATCCGGAGGATAAGACGTTTTGGGATTCCAAGGGCAAAGTCATCGCCCGCCGCAATCTCATCTGGTCGATTGTCGCGGAGCATATCGGATTTTCGGTCTGGCTGATCTGGAGCATCGTCGCAACCAAGTTGCCGCAGGCCGGCTTCCACTACACCACCGACCAATTGTTTCAGCTCGTGGCGCTGCCCGGGCTGATCGGTTCGTTCATGCGATTTCCCTATACCTTCGCGGTTACGATGTTCGGCGGCCGGAACTGGACGATCTTCAGCGCGTCGGTACTGTTCATCCCGACTCTTGCGCTCGCCTATTTCGTGAGCCAACCCGACACCCCGTTCTGGATGATGCTGCTGGTGGCCTCCACGGCAGGTCTCGGAGGCGGCAACTTCGCCTCGAGCATGGCCAATATCTCCTTCTTCTATCCCGACCGCATGAAGGGCTGGGCGCTTGGCTTGAACGCGGCTGGCGGCAATATCGGCGTCAGCAGCGTCCAATTGCTGACGCCAATCCTGATGAGTGTTGGTCTTTTCAGCCTTTACCAGGCGACCCCGACCTCCGACGGAATCTATCTTCAGAACGCCGGACTGATGTGGATATTGCCGCTGGCGGTGGCGGTGTTCGGCGCCATTTTCTTCATGAACAACCTGACCTCGGCCAAGTCCACCTTCAAGGACCAGCTCGCCATCGTCGGCCGCAAGCATACCTGGATCATGTCCTTCATCTACATCGGGACGTTCGGGTCCTTCATCGGTTACTCCGCCGCGTTTCCGCTGCTGATCAAGACCCAATTCCCGGCGGTCACGATTGCGATCGCGTTCATGGGGCCGCTGGTGGGCTCGCTGTCGCGTCCACTTGGCGGGTTGCTGGCTGACAAGGTCGGCGGCGCGATCGTGACGTTCTGGAATTTCATCGCGATGGGCGCCGCCACGATCGGCGTCCTGTATTTCGTGGGGGTCAAGGATTTCGCGGGCTTCCTGGTGATGTTCCTCATCCTGTTCGTCACGACCGGAATCGGCAACGGATCGACCTACCGGATGATTCCGTCGATCTTCCGCGAGGAGAACCTTGCCAAGGCAAAGGGCAAGGGCGAAGCCGGCCGGGCGCTCGCCTTGAGGGCTGCGGGCATCGAAAGCGGTGCCGCGCTCGGATTCATCGGCGCGATCGGCGCCTGCGGCGGCTACTTGATCCCGAGCGGCTTCGGCAAGTCGATCGCCATCACCGGCGGTCCGCAGTTGGCACTCGTGATCTATCTGGCGTTCTACGCGGTCTGCCTGGCGCTGACGTGGTGGTTCTACCTGCGCAAGAGCCCCGCGGCGTCGGGTGCGACGAGCCTCGCCGAAGCGCGCGTGTGAACCGCATCGATAGCGGCCGACGCCAACGCGGCGAGGTGCGTCGGAATTGACAGTGTTTCTTAACCTCTCCCCGCAAGCGGGGAGGGGACGAGAAAGTGGCCGAGCCTGGAGGGAAAAAATGACACCAGACCAAGTCAAACTGGTTCAGGAGAGTTTCGCCAAGGTCGCGCCGATCTCGGAAACCGCGGCGATGTTGTTCTATGACCGCCTGTTCGAGATCGCGCCGCAGGTGAAAGCGATGTTTCCTGCCGACATGACCGAGCAGCGCAAGAAGCTGATGGCGACGCTGGCCTTTGTCGTGAACGGCCTTGGCAATCTGGAGTCCATTCTGCCGGCGGCGAGCGCGCTGGCAACGCGCCACGTCAGCTACGGCGCCAAGAGGGAGCACTATCCCGTGGTCGGCGCCGCATTGCTGTGGACGCTGGAGAAGGGGCTCGGAGACGGCTGGACGCCGGAACTGGCAGAGGCCTGGACCGCGGCGTACGGGACGCTGTCCGGCTTTATGATCTCCGAAGCCTACGGTCGCTCTCAAGCCGCCGAGTAAGGATGCGCCCGTGAGCGAACCACTGATTATCGTCGGCAACGGAATGGCTGCCGCGCGCCTGGTCGACGAACTGGCGAAAGCAGCGCTTGGGCGTTACGCCATCGCCGTGATCGGCGACGAGCCGCGGCTGGCCTATAATCGCGTGCTGCTGTCGTCGGTGCTGGCGGGCGAGACCGCGTCGCATGACATCGAGCTCAGGCCGGCGTCCTGGTGGCGCGACCGCGGCGTTACCCTGAAATATGGCTGCGTCGCCACCGAGATCGATGTCGGCCGTCGCGAACTCAAGATCGCAAATGAAGAAAGCATCGGATTTTCCCGCCTGGTGCTCGCCACCGGATCGACGCCGCTGCGGCTGAACGTGCCCGGCGCCGGTCTCGCCGGGGTGCATACCTTTCGCGACAGCCGGGACGTCGATCTGTTGCTGACGCTCGCCGCGCAGAGAAAACGCGTCGTGGTGGTCGGCGGCGGACTGCTTGGACTGGAGGCGGCTTACGGCCTCGCCAAGGCGGGCGCATCGGTGACGCTGCTGCATCTGATGGACCGGCTGATGGAGCGCCAGCTCGATGCGCCCGCGGCGGAACTGCTGAAATCCCTCGTCGAACGCAAGGGCATCAAGATCCTGCTGAATGCCAACACCGCGCGCCTTCATGGCGAGAGGCGCGTCGAGGGCGTCGAATTGACCGACGGGCGCCGGATCGATGCCGACGCGGTGATTTTCGCGGCGGGCATCCGGCCGAATATCGCGCTGGCGAAAGAGGCCGGCATTCCCGTGGGTCGCGGCATCGTCGTCGATGATTGTCTGCAGACCGGTGCGCCGGATATTTTCGCGCTCGGCGAATGCGCCGAGCATCGCGGCATCTGTTATGGGCTGGTTGAGCCGGCTTACGAGCAGGCGCGGGTTCTGGCGCGGCATCTCGCCGGGTGTGCCGCGGCCTACAGCGGCAGTGTGGTCGCGACCAATCTGAAGGTTTCGGGCGTCAGCGTGTTTTCCGCGGGCGATTTCATCGGCGCGGAGGGAAGCGAAGCCATTGTCCTCAACGATGTCAGGCACGGCACCTACAAGAAACTGGTGATAGCGGATGGACGTCTCGTCGGCGCGGAGCTGGTTGGCGATGCCGGGGATGCGCTGTGGTACCTCGAATTGATCCGCAGCCGCGAGCCGATCGCAGGGATTCGCAACCGCATGATGTTCGGACGCTCGCTCGCGCTCTCGTCGGAGGCGGCATGACCCGATGACCGGATTGTTGACATGACGGCTGTCGATCCCAGGCTTCGCGCCACCCGCACGACCTGTCCCTATTGCGGCGTCGGCTGCGGCGTGCTGGCGACACCGGACAGCGGCGGCGGTGGTGCGACGATCTCGGGTGATCCCGAGCATCCCGCCAATTTCGGACGGCTGTGCTCGAAGGGCTCGGCGCTCGGCGAAACCCTCGGCCTTGGGGACCGGCTGCTGTATCCGATGGTCCGCTGCGGCAAGGGCACCATGGAGCGGGTGGCCTGGACCGATGCCCTCGACCATGTCGCGCATCGCTTTGCGCATATCGTCAAGCGCGACGGCCCGAACGCGGTGGCGTTCTATCTCTCCGGGCAAATGCTGACCGAGGATTATTATGTCGCCAACAAGCTGATGAAGGGATTCATCGGCAGCGCCAATGTCGATACCAATTCGCGGCTGTGCATGGCGTCGTCGGTCGCCGGCCACCGCCGTGCATTCGGTGCGGATACCGTGCCCGGCTGCTATGAGGATCTCGACGAGGCCGACCTGTTGGTGCTGATCGGCTCCAACGCAGCGTGGTGCCATCCGGTTCTGTTCCAGCGCATGCTCGCCAACAAGCAGCAGCGCGGCGCGCGCATCGTCGTGATCGATCCGCGCCGGACCGATACCGCTGGCGATGCCGACCTGTTCCTTGGCCTGAAGCCCGGCACCGACACCGCGTTGTTCTCCGGTCTGCTGGTTCATCTCGCCGACATTGGCGCGCTCGATCATGACTACATCGAAAGTCACACCTCTGGTTTCGAAGCCGCGCTGACGCGGGCGCGGAGCATCGCCGGCAGCGTCGGCGCGACGGCGCTGGCGACCGGTCTTGCCGAGCCGGATGTTGCCGACTTCTTCCAGATGTTCAGAAATACCCCGCGCGTAGTCACGCTGTATTCGCAAGGCGTCAACCAGTCGGCCCAGGGCACAGACAAGGTCAA
>Ga0209871_1000260_pt1 | contig 15001 bp, 9 predicted proteins | sample OrgsoiDNA2013045_FD_185795 | JGI IMG/M metagenome (GOLD analysis project Ga0209871, IMG submission 185795) | Permafrost soil microbial communities from the Arctic, to analyse light accelerated degradation of dissolved organic matter (DOM) -... | ecosystem: Environmental > Terrestrial > Soil >... | reverse complement strand
CCTGCGCGTCATCAGGCGCCGCGGGCACCGCGGGCACCGCGGGCACCGCGGGCACCGCGGGCACCGCGGGCACCGCGGGCACCGCGGGCAGCAGCGCCGTCACCTCGAAGCCGCCCTGGCCATCGGGCCTGGCACCGAACTCACCGCGCAGCATCCCCACCCGCTCTCGCAAGCCGGTGAGCCCGTAGCCGGTGGCGGCGGCCGGATGGCTCAGGCCGGGCATCGGATAGCCCGGCCGACCGTTAGTGACCCGCACGCTCAGCGCCGCCCGCAGGTAAGACAGCTCCACCCGGACCCGGCTGCCCGGCGCATGGCGCCCGGCGTTGGTCAGCGCCTCCTGCACGATGCGGTAGCAGCACAGCTCCACCGACGCCGGCAGCTGCCGCGGCTTGCCGTCGGTGGTCATCGCAACGTCGGTTCCCGCGCCGGCCATCCTGCTCAGCAGGCCGCCCAGGTCGGCGAGCCGCGGCTGCGGCGCGCTCTCGGATATCCCGCCCGGAGCGCGCAGCACGCCGAGGACGACCCGCAGCTCCGTGAGCGCGGTGCGGGCCTCCTCGGCGATCTCCCCGAATGCCGCCTCGGCCGGCGCCGGCAGCCCGCTGATCGAGTACGGAGCTGTCGCCGCTCGCACTGCGATCATCGACACGTGGTGCGCTACCACGTCGTGCAGCTCGCGGGCGATCGAGGCGCGCTCCCTGGCGACGACATCGCGCTCGCTCAGGTACCTGACCTGCTCGGCGGCCGCTGCCTGATCCAGCGCCGACTGCCGCCGGGCCCGCAGCAGCTCCCCGGCGCCCCAGGCTGCGATCACCGCCAGGGCCTCGGTTACCTTCGCGTCCCACGGCGTGGCATTCCCGGCCAGTCCGAACGTTGCCAGCAGGACGGCTCCCTCGGTGAGCACCACGGCCAGTACCGCCTGCCGGCGCTGCAGCATGACCGGACAGGCGGCCAGGGCGATCAGCCAGCCCACCACCGCCGCGACAGACCAGGACAGGCGGCCGAACGCCACGAATACGGCGCTTGCCGTCAGGATGATGGCGATGGCCGCGGCCGGGAACCGCCGGATGACGGCGATGGGCGCGGTGGCCAGCAGGCCGAGGACAATCGCGAGATCGGGACGGAGCGGCCCGGCCGCGGAGTCCCGTGCCAGGACCGCGGCCAGCGCGAGGACCGCCGCCATGGCGATCGGCCCGGTCGGCCGCCGGTAGTCAGCCAGGAGCAGGGCCAGGGCACGCTCCATCAGCGAGCCAGGCCAGGATGTGCGCGGGCCTGCGCCCTGCACCTGGCCGCTCAGCCGCGGCGAGGCTGATTGCATCACCTGACCAGCATGCACTCCGGAGCCGACTGCTCGCGTGCACCTAGCGGCCGAGGAAACCCCCTACCGCAGTACCAGGCCAGCCTGCAGACGATGAGCGTCATGCCCTTGATCGTGTGACACAGGCGACCGCCCGCCGGACTGGTATGCGACGGCGCCGCGAAGCTGGGTGTCCAGTTCCGCTCGGCCGCGCTGGCGTTCCGGTGCAACGGACGGCCAAGGCCACGGCGTCCGGCTCCGGTAGTGACCAGGGCTCAGGACCTCTTCAGCGAGAAGCTCGAGCAGCCGACGACGGCACCGCCGAACCGCTGTGCGCCCGCAGGCAGCGGCTTTCCGACGAGACTCACCATGCCGAACCCCGGCGGCCGGTGAATCCAGTGCCTCCCCTGCAGGGCGACGCCTCCCGGGAAGTAGAAACCGGTCATGGCGTAGCTCCCGGAGGGCACCGCCGGGTTACTCGGCAGCGCGTAGAAGTTGAACGTCGCCGTCAGGCGATTGCCGGTACGGTGCCTGACGGCGAGGCGAAGCCCGGTTGGTCCCTGGGCGCAGCCGAGGTAGGAGCCTTTCCAGGTGCCGACGACATGTGCCGGAGCCGGATGGCTCTTCGGCTTCCTGGTCGAGAAAGTGGTGCAATCCGGCGAGACGGTGCCATGGAACCTGCCTCCGGAGATCCGTCCGGAAAAATTAACCAAGTGAAAGCCCGGTGCCTTCCGTACCCAATGGCCCGGGCGGAGCACGATTCTTGCCGCGGAATGGTATGTTCCGCTATATACGGCGATTCCGACCGGAACACCGGGATTGCTCGGCAGCGGATAGAAGCTGAGCATGACGCGAAGCGAGCCTCCGGCCCCAGGACCGTCAATCCTTAGGTCAAGACCGGTCAGGCCCTGGCCGCAGGTGTAGTGCCCCTCCCAGACGCCACCGATCGCTGGTGCGGGCGCTCGTGCCGCGCTGGCGGCCGACATTGTGGTCAGCGTGCCCATTCCAAGAGCGACGGCCGTACCAGAGACCAGAAGAAGCCGCGCACTATTAGTAATACCCCGAAGCATCGCATTCCCCCCGCTAGATCAGCACCTATGTTCAACATTAGATGCCACCAGAAATGCAACGCCGCCCGGCCCCGCTACCGGACGCCGGCTCGCTCCCGGACGCCGGCCCGCTCCCGCGCGAGGGCGCCGGGCGGCAGGCCAGCCAGCCGGCTGCTCTCCCTGGTCAGATGGGCCTGGTCGGCATACCCGGCCTGCGCGGCTACGCCGGCCAGATCAGCGGCGCCCCCCGCACTGTCGATGAGGGACACAAACTGGCGGAACCTGAGCACCCGGTGCAGCATCCGCGGCCCGTAGCCGACGGCGGCCTGGCACCGGCGCCGCAACTGACGCTCGCTGATCGACAGTTGCCCGGCGATCAGTTCCGCCCGCGCCCCCGGTCGGCTGAGCTGCCGGGCCGCCTCGAGCACAAGCTGGTCCGCCGGGCGGTCGGCCACCATCTGCGCGGCGATCCGGGCGAGGCGGCGCATCGCCTCCTGCGGCGCCAGCGATCCCGGCAGCTGCCGGGCCGGCACCATAGCCAGATCGGCGCCGTCGACCCTGCGGTCGAGCAGTTCGCTGAGCGGCACCCCCAGCGCGGCGCCCCCGGCGCCCGGCGCAAACCGCGCCCCGACGAACACCGACCCCGCCGGCGACCCGGTCGGCGCGGGCCCGGTGTCCGGCCCTGCCACGTACACGCCTACGCCGGACTGCCAGATCAGGTCCGTGCACGCATCGGGCAGCACCCGCGTCTGCGCGCCGCCCGCGGCCGGCCCGACGCTCACCCACAGGCAGTGCAACTCACCGCGCAACGCATCCGGCGGCGCGAGCTCACGGTACCCGGGCGCCCAGTCCACCCTGCCAGTGTGACCCATGTCCGCTTCGTTCAATACCCGAGCGCAGGCACCTGCTGGAATGACACACATGACGACGACACCCACGACCAAGCCCGACATCGACGCGGCCGCGCAGTTCATCGCCGCCAGCGGCCGCGTTCTTGACCGCCGCAGGTTCGAGCGCCTCTTCGCCGGCGGCAGCGCGAGTCCCGTACGGGACGCCGTCGCCGCCTACCGCAACACCGACGGCGGTTTCGGCCAGGGCCTGGAGCCAGACGGCCGCTCTCCGGCCAGCCAGCCGGCGGCGATCGAGCAGGCCCTGCACATCCTCGACGAGGCCGATGCCTGGGACGATGACCTCGTGACCGGCGCATGCGACTGGCTGCAGGCGAACGCCCCCGCGGCCGGAGGCGCCGTCTTCGTGGAGCCCAGCGTCCTGGGCTGGCCGCATGCCCCCTGGTGGGTACCGCAGGACGGCCGTCCTGCGTCCCTGGTGTCCACCGGTCGCATCGCCGGCACCCTGCACGCCCGGGGCATCGAGCACCCGTGGCTGGAACAGGCCACCGAGCTTGTCTGGTCCCGGATCGACAAGCTGGCCGACCCGGGACCGTACGACCTGCGCGGGGTGCTGCGCTTCCTGGACTACGTCCCCGACCGCGGCCGCGCGAAGCGCGCTCTCGACCTCGTGGCGCCGATGCTGCTGGGCGTGGTGACACTGGATCCGCAGGCACCCGGCGAGACGCACTCGGTGCTCGACTTCGCGCCGCTGCCGGGGTCGCTGGCCCGCGCCCTGTTCGACGAGGCGGTCGTCCGGGCGCATCTGGACCACCTCGCGGCCGGCCAGCACGATGACGGCGGCTGGAGCTTCAACTTTCTTGCCTGGTCACCGGCCGCGGAGCTGGAATGGCGCGCCAGCATCACGGTGTCCGCGCTCCAGACGCTGCGCGCCAATCAGCCAGGCGCCAGCCAGCCAGGCGCCCAACAGCCGGGCGCCCGTCAGCCGTAGAAGAGCCGCTCCATCACCGCGCGGGAGCGCCGGGCGGCGCGCCGGTAGTCCTGCACGAGGTCCCGCGAGGCGTCCGGCGCGTACCCGAGCAGCCGCGCGACCCCGGCCAGCTCACCCTGCCGGGACGGCACCGAGTCCGCCGGGCGGCCGCGCACCAGCATCACCGCGTCCCGGATCCGGGCCGCCAGCAGCCACGCTGTGCTGAGCTCCCGCGCATCCGCGGCCGCGATCAGCCCCGCATGCGCGGCCGCCTCGAGCCCGGCCAGGGTCCGCGTCGTCCGCAGGGCAGGCACCGCATGCGCGTTCCGCAACTGGATAAGCTGCACCACCCACTCGACGTCCGACAGCCCGCCGGGGCCGAGCTTGAGGTGCAGGGCCGGGTCAATGCCACGAGGCATGCGTTCTGCCTCTATTCGGGCTTTAATCCTCCTAATTTCCCGAACGGATGCGTCCCCGAGCCCTCCGTCCGGATAGCGGAGCTCATCCGCGAGCTCAGTGAACCGGCCGCCCAGGGCGGTGTCGCCCGCCACCGGCTCGGCCCGCAGCAGGGCCTGGGCCTCCCAGGCGAGCGACCAGCGCCGGTAGTAGGCGCGGTAGGAGGCGAGCGTCCGCACCAGGGGCCCCTGCCGTCCCTCGGGACGCAGGTCGGCGTCGATCTGCAGCGCGGGATCGGGGCCGGGCTGGGCCAGCAGCGTCCGCAGTGCCAGCGCGACCGCCTGCGCGGCCCTGGTGGCGGCCTGCTCGTCCGCACCGGGCAGCGGATCGTGGACGAAGAGCACATCGGCATCGCTCGCGTAGCCCATCTCGTGGCCGCCGAACCGGCCCATCGCGACCACGCACATCCTGGTGGGCAGCGGCCCGGTTTCCCGCTCGGTCTTCCTGACCGCCGCGTCGAGCGCCGCCGACACGGTCACCGCGGCGACCGTGGTCAGCGCCTCGCCGGTCTCCCGGACGCCGATGAGGCCCAGCAGGTCCGCGGCCGCCGTGCGCACTAGTTCCCTGCGGCGCAGCGCCCGGACCGCGCCGACCACGTCAGCTGTTCCGGCTGTTCCGGGCGTTCCTGTTGTGCCTGCGCGACCGGCGTGCCGGCGCACGGTCGCCGTCGCCTCCTCGCGCAGCGCCGCCGCGGACCGCGGCGCGAGCTGGGCGTCATCACCGAGCATCGCCACGGCCTCGGGGGCGCGCAGCAGCAGGCCTGTCGCATATCTGCTGGAGGCCAGCAGCCGCGCCATCCGCTGCGCGACGGTCATGTCGTCCCGCAGCAGCCGCAGATACCAGGGCGAGCCGCCGAGCGCCTCGCTGACCTGGCGGAAGGCCAGCAGGCCCGCGTCGGGCTGCGGAGCGTCGGCGAACCAGCCGAGCAGCAACGGCAGCAGCGTCCGCTGAATGGCGGCCTTGCGGGACACGCCCTCCGTCAGCGCCTCGATGTGCCGGAGGGCGCCAGCAGGATCGGCATAGCCGAGCGCCTCCAGGCGCTCGCGCGCGGCCTCGGGAGTCAGCCGGGCGGCCTCGCCGGGGAGCCGGGCGACCGCATCGAGCAGCGGGCGGTAGAACAGCTTCTCGTGCAGCAGCCTGGCCTGGCCCGCGTGCAGCCGCCACCGCTCGATCAGCTCGGCTGCCGGGTCCGATGCCCGGTCCGGGGCACTGCGCGTGCCCGGCTCAAGCCGCATCGACCGCAGCGCCCGGCCCACCTGCCGCAGAACTGCCGGATCCTCGGGCAGCGTGTGCGTGCGGCGCAGCTGGCGCAGCTGGAGCAGATGCTCGACAGCGCGCAGGAAGCGGTATGCCGCGGCGAGCCCGGCCGCGTCCTGGCGGCCTACGTATCCCCCGCCGGCCAGCGCCGCCAGTGCCTCCAGGGTGGCGGGGACGCGCAGCGAGCCGTCGGCGCGGCCGTGCACCAGCTGAAGCAGTTGCACGGCGAACTCGATATCCCGCAGGCCGCCAGGCCCGAGCTTGATCTCGCGGCCGGCCTCGCCGCGCGGCAGGCGGCCGACGACCCGGCGCCGCATTGCCTGGACATCGGGGACGAAGTCGTCCCGGTGCGCGGCCCGCCAGACCATCGGCGCCAGTGCGGCGACATAGGCGGCGCCCAGGTCCGCGTCGCCGGCCACCGGCCTGGCCTTGAGCAGCGCCTGGAACTCCCAGGTCTTGGCCCAGCGCTCGTAGTAGGCGCGGTGACTGGCCAGCGTGCGCACCAGCGGGCCGCTGCGGCCCTCGGGCCGCAGGTTCGGGTCGACGGGAAAGAGCATGCCCTCGGGGGTGCTCTGCGAGCAGGCGCGGATCATGCCGCTGGCCAGTTGCGTGGCCGTCCGCAGCGCGGCGGCCTCGCCGGTCACCGCGTCAGTACCGTCAGTGCCGGCGGCGCCAGTGCCGGCGGCGCCAGTGCCGGCGGCGCCAGTGCCGGCGGCGCCAGCAGCCCCGGACCCTGCGGCGCCGGACCCGGCAGCCCCGGCCCCGGCCTCGGACCCGGCCGCCTCGGCGACGAAGATCACGTCCACGTCGCTGGCGTAGTTGAGCTCGCGGGCTCCGCATTTCCCCATCGCGATCACGGCGAGCCTGCACGGCGCTGAGCCGGGCGGCAGCCCGCTCCGTGCGATGGCGAGCGCGGCCTCCAGCGCGGCCGCGGCCAGTTCAGCGAGTTCCGCCATCACCTCGTCCAGCGCGTCCGCGCCGGTCAGGTCCCTGGCCGCCAGGTGCAGCAGGCACCGCCGGTAGGCGGCACGCAGGGCCGTGGCCGGATCCCGGCCGCCTGTCCGCCCAGCGTCGGCGACGGGCTCGGCGTCGCCGGGCAGCGCGCCCACCGCGCTCAGCATCGCCGCGCGCAGGTCGCCGTCCGCCGGCCGCCTGAGCGCTTCGGGCCCGGTCAGCACCCGCCAGTCTTCCGGGTGGCGGACGAGGTGATCACCGAGGGCGGCGCTGGTCCCAAGGACGCTGACCAGACGGTCCCGCAGGCCGGCGTCATCGCGCAGGCTGTCGCGCAGCGCGGCGTCGCGCGGGAGCCGTGCCAGGCTCGCCAGGGCAAGATCGGGATCTGGCGCCCCGGCCAGTGCCTCGAGCAGGTCCGCGTCGCTGCCTGCCGTCTCCAGCCCGAGATCGTCGGTGACCAGCCGCTGCGCGCGCGCCGTGTCGGCGAAGCCCATGGCCGCCAGCTGACCGGCCATGGTCGTCCCGCGCGGCATGCTCACCCCTGCACGGTAGCGAGCCGGGCGGCACGCCGGGCGCAGGGCGAGCCGAAATCAGGGACTGGGGAAGACCCTGATCTCCCGCCAGCCGGCTCCGCCGTCGCCGGTCGCCAGCAGCACGGTTACCGACGCGGCAGATAACCGGTGGGAACTCAGCGCATTCCAGCGCTAGCGTACGCAGATGAGCTCCAGCGCCAGCCTCTCAGGCGCGTCGGCCCCCTCAGGCGCGTCGGCCCCCTCAGGCGCGTCGGCCCCCTCAGGCGCGTCGGGCCCCTCGGGCGCGTCGGGCCCCTCGTGGCGCATAACCACGGGCGAGCACGATCCCGCCACGGTCGAGCGGCTGCTGCGTTCCCTGCCGGAGTGGTTCGGCATCGAGTCCTCGATCATCGAGTATGTCGAGTCGGCCCGTCATCTGCCCGCCTACCTGGCGTGGCCGGGAACCGGCTCCGGGAGTCCTGGCTCCGACCGCCAGCCGGTCGGAATGCTGCTGGCCGCCCGGCATTTCGCGTGGTCGGCCGAGATCCATCTGATGGCGGTGGACCGCGCCTTCCACCGGCGCGGCATCGGCCGCGCGCTCGTCGAGGCGCTCGAGGCCGACCTGGCCGCCAGTCAGGTCGAGCTGCTTGAGGTCAAGACCCTCGGCCCGTCACATCCGGACGAGGGCTACGACCGTACCCGGCGGTTCTACGCGGGCATGGGCTTCCGGCCGCTGGAGGAGATCCATGACCTGTGGCCAGGGAATCCGTGCCTGATCATGATCAAGGCGCTCCGCACGTAGCGGCGGATCAGTGCAGGCAGAATTCGTTGCCTTCCGGGTCGCGCAGCACTGCTGACCGGTGCCCTGGATAGCTGTTGAACCCGACCAGGCTCGCCCCCGCCGCCTGGAGCCGCTCGACCTCGCTATCGAGCTCGTCGGCCTCGACCGGGACGTCGAGATGCACCCGGTTCTTTGCCGCCTTCGGCTCCGGGACCCGCTGGAAGAACAGCCGCGGGCCGCTGTCGGCCGGGTCCCTGGCCGCTGTCACGTCAGCGAAGCACAGGCGGCCGTCCATGCGGATGACCTCTGGCTGCTTCAGGAAGCCATCCGCGAGCAGCTTGGCCACGCGGTCGTGGTGGTCCTCGATCTCGTAGCGGAGCAGATCGGCCCACCAGCGAGCAAGCTGATGCGGATCTGCCGCGTCGAAAGTGACCTGCAGGCGCCGGTTCATGGCCGCGAGATTACCCGGCGCCTGCCTTCCTTGCGATCTTCTCTCCTGCGGTTCCTGCGGTTCGTGCGGTGCGGGCGGCCGGAGCACCGCCATTGCCGACGGGGTGCTCGTCGAGGCGGGAGCGTACCCGGTCGGCATCTGGGTGGCGCAGGTCATCGAGTATGGCCACAGCCTCCTGCCAGGCGCCGCGAGCGGCGTCATTTTCTCCCGCGGCCTGGTGGGCGTCGCCGAGGCGGGCCAGCGCCTCAGCCCGCAGATGCAGGTCGTCGGCGTCACCAAGGGCGTCGATGGCCTCCTGGTAGCAGACGATGGCCTCGGCGTGCTGGCCCAGGTGATGGTAGGTGGAGCCGAGGCTGTCCAGGGTGGCGGCCCCGCCGGTCCTGTTCCCCAGCTCGCGATGCATAGCTAGCGCCTGCCCGCTGTAGTCCAAGGCCTCCTGGTACCGGCCGAGCTGGGCGTGAAAGGCGCCCACGGCGTTGAGCGCGATGGCCTCCCCTGGCCGATGCGCGGCCGTCCGGTACAGCCGTAGCGACTGCTCGGCGTGGCTGAGCGCATCACGGCTGCTGCCCTGCAGCTCGAAGATGTGGGCGAGGTCGAAGTGCACGCGCGCCTGAGCTGCGCCGCTGCCGAGCTGGCGGAACAGCTCGAGGGCCGCCGTCAGGTGCGAGCTTGCCTTGGCGCAGGCGCCAAACCGGATCTGGGCCTGGCCCAGGTAGCGGTGGGCCTCGGCCTGTCCGGCCCGGTGGCCGAGCCGAGACGCCGCGGCCAGCGCGGACTCCTGGGTCGTCACGAGCTCCTGCCAGTACCCCTGCCAGTTCAAGAACGTCGCCACGGCCCACGGCAGCTGCCAGGCGTGCGTGCTGAACCCGCCACTGGTGGCCTGGCTGATCGCGGCGAGCAGAACCTGCCACTCGGCCCGGAACCAGTCCAGCGCCTGCTGGCGGCCCGCGAACTCCTCGGGCCGTACTCGCGGCCGCGGCGGGTCCAGTGTGATCAGGTCACGATAGGGATGAAGCAGCCGGGACGCCGCGCACGCGGTATGTAGGTAGTGATCGAGGATCCGGCCGAGCGCGGCACACCGTATGGCGGCGCTGTCGTGACTGCGGGCTAGCTCGGTGGCGTAGGCGCGGAGCAAGTCGTGACAGGAGTACCGGCCAGGGCTGGGCTCGGTAGTCAGGTGCGCGCGGGCCAGTTCGGCCAGCACCCGGCGGGCCTGTCTGAGCGGGATGCCGGCCAAGCTGGCCGCGGCCGGGGCGGTAATGTCCTGGCCTGGATGCACGCCGAGCAGCCGGAACATCCGTACCGCCGGCTCGCTGAGCTGCTGGCAGGACCAGGAGAACACCGTGCGCACATCGGTGGCCGCGTCCCCGGTGTCCAGCGCGTCCAGCCGGGCCTGGATGCCGCACAGTTCGGCGGCGACCGCGGCGAGGGGCCGGTCAGGGCGCGCGGCCGAGCGGGCGGCGGCGATGCTGAGGGCCAGCGGCAGCCGAGCGCACTGCCCGATCAGCTCAGCCACCGCCGCGGGCTCGGCCGTGATCCTGCCGGGGCCCACGCGGCGGGCCAGCAGTTCCCGTGCTTCCGCCTCGGTCAGGAGGTCAAGGGTGAGCAGGTGCGCGCCGTCGGCCGTGGCCAGCCCGGTGAGCATGTGCCTGCTGGTGACCAGCACCAGGCAGCCAGGCGCAGCGGGCAGCAGCGGGCGCACCTGTGCGTCATCACGGGCGTTGTCCAAAACGATGAGCATCCGCCGTCCGGCCAGCACACTGCGGTACAAGCCCGCACGGGCTTCGGTGCCCGCCGGCATCCGGCTCGCCGGAACCTGGAGTGCGTCCAGGAACCCGCGGATGGCTTCGGCGGCCGAGGTTGGTGGTCCGGACGGGCCGAAACCTCGCAGGTCGACATAGAGCTGTCCGTCCGGAAAGCTGGGCGCGATCTGATGAGCCCAATGCAGCGCCAGCGCGGTCTTGCCGACCCCGGCAGTTCCGCCGATCGCCGTGATGATCACCGAGCCGGCGCTGCCGACGGCTTTGCAGGCCCATCGGGTCAGCGTCGCAAGCTCAGCCGTCCGGCCGCTGAAGTGCCACACTCCGGCTGGCAGCTGTGCCGATGCCATCGGCGCCAGCGCTGCGGCCTGCGGTACCTGACCGGCTGTGACAGTGCGACCGGGGAGACGACTCGGCGGCGCCAGCTCACCGCCAGCCGGTCCGGGCAGGCCTAGAGCGGCAGCGAGCAGCCGGACAGTCCGGGAATACGGCTTCCGGGTCCGGCCGCGCTCTAGGTCACTGATCGCCCGCACGCTGACCCCTGAGCTCTCGGCGAGTTCCTCCAGGGTCAGCAAGGCCGCCAGCCGAGCGTGGCGCAGCCGCAGGCCCGCCGCTTCCGGCCCGCCCTGGACATTCATCGCCTGGTCATCGCGCCGCGCACCCTCCGAATCAACACGCCAACGCCGCCCGATCGAAATGATAGCCGCCGCCGGCCGCAGGTAGTCCGCCCGTACTCCGCCCGTAGTCCGCATGTAGTCGGCATGGACGGCAATTGGCGCGTCAGCCACGCTAGACCGTGAATAAGCAGCTGCGAATCCAATCAGCTGTTCGAGCGGCTCATCCGAAACACTTCGAGCAAAGGAGAAGAACATGGCAATCCGACACCACATGGCACCGGCTGCCCTGACGGTGACTGCCTGCACAGCGCTAGGGCTGACGCTTCTCGGTGGCGTGGCCGGAGCGGCATCGTCGCGCCATTCGGTCTCCGGCGCGGCGGCGGCTGCGCTCCCCGACAGCGTGGTGACTTATCCTTACGAGTATTTTCAGAATAACAACTCCCGCAAATGTCTCGACATCCCTGGTAAATCGACGAGATCGGGCGTGCAGATCAACCAGTACACGTGCTCAACCGGGCAGAACTTCGGATGGCTGCCCGTGCCCGAAGGGAATCAGGCCGGCGAGTACGTCTTCCGGAACGAGAACCAGATTGCCCCCAACGACAAGTGCATGACGGTAGCCGGCGGCAGCGATTCGGCCGGGGCGGCGATCGTCCAGGATCCGTGCGACTGGCCCAATCCGCCCGCCAGCCAGGAGTGGCTGGTCTTCGAGGGAGGTGTCGACGGCTGGGGGAAGTTCGAGAACGTGAAGTCCGGCTACTGCCTGAAGATCAAGGACAGCAGCACGAGTAACAACGGATTGCTGATACAGCAGTCCTGCATCGGCAACGCGACCAGTCTATTGTGGCAGCTCAGCGACTCGCTTCCATAGCCAGGGGTTCCAGGTACGGCCAACAACACTCGCGCTATCTGAGCGCAGGTAGTGACTCGTTATCGTTTGCCTGTTCTAATCGAGTTCATGGCTGATCCTGAGCTTCCGGGCTGGTGGAGGTACCCGGCACGATGCCAGTTGGGCCATCCGTGGGGGCCTGACCTGGTGTTCGCGCGGTGGCAGCCGTGCGACTGCCCGGCAGCGCTGGCCAGAGCCGGGCAGGGGCACCTGGTGATCAGGTGCGGCACACCAGGATGCACGGAGACCTGGATGAAGCCCAGGCATCAGGCGGCGGGTTTCCTTGGCCATCACACGCCCGGGCACTAACCTGCGACGGCGCAGCACGGCAGCGCGCAAGGACCCCGCTCAGCTGGCTTGACTCGGCGCCGCGGGCGGGCGGGGCGGCGCAGGCACCCTGGGCAGCACAGGCACCCTGGGCCGCGAGCGCGGGCGGGGCAGCGCCGGCGGCCCAGGCGGTCTGCGCGGGCTGGGCAGTATGCCCGGGCCGGGCAGTATGCCCGGGCCGGGCGCAGGGCCACCTGGCGGAACGAGGAACGGGAGCAGAATGACTCGACGCACCGGCGGTTGCGCAGGCGCCGGTTCTGACCGTCCGGGACCGCCGATGAGCGCAGCAACGGCGATCGCGCCTGCGCCCGCTGCCAGGACGTCGCGCAGGATCTGCATTTTCACTCTACGAGCGTAGCTCTGCCGGCAAGCCGCTGCCACCGGACTCCGTCCTCACCGGCCCATCGCGGCTGTCCTTGATCACGGAAGATCCGTCGGGTCCCAGCACGTCGGATCTTCCGTGATCAAGGAAACGGGAGCGGAGCACAGGCGCCCCAGCGTGAAACTTGCCCCCGAAGGCGCCGCCGTGTCATCCGTTCCGGCGGCTGAGGCGTCCTGCACCCAGAGAGTCGGATCTCTCCATTCCCGGCGAAGACCCTGAGGCGGATGCATGAAGACGATCGGACACGTTGCGGTCGCCGCGGCACTAGCGCTGGGGCTGCTGGCCTTACTGGCACCCACCGCGCTCGGCAGCTCGCATGCGGCGGCCGATTACCGGCACGCATGCGCGACATCGGTGCCCGCCGGACAGGCGACATGCATGGCCCTGGTCCGGACGAACGTCGCGTCCTACCAGGGCGTCCGGGCCGGCGTCACGCCGGCCGGGTACGGGCCAGCTAGCTTGCGGAGCGCCTACAAGCTCGCCACGGCTGCTGCCAACTCCGGGCACGGGCAGACGGTGGCGATCGTGGATGTCGGGGGAGATCCAAGGATCGCCAGCAACCTCAGGACCTACCGGCGCCAGTTCGGTCTCCCGGCCTGCGGGACAGGCTGCTTCCGGCGGGTCAATGAGACCGGCGGGACCACACTTCCGGGTGTCATCTCCGGGTGGCCGATAGAGATCAGCCTGGACGTGGACATGGTCTCGGCGATCTGCCCGAACTGTCACATCCTCCTGGTGGAGGCCAGCAGCGCCGACCTGAGCGACCTCGGCAAAGGAGTGGACGCAGCCGTCAGCCTGGGTGCCAGGTTCGTATCGAACAGCTACGGGTCAGTCGAGTTCAGCGGGCAGACGGCCGACGACGCCTTCTATCACCATCCCGGCGTGGCGATCACGGCGGCGGCGGGCGACGACGGCTTTGGAGTGGACTACCCAGCCGCCGCCCCGCTCGTCACCGCGGTCGGCGGGACCTCGCTCGTGAAGTCATCGAATGCACGCGGCTGGCGCGAGAGGGTCTGGGGTGACGGCGAGTCGGGAACTGGGCAAGGCACCGGGTCGGGATGCTCGACGATGGAGCCCAAGCCCGCCTGGCAGACCGATGCGGGGTGTGCCTTGCGCACCACGGCGGACGTCTCCGCCAGCGCTGATCCCAATACGGGCGTCGCGGTCTACGACACCGAGGACGCGGGAGGCGGCTGGACGGTGGTCGGCGGGACCTCTGAAGCGACCCCGATCATCGCGGCTACCTACGCTCTGGCCGGGAAGCCAGGCGCGAGTGACACCGCGTCGCAGTACCCGTACGAGCACGCCGCCCGCCTGTTCGACGTGACCTCGGGCAGCAACGGGACCTGCGGGACTTATCTGTGCCACGGCGAGGCCGGGTACGACGGCCCGACCGGCCTTGGCACGCCGGACGGCACGGGCGCCTTCAAGCCCGTGGACAACAGCATCACCATCACCAGGCCCGGCGCCAGGGCCGGGATCAGGGGCAGGGCGATCACCCGGCTGCACGTCCACGCGAGCGACACGGCGACAGGCCAGACGCTGGCCTACCACGCGACCGGGCTCCCGGCCGGGCTGTCCATCAGCCACTCGACCGGAGTGATCTCCGGGAAGCCGACGAAACGGGAAGTCAGGTCGGTCACCGTTACCGCTTCCGACAACACCGGCGCCGCGGCCTCAGCATCGTTCACGTGGTCTGTGTCGTCGGTGGGCGCCATCACCTCGGGCCTGTCCGCCAGCCGGTGCCTGACCGACAAGGGCGGCAAGACGACGACCCGCGACCCGGACCAGATCGCCCGGTGCACGGGCGGCACGTCGCAGCGGTGGGAGGTCACGCCGCTGTCCGGCGGCGCCGTGGAGATCCACCTGGTCAAGGGCGAGCCCGCCCGGTCCTGCCTGAGCGTCCTCGGGGCCGGGACCGCGGCGGGCACCAGGGTGGTCAGCTCCAACTGCGTGCTGACCAGCTCGCAGGAGTGGACAGCGGGCGCTCACGGACACCTGATCGGGAAGCACTCCGGCAAGTGCGTCGGCGACCCCGGCGCCGGGCCGAACGGGACCCAGCTCAAGATCGCCAGGTGCACGACCGCGGCACGGGAGCGCTGGAACCTGCCCTAGCAGCCCAAGCCGGCGCCTTCACCGTCCCAGGTACGCGCGCTTGAGATCCTCGCTGCGCAGCAGCTCAGACGCGGGGCCCTCGAGCACGATCTCCCCGGTCGACAGGACGTAGCCGCGGTCAGCGATCGACAGCGCCATCATGGCGTTCTGCTCGACCATCAGCACCGAGACGCCGGAGGAGTGGATCTCCTTGATGATCCGGAAGTTCTGCTGCACGAGCGCGGGCGACAGGCCCATGGACGGCTCGTCCATCAGCAGCAGGCGCGGGTGCGACATCAGCGCGCGGCCCATCGCGACCATCTGCTGCTCGCCGCCCGACAGCGTGCCCGCGAGCTGCTG
>Ga0209871_1000259_pt1 | contig 15003 bp, 13 predicted proteins | sample OrgsoiDNA2013045_FD_185795 | JGI IMG/M metagenome (GOLD analysis project Ga0209871, IMG submission 185795) | Permafrost soil microbial communities from the Arctic, to analyse light accelerated degradation of dissolved organic matter (DOM) -... | ecosystem: Environmental > Terrestrial > Soil >... | reverse complement strand
CTTCATAAAGAGCGCCGGGATCGCTTATGTCCTTCACGATTGCCATTATCGGCCGGCCCAATGTCGGAAAATCGACGCTGTTCAACCGGCTGGTTGGACAGAAGCTGGCGCTGGTCGATGACGAGCCGGGCGTCACGCGCGACCGCCGCGAAGGCGACGGGCGTCTTGGCGATCTCGAATTCACCATCATCGACACCGCGGGCCTCGACGAGGGCGCCAAGGGCTCGCTGACCGCGCGGATGCAGGAACAGACCGAGGCGGCAATCGGGCTCGCCGACGCGCTGATGTTCGTGGTCGACGCGCGCGCGGGCCTCACGCCGAACGATCGCGCCTTTGCCGATTTCGCGCGCCGCGCCAACAAGCCGGTGGTGCTGGTCGCCAACAAGAGCGAGGGCAAGCAGGGCGACGCCGGCGCCATGGAAGCCTACGAACTGGGTCTTGGCGAACCGATCCAGATTTCAGCCGAACATGGCGAGGGCCTCAGCGACCTCTACGACGCGCTGCGCGCGCTGATGCCGGAGCCCGTCGAAGAACCCGAAGAGTTCGACGACGACGACGTCATCGCTTCCGATGAGGATATCGCAAAGCGGCCGATCCGGGTGGCCATCGTCGGCCGCCCCAACGCCGGCAAGTCCACGCTGATCAATCATCTGCTCGGCGAGGAGCGGCTTCTGACCAGCGCCGAGGCCGGCACCACCCGCGATTCCATTTCCGTCGAGCTCAACTGGCAGGGCCGGGATTTTCGCGTGTTCGACACCGCAGGCTTGCGACGGCGCTCGCGAATCGAGGAGAAGCTGGAGAAGCTCTCGGTGGCGGACGCGCTGCGCGCGGTGCGTTTTGCCGAAGTCGTGGTGCTGATGATGGACGCGCAGAACAAGTTCGAGGAACAGGACCTGCGCATCGCCGACCTGATCGAGCGCGAGGGCCGGGCGCTGGTGATCGCCGTCAACAAGTGGGATTTGATGGGACGGCAGTCGAGCCTGATCGCAGCCTTGCGCACCGACGCCGATCATCTGCTGCCGCAGGTGAAGGGAATGCCGATCGTCGCGGTGTCCGGTTTGATGGGCGAGGGCATCGACCGGCTGATGAGCGCGATCGAACAGGCTTACGCGGTGTGGAACCGGCGGGTGCCGACGGCTTCGCTTAATCGCTGGTTCGAGCAGGCCGTCGACAACAACCCGCCGCCGGCCGTGTCGGGCCGGCGACTGAAACTGAATTACATCACCCAGGCCAAGGCGCGGCCGCCGAGTTTCATCCTGTTCTGTTCGCGCGCGGACGCCGTGCCGCAATCCTACCTGCGCTATCTCGTCAACTCCTTGCGTGAGTTTTTCGAACTTCCGGGCACGCCGGTGCGGATCAGCCTGCGCGAAAAGGCCAATCCGTTCGCCCACAAGCGCAAGCGGCCATCGTGAACAATCCGTAGACGGTCTCCCAACTACTGATTTGGCGCTTGGCGGCGGCGCTATCGTCGATCGTCGGTATCGCTTTCCTCAGCCGAAGCCTGGTAAGGCCGTGATGTCGCTTGGCGCAAATCCGCTGTCGCGTACGTCCAAGCAGGACGCCGATGCTGCGTGTAAAGCTTCCGCGCTGGATGGCTTGTTGGCGAACGCCAGCGTCGGTCGTGCCGCGCTTGCCAGCCCGGCGCCCTACGTTTGGCGTATCAAGCCAGCAGCCAAAGCAATTCGGTTGAAGGCAATTCGGTTGAAGGCAATCTGGTTACGATTGTGTCGACGGCCACCTGTGCGGGGTGTCCGTCTTCGGGGAGGACCATGGATCAGGCAGAGCAGTGTTCTTCACTCATCGGTGAGATCTACGATGCCGCGCTGGATCCCTCGCTGTGGAGTGACGTCGTCGGCAAGGCCGGCCGTTTCGTCGGCGGCTCGGCGGCGGCAATCTATGCCAAGAGCCCAACCGCCTTGACCGGCAATCTCTATTATGAGTCCGGCACTGATCCGTACTATCGCCAACTCTATTTCGACAAATATATAAAATTCGACCCTTCCACGACCAGCCACTACTTCGCTGATGTCGAGCAACTGATCGCAACGGCGGATTACATGCCTTACCAGGAATTCCTGGAAACGCGGTTTTACAAGGAGTGGGCCCAGCCACAAGGCCTGGTGGATGGCCTCAACGCGGTGCTCGACAAATCGGTGACCAGCGCGGCACTGTTCGTGGTGTTTCGCCACCAACGCGACGGTGTTGTCGACGATGAAATGCGACGGCGCATGCGCCTCATCGTTCCGCACATTCGCCGGGCGGTGCTGATCGGCAGACTTATCGATCTCAGGGCTACGGATGCTGCGAACCTCGCCGACACTCTTGATGGCCTCAGCGCGGGGATGTGCGCTGTCGATGCGGATGGCCGCATCGTCCATGCAAACGTCGCCTGCCACGTCATTCTCGACGCCCGCGATTTCCTGTCCGTGATCGGGGGGCGGCTCGTCGCAAGCGATGCCGAGATTGATCGGACCTTGCGGGAGCTGTTTGCAGCCGCCGGTAGCGGCGATGCGGCGGTCGGAACTCAGGGGGTCGCCTTGCCGTTGAGGGCGAAGGACGGCTCGCATTATGCCGCGCATGTGCTGCCGCTGACATCCGGCGCCCGCCGCCTGGCCGGGATGGCTCGCTCCGCGACCGCGGCCTTGTTCATCTGCAAGATCGCAGCGGAAATCCGATCTCCTCGGGAAGTCATCGCCCGCGCCTACCATCTGACCCCGAGCGAGCTGCGCGTGCTGCTCGCCATTGTCGATGTCGGCGGGGTTCCCGAAAGCGCGGCGGCCCTCGGCATTGCCGAAAGCACGGTCAAGACGCACCTCGGCAACCTGTTCGTGAAAACCCGCGCCCGTCGCCAGGCCGATCTTGTGAAAATCGTCGCGGGATTTGCCAGTCCGCTGATCGCTAACTGATGTCATCGATAGGCCCGGCCGCCGACCAGTGGCCGCGCGGTCGCCTCGGTCCGGCCTCCACGTCGTCGCTGCGCCTGGATCGAACTTCAATTTCGATCCGGTGCGAGCGAGGCCGGTTCGCGGACACCATGCCTCAATCCGACCTTCGTTGTCTCGTCAACTCCTTGCGTGAGTTGGCGGGCGCACGGTACGGACCGCGTTGCGCGAGAAGGCCAATCCGCTCGCTCACAAACGCAAGCGGCGATCATGAGCGGGAGTTCTGTGTGCTCGCGGTCACGGAATCCGGGGCTCGCGGCTTGCCGATACACCAGGGGTTCAAGGTAACTCGGCGGCAACGATGTCGATCATCGACGTTACGAGTGTCCGTCATCGGAGATGACCATGGATCAGGCAGAGCAGCTTTCTTCACTCATCGGCGAGATCTACGATGCCGCGCTGGATCCCTCGCTGTGGAGCGACATTGTCGGCAAGGCCGGGCGTTTCGTCGGCGGCTCGGCGGCGACAATCCATACCAAGAGCCCCACCGCCATGACCGTCACAGTCCATTATCAATCCGGCATTGACCCGCATTATCTACAAATCTATCTCGATAAATATGTGAAACTCGACCCTACCATGATCGCCCACTACTTCGCCGATGTCGAGCAACCGATCGCAACGGCGGATATCATACCTCACCATGAACTCATGGAGACGCGGTTTTACAAGGAATGGGTCCAACCGCAGGGCATAGCGGGTAATCTATCGGCGGTGCTCGACAAATCGGCGACCAGCGTGGCTCTGTTTGCGGTGTTTCGCTACGGACAGGAGGGCGTTGTCGACGATGAAATGCGCCAGCGCATGAGCCTCATCGTTCCGCACATTCGCCGGGCGGTGCTGATCGGCGGACTTATCGATCTCAGGTCCGCGGATGCTGCCAACCTCGCCGACACCCTCGATGGTCTCAGCGCGGCGATGTGCGCTGTCGATGCGGACGGACGCATCGTCCACGCCAATGCCGCCTGTCACGTGCTTCTCGACGCCGGCGATTTCCTGTCCACGGCGGGGGGACGGATCGTCGCAAGCGATGCAAAGATCGATCGGGCTTTTCGCGAGCTGTTTGCAGCGGCCGGCAGCGGCGACGCGGCAATCGGAACCCGGGGTATTGCCTTGCCGCTGAGGGCAAAGGACGGCTCGCATTATGTCGCGCATGTGCTGCCGCTGACGTCGGGCGCCCGCCGCCTCGCCGGGATCGCTTACTCCGCAACCGCGGCCTTGTTCATTTGCAAGGCGGCAACGGAAACCCGATCTCCTCCGGAAATCATCGCCCGCGCCTACGATCTGACCGCGACCGAGTTGCGCGTGCTGCTCGCCATCGTCGACGTCGGCGGGGTTCCCGAAAGCGCGGTGGCCCTCGGCGTTGCCGAAAGCACGGTCAAGACCCACCTCGGCAACCTGTTCGTGAAAACCGGCGCCCGTCGCCAGGCCGATCTTGTCAAGATCGTTGCGGGATTTGCCAGTCCGCTGGTCGGCTAACGGATGTCATCGACAGACCCCGCCGCCGGGCTTCCGGCCAGGCGTCGTTTCGATTCAGGGCGCGGTCGCCTCGCTCCAGCCTCCGCGTCGACGCTGCGCCTGGATCGACCCTCGATTTCGATCCGGTGCGAGTGACGCAGGTTAGCGGACCCCGTGCCTCAATCCGACCTTCGTTTGCTCGTCAACTGCTTGCGTGAGTTGCCGGGCACACGGTGCGGCTCGCGTTGCGCGAGAAGAGCAATCCACAAACATAGGCGGCCATCGCGAGCGGGAGTTCTGTGCTCGCGGTCACGGAATCCGGGCTCGCGGCTTGCCAATATACCAGAGCGTTTTCAAGTGGGACCGGTTCGCGTCAAGAAGACGCGGCAAATGAGGAATCCAGAGCCCGTTTCGATTCCAGCGAAACGGAAAAGGCCCGAGGGGTTCAGGGTAACTCGGCGGCAACCACGTCGACGATCGACTTTCAAGTGCCCGTCTTCGGGGATGACCATGGATCAGGCAGAGCAGCTTTCTTCACTCATCGGTGAGATCTACGATGCCGCGCTGGATCCCTCGCTGTGGAGCGGCGTGCTCGGCAAGGCCGGGCGTTTCGTTGGCGGCCCGTTGGCGGCAATTTTTGCCAAGAGCCCAACCGCCTTGACCGGCACTGTCTATTATCATTCCGGCGATAGGGACCCGTCATACCGACAGCTCTATTTCGACAAATATATAAAATTCGACCCCACCACGACAGCCCAATACTTCTCTGATGTCGAGCAACCGATGGCAGTTGCGGATATCATGCCTTACCAGGAGTTCCTGGAAACGCGGTTTTACAAGGAGTGGTGCCACCCACAAGGCATGGTAGACGCCGTGACGGCGGTGCTCGATAAATCGGTGACCAGCGCGGCATTGTTCGCGGTGTTTCGCTACCAAAGCGAGGGTGTTGTCGACGATGAAACGCGCCAGCGCATGCGCCTCGTCGTTCCTCACATTCGCCGGGCGGTGCTGATCGGCAGGCTTATCGATCTCAGGGCCGCGGATGCTGCGAGCCTCTCTGACACCCTCGATGGTCTCAGCGCGGCGATGTGCGCTGTCGATCCGGATGGACGCATCGTCCACGCCAATGCCGCCTGTCACGTCCTTCTCGACGCCGGCGATTTCCTTTCCGTGGTCAGGGGACGGATCGTCGCGAGCGATACCAGGATTGATCGGACCTTGCGGGAGTTGTTTGCAGCGGCCGGCAGCGGCGACGCCGCAATCGGAACCCGGGGTATTGCCTTGCCGCTGATGGTGCGGGACAGCTCGCGCTATGTCGCGCATGTCCTCCCGCTGACATCCGGCGCCCGCCGCCTTACCGGTATCGCTTACTCTGCGACCGCGGCCCTGTTCATTTGCAAGGTCGCAACCGAAGCCGCTTCTGCGCCGGAAGTCATCGCCCGCGCCTACCATCTGACCCCGACCGAGTTGCGCGTGCTGCTCGCCATCGTCAAGGTCGGCGGGGTCCCCGAAAGCGCTGTGGCCCTTGGCATTGCCGAAAGCACGGTCAAGACCCACCTCGGCAGGTTGTTTGTGAAAACCGGCGCCCGTCGCCAGGCCGACCTTGTGAAAATCGTCGCGGGATTTGCCAGTCCGTTGATCAGCTAGCGAAGGTTTCCTCAAGAGGGCCCGGCTGCCACTTCCCCAAGACCCACCTGCATGCATCGCGGCGTGATTGCGCTGCAGCGGGCGGGGACGGCACCGTCTGATGTCGCGGACGATCGCGACGTTCATGCCCGCCGTAAGGAAATATCATATAAGTAATTGTAATAAAGTCGGAAAGTGACTTCAGGCCACCTCAACCGTCAGGCTGAAACTGTAATTCAATTTATTTTGATCGCTGCATTGCAGCGAAAAACCGGAGTCCCCCGATCGGGGGAAGCGGCGAATTTTACCGCGATCTACCAATTCCGCCTCGGCCTGCGGCATTGCGGCATGATGGCCGATATTGCTGACTGGCGCTGACGGGAATGAGCCACGTGACCGATCCAGAGTGCTCCACGACAGTTCGATTCTCGACGGCCGATCTTCCGGAAAACTTGCGGGTCGCCACCTGGCGCGAGCATTATAGCCACACCGTGCTTCGGGCTGACATCGACCCCGGTGACGACGCCGCGTTCGACGCAACGGTGGTTTCACGTACGCTGCCGGGACTGCAACTGGTGTCGGGCCGGTTTACCGCCGCCCGAATCGTGCGAACGCGCGAGATGATCGCAGACGGCAACGACGATCTCTCGCTGCTGGTGAATCAGACGGGCAGTGTCACCGTTTCTGCGCGCGGCCGTGAAGTCACGCTTCACGAGAATGACGCGGTGATGATCAGCAGCAGCGAGGCCGTCGTGTTCGACCGCCGTTCCTTCGGCGAATCTATCGCCATTCGGATTCCATACTCGATATTGTCGTCGGCGGTCGTTGATGTCGATGACGCAATCATGCGTCACATCTGCCGGGATACGCCCGCGCTCAAACTGCTGACGAGCTACTCGAAAACCTTGCTGGATGATGATCACGAGATGGGGTCGCCGGTGCTTCGACATCAGGTTGCGACCCACATGCACGATCTGACAGTGCTCGCGCTCGGAGCTACCCGCGAAGCCGCCGACATTGCAGGAAATCGGGGGATGGGGGCGGCGCGATTGAAAGCGGCAAAGACCTATATTGCCGAGAACCTCCACCATCGGGATATTTCGATCGGCACCGTCGCCGCGCATCTTGGCATGACGCCGCGCCATCTGCAGAGACTGTTTGAGAACGATGGCACCACGTTTTCTGCCTTCTTGCTCGGGCGGCGCCTCGCCCGCGCCTACCGCATGCTCTGCGAGCCCCGGTCCGGGGAAAAGCAGGTCAGCGCGGTCGCCTACGACGTCGGCTTTGGCGACCTTTCCTATTTCAACCGCAGCTTTCGACGGCTCTACGGCGCCACCCCCATGGATGTCAGAGCAGGCGTTTTGAAATAGCAACCGGCATGATCCGGAAAAGCATGCCCTCGGGCCACGTCCCGAGGGTGGGTACCGGTTTTCCCTCGCGACAAACGCGGAACGCGTTTGCGCGGAGATCATGCTCAAACAAAAAGATAGAGCGGGATGACGATTCGAAGAAAAGTCATCCCGCTCTAGCTGTAACCGGATGGCGTCCGGCGCGGCTGCTCTGCATTGCTACTGCACTGGTGCATGGACTAGTCTGCGCCCGCTATCCAGCCCATCCGGCCGATCAACCCAAGCGCAAATCATGACCGACGAACCGCCCGTGACTGTCATAGCGGCGTCCATGGCGGGCGCGCCCCGCCGCGGTGCGGTGGCCTTTATCTTCGTCACCATCCTGTTGGACATGTTCGCGCTCGGCCTGATCCTGCCGATCCTGCCCAAGCTGGTGGAAAGTTTTGTCGACAACGACACCGCCAATGCGGCGCGAATCTTCGGCCTGTTCGGCACCGCCTGGGCGGTGATGCAGTTCCTGTTCTCGCCGATACTCGGCGGCTTGTCGGACCGGTTCGGCCGCCGCCCGGTGGTGCTGCTGTCGAATTTCGGGCTCGCGCTCGATTATGTGCTGATGGCGCTGGCGCCGTCGCTGACCTGGCTTTTCGTCGGCAGGGTGATCTCGGGGATCACCTCGGCGAGCGTCTCGACGGCGTTCGCTTACATCGCGGATCTGACGCCCCCCGAACAGCGCGCGGCGGTGTTCGGCAAGATCGGCGTGGCGTTCGGCGCCGGTTTCATTCTCGGACCGGCGGTCGGCGGGCTGCTCGGCGGCATGGATCCGCGGTTGCCGTTCTGGGTCGCGGCCGGCTTGAGCTTTGCCAACACGCTTTACGGCCTGCTGATCCTCCCCGAGTCGCTGCCGCCGGATCGCCGTTCGCCGTTCCACTGGAGAAGCGCGAATCCGCTGGGCGCGCTGCATCTGTTGCGCTCCGACCGGGTGCTTACGGGGTTGTCGGTGGCGAACTTCCTTGCCCAACTGGCGCATGTGGTTCTGCCCTCTACCTTCGTGCTCTATGCGACCTATCGATATGGCTGGGATACGACCACGGTCGGTCTGACGCTGGCCCTCGTCGGCATCTGCTCGATGGCCGTGCAGGGGGCCGCGATCGGGCCGATCGTCAAGCGTTTCGGCGAACGCCGGGCGCTGTTATTGGGCCTCGGCTGTGGCGCCCTGGGCTTTCTGATTTATGGCGCGGCGCCGACGGGTCTGTTGTTCTGGCTCGGCATTCCCGTGATGGCGTTGTGGGGCGTGGCGGGGGCTGCGATACAGGCGCTGACGACGCAGCGGGTCGCGCCGGACCAGCAGGGCCAATTGCAGGGCGCCACGTCAAGCGTGCAGAGCTTGTCCCAGCTGGTCGGACCGTTTCTGTTCACCCTGACATTCGCCTATTTCATCGGTGCCCAGGCGCCGCTGAAATTGCCGGGCGCGCCGTTCCTGTTGGCCTCGGCGCTGCTGGTGCTGGCGCTGGTGATCGCGGCGCGCACGCTGGCCGTCGCGCCCGCGGGGCGTGCTCCCTAAGCGGCGCCCTCGCGGAGAAAATTACCGCGGTGCGAACTTGTAGCGGAAGGTGCAGCTCGGCGCGCCCTGCATGATCGTCTGCGCGCGTTCGAGGCTGACTTCGCCTTCGCCGACCGACACGATGTCGAAATCCGCCTCGCAAATCAGCAGCGCACCGAGTTCGGGCTCGCCCAGCGCGCGGAAGAACTCGGCGAAGCGGCAGCGCGTCACGTCGATGTCCAGCGCCTCTTTGTCATGCCGCAGAATGCTGGCCTCGACCTCCTTGCCCGAGACCTCGCCGAAGACGCTCTGGATGGTGGTCCATTTGCGCCGCGGGCTGCCCTCGATGCCGTCGCCGATCGCGGCGAACAACTGCTTCGACCAGTCGCGCAAGGCCTGCTTCACGATGGCGTCGGCCTTGTCCTTGCCGAGCTCGGCTCGCAACGCACGAAGCACCGGCACCAGGACCTGGGCCCGCATGCGCGTCATGTCCAGGAGGGAGACCTCGGGATCCACGAGATAGTCGTCGATGACGCTGCTCATTCTGTCCTCACAAACCAACGTCGCAAGTCTGGCGAAAGCGGACATGCCACGCGCGCCAACCAATGTTCGCAATCAGAAAATTCTGACACAAGACCAGGCCACTACTTGCGGCTAATCCGATCACGCACCCGGCCGTAGGCGGCGCGTGCGAGGCAGCCGTCAAGCCATCGTGTCGCCTCCGGATAAGTCGACATGTCCAGGCGGGCGATCTTGCCCCAGACGAGAATGCTGGCCACGTTCAGGTCGGCGACGGTAAAGCTATTGCCGACCAAATACTCGCGTCCGGCCAAAGCGTCGTTGAGGATTCCCAGTGGCTTTCTCAGCAGCAACTCGTCGCGTTCCGCGTACGAGGCATCGCGGGCAAATTCGGGCAGCACCGCACGATGCTGCAGCAAATCAAGCAGCAGCGCCTCTATCTCCAGAACGGCCCAAAAACTCCATTGGGCGGACAGTCCCAACACTTCGGGCCCGGCGCAGTGCATCGGTCCTTGGCATTTTTGGGCGAGATAGAGGTTGATGGCCATTGACTCCCACAACACCACCTCACCATCCACGAGGGCCGGAATCCGTGCATTCGGATTGAGCCGCAGATATTCAGCGCTTTGCAGATCGTCGGCCCGGGTACTTTTCTCTATCAGCTGATACGGCTCGCCCACCTCTTCGAGCATCCACAGGCATCGCATCGCCCGAGATCTGAGGTTACCATATAATTGAATCATCGCCTGGCTCCCAAGCACTGACGGCACGAACGCGACGGCCGGCAGCCCTACGCCCAGACTAACTCAGTTTTGCGAGCCGCAATCTCCGACCGATATCTTATCCAGGCCGTTACCGAAGTCGCCCGTGAGTTTATCACGGGATAACGCAGTCTCTCAAATCATTATTCGTTAGCCGCACTGATAGCGCCAGCGCTTGCAGTCTTCCGGATTTGGTCGAGCGCTGTGGTGAACTCAGACTTGCGGGTCTGCAGCAGGGCATTTGGTGCCAGTTTGCAACCGGCCGGACTTGAAAAAATCCGGCCAGCCGCCATTGCGCTATTTCTTCACCAGCGGACACTCGCTGGCTTCGAGCGGCTTGGCGGCATCTTCCGGCGAGATGGTGGCGATGGTCTTGTAGTAGTCCCAGGGGTATTTCGACTCCTCGGGCTTTTTCACCTCGAACAGATAGGCCGGAATGATCCGGCGGCCATCGATCCGCAAGGGGCCCTTGCCGAACAGCGGATCGTCGGTCGGGAGTTCCTTCATCTTGGCGACCACCTTGGCGCCGTCATGCGGATTGCCGCCGAGCGCTTCCATGGCTTTCAGGTAGTGCAACACGGCGGCGTAGTTTCCCGCCACCGTCATCGAGGGCATCGTGCCCTTCGGCGAGCGCGCCATGAAGCGCTTGGACCATGCACGGGTCTGGTCGTTCATGTCCCAGTAAAAGGATTCCGTGAACGACAGGCCCTGCGCGGTCTTCAGGCCCAGCGAATGCACGTCGTTGACGAACAGCAGCAGCGCCGCAAGCTTCTGGCCGCCCGACACGATGCCGAATTCGGACGCCTGCTTGATCGCGTTGGTGGTGTCGCCGCCGGCATTGGCGAGACCGACGACCTTGGCTTTCGAGGCCTGCGCCTGCAGCAGGAACGAGGAAAAATCCGAGGTGTTGATCGGGTGCTTGACCCCGCCCAGAACCTTGCCGCCATTCGCGGTGACAACCGCGGTGGTGTCGCGCTCCAGTGCCTGACCGAAGGCATAATCCGAGGTCAGGAAAAACCAGCTGTCGCCGCCGGCTTTGGTCAGGGCTTTGCCGGTGCCGTTGGCCAGCATGTAGGTGTCGTAGGTGAAGGAGACCGTGTTCGGCGTGCACGCCTTGCCGGTGAGATCGGCGGTCGCGGCACCCGAGTTCAGCAGCACCGCGTTCTTGTCGCGGACGAGGTTGCTGACCGCCAGCGCGACGCCGGAATTCGGCGTATCGGCGATGGCATCGACCTTGTCGTTGTCCATCCATTGCCGGGCGATGTTGACGCCGACATCCGGCTTGTTCTGATGGTCGCCGCTGAGGACGTCGATGGTCCAGCCCTTTTTCGGCAGGCCGGAATCCTCGACCGCCATCTTGATCGCGGCCACCGAATTGGCGCCGCCGATGTCGGCATACAGGCTCGACATGTCATTCAGCACGCCGATCTTGATGGTCTTGTCTTGCGCCAGAGCGGGAGCAGCGAGGCCCAATCCGGCACATGCAATAAGCGCGGCGGTGCGCCGCGCGAGCGTTGTCTTCATTGATTCCCTCCAGATGTTGACGCCAGGATGGCTCTCTTTTCGGAGCCTTACCAAGGGCTTGATCGACCAGACGATCTCTCGGTTCGCGATAGCCCTTCTGGCGCCGCGCCGCAATGCGCTTATCGTAGCGCGTCCGTGGCTGGTTTGAATTGCTGGACGGGTTTTCCGGTATCGACGTCAGCGGTATAAACGTAGCTTGGGAGCCGGCGGCGATGCAGCGATCGGATAGCCCAAAGAACGTGGCTCCGAACCAGCGATGCCGATCCGGAGCCTCATCAGGTCGGTCAGAACAAACCGGGGATCATTTGTTCCTGGTAACGACGACTTCGAGGTATTCGCTGGGAATGACCAGCGTGCCGTCCTTGGCAATGTTGAATTTGCCGATCAGGGCATTGATGTCGGTTTCAAGCGCGGCGCCCGCTGTGGCGTCAAGTGCTTCGAACGCCTTGACCATCGGGCCGTAATAGTTGCGGAAGATCTCGAGCCAATGCTCCGGCGACTCGTAGCGGAAAACGAAATTTCTGCTCTGCGCCGCAACGCTTCCGTTCGCATCGAACATCTTGTCGAGATGCGCCCTGGTGCCCCACAGCGCGGGCGATGCCACGCCCGCGGGCGGCGGCAGGTGCTTGCCGATGGTCTTGAACAACTGGCCGATGAAGCTTTCCGGCGTCCAGTTCGCCAGTCCGATCTTTCCGCCGGGACGGCACACCCGCATCATTTCGTCGGCGGCCTGCTGCTGGTTCGGCGTGAACATCACGCCGAACGTCGACAGCACGACGTCGAAGCTGGCGTCCGCGAACGGCAGCGCTTCGGCATCGGCTTCGCGGAAAATAACCGGCAGGCGGTCGGCCATGGCGCGCTCGCGGCCGCGTTCGAGCAGCGCGCCGACATAGTCCGTCGACACCACCTCGGCGAAGCGGCGCGCCGCCGCGAGCGTCGCATTGCCGTTGCCGGCGGCGACATCGAGGACGCGCTGATTGCTGCGCAGGTCGACCGCCTCGCAGAGCATCTCGCCGACGATCTGCAGGGTGACGCCGACGACGGCGTAATCGCCGGAAGACCACGCGCGCTGTTGACGGCCTTTTAGCGCGGTCAGATCGGTGGTGCCGGATGTGGCGGTTTGAATGTTCATGGTCGGATTCCTTTCGGGCTGGAGTTTTGGGTTCAAGGTGCTGATGGCAGCACCGCCTGGGAGCCGGCCGGGCTGAACGCCTTGGTCGGTCCACGCTTCCTGCTGCGGGCAGTCAGGAATTTCGTCGGGTCCGTGGTGAGGGGAGTCGAGAGGCATTCGATCAAATCGGCATGCGACAATCCGACCTCGAGCAGCGATTTTTCATCGACGCGCAGCAGCGGCTTGATCGCCGAACGCATCAGCAATGACGCAATCAGTCCGATACCAAGGCCGATCGCCTTGTCAGCCCATTGCTTGATCACCAGAATCTCCGTCAGCTAAAATGCGATGCATTGAACCGAAATGCATGGTTCAGTGACTCAATGGATATTGCCGGAGAGCGAAAGCCTCAATGATCCAGACACCGCCATCATTTGCAGCTGCGCCGGGCAGCAATCACGACGTGCTCGCGGAGACGTTACGCGCGGTGCGGCTGACCGGGTCGGTGTTCCTTGACGCCTGCTTCACGGCGCCGTTCGGTATCATCAGCCCGAAGCGTTTCGACGCAAACAGCCCAATGGCCCATCTGCGCCATGTCAGCGTCTTTCACCTGATCGCGGCCGGCAAATGCAGCGTCGAACTGGCGACAGGCGAACGAAGGGATATCTCGGCGGGCGATATCCTGCTGATGCCGTATGCGGACCAGCATAAATTCTGGAACGGCCGCACCACGGAAATGCCGCTGGCGGACGATGTCGTCCGCCCCGGGCCGCTGAAGGGAATGTGGAACATCAATCACGGTGGCGGCGGTCAGGAAACCCGGATGGTGTGCGGCTTCCTTGAATCCTCGGAATTCCTGCTGACCCCGGTTTTTCGCACCTTGCCGCCTTTGCTGGTCGATCGTGCGGAAGACGATCAGGTCAGCACGCTCATCAAATCGACGGTCAGCCAGATCCTGGCCATGACGGAAACCGCGGCGCCGGGCAGTGAACTCATGCTCGGCCGGCTGATGGAATTGCTGTTCGTCGAGGTGTTGCGGCGCTACGCCACACGGCTGCCGGCCAGCGCCAGGGGATGGTTCGCTGCCCTCAACGATCCAATCGTTGGCCGCGCGCTGCAGTTCGTGCACGGCGATCCCGCGCGCCGCTGGACGGTGGACGAACTGGCGCGCGAAGCCGGTTCGTCGCGTACCGTGCTCGCCGAGCGGTTTCACGCGGTATTGGGCCAGGCCCCGATCGAGTACATCACCTGCTGGCGCATGCAACTTGCCGCCGAACGGATCCGGAACGGTGGCGGCAGCCTTGCCGCGATCGCAGCCGATGTCGGCTACGATTCCGAGGCGGCGTTCAATCGCGCGTTCAAGCGGGTGACCGGAGTGACGCCCGGGCGATGGCGCGAGGGCGGTCTCGTCACCGCCGCAGCGTCCTAGAGCGCGATTGCGAGGCTCTTACGGTCTTCGACGGGGATGGGATCGATCTTGAACACAGCCACATGCGCTACACGACTCTCGTCGTTACGACATCCACGGCCGTCTGTATTGCTTCGTCCAAGTCCGCGGTTATGAATCCAGCTACCTGCCGCACGAAGGCATGATCGTGAATATTCTGTGCTTCCATGGCAAGAATGATCGGTATGCGCCAGGCATCGGCCCACGCCATTTCCATGATGGTCCCTATGGAGACTTTATCGGCATTCAGAAAATTGACGAAAAGCGCGTCGCAACGGGATACATCGTAGCGATCTCTCGTTATTGTCCCCTGAGGCGTGCTTAGCAAATGCTCAGGGTACGCGTCCTTGAGAACGCGTTCCTTCGCGACATGTCCCTTTCCGCGCAGCGCCGAGAAAGCGATGACGTCAGCCGGAAGCTTGCTCTCGACGTACTTCCGCCAATCCAGAGCATCGCTGTAGGATACGCCGGTCAATGGTCCTGCTAGAAAAAGGGCTTTCTTTTGCATACGCAATAGTCGCGATGTTTGTTGTGCTGTTCCGACAACCAAAGCAATACGGATAACCGGAGCTAGCCAAAAGCTATTACCGGGCGTTGAAACACGTATGGCTTCCCTGGGATCGCTTTTCGTGCCCGACGCTGAAGTGGAATCGCAAGAAGCTCCACCGGATAGAGAGCCATGGTCGAGACTTTGAATGAATGTCCGAGCTTCTTCTCAAGCTTATT
>Ga0209871_1000256_pt1 | contig 15084 bp, 14 predicted proteins | sample OrgsoiDNA2013045_FD_185795 | JGI IMG/M metagenome (GOLD analysis project Ga0209871, IMG submission 185795) | Permafrost soil microbial communities from the Arctic, to analyse light accelerated degradation of dissolved organic matter (DOM) -... | ecosystem: Environmental > Terrestrial > Soil >... | reverse complement strand
TAAGGTCGGTGCGGGAGTTGGATTTGAACCAGCGACCTCAAGGTTATGACCCTGAAGATTCTTTCGAGAATGTATGAGCGATGAAAGCCGCTGAGCGCCGAAATATCGGCTCATGCTTGGTCGCGCCGCGAGAAGTCGGGGCGAGTTGCAAGAAGCGGGAACCTCACCTTTCATTCGCTTTGGTATCCAATTGTACCACGCATTTTTGACAACCATTTTGCTTCGGCACGGCCAATTGCATCATGTGGGGGATGATCACGCTTTCCGATGCGCTCTTGATTGGCCGCTGTACCAAGCTACGCCAAGGAGGCGCGTGAGATTGTCGCCTGTGCCGGAATCACAGGTCGAGGAGAAGGGCGACGAGACTAGCCACACCGTTGTGGCCCGCAGACGATAAGGGGGCTTACGTAATGAACGAGTTCGGGCAGAAGGGAAAGGTACCGCTCTCGGAACGGCTCTCGGTGTCACCTGAGGAGGCAAGCGCCCTCACCGGGATCGGGCTAACCTCCATTCGCGAGGCGATCAGCAGCGGTGATCTCAAGGCGAAGAAGCACGGGAGGCGTACGATCATCCTGCCGGACGATTTGAGAGTATGGCTTAAAACGCTGCCGGACGCGCGCAAGCCGATTGAAGAAAGCCCCGCTTAGGCGGGGCTTTTACTTTTCGGCGGTGCTGCGGAGCCGACTGACGGTTGGGAGGAGCGGTAAATGGTTGGCAATCTAAAAACAATACGCCTGATAAAGTGCAACAATTATTATATCTGATCCCATCACGGATCACGCGCATCTTGCTCGATGATTTGAAGACTCTCGCGGAGCTGCCGATGGTTAGCAAAATGCTCGACGCAGACACCGACCGGTAAATTCCTGAATTCAAAAAATTCAAGAAGTGCCCGCCAACCGGGCACTTTTTTATTTGCATCGCGGGCACCTGATCCGTGACGGCGTGCACCTTGTAACATCAACGACTTAAACGTGCGCATATTTTGGTAAAAAATAGGTAGGCTATGAGTCTACCTAAAACCCAAGTCATTGAATTAATTTAACTTTAGCGAATGCCGTCACGGATCATGTATCCCGCGCCGCGAATCGTATGAAGCAGCGGCCGCTCAAAGCCCTTGTCGATCTTGGAGCGCAGCCTTGAAATATGCACGTCGATGACATTGGTCTGCGGATCGAAATGATAGTCCCAGACGTTTTCGAGCAGCATGGTTCGCGTCACCACCTGCCCGGCATGCTTCATCAGATATTCCAGCAGCCGGAACTCGCGCGGTTGCAGCGTCAATTCGTCCTTGCCGCGCGCCACCCGATGCGAAAGACGATCGAGCTCGAGGTCGCCGACCCGATAGGTGGTTTCCTCGGCCGGGCCGCCGTGGCGGCGCGACAGCACTTCGACCCGCGCCAGCAGTTCGGCGAATGAATACGGTTTTGGCAGGTAATCGTCGCCGCCGGCGCGCAAACCCTTGATGCGGTCGTCAACCTGGCCGAGCGCCGAGAGAATCAGCGCCGGCGTGCGATTGCCCTTCTCGCGCAAGGTGCCGATCAGCGACAGCCCGTCGCGCTTCGGCAGCATCCGGTCGATCACCAGCACGTCATAGTCACCGCTGTCGGCGAGCGACAAGCCTTCCTCGCCATCGCTGGCGAGATCGGCGACGTAGCCGACTTCGCGAAACGCCTTCACCAGGTAGTCGGCGGACTCGCGGTCGTCTTCGATGATCAAGAGGCGCATCTGTGGGTCGGTTGCGGTCAAGTGGGTTCGGCTTTCTGTCACCATGGCGCGGTCGGCACCTTCATGCAAGGCAGCGTGAAACCTGTCCATTCAGCAAAAAAGCGGGCGGTGAAGCTGGGGGACCTCACCGCCCTTTTGACCTCCCGACAGAGGGGGGCGTATTCCATCGGAAGGCAGCTAAAGGGAGCGGGCTTCTTAACCCACCCCCCGGAAAGAGCCGTCGGCGGGGGCGACTGATGCCGGCGACACCCTCCATCTCCTCGATCATGATCCGATAAATCGGATCATGATCTGATCTCTTTGTTTGAGCATGACCAAACCAGGTTTCCACTTTTCCGGATCATGCTCTAAACCGCTTGAACCTCAGCCCTTGGCGAGCGGCACTGCGACGAAGTGCAACGCCCCGCCGCTCTTGACCCGCATCAGAACGCTGTTCTTGTTGTCGGTGCGCGCGGCGTTGATCGCTTCGCGTACGTCTCCGGCATTGGCGACGCTCTTGCCCGCGACTTCGAGAATCACGTCGCCTTCCTTGAAGCCACGCTCGGCCGCCGCGCTCTTCGGATCGACCTCGGTCACCACGACGCCATCCTTGCCGGCGCCGGCAACGCTGTTGGCGGGCGCGAGCGTCAGGCCAAGTTTCGGCACGTCGGTACCGCGGGTTGCGCCGCCCTTGTCGCCGTTGTCGTTGTCAGCCTTGGCTTCCAGCGTATTCGGCAGCTGGCCGAGGGTAAGGTTGACGACCTTGTCCTGGCCCTTGTGAAGGACGTTGAGCTTCACCGCATTACCGGGCGCGAGAGCGCCGATGGTGCGGGCGAGTTCGCGGGCGTCCTTGACCGCGTCACCATTCACCGCCGTGATCACGTCGCCGGATTCGATGCCGGCCTTTGCCGCCGGACCGTTGGCCTGGGGTTCGGCAACCAGGGCGCCTTCGGCCTTTTTGAGGCCAAGGCTGTCGGCGATGTCAGCCGTGACGGGCTGAATCTGGACACCGATCCAGCCGCGGCTGACCGAGCCCTTGTCCTTGAGCTGGGCGATCACGTTCTTCACGGTCGATGCCGGGATCGAGAACGCGATGCCGACGCTGCCGCCGGACGGCGAGTAAATCGCGGTGTTGACGCCCATCACTTCGCCTTCGGTGTTGAAGGCCGGGCCACCGGAATTGCCCTTGTTCACGGGTGCGTCGATCTGGATGAAATCGTCGTACGGGCCGTTGCCGATGTCGCGGCCGCTGGCCGAGACGATACCGGCGGTCACGGTGCCGCCGAGACCGAACGGATTACCGACCGCAAGGACCCAGTCGCCGATGCGGGGCTTGCCGTCCGAAAGCTTGGCGAACGGGAAATTCGAGCCGCCCTCGACCTTGATCAGCGCGACGTCGGTGCGCGCGTCGGTGCCGATCACCTTCGCAGTGTAGGTCTTGCCGTCGTCGGTGGTGACTTCGACCTTGTCGGCGCCGTCGACCACGTGATTGTTGGTAACGGCATAGCCGTCGGCTGAAATGAAGAAGCCGGAGCCCTGACCGGTCATGGCTCCGCGCCCGCCGCGCGGACCGCCGCGCATGCCCGGCGGCATGCCATCGGGCCCGCCGAAGCGGCGGAAGAAACGCTCCATCGGCGAGCCCGGCTGGAACGGCGAGTCATCATTGTTATTGGCGCTATCGTCCTTGGCGACCTTCTCGTTGATATTGACCTTCACCGAGATCACCGACGGTTTCACGCGCTCGACAATGTCGGCAAAGCCGACCGGCTTTTCAACTTTACGAACTTCGTTGTTGACCTGCGCGTGCGCGGGGCTTGAGAAAACATCAACCGGTCCGGACGACGGGCTGAAGCCATAAACCGCGACGCCAAGGCCGGCGACAACCGAGGCCATCAGCGCGAATTTGCGGGCGGAGAACAGCGAACGACGTGGTGTCTGGTAAGACGGTAGTGACGAAAGATCGGTGGGACGGTCGGTCATTTAAAGGTCTCCAGAGCGTGTGAGCGTGAAATCGACGGTGCGCGGGGCAAGCCACCTTACAGGCCCCAAGATGGGGACTTCCGCCTTACCGCGCGCTGGCTAGGGAATTAAACTTTTGTAATAAAGCCGGGCGGCAATGCGGCAGTTTATCGCAGGTCGAAAGCGATTTATCGAAGGGGTAAGAAAGGGCTGATCGCCGGGGGAAAGCGGCTTATCGCGAGCCTAGGCCGGCTTGTCGGCCGGCGGTTCCGCCGCGGTCAGGCGTTCCAGCCGCGCTTCTTCTTCCGCGGTCAATCCGGGCAGCGATTGATCTTCCGCTGCCGCGGATCTGGAGCGCCGCCGGCCGTGCGTCCACAGTACAAATCCGCCGCCGGCCAGCGCCAGCGGTGGCAACAGCCACAGCAACAGGGTATGCGGCTTGAGCCGCGGTTTCAGCAGCACGAACTCGCCATAGCGCGCCACCAGGAAATCGATCACCTGCGCATCGCTGTCGCCGGCCGCGATCCGCTCGCGCACCAGCAGCCGCAAGTCGCGCGCCAGCGGCGCTTCGGAATCGTCGATCGACTGGTTCTGGCACACCATGCAGCGCAATTCGCGCGACAAATCGCGCGCCCGCGTTTCCATTGCCGGATCCGACATGATCTCGTCAGGCTGCACGGCATAGGCGGCCGACGATCCCATCATCACGGCGATGGCAAGGATGCAGGCCAGGATCGGTTTCATGTGATCACTCCGCCGCCTGCAGGCCGCGCAGCGCTTTGGCGGGCTTCGGCGCACCGACCCGCAAGCGGCGATCCGACAGCGACAGCATGCCGCCGAACGCCATCAGCACAGGTCCCCACCAGATCAGCAGCACCAGCGGCTTATGATAGATGCGCACCGCGATGGCGCCATCGGCTGTGGTATCGCCGAGCGAGATATAGAGCTGGCTTGCGCCGCGCGTCAGCAGCGCCGCCTCGGTGGTGGATGATCCACGCGCGGGAAAATTGCGCTTCGACGGCGTCATCGCGCTGAGCGGTTTGCCATCGAGCGTAACGGTGAACTGCGCCAGCATTTCACGAAAATTCGGCCCCTGCCGCTGCGTCACGCCGTCGAGTTTCAATTCGTAGCCGGCGATTTTGGCGACGTCATCGGGCTTCATCGATCCGATATATTCGCTGTTCCAGGTGGTCTCGCAGACAATGCCTATCAGAGCGACGCCGACGCCGGCATGGGCGAACGTCGTGCCCCAGGTCGAACGCGGCAATCCGCGCGCGCGCCGCATGGCGGTTGCAAATGGCATACGAAACAGACCGGTGCGCTCGGCCAAGTCGCAAAGCGCGCCCGCAATGACGAAGACGGCAAGGCCGATCGCCAGCGGCGCGAAGGCGCTGCCGCCGCGGGTCCATGCCCATAGCACCGCGATGGCAACCAGCGCCGCGATGCCGGCGGCGATCAGGCGCTGTGCCGCGCCCAAGAGGTCGCCGCGCTTCCATGCCAGCAACGGCCCGAACGGTACCGCGATCATCAACGGAAGGAACAGCGGCGCAAAGGTGAGATTGAAGAACGGCGCGCCGACCGAAATCTTGTCGCCGGTCAGGACTTCCAGGGCCAGCGGATACAAGGTTCCGATAAATACCGTCGCGCAAGCCGTGGTGAGGAACAGATTGTTGAGCACCAGCGCGCCTTCCCGCGAGATCGGCGCGAACAGCCCGCCCTGCTTCAGCGCCGAGGCCCGCCACGCGTACAGCGTCAAGCTGCCGCCGATGAAAATGCAGAGGATCAAAAGGATGAATACGCCGCGCGTCGGATCCGTCGCGAACGCATGCACCGAAGTCAGCACGCCCGAGCGCACCAGGAAGGTGCCGAGCAACGACAGCGAAAACGTCAGGATCGCAAGCAGGATGGTCCATACCTTGAGCGCGTTGCGCTTTTCCATCACGACGGCGGAATGCAGCAGCGCGGTACCGGCGAGCCATGGCATCAGCGAGGCATTCTCGACCGGATCCCAGAACCACCAGCCGCCCCAGCCGAGTTCGTAATAGGCCCAGTACGAGCCCATCGCGATGCCGAGCGTAAGGAATATCCACGCCACCAGCGTCCACGGCCGCACCCAGCGCGCCCACGCCGCGTCGATCCGGCCCTCCAGCAGCGCCGCGACGGCGAACGAAAACGAAATCGAGAATCCGACATAGCCGAGATAGAGCATCGGCGGATGCACCGCCAGGCCGATATCCTGCAGCACCGGATTGAGGTCGCGGCCCTCGATCGGCGCATTGTCGATGCGCAGGAACGGGTTCGAAGTGATCAGGATGAACAGATAGAACGCGCTGGCAATCCAGGCCTGCACCGCCAGCACGTGGGCACGCAGCGACAGCGGCAGATTGTTGCCGAACGCCGCGACGAGGCCGCCGAACAGTGCCAGGATCGACACCCACAGCAGCATCGAACCCTCATGATTGCCCCACACGCCGGTGATCTTGTAGATCAGCGGTTTCAGGGAATGCGAATTTTCGAACACGTTGACGACCGAAAAATCGGATGTGACATGCAACGTAACCAATGCGGCGAACGACGCCGCCACGAACAGCAGTTGCGCCAGCGCGGTCGAGCGCGCGACGTTCATCAGGGCAGGATCGTGCCAGCGCGCGCCGAGGATCGGCAGCGTGGACTGGATCAGCGCCAGGGCCAGCGCCAGCACCAGCGCGTAATGTCCGGTTTCCGCGATCACGGCAACGCTCCCGAGTTCGGCTGCCGCGCAGTTCGATCGGCCTGCGGCGCGCTTGGATCCGCCTGCGGCGCGCTTTGAGCTGCACGCGCTGCTCCCTGGGTCATCGCGGATTTTGCGCCATAATCCGGTTTGGCGCCGTAATCGTCTTTCCAGTGCCCCTGCTTCTTCAGCGCGTCCGCAACGTCCTTGGGCATGTAGGTCTCGTCATGCTTGGCGAGCACGGTATCCGCCTCGAATACGCCTGAGGAATCGAGTGCACCTTCGGCGACCACACCCTGCCCTTCCCGAAACAGATCGGGGAGAATTCCCTTGTACGAAACAGGTAGTGCGGCGCTGCCGTCGGCAACCCTGAACGCAACCGCCAAATTGTCGCCCCGCACCAGCGACCCCGGCTGCACCAGGCCACCCAGCCGGAAACGCTTGCCTGCGGGAACATGTTTCTCGGCTACCATCGCCGGCGTCGAGAAAAACACGATCGAATCACGCATCGCGTTCAGCACAAGGGCCGCTGCGACCGCGAGAACCGCAAGCGAGCCGCCGATCATTGTCAAACGTCGCTGCTTGCGCGTCATGCGTGGCCTCTAATCCTGCGCATGACGTAATCCAAAAGCCGCTTCGCACTTTTCGGCATCATGCGCCCCTGATCCTGCTCATCCATCGAGCCCGAGATTTTTCAGGCCCTCATTCAGTTGTCGCAGCCGTTCCGCATCGTTGGCAACGGCCTGACGCGCCTCGGTGAGCGCGCCCCTTGCCTTGTCGCGATCGCCCATGACCACATAGGCCCGCACCAGCCGCAGCCATCCATCGACGTCGTCGCCGTTTTGCTTCAACCGACTGGCGAGGCGCTCGACCATGCCACGGATCATGGTGCCGCGGTCGGCCTCGTTCATGTCCCTTGCCGCGGCAACCGCCTCATCCGACAGCGCCGGAGCGGTGGTGCCGCCGACCCGCGCCAATGCCGCTTGAACCAGCGGACGCCACGGCGCATCAGGCGGCGCCTTTGCGAGCATCGCTCCCCAGATCGAATTGGCCTCCGCGGTGCGGCCGTCCTGCTCGGCTGCCAGCCCCTGGAAGTACCGCGCCTTGACCTCGTCCGGGTTCAGCGCGAGCGCGCGTTCGAATTCAGCCTTGGCCTCCGATGTGACGACGCCGCCGGCCGCGGCGGCAAGCGCCTCGCCGAGATCGGCCCGGCGCTCCGCACTGTCGCCGTTATAGGTGATCGAATTGTGGTAGGCCCGGACCGCGTCGTCGTAGCGGCCCAACCTCGCCAGCACCGGCGCAAGCACGCTCCAGCCACGGCCATCGGTCGGATTTTTCGCCAGGTGCTGTTCGACCTGTGCCACCAGATTGTCAAGCGGCTGCGTGACGTCGGGCGCACGGGTGCGTTGTGCCAGCGGAAAATCGCCAAGCTGCGGCGAGCCGAGCGGGAGATAAAACGCAACCGCCAGGATGGGAAGTCCAACCAGGGCCATGATGGCCGCCGAGCGGCGCAACCCGATGTTCGATACGACGGGCGGCTCGCGCCGATGATCAGCCGCGGCCAGCAGGCGGCGGCTGATCTCGACGCGGGCGGCGTCCGCTTCGGAGCGGCCAATCAGCCCCGCGGCAACGTCGCGTTCGATCTCGGCGAGTTGATCCTTGTAGACGACGGTCTCGCTGCCGTCGTTTTGCGGCCTCGTACCGCGACCCAATGGCCAGAGCACGGCGAAGATCGCCGCAGCCGTCATCAGCGCGAACACAAACCACAGCGTCATCGAGCAGGTTCCGACCGAACGGCGCCAACCGCACCAATGCGCCGCTTTACACCACCGGCGCCAAGCCGGGCAATCAACAATTCTCTATTCGCAACGGCGGCGGATAAATCCCGAAACCCAGTCAAAATGGGGGCTTAGCTGACTTGAAACGCGACACTCTGCGCGGCCTGCTCGCCATGCCCGTTCAACGCTTTCAGGTAATAGGCGCCCGGTTTGACCGCCTCGGGAAGCCTGATCCGCAGCGAGCCGCTGGGGACCGGGGATGCGATCGTGGTGACCGGATCGGGCAATTGCGCCCCGCTGGTCTTGTCGACGATCACGACCTTCGCTCCGATCATCAGGTTTCGGTATGTCGCCGAGATCACGCGATTTTCGAATTCAACAAAATAAATGATTGAGTTCATATTTCAAATTCAGCGGAATTGACGATTGAGTTCGCACCAAAGGCTGTATGTGGCTCGCATAAACCTGGCAGCCGAAAGTTGTGATTGGAGTTTTCTACTATCTTAAAATCCCTTTTTATCCCGCGCGCGAAGGCTTGCGTTCGCCGGTCAGCGCATTTTCCGCCGCCCTGCTCATCAGCGATGCATAGTCGTGGCCGAACAATACTTCGCAAAAGCGCACCGCCGCCTTGACCTGCATCTGCCGGTAGGCGCGCGCCTTGGCGTCGCCGCCGCGCAGCGACTGCACCAGCGCCTCGGTGGACTTTTCGACATATTGTTGCAGGTCGGAATAGGTGCGCAGCGTGACCTCGTTGATCGCCAGTTCACTGGCATAGGTGCGGCACACCGCGACGAAATCGATCAATGCGGCGGTTTCGTCGACTTCGGAGGTATCGATCTTGGCGCCGACGGAAATGTCCTTGTCGGCGCGCTGACGCAGCAAACGCCGGACGCGGCCGGGCACGCTGTCGATTTCCGATTGCAGGGTGTTGGAAATGTCGGCCCGGATCGACGTCAGTTGCTTGCCCCATGACGAATCGTTGCGAAGATCGAGTTCGGTCCGCAGGCCGCGCACGCCGTCATGCAGGCTTTTCAGATGCTCGGGGACGTCGTCGAAATGGCCGCGCTTGATGTCCGTCCGCAGACAGGCCGCGAGGAAGTACAGATCGTGCAGGGCGATGGTCACGGCCATGCCGTATGGAGTGGCCGCAACGCGGATCTCGTCGTCGGACGCGGCCATCTTGATCGCGAGGCGGATGATCTGCCACGGCGCAGTCAGCCGCTGAATGATCAGCGACAGCGCAAACGGCAGCGTTTGCGGCGTCTGCAGGGCGGGAACGTTGAGCGCTGCGCCGACTGTCGCGATCTGCGCGTCCGCGAGTATTCGCAAGTTGCTGGGAAGCCGGCCGTTGAGGCCGTCCAGCGCTTCGCGGGCCTGCAAGACCGAGCCGATCGGCAGCAGATCCTCGATCACATTGGGCGGACCGACGCGGGACAGCGCGCGCTGCTTGTCCTCGCCGGGCACCGGCATGGCAATCTTGAAGATCGCATCCGCCGCCGCGAGCTGGAATTTGCGGATCGCAGCCTCGAGACCGGATGTGGTTCCGGTTTCCCGCACCAAGGTCAGCGCGGCTTCGAATTCGCGTGCCTGGTCAGGCGCGCCGTCGCGGATCAGCCATTGCCAAACCGGTGGCAACGAAGCGCGTCGAATCTGACCCGGCCGTGCCGGAAAATTGCTGTCGATGAGAAACGGTTCGAGCGGTCGGAACAGCAGCCGCGCCGGATCGTCGGTGCGCGCCCGCGTCTCCTCGTCGGTCCCGCGCACGACCTTGCGCAATTGTTCGAGCACGAGGGTGGCGACCGTGGCGTCCTCGCCGCGTTCGATGGCGCGCTCGAACTCCCGCATCAGCAAGGCCTGCGCCTGCGGCGGAAGCTGCGCGAGATAGTCCCTCAGCCGCTCGATCGATGTCTGGCTCATGCGCCCGTTATGCACATTGGTTTGACGCGGACGGTGAAGCCCGTCCGGCGGTTATAATAAAAGAGCCGGCGTTAAGAAGTCGTTTAGGAATAATGAAATCGGGCTGCGAGCGGCTGTTCCGGCCGGTCGCCGGGATCTGCCACAAAACGGATGCTCATACCCCCGGCAGCACCAGTTCCGCCCGCAACCCGCCGATCGGCGCGCTACCGAGGCTAAGGCTGCCGCCGTACAAGGCCGCCAGATCGACCACGATCGACAATCCCAGTCCGGAACCCGGCTTGGACTCGTCCAGCCGCTGGCCGCGGCGCGAGACCTGCGCGCGTTCGGCCGCCGACAGCCCGCGCCCGTCGTCGTCAACGAGAATGCGCAGCATCGGACCGGCGCCGGCCTTGACCGGCCGCTCCACCAGCACCTCGATGAAGACCTGCGACACCGCCCATTTACAGGCGTTGTCGACGAGATTGCCGGCCATCTCCTCGAGATCCTGGCGCTCGCCGCGAAACTTCGCCTGCGGGTCGGCCTCGACCGCGATGGCGATGCCGCGGCCGCGATGGATCTTCTCCATGGTCCGGCGCAATGCCTCGATCGCGGGCGCGACCTCGGTCACTGTGCCGATAATGGTAGGACGCGCGGCGATGCGCGCGCGCTCCAGATGGTGCGCGACCTGATCGCGCATCACATCGGCCTGCTCCAGAACCTTCGTCGCGAACGGATCGGGCCCATGCGCGGAAGCCTCATTGACGATCACGGACAACGGCGTCTTGATGGCGTGGGCGAGATTGCCGACGTGGGTGCGTGCGCGTTCGACGATTTCGCGGTTGGCGTCGATCAGCGCGTTGGTCTCGCGCGCCAGCGGCGCGATCTCGACAGGGAATTCGCCTTCGAGCCGTTCGGCGCGGCCGGAGCGGATATCGGCGATCGATTCCGAAATGCGTTTCAGCGGCGCGAGCCCGAAACGGACCTGGAAGATCGTGGTCAGCACCAGCACGATCGACAGCGCGGCGAAGGTGCCGCCGAGGTAATAATCGAAGCTGCGGGTTTCGTCGAAAATCTCGCTGGCGTCGCCGGCCACGCTGACCAGAAACTTGCCATCGGCGCCGAGATCGACCGGCCGTTCCACCATCCGCAGATTCTGGCCCTCGGGGCCGTCGACATAGCCAAGACGGATGCCAGCCGCGGTCAAATCGGCGCCATGGTCTTCAAGTTTCGGCAGCTTCTTGTCCCACAGCGAGCGCGACGCGCGCACCTCGGCCTTTTCGGAGTCGGTGCGGGTGATCTGCCAATACCAGCCGGACAGCGGCAGTTCGAACAGCGGCTCGCCGAGCGACTGGAACTGATGGTCGGGCGGCTCATCCGGGGTCGCGACTTCGGCGATCAGGGTCCGGAGGTAGAGGTTGAGACGGCGGTCGAAGGCCCGTTCGGTCGCGTCGCGGTACACCGACGACAGCACCACCCCGGTGATGAGCAGGATCACCACCACCCACGCGGTCGCAGACAGGAACAGCCGGGTGGCGAGCGAGCTACCGCGCATCGCGCATGATCCCGAAACGTCGATGCCGGTTTTCGGACAAAATCATGCTCGAACAAAACGTTAAGTCTGGCGCCTGATCAACACCTTTAATCAAGCCCGAGGCGATGGCGGCGTCAGCAGATAGCCGAGCCCGCGCACGGTCTGGATAATATCGACATCCAGCTTCTTGCGGATGCGGCCGACGAACACTTCAATGGTATTGGAGTCCCGATCGAAATCCTGATCGTAGAGATGTTCGACGAGTTCGGTGCGCGACACCACGCGCCCGGTGTGGTGCATGAGATAGGCTAACAGCCGGTACTCGTGCGACGTCATCTTGATCGGATTGCCTGACACGCTGACCCGGCCGGTGCGGGTGTCGAGCGAGACCGGGCCGCAGGTCAGCTCGGACTGGGCGTGACCGGTGGAGCGGCGCAGCAGCGCCCGGATCCGCGCCAGGATTTCCTCGAGATGAAACGGTTTTGCGACGTAGTCGTCGGCGCCGGCGTCAAAACCCTGCACCTTGTCGCTCCAGCGATCGCGGGCGGTGAGGATCAAAACCGGCATCGCGCGTCCGTTGCGCCGCCAGGCCTCCAGCACCGAGATGCCGTCCATCTTCGGCAGGCCGATGTCGAGCACGACGGCATCATAAGGCTCGCTGTCGCCGAGATAATGCCCCTCCTCGCCGTCGAAGGCGCGATCGACCACATAGCCGGCGTCGGTCAGCGCCGTCGTGAGCTGACGATTGAGATCGGGATCGTCTTCAACAACCAGCAGGCGCAAAGTCATCTCCGCAATTGAATGGCATAACCGCCCCTCAACATGAGCCTCGCGGGCGTGAATGGCCCATGAACAAGAATAACACCGAATATTACTTTTTCTTCACAACCGCTTTTGCCAAATTTTCCGGTCGAGTCCAAGGCCGGCCGGTACCGGTCTTTTCAAGGGGCCGCCCGCTGATCCAAGCGCCTGATCTGCCGAAGTGACAGCTCCGACAGGACGTCCAGGCGGGTGCCTCCCCGCGCTCGCGCGCGCCCCGCGTTGCGTTCCATCCCTCAGCTGCAACGTTATCCCGGTGTCCTCGATTCGTTGATGTAACGAACGCCTGGCGAGGCGAGTATCGAAAGCAGCGCAGGATCCCCGAACGGGTTCCGGTTTCGCGCCGACTTGTCTCAAGCCCGATTGTGGAGCATGCCCTTGATCTACGCCGGCAGCGTCACGCCGTCCGGATAAATTCCAATTTATTAAGTAAATTCCAATTTATGATGAAGCGGGCGAAGGAACCAGCATGACAGAGAAGCCGGCACCGGACGCCACCAGTGAGGTTTTTATCCCGGTGCGGGATCTACCCTCCGCTCCCATTATTTTCTTCGAATTCTGCCCGACGTACGGAAACCACAACGGTCTGATCAACATCATGCTCGCCGCCGGCATCGTCATGCCGTCCGCGGGACCTGGCACCGATGTCGTTCCCGTCGCGGTGGCCCATTTGCGTTGCACCGCCGCCGCCGCCATTCAATTGCGCGATGCCATCGACAAGGCACTGCTGATCGGCACGCCGGTTCAAAATCCCGAGGGCAAGGCGAACTGATTCCGGCACGGCATTGGCGGCGCTGGGTTTCGTCAAGACTGGTTTCGTCAAGGATGGCTTCGTCAAGATCTGGGACGGCGACGATTGAAATCCGGTACGCGTGTCGACCGCGGATCGACGGCAAGGATGAGCGGCAGGACGACCGGATGCAACTGACGTCGAGGATGCCGGCTCAAGCGCGGTGAAATTCGTCGTATCAGGCTTCATCCCGTTTTAACTCGGGCTTGTCGTGCAACACGGCGCTCAGAAGCGAATTGTGGACCTCAATTTTTCCGTTGTAGCTGATCAGTCCCAGTTTGCGGAATTTGTTCATGAAGTAACTGACGCGGGATCGGGTGGTGCCGATCATCTCCGCCAAGGTTTCCTGGCTGATACTTGGATTGATCGGCCGCGGGCTGCCTTCCTTTCCGAAATGCGCGAGCAGAAGGAGAAGGCGCGCCAGTCGCTTCTCGCTCGAATTAAACAACTGGTCGATCAAATCTTCTTCAACCCGGCTGTTGCGCGTCAGGAGGTACGCCATGAACATCTCGGAAAATTTCGGCTCGGTATGAAGGAGGGCGATCATCGCCTCCTTCGTGATCGAGGTGACCAGGCATTCTTCCATCGCCGTCGTGGTCGCGATTCGCAGCGGATGGCCGTTAAGGCAACCCTCTCCAAAGAACTGACCGGGTTCCAGGATCGCAACCACCGCTTCCTTTCCCTGCTCGGACAGGACAGTAAGCTTGACCCTACCTTTTTGAAGGTAGAACACCGTATCGGCGACATCTCCTTGCGAGAAGATGTTCTGGTTCTTGTGAAACTCGAGAACGGTTTTCCCCACGCCTACTTTGGCGAGGAATACCCTGGGATCAAGCGAGCTTTTGAGCGCTTTGCCCATGTCACCCTCCAATACTTATTGTAAAGGAATACCAGCGCGATTAACATTTCGATCCCCCGGACAATTCGATGCGGGCGCACGGCTACTTCTGATGACGAGGTGCTGTGCGTGCGATGATTACGCGCTGAAAAATAACTGGATCTTGATCGGGGCATTTCAATGCTCCGATAGGCCGCAAACGGAGTGGACGATCTTAATCGTCGTGCGAGCAAGGGTTCTGATTTTCGGACACCGTCTCGCCGCGGGCCGGGAAATATTCGGTATAGAACTCATACTGCGCCAAATATGTTTTCGTCGCAACTGCAAGTAGAGGTAATGCAGCGCAAATCCGGTAACTCAACAATTGTCTCGCCGTTCTTCCCGGCCGTGTCCAAACAGGGATCAGACTTCGACCCTTTGGTGTCAACTGGAGGATTTGCTCTCGTGTGTGGCATAGGCCACCGACAGCAACGCGACACCGTGCAACGCTTGCCCTTGGCAACTCTAAGGCGGTTCACGATGTCGAAATCAGAGCAATTGCTAAAAGATGACCTCGACTGTCTGCGCCTGGCGTCGGACCTGACGCGACTGGCGAGCTACGTGCCACGCGGGGCTTTGAAGGCACATATCCTGCAGATAGCCCGGACCTGCACCAGCCTGGTCGATCGGCTGGAGCCGTTCGATCAGGCCGCGGCTGGAGCCTCTGCGCGCACGCATTAGCCTTGGTATCTCTCAGCCTTGATAGCTCTCGCGCCGCCGCCTGGTGTCGGCCTGAAGCGCGGTCGGCGGCGGCGTCAGGAATTCGTCAAACCGCTCCTTGACGATGGCGTAGCACTCGCACGAGGCCTGTTCGAGGCCGGCGCGATCTACGACCAGGATCTTGCCACGCCGATAACTGATAAGGCCCGCGATCTGCAACGATTGCGCGGCGAGGGTCACCGATTTGCGATTGGCGCCCAGCATGTGCGACAGGAACTCGTGCGTGTACGGCAGGGCTTCGCCTTCGGCGCGATCATGCATCATGAGCAGCCACCGGCACATTCTCTCTTCCGTTGA
>Ga0209871_1000255_pt1 | contig 15092 bp, 16 predicted proteins | sample OrgsoiDNA2013045_FD_185795 | JGI IMG/M metagenome (GOLD analysis project Ga0209871, IMG submission 185795) | Permafrost soil microbial communities from the Arctic, to analyse light accelerated degradation of dissolved organic matter (DOM) -... | ecosystem: Environmental > Terrestrial > Soil >... | reverse complement strand
GGTCCTCGGGGATCAGCGTGTAGGAGTCCTCGATCTCGACCAGTTTCGCGTCGGTGAAGAGCCCGGCCAGCCGTCGCCCGTGGCCGCGGGGCATCAGCCTGTCCTCGGTGGCCCAGATGACCAGGACCGGGCCGTGGTAGGACCGCATCTCCTCGGCCCAGCGCAGCAGCGTCCGCCGGTCCGGAATGGAGTGCCCGTAGCGCACTAGGTCGCCCGGCGATCGCATGACGCCACATGCTAATCGTCTAACTCGTGATCAAACTGCCCAGCCGGACAAGTTGTCATAAGCTGCCCAGCGGCCCAGGTCAGCGGGCTGGGCCAGGGCCGCTGTCACGGTGTAGCATCGGCCCACCAGCGCACGGCTCAGGCGAGCCGCGCGGAATAGGGGGACTGACGATGGCAACAATGATCGTGTTCCATGAGGTCGACGATGTGAACCGCTGGCTTGCCTCATCCAAGCGGGCAGAGTTCTTCGGGCCCATGGGCATGACCGCGCGCACGTTCATCGACCCGGAGAAGGCCAACAGGGTCGGGCTGATCGTGGAAGCACCCGACGCCGACACCTTCCGGCGGGCGCTGGAGTCCGACGAGGCGGCCGAGGCCATGCGGCACGACGGGGTACGCCCCGAGACGGTCGTGATGCTCGTCGAGTCATAGATCCTGGCCGGGCTGGCTGGCCAGGGAACGGGTCAACCGCCGGCCGTCCTCAGCGGCCTCGTCGACGAATGCGAGCAAGCCGCATAAAGGCCCGAGCCAGGCCAGTGGGTCAGTTCTGGCAGCTCACACCCGGGCCCACCAAATATCCGCTGTGGTGCCTGGAAGGCAGATGCGATCATCCAGGAGTGTACGCATCGGCGGGGCCGGAGTGGAGTGCGGCGGTCGGGGAGGCTGACTGATCGGTGAGCGCGTCTCGTCTTCCGACGCGCACACGGTGACGTCAGTGGTCCCGGTCGGCTTCGACGCCTACGCGCGGGTGCTGCATCCGGCGGAGGAGCCCGGGTGGGTCAGCGACCGCCTAGTCCGCTGGGCGCAGGTCGCGGCGTGGAGCGGCATGTCGCTGCGCCGCGACGCCCAGTTCCATCCGATCGCCCTTCCGCCGGCCCGGCCGGATCGGGAGGCACCCTGGTCGAGCCAGGGCCCGCGCGAGGGCAGCCTGTGGGTGGACGAAGCCACGGCCAGGCTCTTGTCCGACGGCAAAGCGATTGTCAGCACCTCCCGCGGCACCGTTCACGCCCGGCTGAAGCGCCCCTCTCGGCTCAGACGCGGAACGCTGCAGATCCGAACCCAGGGCGACAACGGCGTCAGCGGCAGCAGCGGGCCTCCCCTCAGCTACCGCGGCGAAGAAGAATTGCGGGACGAGATCTCCTTCTACCTCACCTTCCACGTGATTGGACTGGTCGGCGGATAGACCTGGATCCCCCAGTCGCCAACCCGCCCAGCATGCGGACCGCCGGCCATGCCGTGCGGAGCGCGCCCGGCGTCGGCGTAGATAGCCGCCTGGCCGTGTCCGGGCATGGGCGCCCGGGCGAGCAGGTCCGACTGCGCTCGTACGGCCTGGAAGAGCTCGGGAAGCTGAGTGCTGGCGGCTGCTCCGCGGGAGCGGCTCGTTTCGACATGGCGTGCGCTCCAGCCGCCGGCAGTGCTCCTGCGGCGGGCGGTCATGACAGGCCGGTAGGTGATCTGAAGCAGGTACTCGATGCCCAGGCCGCAGCTGGCCTGGCCCAGTTGCTCTGCTCGTTGTGCTTCCTGCGCCGGGATGCGGGTGATCAGGGCGGGCCACTGGATGACGAGGACGCGCTCCCACGTCTCGGGCGGGACGGTCGTGGCCAGGTGATGGCTCTCGCCGACCGGCAGGTCGCGCAGCCTGCGCCTGGCATCCCCGGTCTGCCCGACGTACACCAGCCCTCCGCCGGAAACGTAGACGCCGTAGACGGCATGGTCACTGACCGGCGGAATGCCGGGACCGCCGGAATCGACCAGGAGCTGCCCGACCTGATAAGCGAACTGGTACCGGCGGTCCTGCCAGGCCATGACATTGCCGGGAGTGGCGAGCGCGTCCAGCAGCGCGTTCCGCCATCGGTCAAAGGCGTCGTCCAGGTGACTTGCGGTCATGATCGCCCATTGTGGCGCAACCGTGATCGGCGTCCCGCGTGGTGCGGCAGGACGTCGCCGGCCGAGACGCGGTCGACTTTGCGCGCGACCTCTTCAGCCGACCAGCCTGTGCGCAGAACCGCGGACGGTGACTCTGCGTATACGCATGTAGTGCACTGTGTGCGCCGAAGCAGCGGATCAGGTCGTTCCACGCCAAGCCCACGACACCGACCCGGTATCAAGACTTTCCGCAGGTCAGGGCGGGTGGGGCGCCTGGGGCTCGAACCCAGAACCCACGGATTAAAAGCTTGCTGGTCTACGGTTCATGCAGGTCCGGGGAAGTCCGTGACCTGGGGCGCGTACCTGCCCGGCCTGGCCCGGACCGTGGTGAACTGCAACCAGGACTGCAACCACAGGCCCGGGGGCCGGTGTGGTGCGGCATGGCAAGTGGCAGTGAGTTGCGGGCTGGGCGCGCGGCCGGGGCGTCTGCGTGGCCGGGCCTGCGGGGAGGCCGCGGAGGCGCGCCTTCTGGTGGCGGCCGTGGTTGGTCTGGTGCCGATGCGCAGTGCACACCGCGAGGAGCGTGCTGCACGCCTACCGCACATCCCGGCTGTGCTGTCTGGCGGCGCGGGGCTTGTGGCGGCCGTTCCGTGAGCGGGCTGCTGTCCGGCGTGGCGGAGCGTGCCCGGTGAGCCCGGCGGTTGCCGCGCTGCGCGCGGATCCCCGGATGGGGGAGCCGGCTGCGGGCCGGGCTGGGCAGGCGGTCGGCCTGGTCCCGGCGGCCGGGGGTCCGGGCGTGCTCCTGGCGGCGTCGAGGAGGGGCTGGGTGGTGCGGTCGTGGCCGTTGCTGGTGCTGGCGTTGCCGGCGGCGGTGGCGGTGTGGTCGGGGTGGGTGGGGATCGGGGAGCTGACCGGGTTCGGGGTGGTCCGGCCGCTGCCGGGGATCTGGGATTCGCTGCGCCTGAACACGGCAGTGACCTTGCCGGTCGGCGTGGAGGCGTACGGCGCTTACGCATTACGGGCGTGGCTGTCGGCCAGCGTCGTGGTGTCGGCGCGGACTCGCCGGTTTGCCCGCTGGTCGGCGGCGGGGTCGCTGGCGCTGGGCATGGCCGGGCAGGTCGCCTTTCACCTTCTGGCGCAGGCCGGGGTGACGCGCGCGCCGTGGGGTGTCACGACCGCGGTGTCGTGCCTGCCGGTTCTGGTGCTGGGTATGGGCGCGGCGCTGGCGCACCTGCTGCACGCCGATGCTCACGCCGCATGCCAGGCGGGTTCGGCTGGCCCCGGACGGGCACCGGGTGGCGCGGGCCGCGGCGGCGGTTGCGGGGATCAGGGTGCTGGGGTCCGGCCGGAGAGGCTGGAGGAGGGCCGGGCGCTGGCGGCCCGGCTTGCCGCTGCCGGGCAGCGGGTGTCCCGCCGGTCGCTGCGCCGGGCCGGGCTGCGCGGCTCGAACGCGGAACTGGGCGCGGTCGCGGTCATGGTCATGTCGCAGGACGGTCCGGCGGGCCGGGTCCGGCCTGCCGGCACCGGCCGTGCTGGTCCTGGCGTTCATCGTCGGGCTGTGCCGGGCTGATGCTGGTGATCGTGTCCCGGGATTAGCCGGGCGCGAAGATCCGGGGAGGTCGGGGGCAATGGATCAGGGGTCGGTGTTCAAGAGGTGCGGGTGCCGGGATCAGCGGTCGGGGCGGCTGCGGGGCGCGGGCTGCGCGAAGCTGCCGGGCTCGGGCCACGGGTCGTGGTACTTCAGTGCGAATCTGCCGTCCGGCGGGGGCGGCCGGCGGCGGGTACGCCGCGGCGGGTTCGGGTCGCGGGCGGCGGCCGCGGCGGCGCTCCAGGCGCTGACAGGGCTGGGCGGCGGCCTGGCCGCGGGAATGTCGACGGGGCAGTGGCTGGAGCGGTGGCTGGCGTCGCGGGTGTCGCTGCGCGCCTCGACCCGGCAGGGCTATGCCGCGCACGTGCGCGGCTACCTGGTCCCCTGCCTGGGCGCGGTCCCGATAGCCGATCTGGCTCAGGGTGACGTGCAGGGCATGTTCACCGCGATCACCGGCAGCCACCAGGCGGCCGGGCGCCCGGTCTCTGCCGCGACGCTGCGGCGGATCCATGCGACTTTGCGGCAGCGCTGAACGCGGCCGTCCGGGCCGGGCTGATCACCTCCAATCCCGGAAGGTGGGTCGAGCTCCCAGCGGCTATCCGGCCGCGGCCGCAGGTATGGACCCCGGCCCTGACTGCGGCGTGGAAGGAAGACCGGTCACGGCCGGCCGTAGGGGTGTGGACCCCGGCGCAGACCGCCGCGTTCCTGGCCTCGGCCCGCGATGAGCGGCTGTACGCGCTGTTTCACCTGGTGGCGCTGCGAGGGCTGCGGCGCGGCGAAGCCGCCGGGCTGCGCTGGGCCGACCTCGACCTGGAGGCCGGGACCCTGGCTATTTCCCGGCAGCTCCAGCAGCTCGGCGGCCACCTGGTGACCGGGCCGCCCAAGAGCCAGGCCGGACAGCGGGTGATCGCGCTGGACCGGACCACCGTGGCCGCCTTGCGCGCGCACCGGCAGCGGCAGCGCGCCGAGCACGCCGCCGCCGGGGACAGATGGCGGGGAAACGGGTATGTGTTTACTTCCCGGTCCGGGGCGCCGGTGCCGCCGGACTGGCTGACCCGCTACTTCCGCCGCCTGGTCACCGCGTCGGGGCTGCCGCCGGTGACATTGCAGGGCCTGCGGCACGGCGCGGCCACTCTCGCCCTGGCCGCCGGCACCCAGATGAAGGTAGTGCAGGACCAGCTCGGGCATTCCACCATCACGCTGACCGCCGACACCTACACCTGCGTGCTGCCGGAAGTGGCCCGCACGGCAGCCGAGGACGCCGCCCGGCTCCTGTTCCCGCCCCGCCGCCCGCGGCCGCCCGCAACACACGCACACCGCAACAGCCCCAGGCGGGCATCCGGCTACGTGCGGAAACGCCGCCGCCCCGCCGCCTGACACCCCCGCGCTGCGGGCAGGTGACGGCGCCGTCCGTGGTTACCGCGACTCCATCCGGCCGAGCCCGGCCAGGCCGCCATCCTCCCGCCCCGCGGCCCGCTACGCGGGCGCAGCGATAACTACCCGTGACAAGCAATCCCAGCCCGCTGCCGTCACACGCCAGCTCCATCCCATCGCAACGAACGTCCGGATCTGCCGAAGAGCGGATGAGTTCCGTGGTCCTTCGGCCGGGAGCATCGAGCGTTACCGAAGTGGCTGATGAGGAGGAAGTGGTCTTCGACATGTGAGGACCCTAGAGGCAGCGATCGGAGTTACGATGGTTTCGACTGGGTTAAGTGCTGTATCTAGCCTGGCGGTTGTGCGCCATTGGCGGGGGGTCGATGAATCTGGCTGACTGGAACCAGGCCCCCGGTGGATTGGACGGTATCCTGCGGACGCTGGCGAGCCATGGTGACCCCGATCACGATCCCGTTGCGGCCGCGCGCATCGTGGATCTGGCTGAGCGGACTCTGGCTGAGGTTGACGGCAGGTCGGTTTCCATCAGAAGCCGCGCCCTGATCCGGTGCTACTTGGCCGCCGGGCTTTTAGGTCCCATTAATAATGGTGCGCCCTCCCCACCGGATTTCCTCTGGGATGTGGAGCGGGCGATCGGCCAGTTGCACCGGGCGGTGGGTGAACTCTCCGAGGACCCCGACCGTCAGTTGATCGCGAGTATTCACCTCAATCTGGCCCGCGCGTACCCGCAGAATAACGGTCTCGGCTCGCTGGAGCTGTCCGAGCGGCTCGCCATTGCACATGGCTGCAAGGCAATGGAGCTGGCAGACAGGGAAGCGAACTTGGAATTGTGGGTTAGGGTGCGTAATGTGCTGGCGACCATCTATTCGGCTGGGTTCACGGGGTCGAGAGTGGATCGTATCGAGTCGGCGATTGAGCTCCTTGAGGAGGCAGCTGCCGCGTTTGCGAGCCAGATCGGTTCAGAGCTTTGGTGTGACCTTATGCATAATCTCGGGGGGACCTATGCAAGTCGCCCTCTCGGCGACTCAGAGGTCAATTACGCAAAGGCGTTTGAGTGTTTCGAGGCGGTTGCCGCCGTCGAGCCGGAAGAAGCCAGTCCCGGCCGGTGGGCGCAGACGCAATACTCGTTGGGTGGGCTCTGGCTCAGGCGCCTGGATCCCGATCAGGCCCTGATTCATTTCGAGCGGGCGTTGAAGGCCCGCGAACGCGTGCCGGGCGCGCTCGCCACTGTACTGCTGGACAGCCTTTACAGAGCGATCGCAAGCGCGTACGCCCTGAAGGGTGACGACGCGCGCCGGGTCCAGTTCCTGCGTAAGGCGCAGGCTCTTGTTGATCGCGGCAACGGCCCCATGTGGGCCCGCGCGCAGATCCAGTTGGCGTCTGCGCTGAAGAAGACGGATCCGGCGGAGGCAGACCGGCTGCTCCGGGAGGCCCTGGAGGTTCTTGCGGGATATGAGCTGGCCGTCCGGGACCGGACCTATGCGTTGTATGCACTGGCCGGTGTCTGCCTGACACGCCATTTCGAGGGCCTGCCTGGCGCCCTGGCGGAGGCGATCGGGCACCTGGAAACAGCCAAGGAGGTGAGCTGGGACGATCCTCGGTGGGCCCCGGACGTGTGTGAGGCGTTGGCGGAGACCTACGTCCACGCGGGTCGGTGGCCGGAGGCAGGGGCCGCTTATGAGGCGGCGGTTGACCGGCTGGACCTGCAATACCGCACCTTGCTCCTCCTCCGATCCCGCGGGCAGGAAATGGCCTCCACTGTCAGAACCCGGCACCGCGCAGCCTATGCACTGGCCAAGGCCGGCCGTGAACTGGACGCCGTACTCATGCTGCGATCAGCCCGGGCAAGGCTGCTGGGCGAAGCGCTGGACCGCGACAACGCCGATCTGGAGCGGGTAGCAAGTATGAGCCCGGAGCTCCATGCGGCCTTCGTTGAAGCCGCTGAGTGCGCCCGGGCGGTGGAGATCCTGGACCGCGGATCCGGACAGAACGAGTTCATCCTCAAGAAGCTCGCAAATGATGCCCGCGCGGCGATCACGGCACTGGGCTGCGCGACTGACCGGATCCGTGAGCTTCCGGGTCTATCGGATTTTCTGGGGCCAACCACCGTGGAAGATCTTGCCGTAGGTTCCGGGGAGCGGCTGGTTTTCTTGGTGAGCACCCGCTGGGGGAGTATGGTGCTGCAGCCGTCGGGCGGGGGATCGGACGGTAGACAGACGGCTACCGTGACATGGGTAGACGGGGTCACCGACGAAGACGTTATGTCAGCGCTGGGCGTCGATAGGAAATCACCGGCCACAGGATTCGGGGCATCCCGGCTGCTGGAAGCGGTCGATGCGATCGGCACCCCGTTCGCTGACGCTCTGAGCCGGGCCGTACCGGATGCCGCTGCCATCACGCTCGTCGCATGCGGGCTGCTGGGAGTGCTCCCACTCCACCTGGCCTCATTGGTCCGGGCCGGCTCACCGCGGCGGCTCGTCGATGACTACCAGGTGGCTTACGCCCTGTCAGGAAGCAGACTGCACAACCGGGTCGAGGATGTGCCGCGGCGCCCCATCGAACCCGTCGTCGCGGTCGCCGACCCGGGAACCGACCTCAGATATGCCAGTGGTGAGGTGGCGGCGGTGAACGCGGCATTCCCCAGGTGGGCCCCCATATACGGCCCGGCCGCCACCGTTGCTGCAGTTCTCGCCGCTTTCGAGGGAGCCGGCCTGCTGCACCTTGCCTGCCACAGCCGCTACGATCCATCCGCGCCGTACTCCTCAGGCGTGCACCTTGCCGACGGATCGCTGACCATCGGTGATCTCCTCGCCGACCACCCACCGCGGTTGCGTACTGTCCGCCTGGTGGTCCTGTCGTCGTGTGAGAGCGCTGTAGTCGACCCGAAAGCGCCCGACGAAGTGATCGGGCTGCCTGCCGCGTTCATCCAGGCGGGCGCTGGCGCTGTCATCGGCTCTTTGTGGCGAGTCGACGACGTCGGCACCGCCGTGCTTATGTCCGACCTCTACCGACGGCTGCGACGCCCTGATGGCATGGTGGCGGCAGGTGAACCGGCCCGTGCTCTGCGTGCCTCCCAGCTGTGGATGAGCAACGTCACCGCCGGCGAGCTTCTGGCTGGTCCCCCGGAGCTGCCAGTAGAGCTGCGCGCCTGGCTGCGGCTCTTCGATCACACCAACAGACCATTCGCGGACCCGCGTCACTGGGGCTCATTCGTTGTCCTGGGAGCGTGATCATAATGCGTGCGCGCAATCCGGAAGTACGGCTGTCGCTGGACCGGCTAAGAGACATGGAGCCGTACGAACAGATCGTCTTCTATGAGCTGATCATGCTGCCTGCGTTGCGTTCGGAAGGTGACCGGGGGCTCGAGGCGAAGTACACCATGAACCTGGGCATGGCTTACGACGCCGAGCATCGTTTCGACGAGGCGATCCATCACCTGAACCACAGCTGTGAACTGCTGGAGGAACTCGGCGAAGAAGAGTTCCTGGCACAGTCCCTCGTCGATCTGGGGGCAGTTCAGCGCTACACGAACCGCTCACAGGATGCTGTGCGCACCTACGCGCGGGCCCTGGAGATCGCCGAGCGCCTAGCAATACGCGAGGTGATCAGCTCGTCGGTGCGTAATCTTGTCATCCTGCTCGATGAGGAGTTGATCGATCACATTCCCTTGGAGCTGTATGCAAATATGGAAAAGCAGGCCCTCCGCTACCGCCTAGATGCCCAGGCCGCCGATGCTGGCCGACTCCTAGGCGAGACCTTGCTTCGTGACGGTCAGCGGGAAGAGGCACATAAGGCGCTTGGCCGGGCGCTCCAGCTCGCTCGGGACCTCGGCAGCCCGTGCGTCGCAGAGATCACCGAGCTGCTCGAGTCGGGTGGGTACAGCGCGTACCGGGACAGGCTCTTTGACGAGGCAGTGAGGTGATCTCAGAGAAATAGATCCGGACAGTAGGGCATTGTGATGCCTGTATAGGGCATTCGGGTAGACACGCGGATGGATCGGGCGCGGCCGGAAATGGGCGTGGAGTCCCTGTAGAAGAGGTCTCACCACAAGATCATCTTCAGCCGAAGGACTCCACGTGATCACCTATCGTGCCACCCTTGACGTCCCCGCGGAACTGGCCATGTTCACATCGCGGCTGCTGCGGGCCGAACGGCGCCGCCGCGGCACCCCGCGCGGGAGCCGGGCGCTGACCTGCTTCTGGCAGGCCGTTCTGGGCCTGCGGTGGTTCCGCGACCGCACCGCGATCGACGCGCTCGCCCGTGACCACGGCATCTCGCGGGCCACCGCTTACAGGTACGTCGACGAGGTGATCGCCGTGCTGGCTGATCAGGCCCCGGAACTGCCCGAAGCCCTGGCCCGGGCTCGCGCTGACGGCCAGGCGTTCGTGATCCTGGACGGCAAGATCATCCCCGCTGACCGGTGCCTCCAGAAGACCATCAGCGTAAAAGGCCAGGTCATCGACCTGTGGTACTCCGGCAAGGCCCACTGCCACGGCGGGAACGTCCAGGCCGTCTTCGGCCCCGGCGGGTTCCCGCTGTGGATCTCCCCGGCCGAGCCAGGCTCCGTGCACGACATCACCGCCGCCCGCATCCACGCCCTGCCCGCCCTCTATCGCGCTGCCGCCATCGGCCTGCCTGCCCTGGCCGACCCCGGCTACGAAGGCGCCGGAATAGGCATCAAGATCCCGGTACGACAGCCACCAGATGGCCGCGAGCTCGACCTGGGCAACCGCACCCGCAACGCCCTGCAGCGATCCCTTCGCTGTCTCGGAGAAAGGGGATTCGCCCTGCTCAGCCAGCGCTGGCGCGCCCTCCAGCACATCACCGCCAGCCCCAGCAAGATCACCGAAATAGCACGAGCAGCCCTCGTCCTCACTCACTTCGAGCACGGCTACATCAAATGATGATCGCCGCTAATTCGCTGAGATCACCTCAGTGCAGTACTTTGCAATAGGACAGCCGCGCTTGGCCGCCAAAGTCTTCGACAAGATCCTCGCCATGCCAGGCGATGCTGCCGAGTCAGCATCGTCCCTTTGCCCGAGACTGAAGATCGGCCTTGCCTATCTCGCAGCCGAGCTCTGGGTTCCAGCGGAGACCCACCTGACTGCCGTTTTCAATTCTGCCCTTACCTATGGAGGCAGTAACGTAGCCGCAAACGCTGCCCGGTCTCTCTCCGAGCTCCACCTGCGTCTCGGACATCTAGACCTCGCGGAACGTTTCGCTCGGGAGGCAATCCGCCTCTTCAAAGACGACGGAGAACCCATCGGCGAGGCATTGAGCCGACTCTCCCTCGCCGCCGCCTGCCTGGCCGACGGGCGCATTAGAGAGGCGCGCGGTGAAGCTGAATATTGCGGAGAGATCCTGCGCACAGACGGTTCTCCGCAAGCTCTCGCCATACTGCAAGACATGACCGACTACCGCTAGGCGTAAGCCGGGCCAATCAAGGAATCCCGGGAAGGATATCTCATGATTATCGACATTCCCATTGAGTACGAATGGGTTGACTTGGATCTCCTGCCCGCCGGGGACCGAAGCGGTGAGCATGCACCGGGCACGGCAACCCGAGTATCGCTCAGCATGCCCTGCGTCGTTCAGCTTCCCCCCGACCGCGAGAAGCTGGGGAACGAACTGTACGAGTTCCTGCGAGAAGAACGGAAACGCTATGAGTTGAAGGCTATGGTTCTCGCCTGCAGCTTCGTGTCAAGGGATGCGCCTCTACTGAAGGCCATACTTGCCATCTCTCTCGAACGCGATGATGGCATCGCTGAAAATCGCCCGGTTGCCTGGAATCTAACTCCGGAGCGTCTAACCAAGCCAGGAACCCACTTCAGCAGCACGTTCTCACTTGAGTTGAGTATAAACCCGAAGGTGCGAGTGGAGGTAGCAGAACAGCCGACTACACAAGACGATCAACATATCCTCATTGCCCATGGCGAGGGCAGCTCCACTCCCGAATGGGAGTTCAAGCGCACCAAACAGAGTGATTTCGACGGTATCCATCGGATTGGTATGACGATCATGACACCGAGGGGAGCACCAGCGACAGCTCGCCTCGCCCTATCGGCTTTGATACGCCACCGAAAACTCGGCCTGATCCCCTGCTCGGCGAACCTCCCCCCACAGCTTCAACTGGCGGCACTGTGAGCTAGGAAAGCAGCCTGTAGTAGTGGCGGTGAACCTCCGGCCGACGAGTAACCACAGGCACGGCATGCCGTGCCTGCGTAATTCCGACGAACTGACGTGCTCCCTTCCATGCTGGAAACCGAGGTCCGACAGGAGGCTTTGTCATCGGGGTCAGGCCGCCCAGGCCACCCGATCCTGACGCTATGGCACCGTCAGCGCCGACGAGATCGGCAAATCAACTTACTCTCATGCCGCATAGGGCGCGTGGCACGTCAGGCAGGATCTGGTCACAGGCGGCTGGGCAATTTTCGCTCTCATCAAGGGACGCCCCCGCGACGCGGAGCCGACGGTGACGTCCAAGCCAGTCACGTCGCGCCCAATCAGGCGGGCAGCACGGGTCACCTCGATAGACATCGTCACGTTGAGTGACTGAGAAGATCAGGGATAACGCGCACGGAGCCGCCGTTCTGCTCACCTTGGCGACCGTCGAGGGTGCTGCCTGACGGGTACAGAAGGGATCAATATGGGCTTCGGCTGAGCTGGCGTTCATTTCTTTCCTGGCGGATCCGCATAGGTGCGCGCAGACCGGGCTGCGTCAGTGCGGCTGCTGACGGCAATGACAAGCGCGCTTGGTCTGCGCGGCCTGGTCTAGCATGCAGGCAGGCTATGAAGGACTGATCATCATGAAGGTATGTGTCCTGAAGGTGGACAACGACAAGGTGAACCTGGACGAGCTAGCTAAAGGGATCGACGTCGGCCGTACCGTGCGTGGCTGGGAGATGCCCAAGCACGCCGAGCCCGGCGATCTCGCCGTCTGGTACGCCAGCAATCCCAGCCAGAGCTATGTGGCATGGGGCTGGGTCGCGGGGGTCCCCGAGCCGGGGTTCCGGGGCAGTCCCCGCCGATACATTGGTCCAGTTGCTGGCATGCGCTCCATCAAGCCGATGGCCCGCATGGAGGTTGCCGGGGCCAGAGGCTTCAATCATGACCCGGATTCCGTGGTCTCGCAGCCACAGACCGTTCCCGATCGGATGGCAGGTGCTTTCCTTCGGGCGCTCGGCCTCGATCCTGAGCTGTTGGAGGCGATCTCCGTCGAGGTGGCCGCCGTCCTGAGAAGCTAGCTCGCAATCTATCGGGCCAGCTGCTGCGTCAACGTCGGCAACTGTCTGCGCGATCTTGAATCTATCCGGTTTGCCGTCGATAAAGCACTCGTGTCCGGGGACCAGACGTGGTGGAGCCGCTTGACGGGGAGCGCGCATTGCCGCCGTTATACGTGGTTATCAGCTGTGGGCTGCCTCGTCGCCTGTCACGTGCCGTCACCACAGCGGCTTGTTGTCTCGGGCGGCGGTGTTCCGCGGCGCTGACCATATGCGACGGTCCTGGCTGGCCACCTTCGGCACGCCAGTCATTGCTTGTCGTCCAGCTGCGCCAGCCGCTTTGCGCCCGGCGGCCGGCGTGACGAGGTAGCGAGTGGGGCCTGAGCGGACCTGGCTCGCGCGAGCTGAGCCGCAGCACCTGGCGCCGCGCCTGGCTCAGGCGGAGATCCTGGGTGCTGAACGTGGCTCAGGCGCAGATCGAGGAGCTGAGCCAGCGCCTTCCCCGCTCGGGCCCGGCGATGCCAGCGCGGCTCGGCGACGAACGCCCCCTCGCCAGCTTCCTGCGCGAGCGCGGTTGCGCCATACCGCCAGGCCATTGGCCAGTGGGTGCCGTCAACGAGGGTTACGGCAGGAGCTGATCGGCAGTATTAGTCAGCCAGGGGCTGCTAGGCATCATCATTCTGAAGCCATTACCCCCTGGATGGTCACGCCGCCCTGTATGTTCTGTCTCGCCTGGGTAAGTACGTCTTGCGGTTACGGGCCGCGTTTGGGGGGAAGTCATGGGAGCAACCGATCAGAGGGACAGAGATCCGCAGGCTCGCGAAGGGCGGCTCAACAGGCGCGTCAGCATGACCGGCATCGTGGTGAACGGCGTCACGGTCATCGCCGCTGCTTTCATCGCAGCGCTCGCCACCGCGCACAGCACCACGATCATCACCGTCTTAGGGGGTAAGCCAGCTAAGACGGTGACGGTCCCCGCCAGCCCGCCTGTTACTTCTGCGAGCCCGCGCACATCGAACCCTCATCAGGTAACTGTCCAGCTCCCCAGCGGCGTGGCCTTTACCAAAGGCAGATTTAGTATCACCAGCAGCGGTATCGACTTGGACCGCAATCCTCCGGAGTCCGGAAGCCTGCCTAACACCCACCGTGACATAATTGCCGAATATCCGGCATCGCTATATTTTTACGAAGCTCAGGAGACAGTGCAGTGGCAGCAGAGCAACGTTCCGACTCAGGCCGAATGCCATCACGACGAACTGAGTAACGGGCAAGCTGGCCTGCAATTTGATCTGACGAGCTTCCAGCAAACCGGTCGGCTAGCGCGTTTTTGCGTGCTCACTGCTGAGGGCCGGGATGCCTACATTGTCATTCCCGGAAGCAAGATCATCTCTAGCAGCCCGTTCTCTGCCCAGGGATTCGTCTGGCCCGCAAAGCTGCCCCTGAATTAGCCTTCCGCCGGATCGTCTCACTTCATCACTAGGCCGTATACGGATCGATGTCGTCACCTCGGTCGCTTTAGCCCGGACGGCGAAACGCTCATCGCGCCAACGTGATCCACCAGACGCTCGCCGTTGCCCTCGGCAGTGCGTCGGCGCTGCTGGTCCTCAGCAGCCTCGGCTGGCGGCTCACGGCGGCCACCTTCGACCGCGAACGGCTCATTACCGGTACCAAGTAATAAGGTGCAGGCACCTCGGCCCTAACACAGGCTGAGACGCGCCATAAGCGCACATTCTGTCGTCGCGTCGGACCTTTTGTACGCGGTTCCAGTCCGCGCCAGATTCGGCGATCGAGTGCGGTGCCGTTGGCGGCTGGCGGTCGCTTGCGGTGACCTGGCGTGACCACCCATGTCGGCCTAGCGTGTTGTTCAAAGTCGTCTGCTGGGGCCTGGCCGCCCCCAGCCTCCGGGCCTCAGCCCTGCACCCGTGAGTTATCCCATGGTCACCACGTCCCCGTCCGCCGCGCTCGTCCTCGTCATCCCGCTGTTCACCACCGCCGAGCGGCTGGCCATCGCCGGGTTCCTCGCAGGCTATAGCGGGCTGACCCGGCAGGCGTATGAGCTGGACCTGCGCCAGTATGCGGTCTGGTGCCACGCCCGCGGCGTGGCCCTGTTCGCCGCCCGGCGGGCGGACATCGAGTGCTTCGCCCGTGACCTGGAGGCCCGCGGCCGCGCCCGGGCGACGATCACCCGGCGGCTGTGCACCATCGCCGGGCTGTACAAGTACGCCGTCGAGGAGGAGCTGTTAGATCACTCACCCGCAGCGCACGTCCGCCGGCCGCGGCTGGATTATGAGTCGCACGCGGTCGGGCTGGACCGCAACGAGCTCGGCGCGCTTCTCGTCGCCGCCGGCCTTGGCCCGGCCGCCGATCACGCCCTGATCTCCCTGCTGGCGCTGAACGGGCTGCGGGTGTCCGAGGCGGCTGGCGCGGACATCGAGAGCCTCGGCATCGAGCGCGGCCACCGCACGCTGGTGGTCACGCGCAAGGGAGGCAAGGTCGTGACTGTCCCGCTGGCGCCGCGTACGGCGCGGGCGATTGATCTGGCGGTCGGGGGGGCGGTGCGAGGGGCCGGTGTTCCTGCGCCCGGACGGGCGGCGGCTGGACCGGCACGGCGCCGGGCGGATCGTCCGCCGCACGGCTCGGCGCGCCGGGATCGGCAAGCTCGTCGGGCCGCACACGCTGCGGCACGCGTTCATCACCGCGGCCCAAGTGAGCGGAGTTGCATCAGATGCGTCATTCGGCAGGTTCCGTGAACGCAGCTGACCTGCACTGCAGCGCAGAGGCCCTATAGCGAAAGAAGGAGC
>Ga0209871_1000254_pt1 | contig 15121 bp, 19 predicted proteins | sample OrgsoiDNA2013045_FD_185795 | JGI IMG/M metagenome (GOLD analysis project Ga0209871, IMG submission 185795) | Permafrost soil microbial communities from the Arctic, to analyse light accelerated degradation of dissolved organic matter (DOM) -... | ecosystem: Environmental > Terrestrial > Soil >... | reverse complement strand
CATGAACATCTCGGAAAATTTCGGCTCGTCGTGAAGGGCGGCCAACATCGCCTGTTTGGTAATAGAAGTGATAACGCTGTCTTCCATCGTCGTCGTCGTCGAGATGCGCAGCCTGTGGCCATTCATGCAGCCTTCACCAAAGAACTGGCCGGGCTCTAAAATCGCGACGACTGCTTCCTTGCCCTGCTCGGACAAGACAGTAAGCTTGACGCTGCCTTTTTGAATGTAAAACACCGTGTCGGCGACATCGCCTTGTTCGAACACGTGTTGATTCTTGTGGAATTCCAATACCTGCTTTCCTTCGCCCACTTTGGCCAGAAAGTCTTTAGGGTCAAACATGTCCTTGTCTGGCTTTTGCACGGGAGCCTCCTTTAGCTCGACCAATTTCATCCAACTTTAGCGCGCCGAACTCCTACCGCGCCAGGCGACCCTGAACAGATCGCGGATCGCAGCTTGATTCTTGGTAATCGAATAGAGGTTGCACATTTGGCCGAACCTGTGGGGCCATGGAGCCGTTCCGCACATCAAATCCCTTAGTAGCATTGCCCGCAACCGCAAGGGCCGCTGTAATGCCGCTCAAATGAGCACGATGTCGCGACAAGTGATCTACGGTAGCCGGATCATGTGAGCGAAGATGCGCGCCGAGGCCGAAGCACGGTCTATCCAGATGGTATGCTATGGTGGCCCAGCGCAACCGTCGTCTACCATCGCGCAATGCCTCAACGGCGCATACGGCTGGCTCGAAGTCGAACGTCACCTCTGCAAGGCCCGGGCGAGCATCCCGCTCGACGCGATCCGGTGTCCACGCAATACCCCGATTTGGAAACTTGAAGCGGCGCTGAAATGCCAATCATGCAGGAAAGGGCGATACTCACCACCCCGCTCACATGATTAAGCTGACACCAGAGCGGAAGATCTACGTTTGGGTGCATCCGGACGAGGAGAGGTGAGCCCGGCTGTTCACCCAAAGAGATTTTTTACAGTGGATTTGTCCATGGCATGAACGCTTGAGTGGCGGGGATGGCCGGAATTCTCGTCGACTTATTTTCGATATACAAATGCCCAACCACAAACATCACGGCGGCAAATACGATCGTCAATAGCGCGTTAGCCATCTGGTGGACTTCGTTCATTCGGCCTCACGGATTCAAAACGCGTGTTCGTGTTAAAAGAACGTCGTTTCGGCCAAATAGGTTCCCGGGGGCGTAAGTCCGGTTTTTCATCCTCCATACTGCGGGCTTTTGCACAGCAGCATAGACGGCATCCCGATGAACCCGCGCCACCTGGCGAATGTGCTCAACACCAAGCCGGTTGCTATGTGAATTTCTCGCCCACTTCGCGACGCTCGGTGACGCGATGGATGACGGTCTGCCGGGACGGGACTGCGCGGTCGCGATACCGGTGGAACTCTCTGCAAACACACACCACACCATTCCGTGACTCTTAGGAACGGCTCGGAGTCCGGCGTGTTGTTGCGCGCTGGGAGCTGAATTTATGGAACCTACATGGCAAACAACGATCACAACAAAGCCGCTGAACTTCACGAAAATGCGGCAAAGTCTCACCGTGCCGCCGCTGAACAACACAGCAAGGGCGATCACGCAAAGGGCATGGAGCATTCGAAGAGTGCTCAGCAACACTCCCAGAGCGCGAACAAGCAAAGTGATCAGGCCAATGCAAAGAGCCAACAGCAAAAGTAACTGAGACAGAGGCCCGGCTCATCGCCGGGCCTTTCTCCATTGGAGGTTACCATGCCACATTACTATTTTGACGTAAGGAATGGGCGCACACAAGCGGACTCGCTAGGACTGGATTGCCGTGATGACAATGGCGCGATTGCCAAGGCAGAGTTTATTGCGACCCAGATCGGTATCGATACTCCCCAGCTCAATCACCACCATGTCGCTGTCTTGAACGACGCAGGCGATGAGATATTTCAGGCACCTATTCGGTCCAAACCGCCCGCTTCCTGAGATATTGCTCACTCTCAGAAAAGTTTTGAGGACCGCGTCGTAATCATCACCTGCGGCGGCCGCAAGCAGCGCACGGTATTGCGTGACAAAGAAACAAAGGGGGAGTCGCGGGCTGCAGGCGGAAAAGGGCGGGGCCATGGAGAGAGCCGCACCGACCGGTCCCTGCGTTAGGCTGTCACAATCATGCCCGCAAACTCACTGTGGAAGTCCGCCCGTGCAGACCGCGCGGCAGTATGGGGCCCCGAGGCTGCGGATGGAAGGCTTTGGCGGGCCGGCGCAGCCATCGCCGGCAATCGCGCAATGCCTCAACGGCGGATACGCAAATGGAGCCACGTGGCTTGGAACGATTCACGGGCAGGCAGCTTGGATTCGACTGCGCTTGGCGGTGTCGAGCGCAAGGAACGCCCGACTGGAACCACGCCCCCTCCATCGGGAGTTCTAATAAGCGGCCTCAGCCCCCCAGGCTGGGGCCGTTTCCTTGATATCCGCATTTGGCCCTTCAAAGTTCTAGTCGAGGGGGGACCACGCGACTGCTGCTGTACGATGGCCGCTGGTGCACGTAGCCGAACGCGGCGTGTCTTTACTCGGCGCTGCTAACCAGCCGGATGCGTGGCGCCGAAGATTCCATCAAGCTGCGATAGGCCGCGAGGTAGTCGAGCGCCATGCGGCGCGCGGTGAAACGTGTCTCGAATTGCTTTCGGATTGCCTCGCGGTTCAGGTTCGAAAGACGGCCGGCAGCGGCGACCGCACTGGTTTCGTCTTCGACGATGAAGCCTGTCAAACCTTCGTCGATGATCTCGGGGACGGAGCCGCGGTTATAGGCAATCACGGGCGTACCGCATGCCATCGCCTCGATCATGACGAGGCCGAACGGCTCCGGCCAGTCGATGGGAACGAGCAGCCCGATCGCGCCGCTGAGGAAGTCTGATTTTTCGTGATCACCGATTTCGCCGATGTAATCGACGAGCGGGTGGTCCATCAGCGGGCGAATGATTCCGTCGTAATAGTCCTGATCGGCCCGATCGACTTTTGCAGCGATCTTGAGCGGGATGCCGCATCGTATGGCGATTTTGATGGCGCGATCGACCCCCTTTTCCGGCGCGATCCGGCCCAGCACAGCCAGATAAAAAGGGGTCACTGGGCGCGGAGTCAGTAACTTTTCCGGCACCCCGTGGTGAATGGTGCGAACCCAGTTGGCTTGCGGAACCGGGCGCCGCTGCGCGTTCGAAATCGAAATAACCGGGATGGTTGAGAATGTGGTGAAGACCGGCTGATGCTCGGGCAGGTCGAGCCTGCCGTGCAGCGTGGTAAGGAACGGGGTCGGCTGCCGGGAAAACAGCGAAAACGGATAGTAATCGAGATGGAAATGCAGAAATTCGAACTCTTCATCATCGCATTTTTGCAGTACGCGCTCCAGCATCACCATGTGTAACGCGTTGGGATCGCGGACCGATCCGTCGAGGCGCAGGGCTTTCGGCCATGTCGCGTCAAGTCTCGCTGAGGTCTGGGAATCACCACTGGCGAACAAAGTGACGTCGTTTCCCAGTGCTACCAATTCCTCGGTCAACCAGTGTACCAGCCGTTCGGTACCGCCATAAAGCTGGGGCGGAACAGCTTCCGTTAGCGGAGCGACCTGCGCGATGCGCATCTATTCGTCTCCTGACGTTGTTGTCGATGAACAAAAGCCCGGTGTGTTGGTTGTCAACAGCAAGCATTGTGAACGTTCGCGCATCTGCGAAGTTCCCTAAGCGCGCGGACTTCTTCCACACCACGCCATTACAGCCGCTCGGATTTCCTCCCAACCGAAACTGCAAAATTGTTGCGCAGCGATCGCAGCACGACGGGAAGTTCAAAACGGCGTTGGCGAACCGATCGCGTGGAATGGGTCCGGGTGAAGATTATCGTTTTCCTCCAACGGGTTTTGCAGGTCGCATGGACAATCTTTCAGGATACGCGAATCGCCCTTTCGCATTCGTGCTGCGCTATCTCCGTCGGCGGCTTGCATCGCATGTCGTTATCCTGACCGCGGTTGTTGTAGCGGTTGCTTGTTCGGTCGGCACACAATACGGCGTCAAATTTCTTGTCGACGGGTTGGCGGCGGGCCCCGTGCGCGGCGGCGTATGGCTGGCGTTCTTTTTTCTCATGTCGCTGATAACAGCCGACAATTTCCTTTGGCGGATCGCGAGCTGGACCGCGAGCTTCACATTTGTGGGCGTGACCGGCGATTTGCGGCGCGACATCTTTCGTCATCTAACCGGTCATGCGCCGAACTACTTTTCCGACCGGTTGCCGGGAATGCTCACTAGCCGTATCACCGCCACCTCCAATGCCGTCTTCACCGTCGAAAATATGTTCGTCTGGAACGTGCTGCCGCCGTGCATCGCGACCGTCTCGGCGATTGCGTTGATCGGCACCGTGAGCCTGCCGATGGCCGCGGGATTGATCGTCGTCGCAGGCGCAATGGTGATTGCGATGTTTCACCTGGCGGCCGCGGGTAAGCCCCTGCATGACGATTTCGCCAACAAGGCAGCGGCCGTCGATGGCGAGATGGTCGATGTCATCAACAACATGCCGCTGGTGCGGGCGTTTTGCGGCCTCAGCTTCGAGCACAACCGATTTGACGCGACCGTTGACCGCGAATTGACGGCGCGAGGACGCAGCCTGCGTTATCTCGAAAAGCTGCGAATCACTCACGCCGCGATTACCGTCGCGCTGACGATCGCGTTGCTAGCTTGGGCCATCGTACTTTGGCAGCGCGGCGAGGCCACCACTGGCGACGTCGTGCTGGTCTGTACGCTGGGACTGTCCATTTTGAGTGCCACCCGCGATCTCGCAGTGGCGCTGGTGGATGTTACCCAGCATGTGGCGCGGCTTACGGAAGCAATCGCCACCCTCCTGCTTCCGCACGAACTGCAGGACCACCCGAAAGCGGAGCCGCTGATAAAGGCAGGCGCGGCCATCACCTTCAACAGCGTTTCGTTCTGCTATCCCGGTGGTCTAAAGGTGTTCGACAAATTCAGCCTTCGTCTGCAGCCCGGGCAAAGGGTCGGGCTGGTGGGCCAGTCCGGTGGAGGAAAGTCCAGCCTGTTCGTACTGTTGCAGCGGTTTTACGACGCGCAGCACGGCAGTATCACCATCGACGGTCAGAACATTTCGCGCGTCACGCAGCAAAGCCTGCGCGAGGCGATCTCGGTGGTGCCGCAGGACATCTCGCTGTTCCATCGTTCGATTATGGAAAACGTCCGCTATGGCCGCCCGACCGCCACCGACAACGAAGTGTTGCGGGCGGCAATCGCGGCGCGGTGCGATTTCGTCGAAACTCTGCCGGAGGGGCTCGCGACCATGGTCGGCGACCGCGGCGTCAAGCTCTCAGGTGGCCAGCGCCAGCGCATTGCCATCGCGCGCGCGTTCTTAAAGGATGCGCCGATCCTGCTGCTCGATGAGGCCACCGCTGCGCTCGACAGCGAATCCGAGGAGGCGATCCGGGAGGCGCTCAGCCGCCTGATGCGCGGACGTACCGTGATCGCCATCGCGCATCGCCTCGCCACGCTGCGCGGTTTCGACCGGGTGGTGATGCTGAAAGCGGGCAAGATCATCGAAGACGGTTCGCCGGATCACCTCATGCAGGGCATGGGCCCATACCGCGAGTTGGTGACGCAGGAAATGAGCCGCCTTGCGACACACGCGGCCTAAGCGTCCATCAGGGATTGTTCTGATTTGCGTACCGTCGCGCAGAACGTGCTGCAAGCAAACCGGCAAGGGTCACCCAATGGCAATCGAAGCTATGGTTTATTCGTGAGGTCGAAGTCGTTTCGGAACCGCCGTTCTACATTCTGATGACCGAACCCGCGGCAAGGCCGCGCCGCGCACTCAAGCACGACGACACCTTCCGTTGTGCCCGACATGGCGACATCCAAACGGGGCGGCAACGGCAGATGTTCCTATGGGCGAATGACTTATAGCCCCTTGGAGTCGGTCGTTCCGCGTTCGTCGCGCGGGGGTGGCTAAGCGCAGGGACGGATTCCATGAATTAAAAATCTAGATCGTCGGTAGCTGCTTCCATCATGCTGGCGATGGCCTTGGTCGCGGTGGCTGTTGCAATCGTCAGCGTCGTGGTGTTGCGCGGTAACTCTGAATCGCTGAACCGGAACGAGCCATTTCGACGTTGGGATTGCAGATATTAACTGCGCATGCCGCCACGCATGCGCATCACCTTGGCAGACCGACGTGGTTCGCAATATCCCGCCATGCTTCCATGAGCCTGCGGCGCTTCTCCAGCGCATCGCTGCGGCGGTATGCTTGTTCGGCCTTATCGCCGATAACGTGCGCCAGCGCCGCCGTCTCCGTAATTTCACGGGGGAAGTCGGAGACGTTTCCAGCCCAGCCAAAATGGTTCTTTCGCATAATCATAATGACTCCGACGCAAGAGGCAGAATAAGCTGTGGATATGAAGTGGGGGGTTGCAATGGAAAACGTTCAACATTGCCGTGCCATGGGTTCTCTGTTCCGTCAGTTCGCGGTGTTCGACCCTGCGCACAGTTGGAAGTATTTAATCGAAGCACAGAAGTGGGAGCATCTCGCCGAAGCGGAAATCGCTTCACACTTCAAAGAATGCAACACCAAAGAAGCCAAGGCCCCCGAACTCCGCCCGACGGCGTAAGGTCCAGGTGAGCCTTAAGGCAATTAAGCGGGGTTCCTTTCGGTATGATATGATCTAGTTAAAATACTTTATTCGATCCAAAATGGAAGGACGTCGATCTGACCACGCGGGTCCCCGGCCTGGAGCGTTTTCAGGCCGCTCAAGAGTGGCGTGATCGCGCGAGTCCTACAAAGCAAAGTGGGCATCCGTGATGCGCGCACCGCTGATCGCCATCGTTCTCTCGAGTGTTGGCGGTGCTGTTTGCGCTCAATCTTTGGACGAAGCTGTCAAAGAGTTAGAAACTTGCTTTCAATTGACCAGCGGTTGGCGAGATCGTTCGGGACGCTAACCGCTACGCGATAAACTTTTTGTACAACCAATGACGGCCGTCGTGGCGCCGCCAAACCTGTCCGCGCACAAGCCGGCGCCGGTAATTGTGCGTCTCGACACCTGTTCATCGGTTGGAACAGATATAGCGTCCAATAAAACGACAAACGCGTCGTTGAGCCCAAGCGCCACGACGGCATGGAGCGGGTCCACAATTCGCTGTTGAGTGCCGTCTTGCATGATAAGCCGCAGCAAGAGAGCATGAGTAAGCAAGACGGCCCCCGGCGTGTTGGTTTAAAAAAACTTGTGGAGTTGAGCAAATCTGAGCAGCGGCCCGTATCGAGAAACATAAGGTGTGTCATCGCCGCGCCCCTCCTCGGCTTCTACCGGTGACTGAGAGTGTTGTGCTCCCGCCTTTTTAGGGAGCGGCAGAATGCCCGCATATCAAAGTGTCCCCGAGTTTGATTTGTCCGAGAAATATCATCTGAAAGCGGTTGGGTGCGAGAAATGCGCCGAACACGCTTCCGATCAAACCACCGAACAGGAATGGCAAGAACTCGCAGCGCAATGGCATTCGATGGCGGATCAAGCCGCCAAGATGCTAGGCGACGCCTCGCAGCACGAGTTTGAGTAAGCCAAGGGCCTCACGTCGGCAGACTCAAACCCAACATTTTAGACGGAACAACCGGTGACGAGGTGGGCCGCGAATGCTTTGTCGACGACATGTCCGCTTTTCCCGATAGCGACCGCAGAGCGGACACGGCGCGAGGTTCAAAAAATGCCAATAGGCTACATCGCGGGCAGTTCGTAGAGTCGCTGTCGCGAGAAATGCATCGGGATCAAACGACTTCCTAACTGCTGCGAAATCTTCTGGGATGTTCTTGGCATATCTCTTAACGCGCAGCAGCAGAGTTGAAGGAGGCTTGATCGACCAGTTGTTCAATTCAACCGAGAAGCGACTCGCGCCCTTTTCCTTCTGCGGCGCATTTCGCAAAGGAAGGTCGCTGACAGCCCATCAATCCGAATATCGGCCAGGAGACATTAGCAGAGATGATCGGCACGACCCGATCCCGCGTCAGTTTTTTTCATGAACAAATTCAGCAAACCAGGACTCATCAGCTTCAACGGAAAAATAGAAGTCCATAATTCGCTTTTGAGTGCTGTTTTGCACGACAGGCCCGAGATAAAATGGGATGCGTCAATATGCAGAGAGTAGCCTTCATTCGATCGCGATCTGCGAGAAGAGTTGCGATCAGACCTAATACGGTTGGCGGCGCGGGCCAACAAGCGGCATGAGGGCGTTGCGAACGGGGTTCGTCGTTGGCACTTTTCCGACGGTGTCGACGCGCCCGCGATGCGGTTGCTATCAGGGGGAAAGCGGACTTGGCGCGGACGTCGCGTTTCTGTAGCGATTGGTGACAAAACCGCCTTCGAGGCCAAATAGGGCGCCCATAACGAACTGCTCCTTGCTTTCTGGTCATCGATCGGTTTTAAACCCGGTGACTTTATGACCGTAGGGATGAACGAGATGCGCACTGCATTGTTTTTGCCGCGTTTAGACAGAGTTATGCATCCAGCGTAGCTCGTGCGTTTTGAACCCGTTCTATTCTCTTCAACAAATCAAAGGACTTATGATGGCAAAGATGACGAAAAATCAGTTGATCGATGCGGTTTCAGAATCAAGCGCTGTTTCAAAGAACGACGTGAAGGCGGTTATGGAACACATGGCGACCGTTGGCTACAAAGAGCTGAATGGATCCGGTGAGTTTGTCATTCCTGGTTTCGTTAAAATGTCGGTGGTCAATAAACCAGCCACAGAAGCCCGCAGTGGCATCAATCCCTTCACGAAAGAGCCCATGGAATTCGCCGCCAGACCAGCGAGCAAGACCGTCAAGGCGTCGCCATTGAAGGTGGTCAAGGACGCGGTTTGATAGGAGGCTCCAGGAGCAATTCGATCGTGTCTGAGCTGTGGGTAATTCCCAGTCGTGCTGGACAGGCTAGATCGACTGGACACTATACGCCCCGAGACAGAATCTCTGGAGGGCTCTAGGGGGACAGTCTCGCTCAAGGCCATACGGTGTAACGCCCGTGTGGTCTTGTCAGTTTCAGGCTTTGAGAGTTAGCCAGGCTGCTATCGCCCATTTGCCACGACGGTTTTGATCGGGTCAACCTTACCGCATTTCAGACACGAAGGTCTGTCCGCCCCTTCGCGTCCGTCATCGCCATTGCCTTCCTTCATGAGAAACGCAAGCCCGAGTTCAGGATCGGCCACTTGCGGCTTGCGAGTCATCGGAACGTCGCACTTCGTTCGGCCGAATTGCCGCAATGATGCGAAAACAGCAGCAATATCGGACAGCGCTTGCAAGTGCACGTTCATAGATTTTGAGACCACGTTGTCGGGTTCGGCGAGCGGCATCTTCGTGTTGCACCTTGATCCGGAACATGCGTTCGATCGCGCCTCTATTGGCGCTATCCACAAATCCGTAAAATTACGTAATGGCAGCGATGAACTGCCACTTAGCGAGCGCCGCTACGGCGTCCTCTGGGATCCATTCCAAGCTCGGAAGGTCCGTGCCATAGTATCCGGCGCGCTTGGGGCCCTATCATCATTGAAGTCGGAAAAGTACAATCGCATCTGATGACTTTATAGACCTGAACCTTCCTTGTCTGCCCGATCTCGGACACCTCCAAGATGAGGAATTTGGACGCGTAAACGCCGAATCGAGGGATTGTTCCGATTTCCCGCAAATAAATATTGTTGGATCAATCGACTGCTAATCGGAGGGCATCACAGTCTAATCAAGCATTAAGGTCGTATTTTGCTCGTCCAAATACCGGTGTCGGGCTGAACAATCAGCCACTTTCGTTCTTAACATAAGTACCTTCCCGCGCGGGACGTGCTCTCGGAGCGTTTTCAATCGCCGTGCGGAAATCGGCCCGACCGACCGGGCAGGATATCGCAGTGCATTCTAAAAATTTGGGCGGTCCTTTGGACAACAAATTGTTGTCGTCGTTGCCGCGCGACCAGTTCGATCTGCTGGCCCCTCACCTCATAACCCAGTCATTGACGCAAGGCTTGGTGTTGATCGAAGCTGGCAATGAAGTTGATTACGTATACTTTCCTCACTACGGGATGCTTTCGTTGCTCGTCGTTCTGAAGGACGGAAAGGCCATTGAGACGGCAACGGTGGGGTGCGAAGGCGTTGTCGGCGCGATGGCGGGATTAGGACTATATAAATCGCTAGTCCGTGTCGTTGTGCAGCTTCCGGTTGGGGTTACCAAAATATCGGCCACTCAATTCAGAAACGCAGCAGCCGCGAGTCATGCAATTCGCAACCTCTGCGTACAATACAATGAAGTCCTCTTATCTCAAGCACGCGTGACCGCTGCATGTAACGCGATGCATGTGATCGAGGAGCGGTTCTGCCGTTGGATGCTTCAATGCGCAGATCGTGCCGGAAGCAGCACGGTTAATTTAACGCAAGAATTTCTTGCCGAAATGCTTGGCGTCCGTCGGACATCGGTCACGGAAGTCGCGAGCAAAATCCAAATCACAGGCGCTATCAACTACTCGCGCGGCGTCATCAATATATTGGACCGGCCCGCGTTGGAAAAAATGTCCTGCGAGTGCTACCAGACGCTCCTGGACCAATCAGTTGTAATAAACTGATTGCGTGACAAACGGCGGAGTGGCGCCGTTCGGTCGAGCTGGCGACAAGCCGACCGCATTTTGACGGTGGCTGAACAACTCGAACAGCAGGCTCACAATCCAAAACCGAAGGAAGAATAGGCCACTTCAGTTGGCGGCCTCTTTCATTTCTCAGGCACCTGATCGCAATCCCGGATGTCGAGCGCGAGCGAGACTTCGTAATCACCGCGCGAAGGGCCGATTCACGCCGGGGGAAAAGGTGGGGCCCAGAATATCGATTACGGAACACTTCGGGTACATGGGGATTGTGAGTCTAAAGGGAGACTGGCTATGAGCTGGCGTCAGGCGTTTGGAATTGGCATTTGCGTCTGTCTTTTTGGGAGCGGTGTCTGGGCGAATGTGAGCGGCGGCTCACTCTCTCAAAACACTGGCTCGTGGGTGTCGCATTCTCGGTGAACTAACAGGAATGACACAAGCGCTTATCAACGTCCTGCAACGTGCAGGAACGCGAACGCGATTTTGGAGTGGGTCTTAATGACTTCTTCAACACCGTGCTGTCGAAGTCCGACAAGGATGGCGAGGAATGGAGAGACACCGATCCGCTCGGCACTGGCGATCGTTTGAACGCGGCGAAGCTGCTACAACGCGCAGAAGAGTTTATCTCCAACCCCAAAAAAGGGCCTACATTCGCGCGGGCCGTTTTCTATATCGTGGCGGCTGGAAGTCTAGTCGAGCACGACCTGACCGTATGGTCTTCTGTTTCGCAGGTTGAACATTTTGCTGTTCTCTTCCGCGTCTTGCCTTCGTTCATCGCCGCTTCGGCACGCCTGCAACCTAAGTAAGCTCACATCAAGACGATGCCACGTTCAACGCAAAGGCATGGAAGCCGCTGAATTCTCAATGAGATAGTTTGCGTCGACATGCCCCTTAACAACTAGAACGGTCGTCGACATGACCGCGATTGTCACGGTGGCAAGCAGAAAGCCTATGAGCCTTAATCCATTGCGATCTGCCATTGCCATGCTCCGGTTAACTCCAAAATCAATGTCGGAGTTGAAAGATTGTTCCTCGAGAACTGCGGGTGTGAGTACCGCGTAAAGTGCGACCTACAACCTCTATTGCTGATCCTCGCCGAGTTGCGCAGGCAGCTTGGTGCCGTTTGTCTAACTCTAGCCGCCGCGCTTGATTGGGCGGAAGTGAACCGTCAGCGCCCCAACGTAGAATACAGCCACGTTCGTCAATCGGCGACTCTGCTTCCAACAATTCAAACTCGCGCGTGTCCGCAAAAGTCAGCCCGATCGGAGCCTCTAGACCAAAAAGTTCCTGACGGGACGAGCGCGAAAATGGGGGAACTCTAAATCTGTTTGAAACCATCGCCGTTTAATAACGGAACGTCCCATCGTACAGGTTGTTGGTTTCTCACAACTCTAGAGGAGAATCTAATGACAAAACTAAAACTTCTTGCCGCAGTCGCAGTGCTTTCGACTGCAATAGCCGCGCCAGCAATGGCGCAGCAGGTATATCACCGCGACTATGACGGCTATCGCGACCGAGGACCGGTTGACGCCGCCGTCGGCATAGCCGGAGCCGCAGTCGGAACAGCCGCCGCTATTGCGACTTCACCGTTCCGCGGTGCGTACGCCTACGATAACGGCTACAATGGCCGTTACGATCGCGGGTATGCCACCCGCAACGGGTTCGTCTGTCAGCCCGGAACCTGGTTCCGTGGCGAAGACGGCCGCCGGCACCTTTGTCAGTAAGCGTTATTCGAAAAAGGCGGCTCGAAAGGGCCGCCTTCCAAACCGATCCTGCCCGATCTACGCGCGAACGTCTCGACAATGCCGACACAAGTGCCACCTATGATGCCAACGGTCGGAGAGCGAAAGAAGACGCCGCAGCCGAAAAACAACAAACAAGGACGGAAGTAGTCCGCGCCGCGAAAGCTAAAATAACGCGACAGAATTCCCTGCGGAAGCAGCGGGATGCCCAGAGGGTCTAAAGCTCCAATACCGCACTACCCTAATTGAGGTTAGTTTCGGGAGTCGATTTCCCGATCAAGATTGCGAAGGTACGACAGTCCGTGCACCGTCAAGCGGTGTTCGTCTTTTTCGCCGTCGATGTACATTTTCATCAAATTCCTGGAAAGCCGTTCGCGGGCCCCTTCGTCTCGGAACGGTTTGCAAGAGCGCCGTAAATGTTGAGCGTGCGGTCAACGGGTAAAATATTCATTGGACTTCTCACGGACGGCTTAGGCCTCTGAATAGGTAAGGCTCCTTGTCCCCAAATCGTTCCGAGAAAATATGCGCAATTTCACAAGGGCGAAGGTCGAGGAGCAGTGAGCAGCCTTGTCGCAACATATTGTCCCGGTCCGAGTTGCATCCAAGGGCTACGGAGGAACAAATGACCCAGCATCCTATATTTGTCGAAGCGAACAAAAAGCCGCTCAAGCCCGAGGCTGACGATCAATCGCACGAACCCGCCGAGCATATTGAAGAAACAGCGCGATTGGCGAGCTCAGTCGAAACGGCCAAAGACCTTAGTAAGGTTCGAGGCACCAAAGACTAAGCCTATCATCATCGAACTTGACTGAGATGGCCTTAGCGTGGAGCCTGCAGCCCGCGGGAACGCCATCTACCTGCGTTCGTGCTGAATGTGATGGGACGTAGCCGTCACACCGACGGGCTCTCGTAGGTCTGCTCGCAAACCATCTTCATATTGCCGACATATGATTGTAGCGACGAGCAAGGCGCCCTATCGACATGAATCATGCAGCGGTTTCCTCGTGGCAAGCAAGGGGGAATTCTCTATCAAAGGTATCCAAGGTCGTTACAAAAGCTCGCCGGATTCGCAACATCGCGATTGGTACGGCGTCGCGAAACCAAGGGTGTCCAGCGCATGTCCGATGATGAGCCCTGGACGGACTCGACGCGGACCTCGCTTCCGGTCAGTTCACGACACATAGATGTTGTGAAACCCGTTAGCTGGCCGCTCCCGCCGCGAGACTGCGGCTGATCGCCGGGTTATATCCAAGCAAGAGCACGATCAACATGCCGATGAACCCGCATCCGGCAAGGAAGATCAAACCTGCGACGTCGCTGCCGGTATGATCCCGCAGGAGACCGAAGGCCTGCGGGCCGAAATAACCGCCAAGATTACCGATCGAATTGACAGCTGCAATGCCGGCCGCCGCACCGGCTCCGCTTAGAAATGCTGTCGGTAGCGTCCAGAAGATCGGCAAGACTGCGAAGAAGCCAAATCCGGCGACACACAGGAACAGCATCTTGATTGTCGGATCATCGGCCGTGGAGGCAAGGCCGAGGCCAACAATAATGAACAAGAAGGCGATCACCGCATGCCATTTGCGCTCGCCGGTGCGGTCCGAGTGCAATCCCCAGACGATCATGCCGACGGCGCCGACGAGATAGGGCACTGCTGTGATGAAACCGGCCGCCACATTCGACACGCCGAAGGCCTTGACGATTTGAGGCAGGAAGAAGCTCAGCCCGTATTGGGCAATATTGCAGCCCATATAGACAAGGCCAAGCGCGATCACGCGCCAGTCCATCATCGAGCGAAACCAGGAGAGATCCAGAATGCGCAAGCGCGCTAAGCGCTCACGATCGAGCCGGTCCTGCAGCCACTCGCGCTCCTGCGGTTCGAGCCAATTTGCATCAATCGGTCGGTCAGTGAGGTAGTAAAGAACCGCGAAGGTCATAATCAGTGCCGGAAAACCCTCGATCAGAAACATCCATTGCCAGCCGTGTAGACCAGCGACACCTTCGAGGTTGAGGATGAGACCGGAAATCGGTGCTCCGATGACCGTCGATACGGGAATGGCAAACATGAACCAGCCGACAATTCGGGCGCGATAGGCGGTCGGAAACCAAAGTGTCAGGAAGAAGATGATGCCCGGGAAGAAGCCGGCTTCGGCGACTCCGAGCAGCAGGCGGACAATGTTGAAGCTCAGTTCCCCCGAGACGAATGCCTGCGCGCCGGAAATGATCCCCCAAGTGAACATGATCCGGGCGATCCAGCGGCGCGCGCCAAAGGCATTCAATGCAAGGTTGCTCGGCACCTCGAAGAAGAAGTAGGCGAGAAAAAAAATCCCGGCAGCTCCGCCGAAGGCAGTTGCGGAGAGATCGAGGTCGGCGCGCATTGTCGCTCCGGCGAAGCCGATATTGACCCGGTCCAGATAGGCAATGAAATAGCAAAGCATGAGAAACGGTACCAGCCGCCAGGTTACCTTGCTCATCGTCGTGGATTCGATATCGCTGGGCTTCACCACCCGGATGCCAACCATCTGCATTTCCTCGATGTTGGTTTTGGGCCCTAAATTCCGATTCGTTGGCCATCCGTTGGGTGACGTAGAAGTTAATTGTCAGCCGCCGAATGCTTCGTCGCGCAGCTGCGCATTTGCGATCCGCGCGTCTGGTTTATCCGTGATGGTCATGAACCAAACGAGCCTGAAGAACAGCGACCATGCCGTGTTACAATAGACCCAATTCATACGATTTCCTCGCCGAAAGAGCGTCG
>Ga0209871_1000253_pt1 | contig 15266 bp, 9 predicted proteins | sample OrgsoiDNA2013045_FD_185795 | JGI IMG/M metagenome (GOLD analysis project Ga0209871, IMG submission 185795) | Permafrost soil microbial communities from the Arctic, to analyse light accelerated degradation of dissolved organic matter (DOM) -... | ecosystem: Environmental > Terrestrial > Soil >... | reverse complement strand
CCGCGCATGAGCCAGGTCGTGATCCATGGCGACACCGTCTATCTCGCGGGCATAGTCGCCAGTAACGCGGGCGGCGAAAGCGTCACAAAGCAGACGCAGGACGTGCTCTCGATCATCGATGGCCATCTCAAGAAGGCCGGCAGCGATAAATCGAAACTGCTGACGGCGACGATTTACCTCACCGACATGAAGACCTTCGCCGAGATGAACGCGGTGTGGGACGGCTGGGTGTCGGCGGGAAATACGCCGGCGCGCGCCACCGTTGAGGCGGGACTGGCTGCGCCCCAATACAACGTCGAGATCATGGTGACGGCGGCGCGGTAGCGCCCCCACCGTCCGGGGCTCGAGTGAGATCTGGACTGGCGCGGTCGGCCGCCTGCTTCCCCGACGCCCCGCCAAGTGCCGCGGCGGAGGTAGCCTGCTGACGCCCGGATAACCTGTTTGCGACGTTTTTCCGAGGCGCGGGAACCTATTGGCCTCTGCCGCATCCAACCCGTCAGGAGTAACGTTCACGGATCGAGCGGAGCCACCATGCGCCACGCCCAAGCACCTCAAAGCGCACATCCAGTCGCTCCCGCCGGGACCGCGGATGCCGAACTCGTCGAGCGCGCCCGCGCGCGCGACGAGGTGGCCGTTCGCATCATCATGCAGTCGAACAACCGCAGGCTTTACCGGCTCGCCCGCGGAATCCTGCGCAACGACGGCGAAGCCGAGGACGTGGTTCAGGAAACCTATGTCCGGGCGTTCACGCATCTGGAAAGTTTTCGCGGCGACTCCAGTCTCGCGACATGGCTGGCACGGATCGCGATCAACGAGGCCCTGGGCCGGTTGCGCCGCCAGCGCCCGAACGTCGAATGGACCACGCTGCCGCCGGGCGTCCTGGAGGCGCAAGTGATCCGGTTTCCTCTCTCGGTTACGTCGGAAGATCCGGAAAAATCCATGGCACAACGCGAAATTCAGCACGTCGTCGAACACGCCATCGATGAGTTGCCCGAGGCGTTCCGCCTCGTCTTCATCACCCGCGTGATCGAAGGCATGAATGTCGAGGAAACCGCCGACATTCTCGGACTGAAGCCGGAGACCGTGAAAACGCGACTGCACCGCGCCCGCAACATGCTGCGCGACAACGTCGAGAGAAAAATCGGTCCCGTGGTGATGGACGCGTTTCCCTTTGCCGGCAAGCGCTGCGAACGGCTGACCGAGGCGGTTCTGAAACGGCTCGGGCTCACCGCATAATTCTCGGGAACCTTTGCGGTTACGCGCCATCCAATCCCTGTGAATCAACCATGCCCGGCGGCTCAAGGCCCCCGGCGCCACAGGAGTGTCAAATCATGTTCGTTCGATTGAGCGCGTCAATCGCCGCGATGAGCCTGTTGAGCAGTGCCGCGCTGGCACAAGGCACAAAACCAACGGATCCCCAGATTGCGCATATCGCCTACACCGCGGGCGTGATCGATATCGCGGCCGCGAAGCAGGCGCTGACAAAGACCGGCAACAAGGAAGTCAAAGCATTCGCCGAAGACATGGTGCGCGATCATGAAGCCGTGAACAAGCAGGCGCTGGATCTGGTGAAGAAGCTCAAGGTCACGCCCGAAGACAACGATACCAGCCGCACGCTGACGAAGAACGCCGCCGACAAGCTCGCCGAACTCGCCAAGCTGAAGGACGCGGAATTCGACAAGGCCTATGTCGCCAACGAAGTCGCCTACCACAAGGCGGTCGATAGCGCGCTTGAGACAACGCTTATTCCCAACTCGGGCAATGCGGAACTGAAGAGCCTGTTGCAGACCGGCCTGAAGATTTTCCAGGGCCACGAGCAGCATGCCGAGCACGTCGCCGCGGCGCTGAAATAATAAGGAGCCTCACATGACGCCGAGATGGCCTCTGTCGATCGTCGCAGCACTGGCGCTGGGCGTGATGTCCGTCTCGGCGCATGCGGCGACGATCCAAATTACGATGGAGAATCTGGTGATCTCGCCGGCGGAGGCTTCAGCGAAAGTCGGCGACACCGTCGAATGGATCAACAAGGACATTTTCGCCCATACCGCGACCGCGCAAAACGGCGACTGGGATGTCACGATGCCGCCGAAGAAAACCGTCACGTCGGTTTTGAAGAAGGCCGGCATCATTGAATATTACTGCCGCTTCCATCCCAACATGAAGGCGACCCTCACGGTCACGCCGTAACCAACTGCGCGTGCGCGCACCGATCGAGCGCTCTCACCCCTGTCGACCGGCATTCCAGAGCCATCGAGTTTCCACGATGTGAGGCTTTTCCGGCTCGAATGACCGCTATTTGTGCGGTCAGCCCATAAAGCGTGCGGCCGATGCACAAAAATTGGAGCGGCGGCTGCAAGTGTTTGTGCGCCTGCAGACAAGCATTCGCGCCCTGCTCATCCTAGCCTCCCGATCACCGTTCAGCTTTGCCGAGCCACCCTGCTCGTCAGCAACAGAGGAGTTTTTCTGATGATGCTCGAAATTGTTTTTGGGAACGCGCGCCATTTCCGGGACAGAGCCAGATTGGCCAGGCGATCCCGAAATGTTGCAGCGGGCATTGCGTGCCTGATTGTGCTGGCGATTTCGGGTCAGGCGCAGGCGACGCCGGCCGGATGCGCGGCGCTGCAGGCGAAATATCCGGCGTGGAAGGGCAAGACGCTCGTCAACGCCATCAACCCGCACACGCCCGGCTATGAAGCGATCGATCCGAAAGATCCCAGCAAATATGTCGGTTTCGACATCGATCTCGGCGAGCAGATCGGCGAATGCCTTGGTTTCTCGCTGACCTACAAGGCAGTGACGTTCGCAGCCCTCTTGACCACCTTGTCGAGCGGACAAGCCGATATCGTGATTTCCGATATCTACGCCACCGAAGAGCGGGCCAAGGCGGCCGACTTCATCACCTATTCGAAAGTGTTAGACGGCGTTCTGGTCGCCAAGGGCAATCCGAAGAAGATCGACGGCATCAATTTGTCGATGTGCGGTTCGGCCGCGGCCGAGAACACCGGCTTCGTCGAAGTGCCGCTGGTCCAGGCGCTTGTTCCGCAATGCAAGGCCGCCGGCAAGCCCGAGCCGACCATGCAGCTCTACGACAACAACGCCAACTGCATCCAGGCCATTCTCGCGGGCCGCGCCGATACCTACGTCAACGACGTCAACACGGTGGACCAGGCGGTGAAGGCCAATCCCGACAAGCTGGAGAAGGCGCTCGCCGTGACCATTCCCTATTCGGTCGGCATCGCCGTTCCCAAGGACAAGCCTGAATTCCGCGACGCGGTGATGGCCGCGCTGATCGAAGTTCAGAAGGCCGGGATTCACAAAGAACTGCTCAAGAAATGGGAGCTCGATCCGAACAACTTCAAAGAGCCCGACATTCTCTCCGTCAAGTAATGTCGCTGTTCGTCCACTATCTCAGCCTGCCGTACCTGATCGAGGGCATCTGGTTCACCCTGTCGGTGACCGCGCTCGGGCTGGCCGGCGGGCTGATCCTCGGTCTGGTGCTGGCGGCGATGCAGCTCAGTCGCTTCTGGATGCTGGCCGCCTTCGCCCGCGGCTACACCGTGATCTTCCGCGGCACGCCGCTGATCCTGCAGATGGTGTTCGCCTATGATGCCTTGCCGCAGATCGGCCTCAAATTGAGCGCGGTCGGGGCCGCCGGTTTGGCGCTGGCCGCCAACGAAGCGCCCTTCATCGCCGAGATGCTTCGCGCCGGCGTGCTTGGCGTCGATCGCGGACAGATCCTGGCCGGGCAGGCGCTCGGCATGACGCCCGGATTGCTGATGCGACGCATCATCGCCCCGCAGGCGATTCGCACCATGATTCCGGCGTTCGGCAATGAGACCGTCAGCGCGCTGAAGAATTCGTCGCTCGCCAGCGTGATCTCGGTGGAGGAGCTGACGCTGCGAAGCACCCAGCTCGCGTCCTCGACGTTCGACTTCTTTTCGATCTTCTTTGCATCGGGGCTGATCTATCTGGCGCTCACCACCGGGGTCAGCGTGATCCAGTTGCTGGTGGAACGTGTTCTCGATCTCGACCGGCCCCCGGCCCAGTTTCGTCTCGCGCGTTTGCTGCCCTGGTATCGCGCGCCGTTGGCGCTGGAGCCGATCACCGCGGAGCCCATCGCTCCCACCTGCGCGGGATCCGACCAGGCCGTCCCCGACGCGGCGCCTGTCAGGGACGCCAAAGTATCGAGGGCCGACCGAACGCGGCGATCGGCGACCCTGACGCGCAACGACGCGGTGGTCGAGGTCAGCGGATTATACAAGGCCTATGACAGCCAGGCGGTTCTCGCCGGCGTCGATATGACGGTGCGCGATGGCGAAGTCGTTGCCCTGCTCGGCCCAAGCGGGTCGGGCAAGAGCACGCTGCTGCGATGTATCAACCATCTCGAGGGCTGGGATGCCGGAACCGTCAAGGTCGGCGGCCGCCGCATGGGTTTTCGGGAGGACGGCAAACCGCTTTCGCCGCGTGACCTGGCCAATGAGCGCGCCATGGTCGGCGTCGGCATGGTGTTCCAGCAATTCAATCTGTTCGGCCATCTGACCGCGCTGGAGAATGTCGCGGGTCCGTTGCGCTGGGTCCACGGCGTTTCGCGGGCTGACGCCGATCGGCGCGCGCGAGAACTGCTCGAACGCGTCTGCCTCAGCCACCGTGCCGACGCGCTGCCGAGGCATTTGTCCGGCGGCCAGCAGCAGCGCGTCGCGATTGCGCGCGCGATTGCCCCGAACCCGAGCGTGCTGCTGCTCGATGAGCCGACCTCGGCGCTCGATCCGGAACTGGTCAATGAAGTGCTGGAGGTGATCCGGCGCCTCACGGTCGAGGATGGCCTGACCATGATCATCTCGACCCACCAGCTGCGGTTCGCCGACGAAGTCGCCGACCGCGTGGTTTTTCTCAGCGGCGGTTCGATCATCGAAGAGGGACCTGCGCACGAGGTGCTTACCAGCCCTCGCAATCCGGTCACGGCGCGATTTCTCAGCATCATGGAGGCTGACAGACCAACCGCGGCGCCCGCATGAAGCGGCCTTGCGCCGCCTTCTCAACATCGGGTGCCATCCTTCAACTCAAAACCAACTTGCGTCCGCAAGCGTTCTTTCGAGGCCACCGCATGAAACATCATCTCCTTCCCGTTTCTCCCAAGAACGTCCAGTGGGGCTATTTCAGCAAGAAGATCGCGCCTGCCCTGACCCTGAAGTCCGGCGACCGCGCCACCATCGAAACGCTGACCCATCACGCCAATGACGATTACGAGCGGATGATCGCGGGCGATCCCGGCGCCGAAAGCGTGTTTCATTGGACCAGGGAACATAAGGCGATCGTCCGCCGCGGCGCGGGGCCGACCGAAGGTCCGTTTGTGCGCGGCTCCGGCGAAGGCGTGGGCGTCCATCTGCTGACCGGTCCGATCGCAATCGAGAACGCCGAGCCCGGCGATATCCTGGAAGTTCGCATCCTCGACGTCCGACCGCGTCCGAGCTGCAATGCCTGTCATGCCGGGCGCTGCTTCGGTTCGAACGCCGCTGCCTCCTGGGGATTTCACTATCACGATCTGATCGAGGAGCCGAAGCCGCGCGAAGTCATCACGATCTTCGAGCTCGACACATCAGGTGAGCCGTTCGCCAGGGCGGTCTACAATTACATCTGGACGCCGCAGACGGATCCGGACGGCATTGTTCATTCAACCATCGATTATCCCGGCGTGCGCGTCGATCACACCCTGGTGCGAAAGCGCGAAAACATCCTGCCGAACGTCAAAGTGCCGGCGCGGCTCCACTTCGGGACCATGGGGCTGGCGCCCGCGGAATCCGATTTCGTGAGTTCGATTCCGCCGGGCTACACCGGCGGCAATATCGACGACTGGCGCATCGGCAAGGGCGCGCGGATGTACTATCCGGTCGCGGTACCAGGCGCGTTTTTCTCGGTCGGCGATCCGCACGCGGCCCAGGGCGACAGCGAGCTCGGCGGCACCGCGATCGAAACCTCGCTGACCGGCGACTTCGAATTCATCCTGCACAAGAACGGCGATCTTGGCGGCACGGTGCTGGAGGGGCTCACGCATCCGATGCTGGAAACCGAGCAGCAATGGTCGATGTACGGCTTTACGTTTCCGAACTACCTCGCCGAACTCGGTCCAAACGCCCAGACCGATGTGGCGAACCATTCGAGCCTCGACAAGGCGATGCGCGATGCCTTTCGAAAACTCCGCCGCTTTCTCATGACCGTCCACAACATGAGTGAGGATGAAGCGATCGCCCTGATGTCGGTCGCGGCGGATTTCGGCGTCACCCAGGTTGTCGACGCCAACTGGGGCGTTCACGGATCGATCCGGAAGAATGTTTTCATGTGCACTTAGAAAAACCGCCGGTTTCCGGCTGACGCGCAGTCCCGACGCTGAATTGCCATAACGGCGGCAAAACCGCCGATCGCCGCGTCGTGCCTGTTGTTGGCACGAGCGTTGCTTCGGTTTGGCATGTCAGCGTTGGCCAGACCATGAGTATTCACCCGTTTACCAGCGAATCCTACTCCGAAGGAGACAGGACCGAAGCCTGGCAGGACGTGTTGGCCGGATTCGGCCTGCGATCTCAGCCAATGTCGGCCATCCATGGCGAACATGCCATGGCGTTGTCCCGGGCATCTTTGGACGGCGTCGGGCTGATGCGTTTTGCCGCAGCCCCGCAGGTATTTTCACCGCTGCCGCGGCGCGCCGATCTGCCGATCCTGCTGCTGCCGACCGAAGACGGCGCGGTGCTCAAGTCAAACGGATCGCAGCAAGGCGTTGCCGCCGGCCGCATCATCCTGCTGCCCCGCCAGGGCGACTGGCAGGTCGCATTTCATCGCAACATCCGCGCCATCGTCATGTCGGTGACGGTGGAGAGTTTTGGCGGGCGCAGGATCAGTCTGCCCGACTACAGGGACGCCGGCATCGTTCCGTCGGGAGGATTGGCCGACGTTCTTCGCGGCACGCTTGAGGCGACGTCCGAAGCCCTCGAAACCCTGTCGCCGGAAGCGTGGAACACGATCCGGCTCAGTCTTGCCGAGATGTTGCTCACGCTTGCGCGCCAGAAGTCGCGCAGCGCCACCGAAATGGTGGGCATTGGCGCGCAACCGGCGTTACTCGATCGCATCTACGAGGCGATCGAGCGCAAGCTCGGCGATCCCGATATCACGCCGGCGCGGGTCGCGCAGATAGAGGGTATCTCGGAGCGCTATCTTCAGAAGCTGTTCGAAGGCACCGGCGACAATTTCACGCATTACTTGCGTGAGCGCCGGCTGCAACGCTGCTGGGCCGATCTGGCAAATCCGGCCGAGGCGCATCGTTCGGTGTCCGACATTGCCTTCGGTTGCGGTTTCAGCGATGCCGCCCATTTCAGCCGCTCGTTTCGCGACCGGTTCGGCATGTCGCCGCGGGCGTTCCGGCAACAGCAGGCCGAGCGCGCTTCGGGTCTGGGCGTCCGGACCGGGCAGCGCGGCTGGCCTCAGGATGCGCTGGCGCAATTGCGCCCCACCCGGGCGGCGCCGGTGATCGCCCCGGCTGAACTGAAGCTGGTGGACTTCGCGGTCCCGCGCGGGGCCAAGCCTGCGCATCATTTTCTCCCCGTCGATGCGACGCGGGTGCACTGGGGCTTTTTCAGCCGCGCGCTGAAACCGCTGATCGAAGTTGTGTCGGGCGACACCGTCACGGTCGAGACCCTGACGCAGCACGCGTCCGACGATCCAGAACTGATGATATCAGGCGATCCCGGCGCCGAAAGCGTGTTTCGCTGGACGCGCGAGACGAAGGGTGTCGAGCGCCGCGGCGCCGGCCCGATGGATGCGTCGATTTACGGTCGCGGCGCCGGCGAAGGTTTTGGGGTCCACATCTGCACCGGGCCGATTGCGGTAAAGGGCGCCGAACCCGGCGACGTGCTGGAAGTCCGCATTCTCGACATGGTGCCGCGCCCGAGCCGCAATCCGGATCTGGAGGGACGGATTTTCGGCAGCAGCGTCGCCGCCTGGTGGGGATACCACTATGACGAGTTTCTTTCGGAGCCGAAGCCGCGCGAAGCCGTCACGATCTATGAGATTTTCCCCGGCGACGAGCCCTATGCGCAGGCGCTCTATTCCTATCGGTGGCAGCCGCAAAAGGATCCATACGGCGTCGTGCACCAGACCTACGACTATCCCGGAATACCCGTCGCAGCCGAAAGCATCAGGCGACGGCATGGCGTGCTCGACGGCATCCGCATTCCGCTGCGGCCGCATTTTGGCGTCATCGGCGTGGCGCCGCGTGAGGCCGGCCTGGTCGATTCCGTGCCGCCGGCCTACTTCGGCGGCAATCTGGATAATTGGCGGCTCGGCAAGGGCGCCGCGGTCTATCTTCCGGTTTCGGTTCCCGAAGCGCTGTTGTCGATCGGCGATCCGCATGCCGCCCAGGGCGACGGCGAACTCAGCGGAACGGCGATCGAATGCTCGATGACCGGGACCTTTCAGATCGTGCTGCACAAGAAAGCCGACTGTGCCGGCCGTCCGTTTGCCGACCTGACCTATCCGCTGATCGAAACCGAGACCGATTGGGTGCTGACCGGATTCAGCCATCCGAATTATCTCGCCGAATTCGGCGCCAAGGGACAGAGCGAAGTCTACGCCAAATCATCGCTCGATCTGGCGATGAAGGATGCGTTTCGCAAAGTGCGCCGCTTTCTGGTGAACACCAAGGGCCTGAGCGAAGACGAAGCCATCGCGCTGATTTCGGCGGCGGTGGATTTCGGCGTCACCCAGGTGGTCGACGGCAATTGGGGCGTCCACGCCATCCTGAGCAAGCGCCTGTTCGCGCATGAAGACGAGCTTTGATGGCAGGCTCTCTTGAGGCCATCAGAGCGACCGATCCCGGCGGCGCTTGGCGCAACGGCCGGCAGAACGACCAATGCAGCGCACGCGGTCGCGTCGTGGCGATCAGGCGGCGGCGGCTTTTTGCGACGCATCCAGAAGCGCTGCGATGTTCGCAGCCGGAATTGCCTTGCTGAACAGGTAACCCTGCCCTTCGGTGCAGCCATTGGCCTTGAGGTATGCAAGTTCCTCCAGCTTCTCGACACCTTCGGCGGTTGTCGTCAAGCCAAAACCTTTCGCAATACCCAGGATCGCGCGGACGATAACACGGCCCTCCGCGCTCTTTTCGAGGCCCGACACGAAGCTCCTGTCGATCTTGATCTTATCGAGATGAAAGGAGAGCAATTGACTGAGGGTCGCATAGCCCGTGCCGAAATCATCGAGCGCTATGCGCACGCCGGCCTGCCTGAGCTGGTCGATCACGGTCTGCGCGACTGCAACGCTTTCCACCAGCGCGGTCTCGGTGATCTCGATCTCCAACTGCCGGGGGCTGAACCCGGTCTGCCCCAGAATGGCAAGCAGCCGCAACCCCAGGGTTGGGTCCCGCAACTGCACCGCGGAAATATTGAAAGCGAGCACAAAGTTCGCCGGCCACGTTTTGGCGTCCGTGCATGCACGGCGAAATAGCTGGTCACCCAACTCGTTAATAAGCCCGGTCTCTTCCGCAATGAGGATGAATACGTCGGGGGGTATGAAACCCAGGCTCTCGCTTTCCCATCGCGCCAAAGCTTCGAAACCTATGATGCGGTTCGCTTCGAGAGCGACCAGAGGCTGATAATGGGGTATGATTTGGTTTGCAGTTATCGCAGCCCGCAGTTCACGTTCGATCAGCGCTCGACGCTCGATGACGGAGTCCATCTCCGCCTCGAAGAAGCGAACCGTTGATCGGCCGGTCGACTTGGCGCGATAGAGCGCGCGATCGGCGCGCCTCATGAGATCGTCGGCCTGGTCGCCGTCGTTTGGCGATACGGCAATACCAACGCCTACGCCAAACTGCACAATGGCGGTGTCCATCACCAACGGTTCGATAACGGCCGCGATAACCCGCCGAGCCAGGCTTGCGGCGTCCGCGGGCGTCCCGACCACAGGCATGATGATCGCGAACTCGTCCCCTCCGATTCTCGCCAGAAAAGCTTCGCCTCGAAGAATAACCGATGCTCGCCGGGCAAACTCGCTGAGCGCCCTGTCTCCGACGGCGTGCCCGTGGGTATCGTTGACGACCTTGAAGCCGTCCAGATCGAGCATCATTACTGCGAGCAATTTTTGCGGACCGGCGGCACCAAGATATTCCTGAAGCCTCTCCTCGAAGAAGCGGCGGTTGGGTAGTCCGGTCAATGGGTCGTGCCGCGCGAGCTTAAGGGCTTCTCCCTCGGCCGCAATGCGCCCGGTTATTTCCCTGGAGAGGTCTTTGTAGCGACGATATCCATAAATCATCAGCGCGACACTCAGCATGAATACGACGAAGATCGCGTCGTCCACCTCCCAATCGGCGTGATCCAGTCCGAATTGAAGAAGATGTGGAGGAAGGTCGTAATAGTGCGCGACTGCGAAAATAGCGAGCCCGGTGCCAAGGAGAACCAGCGCATCCCTTGTTTGGGATTGCGACCGGTCCAGCCATGTTGGCCGAGCGAATGAGCGTTGAGGTAACGACTTCATGACAAACGAACCCCTGCGAAACAGCAGTCGTTTCGCCTGGATTCAAGTTGTCATCCAATGCGTTAATTAACGCCTTAAGTGTCGAGAACTTCACGATGGGCGGCACTGCAGATTGTCGAACCGTATTAGTACCGTGATCGAGTGGAGTGATGAATGACAAGGCGCGAACGGTTGAGAGGGAGGCGACCGCAATGAAAGCCAGCGCGCATCGGTCTAGCCGGTCCAAAAAAATAAAGCCGCGCCAACCCGAGGGTTGACGCGGCGATGGCCATTCTGTTGCCAGGTGGACCAACCCCGAACAGGTTACGCCGCGAGGCGCACTTCGTTCAATGCAACGTTATCGTTTGCATTTAGGTTTTTGACCCGATAACGGCGGTATCATGCCGAGCACAATTCAGAGCTTCTTCGCGACCATCGATCCTATTTCGCCCCCGCCGTAGCAGCCCAGGGATTCTGCGTTTCCGACAGAATCGATCTCACCAAGATGAGACCTTTAAGCTCAAGCTGCTAGGGTGGAGGCGCCGGGTACTGCCCCCGGGTCTGCCCGCAGTCCGCTCTAAGTTTCAGCGCCATCGTCTTGCGACGCGCGAACCCTACGCGCGATCGATCCGGAAAGCTAGGCTGCTGTCTGCTGCTCTTCAGCGGTCGCGGCACCCGGTTTCGCGGTTTCAGCCGCTTTGACCCGCCCGCAGGGGAAGGTCGTCGCGGGTGTCCAAGGCAACATCGGCATGGGTGAGGTGGTGGAAGCTGCCGATCGCGGCCGGACGTCCGAGCAAATATCCCTGCACCTCGTCGCACTTTTCTTCCTGCAGGAATTGCAATTCGGCGTCGGTCTCGACGCCTTCCGCGAGTACCGGCAGGCCGAGTCCGCGGCCAAGCCCCAATACCGCCCGGACGATCGCCGCGGCCTGACCGTTGCAATTGACCGACTTGATGAAGGAACCGTCGATCTTGATCCTGTCGAACGGAAACGCGCGCAAGTTGGACAGAGACGAATAGCCGGTGCCGAAATCGTCCATGGCGATGTGGATACCGAGCGCCTTGATCTGGCGCAGCATGCTGAGCGCCCGATTGAAATCGCGGACCAGCGCCGTCTCGGTGATCTCGATCTCCAGACGATGTGGCGACAGGCCGGTTTCGAGCAGGATCTGGTGCAGTTCCTGGAAGAATTTGGCGTTGTAGAGTTGCACGGCCGAGACGTTGACGGCGATCTTCAGCGGCTGCGTCCACGATGCAGCCTCGCGGCAGGCCGTCTTCAATACCCAGTCTCCGATCTGCAGGATAGCGCCGGTCTCCTCGGCAATCGGGATGAAAACCACCGGTGAAATCTCGCCGTGCGTCGGGTGCTTCCAGCGCAGCAGGCATTCGAAGCCGACAACTTTCGCGCTCTGGATTTCCTGCTGGGGCTGATAGACCAGTCGCAACTCGCCGCGCGCAACCGCGTGACGCAGATCGTGCTCGAGCATTCGGCGTTCGCGGACCTCAGCGCCCATCCTGGCCTCGAAGAAACGGTAGGTGTTGCGGCCTTCGGACTTGGCGCGGTAGAGGGCGGTGTCGGCGCAGGTGAGAAGAGCTTGACGATCCGTCGCGTCGCCGGGATAAAACGCAAGGCCGATGCTGGTCGCGATGCTGGTCTCCGGCGTATCGGCTGACGCGCGCAACGCTTCCAGAATGGTCTCGGCAAGCCGGCTTGCGGCGGCGGGATTGGCAACGTCGGGCATCAGAATGGCGAACTCATCGCCGCCCAGACGCGCCATCATCTGCCGTTCTCCAAGCACCGCGGTGATGCGCGCGGCAACCGTCTGCAACAACTTGTCGCCGGCTGAGTGTCCGAACAGATCATTGACTTGCTTGAACCTGTCGAGATCAAGACAGAGTACCGCGAGGCTCTTGCCCGGGATCAGTGCCGCGATCTCCTGGTCGACCCTTGCATTGAAATGGCTGCGGTTGGGAAGCGAGGTCAGGGCATCGTGATGCGCCAGAAAATAGATGTGTTGCTCGGCGTCCTTGCGCGCCTGCAGATCGCGAACGGCGATGACGTGATGCGGCCGTCCGCCAAAAACGATGGGCCGCAGGATCAACTCGACCGGGGTCATCGAGCCGTCGAGATGGCGCAAATCCGTTTCAACCGTCAGGTTCGATCCGGACAGCAGTTTGGCACATGCAACCTGATCCGGAAAACAGCGCTCCAGCCTTGCACCGGCGAGATGGGCGGTCGACAAGCCGGTCAGCGCAGCGAAGCTTGTGTTGACGGAGACGATCACTTCCCCATCGCAAACCAGTAGCCCCTCCACCGAGGCATTGGCGAGATCGCGCATCCGGCCGACTTCAAGTTCGGAACGGCGCCGGTCGCGAATATCGAGCACAACACCCGCCAGCGCCAGCCCGATAATGCCGAAGCTTGCGATCGCCACCCCCACGGCAAGCCACTCGGCCGGCACGGCTGATTGCGAAACCTCGATCATGGCGTAGGGAATGATCGATACGGCGGCCATCGCGGTGAAATGATGGCTGCAGATCGCGAGCGTCAACAGAACGGCGCCGCCGATCTTCCATTTTTCCTGGGCACCATGAAGGCCAACCGGAAGCGCGACCGCGCCGATTGCCGCGCCGAGTACAATCGATGCGGCAACAAGAACCGGATCCCACAGGATGATGCCCGCGATTTCGAATGCGGCCATCCCGGTGTAGTGCATCGCGGCGATGCCGCCGCCAACGATAACGCCGCCGATCCAGGACCCGTGGCGCCAGTTCGGAACGAGCGATACCGCGAGCCCCGCGCCGGTCAGCAGGATCGCCGCGACCAGCGACAGGATGGTTAACATGATATTATAGCCGCTCGGGATTCCCGGCGTGAACGCAAGCATCGCGATGAAGTGCGTCGCCCAGATGCCAAAGCCGGTGGAGATGGCGGATACGGCCAGCCACACGCCTCGCATATGTCCGGCGGATTTCCGGGCGTGGCGCAGCAGATTGATCGCTGCCAATGACGCCAGCACGCACACGAGCGCCGCCAGACCGACAAGTCTCAAATCATGGGCGGTCGCAATGCAATTATAGATCTTCAGCATATGATGATACCGCACAGCGGGAAAACCGCGATTTGCGGAACACATTAGGGGGCAACTTGGTAAGATGGCGTAAATGCACGCCGGACCTCTTCCGGCAGCAGAAGGTTGTCCCTGTTCACTGCTGCCTAGGGCAGTCCGATCGAGCCGTGCGCCCCTCGAAATCAGTGATATGGCGTGATCGTCGGGACGCTGATCGAGGGCAGCGGCGGCGCGGCCGCTCTTGCGGCATTGCGCACGCCGCTCGGATCGCTGCGGATGCCAAGGTTTGCCGGACCGGGCGGAATACCATTGATGGCTGAATTTCCCGCGCCGGCCGACCCCGCCATCGGCGTACCAATGATGCTTTGGGCCGACGAAGCAGCGGACATTCCGACGATCACCGTCAGCGCGAGCGCCATTTTTGTTGCGGCGTTGAACATGAAAAAATCCCGGTTCTACACAGTGCATGCGAGATGCGTAAGCCAGATGTAGTCGGGCTTGCTGCCGGCACAACTAAATTGGGTTTCAGAAAAGCGTTACGCTTGAAGCGCGACGGCCGGCTTCGCATGGATCGGTGGATGGATGATTGGCAACCTGTTCGGCCTAATGGCCGGTGCGCGTCAAATTGCAAAACAGGCTGCCATTTCCAATGGTGTCACCGCGAAATGTGAAGCTGTTCGCGCGGATGCCGGCGCACGGGTTTGCGACCCAAGTCACGCGGTATTGATACCCCGGGGGAAAGCCATGGAGCGGGCGAAGGGAATCGAACCCTCGTATGCAGCTTGGGAAAACGAATCTTTGGCTGCTTTCAGCGGGCTTTACGCGCCGTTAACATATTGATAATATTGAAAAATAGACTATAATGGGCGTTTCGAACAGAGTCGGAACGGATCCCTGATCTCATAGCTGTTTTTGTACGATCGTTGTACGGGAAATTCGATGTTGGCCAAGCCCACCTACGAGAGGATGTCGTTCCGACTGCCCGATGGCGTCGTCGCAGCGGCGCTCGCCCGCAGCGAAGAGAGTGACATCACCGGCAAAGTTGTCGAATGGCGTGATGAGAAAGCGGTCGGCCTTACTCTTCGCATCACCCGACGAAAAGTCGTCTGGTACGTGAGGCGGCGAGAAGTCACGCTTCGGCTCGGAACAGCAGCCGATATCCCTCTGGAAGACGCCCGTTACTACGCCGACCGAATCAGGCTTGCGGCAGGCCGCCACCGGGATCTTCGCGCGTTTGTCGGAGCGCTTATTGCCTATCCAGCGCCGGATCCGAGAATGATCCGGGATGATAAATTCGATCGGGAGATGGACGAGAGATACACCCACGGGATGGCCCAGTGGGAAAAGGCCAAGATGCTGCCGACCGGTCCCGCCAATCCATTCTGGACTTGGAAAGAGCTGACGGACAATTTCCTGAAATATCAGAAGCCGAAGCTCAAGCTAAAATACCGAAAGCAATACGAACACTATCTTACCCTGAAGGAATTTGAAGCGATCAATGGCAAGTTGGTCCGCGACATCAAGCTTCGGGATCTCGAACGCCTCAGAGATGCGATACATATCAATCATGCCCCCTCGGCCGTCCATCGAGCTCTCACGCAGTCAAAACGGATGCTGAGCTGGGCTTGGAAATATCGTGCTACCGACTCGGGGCTGGAGGAAGCCCAGTTCGAGTGGTGGATAAGGTGGTCGTTCGAATAC
>Ga0209871_1000252_pt1 | contig 15272 bp, 13 predicted proteins | sample OrgsoiDNA2013045_FD_185795 | JGI IMG/M metagenome (GOLD analysis project Ga0209871, IMG submission 185795) | Permafrost soil microbial communities from the Arctic, to analyse light accelerated degradation of dissolved organic matter (DOM) -... | ecosystem: Environmental > Terrestrial > Soil >... | reverse complement strand
CCTGCGCGTGCCCGCCGACCACTACACAATCCTCCAGGCCCCCCAGGTCACAGACATCGGCGCGTCGATCCTGAAATGGCACGCCACCTCCGAGTAGCCGGCACACCCGGAGCCAGCTTCGGCGGCCGGCGGTGACCGGCGACCTGCCTGATGGAGCGATGGGTCTCCTATATTGGCGCATCGGCTCTGATCTCTAGATGATGAGGCTGACCGGCTCCTCCTCGGTCAGGACCTGCTCGGTCATGACCGGCCCTGCCCAGGCCGGCTCCGTCGCGACCTGTCCTGTCGTGACCTGCTTGAGCAGCGCATGCTCGACGAAGTAGGCGAGCGACGCGTAACCGCGCCACACCCGGCGCCACTCTCGCTGCACGGCTGCGTCGCCGAGTGCCCGGCGCACCTCGTCGAGGTAGGACACGATGATGTCGGCGGCCTGCCTGCTGTGGCCGGCGGAGATGTTGTCAATGGTCAGGTGGGCCTGCTCATAGCAGTCGTCGAATCCGTAATGGCGGAGCTTCTGGATCTCGTGCAGGCGCAGCTCGCCGAGGCCGAACATCTCGATCGCCAGGTTGTAGCCGAGGATCTCGCTGAAGTACGTGTCCGGGAACAGCGCCATGCATAGCTGGTGCAACGAGAATCCGTAAAGCTCGTCGGGCAGGTCGGCCTGGTCCAGGAACGCGGCGTCGCGGATATGCGGCAGGGCGATGTTCATGCTGCGCAGGGCCAGGTGGATCAGCGTGATGTGGTTCTTGCGCAGGTCGCCGTGGCCCATCTCGTCGGCATAAATGGAAAAGAGCGCTGCGTCGCACTGCCGCTCGAACCGGCCCAGGTTGGCCACCCGGTGTATCCAGGTCGCGTCGACCAGCGCGCCGAGCGCGTAGGTCGTCTGCAGGAACACGACCTCGTCCCGGTCGGGGATCTCTTCCAGCGGCTGGTACGGCCTGACCAGTTTCTCCCAGTAGACGCGCTCGGCCCGCTCGTACAGCGCCTGCGGGCTGTAGTCGAAGTAACTCGCGTCCGTGTACCTGCCGCCGGCACCGCAGGTGAACAGGATCTCCGCGGCGGCGAACACTCCCGCCGCGCGGTCCGCTGCCAGCGGCAGCGTGTTGGCGTGGTTCTCGATGTTGACCAGGCGGTAGAACAGCTCGCGGTCGCTCGGCGTGCCGGCGTCGGCGATGACCACGTCGGCCGGCGCGCTGGCGGCGATCGCGGATGCGCGCGCGGCGGCCTCCGCGTCGCCGACGGTGTTAGCGCAGATCACGATCTCCGGCCGCTCGCCACCCTGCACGGCCTCCACCCATGCCTGGAAGATGGCCGCCTCGCGGTCGTCGAAGATGCCGAACATCGGCCCGCCGAACTTGATGGCCCTGACGAACCTGGAGAGTCCATCACGGCTCCGCCGGAGCTGCCTGGCCTCGCGGAACTCGCGCAGAAACTCCGCGATATCCAGGCCGGGGTCGCTGAACGTGTCCGTGAGCAGCCGGTCGCCGACGCGCACGCCCTGGTGCTGCGCCCCGGCAAACGGGGCGTGCCGCGCCACGATCGCGGCGACCTTCGACTCCAGCGACAGGCCGTGCTGCCAGGCGGCGAGTTCGGCCAGCATCGCGACGTGCTCGCATTCCAGGGCGAGCACGAGCCGGATACCGGCGTGCAGGCGCCGGCGCTCCGCCGGGCCGGCGAGCTCCAGGTAGGCGGCGAGGAGGTCACGCAGTGCTGGCTCGGCCAGCATGGGCGTCATGCCGGAGAGCAGGTCGTCAACGCCCAGTGCGTGGAAGGCATAGTGCACCCCCACCAGCTCCGGCAGGAAGTTGGCCGGCAGCCGCGAAAGAGCCAGGTAGAAGCTGCCGTGCACGGCGGTCAGCGGTCGCGCGCCGGCTCGTGCCAGGAAGTCGGCGGCGCCGATCTCCGGCAGGTAGACGCCCACGTCCTCCATCTGACGCCGCCGCAGGTAGTGCAGGGAGCGGTGCGGGTTGCCCTGGCCGCGCTGCGCGAAATGCTGCGCGTAGAGGCGATTCACGATCACCGACGGCTGGGTGGCCGGCTGCGACAGCACATCGAGCCAGCAGCCGCCGAGCAGGCCGATCGGCGCGCGCTGCCGTACCACGGCGTCGCGCGTGTCCGGCTCGATGTCCCGGAGCGATCCGATAGTGGCGGCCAGCTCGGCGCCGGTGCCGGCCACGTGCGCCGCGATGCGGTCAGCGCTGGCATCATCGCGCAGATCCCCTGCGGTCGGGTCCGCGGCAGCCACGTCCGCAGTGCGCTGGCGCAGGAAGGCGTCGATAACCCGGCGCGCGACGAGCAGCGCAGCCTCGGACTCCTGGTCGCGCAGCAGCCGCCGGAACAGCGCGTCAGGCTGCTGCGCGATGATCGCTTCGGCCTCCTTGCATGCCCTGCCGCTGAACTCGAACGCGCGGAGGGAAAGCGCGGCGATTGTGTCGGGTAGCTCGAACGCGAGCGGCGGTACCGCGGTCATGGCAAGGTCCTTTCACGCCAGGCGACCTAGCGAACTCTCTTGAGCAGCGCGCCGATCCTCGATCCGGGCACGCTGGAGGCCATCAGGCAGTAGCAGCCGTTGCCGAGGTGGCCGAGTGCCGTGCGGTCGACCAGGTTGATCAGCGGGTCCGCGGCAAAGCAGTGGCCGACCCTGGGGATGTTGTCCAGGAACAGCTGCTCCGCGCTGAATCCCGCCTGCCGCTCTTTCATCGCGACCAGCGGCTTGAACAGGTTCGCGTGCATGAGCCCTGCGATGTCGCCGAGCTTCAGCTCGTGCGGCGTCAGCAGCAGGTCGTTGACCCTCCGGGCGAGGTCCGAGCTGATCTCATTCGTCCACTCCAGCGTGGCCGTGTCCTGCGCGGTCGCGCAGCCCAGCAGCTGGTAGCTGTCGGACTCACCGGCGTCACAGCTGACGATGCAGCTCGCTGCCCCGTCGCTGAACAGCGCGAACTGCGACATCCGGTCCGCGCCGTCGGCCACCCTGTCGGTGGTGATGAGCAGGACCCGGCGATGCCGGCCGCTGGTCACGAGCGCTCGCGAGACATCAAGGCCCGCCAGCAGGTTGACGCAGCGGTTGAGGTTCTGCCCGTAGCAGGGAATGTCGCCGAGGCCAATGCCGGTCAGCACACTCGCCACGAACCGGCCGTGACCCTCGGCGGGACCGGGGATCTGGTTGGAGCAGAGCAGGAGCGCGTCGATCGACGACGCGTCGGCGCCGGCGGCCCGCAGTGTGGCCATGCCGGTGTCGACCGCAAGTTCTTCCAGGTCGCGCTCGGTCGTGCGGATGCAGCCCCAGCCCCACAGGCCGGGGCTGAGCGCCATCTGGAACCGGTCGGCCAGCTCGCTTAAGTTGTCGATCGCGGTATGGTCCGCCTGCCGCTCGCCGAGGACGTAGCTCGCGCCGAGCACGAACGCCGCGCCGGCCCGTCGATACTGGTCCTCGGGGTGCAGTTGCATATGCGCCTCTCGCTCAGATCAGCTCGACATGCTGGTCGGCCTGGACGAGCGACCGGAGGATGTCGACGGCAGCGGACGGCCGCGGCTCGAAGTAGAAGTGCCCGCCGTCGACCCAGTGGCGGTCCGGTGACCGGGTGAACTCGTTGCTCCAGGGCTCCACCTGCGCTGCCTTGACGTGCGGGTCGTCGTGCCCGACAACGAGCGTGGCGGGCACGGACAGTCGTGGTCCCGGCTGGTAGCGGTACCCGACGGCCATGCGGAAGTCCGCAATCAGGCCGGGCAGCAGCAGGTCACGTACCTCATCGTCGGCAATAACCTCTGCGGGCAGACCGCCAAAGAAGCCGATCGCCTCAGCGAACTGGATGCCGGTCAGCTTCGCGATCTCCTTGACGCGCTGCGACGGCAGCAGCGATGGCGCGGAGCAGCCGGACGCGATGAAGTGACGTGGCACGGCGGACCCCTGCAGCTGGCGGCACACCTCGAATGCGACCAGCGCGCCGAGGCTGTGCCCGAACAGGTAGAACGGCCGACCGTCCGCCTCGGTGACGGCAGCGATGGCGGCGGCGGCTCCATCGATGAGCTTCTCGATCGTCGGTGCGGGCTCCGCCGCGCGATGCTCGCGGCCGGGACGGCAGATCGCGAGGATCTCGGCGTCCTCGCCCAGCTCGGCCTGCCAGTCGAGGAAGGCTCGCGGGCTGCCGCCCGCGTGCGGAAAGCAGAAGATCCGCGCCGACCACGGGGCTGTGTCCGCGCGGCCGATGAACCAGTCTGCCGTGCCGGTCACTGGGGTACCGCCGTGCCGGTCACTGGGGTACCGCCGTGCCGGTCACTGGGGTACCGCCGTGCCGGTCACCTGCTGGTAGGCCACGCCGCACTGATTGCCAGCACTGCCGGCGAGAGATCGACACCTCATGTCGCTGGCCTCCGGAATCGGAAGGTCTGAGTGATGCTGCGTGACGGGTCGCCAGGTCGCACGTGCAGCTCGCCGCGATCTGGCAGCAGCACGACGGCCGCGACAGTCCGCTCGCGCCGGATGTCGCCAACGCCGGCGACGCAGATCGCGGGCTGGGCAAGCAGCGCGAAATGCTCCTCGACTCCGGCGCCTGTGCCTGACTCGGCGAAACCGGCGAGCCCGGTCGTGCAGGCTTTCAGCCGCAGCAGCGACGAGTTGCGCGCGAACACGTTGAGCGCGTCAAAGTCGGCGAAGTCGGGGTGCAGGAAGTGGTTGGTGTGCGCCGGCTGCGCAGACTCAACGAGCCGCAGCTCGTTGTCGAGGATCTCGACGCACGCGACGGCCGCCGGGTCGCACAGCGTGAGCGAGCGCGAGCTGGCCAGCGGCAGCTCGTGCAGGAGACCCAGCGCGTCGCCAACGCAGCCTGCGTTGTCGAGCAGGTGCCTGATGGCCAGGTAGGGCGGTACGCCGGGCCGCCACTCGCCGCCGAGCACGAGATTGAGCCCGATCGCGAGGCCGTCGCTGTTCACGCCGAGGTAGCCGAGCAGGCCGCCGAAGCTGAGGATCAGCGTCCGCCGCGCCGAGCCGGACAGCCCGATATCCAGCACCGTGATCTGGTCGTCGAGGTCGCCGTTGAGGTCGACGGTCTGCGCCAGCACCGGACCGCCGCCGGGCCCGGCAGACAGGCTGGCGTACGTGGTGCAGTCGCCGCGCGCGGGCACCCGCTGGAATCCGATGATCTCCCGCCGCACTTGCAGCAGCACGGCCAGTTCGCGTGAGATGCCGGCGCCGCGCGCGAGGCCGTCGATCTCCTCGCTCAGCCGTGGCGTGGCGGCGGCGATCACCTTCCCGTACGCGGCGAGCGTCGGACGCAGTGAGCCGACGGATGCCGGCGCGGGGGCGAGCCGGTTGATGCGGCAGAGGTCGTCGTCGATGAACGCGCGAAGCGCCTCGGCGCGCGCCGCACCGTGCTGGTACCCGATATCGAAGGGTGCGCCCGTGGCACGGACAAGCGGGACAGCGGCCGCGGTCACGTGGCCGCCTCCGCCGGCACTACCTTCGGCCGGGCCAGCAACTGCTCGCGCACGTGCGGCCATTCCGCCCGGAGCACGCTGTAGTAGACAGCATCGCGACGCCTGCCGTCCGGCATGGGGTTGAAACTGCGCAGCGTGCCTTCCTCGCGAGCGCCGATATTACACAATGCGTGGCGGGCCGGGACGTTCAGCCGATCGGTCTTGAATTCCACCCGCTCCACGCCCATGTGCTCGAAGGCGTGCCGCAGCATCAGGAATTTTGCCCACCGGTTGACGCCCTTGCCCTGCCAGGCACGGCCCAGCCACGACCAGCCGATCTCGAGCCGCCCGTCCTTTTCCGCCATGTTGCCGAAACTCATGCTGCCGGCCGCGCGGTTGGTCAGCTTGTCGGTGATGTGGTAAGCGACTCTGCGCCCGGCCAGCTGGTCGGCGATGCTGGCGTCGAAGAAAGCGTCGAAGTCGGCATCGGTCTCGATCCTGACCACGAAATAGCGCCAGATCTCCGGGTCCATGGCAATGGCGTGCAATGACTCCCGGTCCTCAGGGCGGACGGGACGCAGGAGCAGGTGCTCGTCCTCAAGCGGCACGGCCGCGATTTCAGCCCAGCTCATGTCAGGCAGCCGTTCCCGCGTATTTGGCGAGCGCCGAGACGACGTCACGGAGCGTGCGCATTCCGGCCACGTCGGGCTCGGTAAACGAGGAGAGGCTGACCCCGGTGTCGTCACAGACCGACATCAGGAAGAGCACCTTGTTGAGCGAGGTCAGCCCGTACCTGTCAGCCATGTCCAGGTCCAGGTCGATGTCAGCGGGCTCGTCGCCAGATTCGAGCACGCGCGCGAGGGCTCTGCGGGCTACGGCCCCGATCTCACGGTCGGCGGACACGATTGCCTCCTGGGTTCTCCGTCGGGCAGGTTGTTGCCGACCGCGCCTGCCGCCACTTCCGTAACAAGGATCAGCACCTTTCGGAAGGAGTACAGAAAGGTCTACACCGCCATTCTCAACAACATCGCCGCGAGCGCGAGCGTAGCTACCAGATTCATACAAATCTGATGCTAGTATGTGTTCACAACTGTGTCAATGCGGAATTGCCGTATATCATCGCTCACCGTTGGCCCCGCGCAGGTGCCGAGTTCATAGTGACGTTGAATTGGAACCCGCTACGCATATACGGCTCAGCGTCACACACTGTGGACACTCGTCACGCTACGCTTAGGGCAGGGCACCGCGGTACAGATCGGCCTGATCTTTCTGATCCGGTGCTCGGTCATGGCCGACGAGAGGTCGTTCAGGTGTGCTAGGTAGGACCGAGCCTCGCAGACTACGGAGAATGCCTGCGCTGGTCTCGGAAGAATCGCTTCAGCTATAGATCATCTCTGGGACTGGAATTGCATCACCATTGGCAGTGATTCTGGACTGGATTACATTGTCATTGGTAGCGATCGTGACAGAAGTAAATACTTCGAGCCATTTTTCGCTTGGCGGCCGCTAAACGTATCCTCTAGAGGATACTCAGTATAGGATCAGCCGCTGCTCAGTCACCGGCGGAGCTCCGCAGGACGCCCCACCTGGGGTTTTAGCCTGCTGCCAGGATCTGCGCTCCGCGACTGAGCCACCGGTCGCCGGTCGCCGGTCATGATCCTCCGCGATTGCGCGAAGCCATCCGCATGAATTCGAACTTGGCCAGCAATTTGATAGTCGTCAACGCGCGGCGTCAGCACCCGTCGTAATCCGTCCAGTTCGACGCGCCACCCGCGGCGATGGCGTTGTCGAATATCTGATCCTGGTACGCGGGGCCGGCGACGCCGTACTCGCCGGCCCCGCCGCCATACTTTTCCCAGGTACCTAGCTGGAACTGGTACGCCCCGCCGCCATTGCCGGGTCCCCAGGCGTAGCTGCCGCCCTCTTCGGCGTTGCGGATGCAGATCCCGAGCGGTGAGCTGGCGGCGTCCCCGCCACCACTGGATGGCGTCGGCGTCGGCGTCGGGCTCGGCGGCGGCGAGGACGGCGAGGACGGCGAGGGCGAGGTCGACGGCTGCGCTGCTGCCTGCTGGCGGGCGCGCCGGGCGCGCCGGGCGGCGAGCGACGCGAGGTGCCTGCGCCGGGCGGCCGTCCTGGCCTGCCGGACCATGCGGGTCTCCAGGACTGCGACGTCGCGGTGAACGTCGGTGGTCATCCGCTCGTCGGTGACGCCTGACCCTGTACTGGTCACCGCAATCGCGTGCCGAGAGGGCGTGGCCGCCGCGGATCCGCCATGCAGGAACACGAAAGCCGCAGCCACGCCTGCGAGCGTCGCCGCGGCCACTACCGGTGCCCCGAACCTGGTGGCGGGTGTCTTGGGCTTGGCATGACGGGATGCTGCGGGCATCAAACTCCTGTCCGCGAGGCTCCGCGCTCACCCGGCGAGCTGACACCAACTGGCGTCAGGCGGCACGGGAAACGCCTGTCTCGGGGAATTTACTGGAGGCCGCGGGGGACGCGCGGGTGAACGCGGAAATAGGTCACTGACCAGCCAAAGAATCTGGTAGCGGCGCATAGCTCCCGCCGGAATGCGCCTGCTGAGACGGCTGGTTCTTGACAGGTGACCAAACGGTCACCTATTATTTGCGGCATGGATGAGGTCTTCAGGGCGCTTGCCGACCCGACGCGGCGCAGCCTGCTCGATGAGCTGTTCCGCGAGGACGGCCAGACGCTGAGCGCGCTCGTGGAGCGGTTCTCGATGACCCGTTTCGGCGTAATGAAGCACCTGAAGCAGCTCGAGGAGGCGGGCCTGGTCGTGACAAGGCGGCGCGGCCGGGAGAAGCTCCACTTTCTGAACCCGGTCCCGATCCGGCTCGTTCACGACCGCTGGGTCAGCAAGTACGCCGAGCCCTGGGCGGCAGTGCTCAGTGATCTCAAGAGCAGACTGGAGAGTCCGATGGAGAAGGTGTACGAAATCTACATTCGCACCACCCCGGAGCGCCTCTGGGAGGCGATCATCGACCCGGAGATCAGGGAGAAGTACCACTTCGGAACGAAGGTTCACTCAGCATGGACGCCCGGCGCGCGCCTCGAGATGAGTCACCAGGGCGCCGATGGCCTGCTGGGCGAAGGCGAGGTCCTGGAGGTCGACCCGCCCCGGCGGCTCGTGCATTCCTTCGTTTCGCTCTGGAGCGACGAGGTGAAGAGCGAGGGCGCCTCCAGGGTCACCTGGGACATCGAGCCGGTGGGCGACTCCTGTCGGCTGACGGTGACCCATGACCAGCTGCGCGACAGCGCGAACAGTCAGATCTACGGCGGCTGGCCGATGATCCTCTCCGGGCTGAAGACATGGCTCGAGACGGGCGAGCAGCTCACCACGCCCGGATCGCTGATGTACAGCTGATCCGGATCGCGCCAAGCGGCGCCGCCGACGGCACATTCACGGTCTCGCAGAGAATCCGAGGAACAGGAGCAGGAAATGCCGCAGCAGGAAAACAGGACCCAGATCAGCCAGGTCAGGACAGTAGGCGTGCCCGTCACCGACCAGGACCGAGCACTCGAGTTCTATCTCGGCAAGCTCAGCTTCGAGAAGCGCCTGGACGTCCCCTACGGCGACGGCAAGCGCTGGATCGAGGTGGCACCGCCGGGGTCGACGACGACGATTGCGCTGGTCCCCTCACATGCAGGAATCCCGACCGGCGTCGAGACCGGCATCCGCTTTACGACCGCCGACGCGGACGCCGACCACGCGAGGCTGCTGGCCAGCGGCGTCGATGCGGATGAGGTGCTGCGATGGGAGAATGCGCCGCCCATGTTCGCCTTCCGCGATCAGGACGGCAACGGCCTGGAGATCGTCGAGTAAGGCTGCCGCGATGCAGCAGTCGGTACCATGGCCCTGGCAGCGATGGGGGCGATGAGGATGGCCCGTTCTGATCCGTACGAGCGACGCCCCTGCCGCGCACCGCTATGACGCCTGGCCGAGCATCGTCTGCGACACGCTCGGCCCGCTGGATTTTCGGAGCGATCCGGATGTGCCGCTGTCGGGCGCGATCGAGGCCGGGCATCTGGGGCCGGTAAATGTGGGCAGGGTGCAGACCTCCACGCCGCATAGCGTGCTGAGACGCTATCGGTCGAGTCTCGGGAACGAACTCTGCTCAATGCGGGGGAGCCGTGATATCCCCATGGCGGCCGATGCGGCAGGCGAGCGTCGGTCGCGACAATAGGCCCATGAGCGATCTACCCTCTAGCAGCATCCGGCGCGATTGCGGGAAGCACGCGGTTGCGGTTAGCAGACATCGATGACGGCGGGGCCAGGCGACGTTATGGCAGCCGCCGGATACCGCGACGCGCGCGCGTCGGACGCGGACCGGGAGCGCGCCATCGACGTGCTCAAGGCAGCATTCGCCGAAGGCCGCCTCAGCAGGGAAGAACATGGTGCGCGCGTCCTGCGCGCCTACAGTTCCCGTACCTATGGTGAGCTCGCGGCCCTGTCCGCTGACCTGCCGTCCGGGCCGCTGGGAACGCTGCCATCACATGCCGCCGCTCCCGCGGCCTATCTCTGCGCGGCCGCATCCAGGCGGACCAGCGCGCTGGCGGTCGCCTCTGTGGTGTGCGGGCTGATTCCGGTCCTGCCAGCGACGCTCGCCGCGATCATTCTGGGCATTGCGGCACACCGGCAGATCCGGCGGACGGGCGAGCGCGGCACTGTGCTCGCCACCGCCGGGCTCGCACTAGGCGCGCTCTGGCTCGTGCTGACGCTGATCGTGCTGGTCGTGCGCTAGACCATGATGGCTCCGGCCGCCCGTCGGCGGCGCTGGGCGCTGGTTCTTCTGGCGGCCTAAGCCGCTGCTGAACGGGGGTCACATGCCGGCGGGCAGTGTCGATGCCTACCTGCAGCGCACGGGTCCGAGAGGCCCATGAAGCCTGGCTGGAGGCGCGTCCGGGATGACCCGCGCAGCTGCGTCTGGCTGCTTCAGCCCGTCGCGTCGCGGCCAGGGTCACACCCGTACCAGCGCCAGAACCGTGTGATGACCGCCTCCGCTGCGGCGCCCAGGACCAGGGCCACGAGCAACCCGGCGGCAATCTCGAGCAGAGTCCCGGCTATCAAGCCGCCGGCGCCCCATCGCCGGCCGGCGAAAAGACCGGCAATCATCGGCCCGATGCCACCGCACGTGATCACCGCGGTGGCCGTGGTGCGGATCGCGAGATCCAGTCTCCGAGGGCGTGCAGTGCTCATCGCCCTGCGCATCATCGACCTCCTGTCCCCTCATCATCGCGCCTCCCCGCGCCGCGCTGACCCTTGGCAGGGCCATCCTGCTCGCCCGGGTGCGCCTCGACGGCGGCGAAGGCGCCGATCCGGCTGGCCAGCACGCATGCCAGGTAGCCCACCAGTCCGCCGCCGTTGGAGAACCCGGCTGCCGCGATCCGGGCCGGGCTCACGCAGTACCCGGCCTGGATTGCGGTCAGCGCGTTACTCACGAACAGCCCGTCGTCGATACCGCGAGCCGCCGGGTCGCGGGGGCCGCTCGCGTCCCATCCCACGCGGCCGCCGGCACCGGGCTGCGCCAGGCCCTGCGGGTAGGCGACAAGGAAACCGCGCTGGTCGCTCAGCCCGGATGCCGCAGCTGTGTTCAGGCCGACCGCGGGACCTTCATAGCAGCATCATGCCGGCCGCCCGCCAGCCGCCGCATCGGCCGACATGGTGAGATCGCTGCTCATCCTTCCGGCGGAGACAGACAGCGCCAGGCCACGTTCTGGCCCTGGGGACCACCGCCATCCGCCGACACCACAGCCGTCGCGGTCAACATCGACCCGGCCTTCCTGCGCCGCGAGCTCGCTGATGTCCGGCTCGCGGCCACCTCCTGGAACGGACTCGGCGTCAGCTACGACGAGCAAGGCACCCAGATCTACATCGTCAGCGGCCTGCGGTCCACGTGGGCCGCGGCCTGGCCGGCCTTTCGCCGCTACTCCTGACCTGCGGCTTTGCGCGGCAGGTAGTGATTTCGAACCAACGCAGGCTCAGCTGTCCGGCAGTACTGCCAGCCGCAGCCGTCGCAGCCGGTCAGGGTCGGCTATCACCTCGATGGCGGTGATCCGGCGCGCGGCGCTCACCGTCAGGGCCAGTACGACCTGCAGCTGGCCGGCGGGCGCGAATACGATGCCCACGGAATCGTCCACCAGCGCCAGCTGGGAATGCCCGGCCCGGACGGAGGACGCGAGCGCGCCCCTGGCGACCATGTCCGCGCCCCGGAGCAGCGCCGGCCTGCCGGACGGGACGGCGAGCGCATCGGCTGTCAGCGTGATATCGGAGTCCAGCAGCGCGACGAGGGCCGAGAGGTCGCCGCCGCGGGATGCGGCGAGGAACGCGGTCGCCACCTCCCGCTGGCGGGTCAGGTCGGCGGCGCGATCCGGGCTCGGTGCACCGCGTACCCGGCGCCGGGCCCGGCTGGCGAGCTGCCGCGTCGCCTCCGTCGAGCGCCCGAGCACGGCCGCCACCTCGGTGAACGGCATCGCGAACATGTCGTGGAGCACGAACGCGAGCCGCTCGGCCGGCGTGAGCGTGTCGAGCACGACCAGCAGGGCAAGGCCGACCGAGTCGGCGAGCACAGCCTCGTCCTCCGGATCACCGGTACGGCCGGCCGTGCCAGCCCCCGCGGGGCCGGCCGCCGCGCCGGCCCTGGCCGCCGCCTCCGCGGCACCCGGCCAGGAATCACCGACCGGTTCCTCATGCCGGTACCGGCGAGACCGGAGCATGTTGAGGGACACCCGCGCGACGACTGTGGTCAGCCAGCCGCTGAGATTCTCCACCTCGCTGGTATCCGCGCCAGTCAGCCGCAGCCATGTGTCCTGGACCGCATCGTCGGCGTCGGTCATCGAGCCGAGCAGCCGGTAGGCCACCGCCCCCAGGTGATCGCGGTGCTCCTCGAAGGCAGCTGCCAGCCAGTCACTGTCGGCCATCTGTCACATTCCCTCGTTGCCGGATGTCACCACACTGACACCCGGCCCCCCGCGGACGTGACATGCGGGGCGCATGGCATGCACGAAACGAGGAAAGTGAGCGATGACCTCACCCATCCTTGTCACTGGCGGCACGGGCACGCTCGGGCGCTAGGTCGTTCGGCGCCTCCGGGACGCGGGCTGCGATGCACGGGTACTCAGCCGACGCGAGGTAGCCCGCCGGCCATTGCGACCCAGCACGCCTCCGGTCACCAACGGGATAGAGCCTCTGCAGGGATAGCGCTCCAAGCCGCACAAGCGGTGCCCTACGGCACCGGCACCTTTTACCAGCGGAAGGAACAGCCATCATGTCGCTGAAGACCATGACGTTTGGATAAGCCGGACCGCTCGTTCAGCAGGAATGGGCAGCAGGCCAAAACGCGAACCATGTCGCGTGCCGAGATCCAGGGTGCATATCACCCGGGCATGCGTGATCCTGGGTCAATACATCCAGGGCAGTCTTTTGGTACGGCTGAGGTTTATCGAGCCAGCGTCCGCCGAAAGAGCAAGGCTATCCGCTGGCTGATGTGCACTCGCCGGGACATGGCCAGCGTTGCCGTATCCCGGCGATGCAGACGCTGCAGCGCCGAGACTGCCCAGCACGAAAGCGAGAACGAGAATCCCGCGCGTCGCCCAGGCACGAACCGTCCCAGTCGAAGGTTCACGGGGAGCGTTACCCACCGATCCGCTGGTCCGCATGATGACGTGCAATAACCACCTATGAGTCTTCATTTGGGAAGATCCCCTCATCGGTAACTTAGGAAAGCAGAGCCTCCAGAAGGGAGAACTTACACCAGGATCCATCTCGGGATGTGACATTCGGACCGATCCGGGCGACATTCTGCCGCCGGCGCCGATCCAGCGGGCTTATGTTGCCGGGCACCGGGCGATCCTGACGCGGTGCTGGCTGCACCTTCTGGTACCGGTGGACCCCCCGGGCACGCTCGCCGCCGCGATCTATGGCTGGAGTACCAGAAGCTAGCGACCAGGGATCGCTAGCGCCACTTCTTCTGCCGGAAGCTTCCCCCAGATCCCTGTAACAACGTGCGCCTCACTAGTCGTGCCACGCCACGCCAGCCAGTACAGCACCGGTTATAACTCACCATTACTAGCCATCGCCAGTCCCAGCCATTATGCAAAACGCTATTCTATAGGGCATTGCAGGCCGGCAAGCGGAGCCATGAAACCTGCGATGCAAATTTCATTGCATCACCCGCAAACCAGAGGAGTGTGATCATTTCCTCATTCTGACGAACTATCTCAGGATTCGAGTGAGAACTGCCCACAACGGGTACGAACGGAGCGGAATGTTTCCGTACAGTCTCCTCAGGTACCAGCTGCGAGCTTGTCCACCAGGCGGTAGAGATGCAAGGCGACCATGGAATTCCGGGTACTCGGGCCGATTGAGCTCTGGTCGGCCGGGCAGCAACGTGATCTTGGGCCAGCCAGGGCGCGGTGTGTCCTGGCCATCCTCCTGCTGACGCCGCGCACAATAGTGCCGGTTGAGGTCCTCATTGACAGACTGTGGGATACCCGGCCTCCGCCAAAGGCCCGAGAGAGTCTCTCGGTTTACATCGCCCGGCTTCGAGCGTCACTCCGGCAGGCCCTGGGCGATAGCGTGCGGCTGGTGGGGCGCGCAAGAGGCTACGTGCTCGACGTCGATCCTGAGGCGGTCGACGTGCATCAGTTCCGCCGGCTGCGCCGACAAGCAGATGCACTGAACGCAAGCGGCGACTACGATCATGCCGCCTCGCTGCTGCGCGAGGCGGACGGGCTCTGGCGCGGCCAGGCGCTGGCGGGGATCTGCGGCGACTGGGTGGCGCGGATGCGTGACAGCCTCGAAGAGGAGCGTCGGGCGGCCATCCTGGAGCGCGTCGAGTGCGATCTGGAGCTTGGCCGGCATGCCGACCTGGTAGGCGAGCTTCGCCATCTGATGGCGCAGTACCCGCTGGATGAGACATTCATCGCCCACCAGATGGCGGCCCTTTACTGGAACGGCAGGCCGGGTGACGCACTGAGCCTCTACCGGGAAACCCGCAGCCGCCTTATCGATGAGCAGGGCACAGAACCTGGCCCAATGCTGTCCGAACTCCATCAGCGCATCCTGCGCCGCGACCCCGAGCTTGCCGAAAGGATCGCCGGCCAACGTCTTGGCCGGGTGTCACGGCCAGACACCCTTCCGCCCGAGACGTTGGAATTTGTGGGCCGCAGCGAGGAACTCGGGCTGCTCACCGGGGAGCACGGCGATACCCCCCGGATCAGCGTGATCGAGGGCATGCCCGGCGTGGGAAAGACCGCGCTGGCGGTCCATGCTGCCCGCATTGTCTCCGGGCAGTACCCGGACGGGATGCTCTACCTCGACTTTCACTCCCACGACCCCGGCCGCCCCTCGCTCGACCCGGCCGAGGCACTGCACCGCCTGCTCCGGATGCTCATCGTGCCGGCTATGCAGATACCTGACGCTATCGGGGAGCGCGCCGCGCTGTGGCGAGCCCAGCTGAGCCGCCGTCGCGCCGTGGTGATTCTCGACGACGCTACCAGGCTCGACCAGATCCGCCCGCTCCTGCCGGTGGCCGGTCGGTGCCTGATCTTGATCACTACCCGGCGCAGGCTTCCCGACCTTGAGAGCGCTCGCCCGCTGATCCTCGACGTGCTGTCCATCGGCGACGCGATCACGCTGTTCCGGCGGATCGCGGGGGAAGGCAGGGCGCAGGACGAGGATGAGGTCGCCACGGCGGTGGGACTGTGCGGGCGCTTGCCGCTCGCAATCCAGCTCACCGCCGGCAGGCTTGCGCAAGACTACCCGCCTAGTCTCGCCGACCTGATCGAGGAACTGACGCAGTCGCCTGCTCGCCTTGGCGGAACTGGCGCAGCGAGCCCGGAGG
>Ga0209871_1000251_pt1 | contig 15273 bp, 12 predicted proteins | sample OrgsoiDNA2013045_FD_185795 | JGI IMG/M metagenome (GOLD analysis project Ga0209871, IMG submission 185795) | Permafrost soil microbial communities from the Arctic, to analyse light accelerated degradation of dissolved organic matter (DOM) -... | ecosystem: Environmental > Terrestrial > Soil >... | reverse complement strand
CAGGCAGTGACCGCGCCCACGCCCCCCTAGCCCGCGCCCGGGCCGGCAGCCGAGCCCGCGCCCGCGCCGGGCCAGCCGCCCGCTCGTCCTCCCGCCCGCCTTCCCGCCCGCGTGGTCGTGGCCGGAGCCGGGACGATGGGCGCCAGGATCGCGGCCTGCCTTGCCGCAGCCGGGGTGACGGTATGCGCGACATCCCGCCATCGCCGGACGCTCCGCTCAGCCGCCGAGATCATCCGCGCCGCGCTAGCCGAACCTCCTGCTGGCAGCCGGCCAGCCTCGCCCGCGGACTCCGAGGAGGCGGCGGCCCGGATCCTGCTCACCACCGACGCCGACGAGGAGCTGGCCAGGGCGGACCTGGTGATCGAGACGATCAGGGAAGATCACGCCGACAAGATCGCGCTGCTCGCCCAGATCGCGGCCCTGGCCCGCCCGGATGCGATCATCACGACGAACACTTCGTCCCTGGACCTGGCCGCCCTTGCCGACGCGGTCACCGGGCCAGGGCGGTTCGCCGGCCTGCACTGGTTCAACCCGGCGGACCTGGTGGAACTGGTCGAGATCGTGCCCGCCCCGGCGACCAGCGCGGCCACCACGCAGACGCTGCGGGCCTGGATGCTCGGCCTCGGCAAGTCACCGGTCGTGCTCGGCGCGGCCGTCCCCGGATTCATCGCCAACCGGCTGCAGTACGCGCTGATCCGGGAGGCCTATGCGCTGGTCGCGGCCGGAGCGTGCACGTGGGCAGACGCCGACCTCGCCGTCACCGGCGGGCTCGGCCCGCGATGGGCGGCGATCGGGCCGTTCCAGAGCATGGACCTCGCCGGGCTCGATGTGCACCTGGCCGTTGCCCGCGCCCTGTATCCAGTGCTGGCGGCCGACACCGACCCGCCGGACCTGCTGGCTCAGCTTGTCGCCGCTGGCCGGCTCGGCGTGAAGTCCGGCGCCGGCCTGCTCGGCGGCTACCCGCCGCAGCGGCGCGCGGCACTCGCGGCGCGGCGCGATGCGATGCTGCGCACGATCGCGCAGGCACGGGCACCGGCCAGACCAGAGCACGAAACGACCGGCAGCGAGCAGACTGCCGGAGCCGTCACGAGAAAGAGGCACCCGATGGATCCCGATGAGCCTTTCATCCGCAAGCCGGAAGCCACGGCTCTTCTCATCGTCGACATGCAGAATGACTTCCTGCTGCCGGAGTCACCGGTCGCCGCGCCCGGCGGGCTGGAACTGGTGCCCGCGATAGCCCGGCTGGCGCAGCGCGCGCGTGCGGCGGGCGCGCCGGTGCTGTTCACCCAGGAGGCACACCGGCCGGACCGGTCCGACTTCGGCATCGAGGCATTCTTCGAGCCGATCCACTGCGTCGAGGGTGGCACCGGGATCGAGATAGTGGACGGGCTGGCCCCCGCGCCCGCCGACATCGTCATCAGGGGCAAGCGGCGCTACGACGCCTTCCTGGGCACCGACCTGGACATCGTGCTGCGGCTGCACCAGATAGAGAACCTGGTGGTCGCGGGCGTCTGCACGGACGTATGCGTCAGTGCCACGGTGCAGCACGCGAGAAACCTCGACTATCGCTGCCTGGTACTGCGGGACGCGACCGCGGGGACGAGCCGCGAGCGGCATGACGCCGCGCTGCTGTGCCTGGAGCTTGTCTTTGCGCGGCTGGAGACCATCGAGGGCGCATGCAAGATCGTCGGCTGGCCCGAGGTCACCTGATCAGGCGGGACGCTGCCCGGGGCCGGAGAGCCCACGCTCTGCCCGCTTTCGCCGGTGAACTATGATCAGGCTGGAAGGTCGCCGCGGCGTGCGGCGCACCCCGACCGGGAAGGAGGCGTGCGATGTCCACCGATATCCAGGCGCCTCCAGGTAACCGGATCTGACCGGTCCCCGGTCGCGCCTCTGCCCTAGCAGAGGAATCACATGAATTCTGATCCAGCCGCCGCCCCCGGCGACGGTCCTTCTCCCGCACCGGCCAGCCCGGCCGCCGGTACCGCGCCCGCTGCACTAGCGTCCCGTACCGACGACATCCCGCCCAGCTTCGACGAGCGCACGATCCTGACCACGATGCTGGACTACGCCCGCGATACCGTGCACGCCAAGTGCGCCGGGATCTCCGATGACGACGCGCGCCGCGCGCTGCTGCCCGGCTCCCCGGTGATGACCATCTGCGGCCTGGTCAGGCACCTCCGCCGGGTGGAGTACAGCTGGCTCGAGGTCACGCTCCTGGGACACCAGGACCCAAGTCCCCGGACCGACGAAGACCCCGACCGCGAGATGCGCATCGCCGTCGAGGTCCCGATCGCCCGGCTGCTGGCCGAGTACCGGACCAGCTGCGCGCGGTACCGGGAGCTTGTCGCCTCACTGGATCTGGATACCCCGTCCCTGGGGGAACTGAGCTGGCGAGCCGAGCCGGTCACGCTGCGGTGGGTCCTGCTGCACCTGATCGAGGAGACCGCCCGGCACAACGGCCACATCGACATCCTCCGCGAGATGGCCGACGGAGTAACCGGCCGCTGAGCGGGAGCACGTCATCTTCCCGCTGGGCCGCCCAGACGATGCGCCGGATCGCTGGGCGGCCCGGCGGGAATGCTGCTCACGCGACGACCGGGAACACCTGCCAGAGGTGTCCCTTGCTGCATCGTGCGCGCATGAGCGGCGACTTGCGGCGCAGCGACGCGAACGTCGTCAGCGGCGATACCGACGACCCGTCGGGCAGTAAGTATGCCGGGGTAAGCATCAGGTGACCGCCGACCGGGCACTTGCCGGACTGAGCTACCGACTGAGCGCTGCTGATCCCCAGCAATGCCTGCAGCAGCCCGGGGGTGCCTTCCACGACGCCCTGCGCGGCACGCGGGAACGAGACGATGTCCGAGTTAATCGCTGCCGCGGCCCGCTGCGCAAAGCCGTTACTCTCGCCAATCCTGGCGGCAGCCGCCTGCACCAGCTGATCTGTCGGCATCTGGTGCGCGTGAGAGCGGTTGGCGGCATCGAAGACCATATCGGCGGTCCGCGACCCAGCCTTGTCCGCGAACGACTTCGCAAACGTCACCAGCAGCAGCCCGAGCGTGAATGGATCTGCCATTCTGCACCCCCCAGCAAATTAGGTTATAGCGCCGCAATCATCAGCGGAAGAGCCATCACCGCGGTCCGTGCAGGCAAGCGCCCAGAGCTTGGCGTGGAGCTCGCTGATGATCTCTGCGCTCATCCCAGCAGCTCGGGGACGGCGGGATCGATCGCGACGTGCAGGAGGTGCGGCCAGTCGTCTTCCAGCGCCCCGGCCAGTGCCTCGGTCAGGTCCGCGGGATCCGTCACGCTCGAGGAGTGGCAGCCGAGCCCGCGGGCGAGCGCCGGGATATCCAGCCCGCCCAGGGACAGGCCGGGCACATCGCCGACGCCGGCGAACCGCGCGAACGAGGCCAGGATCGCATACGAGCCGTTGCCGACGACGACCACGGTGATCGCCAGGCCGTGCCGGGCCGCCGTCCAGAGGGACTGCACGGTGTACATGACAGAGCCGTCGCCGACCAGGCAGACGACCGGGCGATCGGGGTCAGCGAGCTTGATGCCGACCGCGGCCGGCAGGGCAAATCCGAGCCCGCCGCTGGCGCTGGCATAGAACCCGGCAGGCCGGCGGATCCGCACGTGGCGGCGCATCTCGGCCCGGTTGGACGGCGACTCCTCGACCAGGACCGCGTTGGCCGGCAGGAGCTCGCCGAGCGTCTGCATGAGATAGGCAGCGCTGATCGGGGATACGGCCGCGACGGGCTGAGGCGGCTCCCGGCGCGGCGGGACGGTGCCGCGGGCCGGCCCCGGCAGGACGTTCAGCAACTGGTCCAGGACAAGGCCTAGGTCAGCGACCACGCTGAGGGCAGCCGGCGCGCGGGCGGCGTCCGCGATGTCGTCGGTGAGCAGGGCCAGGGCCGGCAGCGGGCCTGGTTCCGGTTCGTAGGCGAGCACCGCGAAGACCGGCGCGCCCGCCACGAGGACCAGATCATGCCCGGCCAGCTGGCTGGCCAGGCGGGCGGCCCCGGCGGCCAGATGCCCGGCGAACAGGCCGTGATCCTCGGGGAATCCTGCCCGTGGCGACTGCGGCGCCGCCCAGACTCTCGCTCCGAGCCGCTCGGCGACGGCGACGATCTGCGGCCAGGCGCCGCAGCGGTCAATGCCCTCCCCCGCGACGATGACCGGGCGCGCGCTGGCGGCCAGGACATCCGCCAGGCGCTGCACGTCCGCCGGATCGGCGCCCTGGCGGCGCGAGACCTCGCGGCGGCCGATCGGCTCTGCCTGCTGATCCCAGTCGTCCATCGGCACCGAGACGAACGCCGGGCCGGCCGGCTGGTGCATCGCCAGGTCCCAGGCGCGGTGGATGGCGGCCGGGACATCACCGGGCGAGGCCGGCTCCTGGGCCCACTTGACGTACGGCCGCATCAGCTCCGCGGACCGCGCGAACAGGTAGGGCTCGATCGCCAGGTGACGCCGGTCCTGCTGGCCGGACATGATCACGATCGGGGCTCGGTTGTGGAAGGCGTTCACCACCGCGCCCATGGCATTGCCGGGGCCGGATGCGCTGTGCAGCGAGACGAACGCCGCCTGCCCGCTGGCCTGCGCGTAGCCGTCGGCCATGCCGACGACGGCCGCCTCGCTCAGCCCGAGGATGTAGCGGAAGTCCGCGGGGAAGTCACGCAGGAACGGCAGTTCGGTCGAGCCCGGGTTGCCGAACACGGTGCGGCAGCCCAGCTCGCGCAGCAGGTCATGGACCACGGCTCGCACGGTGGGCACAGCTGCGTCCCCAGCCGGTCAGGCTACGGGAGCTGCCTCGGCTTCCAGCAGCCCGCGCTGCTCAGCCGCCACGACAGCCTCGCTCGAGACGTCCAGGTTCCGGCAGAGCACGAAGTAGACGATGGCCGCGACGGGGAATCCGATGACCGGCGAGATGTCGCCGCCGCCGAGTGACGTCGCTACCGGGCCGGTGTAGATGGTCGTGCTGAAGAACGGGATCATGGCGGCGAACCCGATGATGTACGCGGTGATCCCGCGCCAGCCCCACGGCCGGTAAATGCCGTCTGGCTTGAAGATCTCGAGAATCGCGTAGTTGCCCTTGCGGACGAAGAAGAAGTCGATCAGGTTGACCGCGGTCCACGGGATCATGAAGTAGAGCACGAGCAGCAGGAAGTTGTTGAAAGACGGCAGGAAGTTCTCGGGCAGGACGAAGGCGAGGATCGTTCCCGCGATGGTCACGAACAGGATGGCGATGACGCGCGCGTTGAGCGTGGGCTTGATCGGCTTGAGGACATCGACGGTCGACAGGACCGCCAGTCCGCCGCTGTACATGTTCATGGCGGTGACCGCGACCAGGCCCGGTATCGAGCACAGGAGCACGATGAACCCGAAGCCGTGGAAGAGATGGTCCGCGGTCGCCTGCACGGCCGCGATCTCGCCGAGCTTCGCGTTGGGTGCCAGGATGTAGGCGCCGAGCACCATCGGCCAGATCGCGCCGATGCCGCTGCCGAGGTATGTCCACCAGAAGGTCGAGCGGGTCGTGGTGGATGCCGGCAGGTAGCGCGAGTACTCGGAGACATACGGAGCCCAGGTCAGCTGGTAGCTCGCGGTCGCGCCCATCTGGATCAGGAACGGCGTCAGCAGGAAATGGTTGGTTCCGAGCGAGAGCTGGCCGGTGCTGAGGTGAACCTTGATCAGCGCCGTGATCGTGAACAGTCCGTACGCCACCAGGAAGAGATAAGTGGCCCAGCGAAGGCCGGTATGGATGAGGTCGTAGCCGACGATCGTCAGCGCCAGCGCCAGTATGACGATGAGCAGGGCCGCGACCTTGAAGTTGGTCGGGATCACCTGCTGGACGGCCTCGCCGCCGATGATCGTGTTGAAGATGTTGAAGCCGATGAAGAGCAGCACCGCGATGATGACGGGCAGGAGCGAGCCGTAGTAGCCGAACTGCGGGCGGGACTGGATCATCTGCGGCAGGCCGAGCTTGGGTCCCTGCGCCGAGTGGAACGCCATGAAGAGCGTACCGATCAGCGAGCCAAAGATGATCGCGACCGCGGACCAGGCGAAGTTCTCGCCCAGGGACACGCCGAGCAGGCCTACGGCCAGGGTCGCCAGCTGGGCGTTGCCCTGGAACCAGACCGGCCCGAGGTGCCGCACCGAGCCATGCCGGTCCCGCAGCGGCACGTAGTCGATCGAGCGGACCTCAAGGCGCGACCCCGCCGGCCGGGCCGATACCTGTGGCTCGTTGCTGCTCATCCGTGCTCCGTCCCTCGGATCGCTCTCCCGAAGTGCTGAGATCCGGCGATGGCATGTCGACCAGCCCGGCGGCCTTCTCCCGGCAAGTCCCTCGGCAGCCTGGCAGCTGGGTTCTGTCCTCTTAGGCCAACCGAAACCAGGGCCGCGGAGCCAAGATTCGCTTTTCCCCTCAAGTTATGATCATCGTAGGTGTGAGGTCCTTGCCTGTCGCTGGCAAGACTCGCCAAATATGCGGGCCCCTAGTTGTTGACAGCTGCCAGTGAAATATCCCCTGGCAGGCCGGACAATGAGGTCATGGTGTCGGCCGGCGCGACGCCGCGGCACACCGGGGTCGTGGTCGCGGGCGAACTCGCATACCTGTCCGGGTCACCCGGACAGCGAAGGGAGACGCCGTGAAGGCTGCCCGGCTGGTTAAGCAGCGCGCGCCGCTGGAGATCGTGGAGCTGCCCGACCCGGATCCGGGCCCGGACGAAGTGATCGTCCGGGTGGAGGCGGAGGGGATCTGCCGGACCGACTGGCACGTCTGGAACGGTGACTGGGGCTGGGTGGGGATGACGCCCGACCTGCCTCTGGTCCTCGGGCACGAGCTCGGCGGCCAGGTGGCGGCCGTCGGCGCGGACGTGCGGCGGGTGGCCGTGGGCGACCGGGTCACGGCGCCCTTCCACGAGGCGTGCGGCACGTGCCCGTACTGCCTGGTCGGGCGGTCCAACCTATGCGACCGGCTCCAGTTCATCGGGCTCACCCATGACGGCGGGTACGCGCAGTACGCGGCTATCCGCAACGCTGACTTCAACGTCGTGCACCTGCCCGACTCCGTCGACGCGCTGTCCGCGGCGGCGATCGGCTGCCGCTATATGACCGCGTTCCATGCCGTGGTGCACCGCGGCGCGATGTCCCCCGGCCAGTGGGTCGTCGTCCACGGCGCGGGCGGGGTGGGCCTGTCGGCCGTGCAGATCGCGGCCGCGCTCGGCGGCCGCGTCATCGCCGTGGACCTCGCGCCCGCCAAGCTGGCCAAGGCCCGGGCCGAGGGTGCTGAGCACACGGTCAATGCCTCAACGCAGGATGTCATCGCCACCGTGCGCGAGCTCACCGGCGGGGGCGCGCATCTGGCCATCGGCGGCATCGGGGTCGCCGCGCTCGTCAACAACGCGGTGCTCTCGCTGCGCAAGGGCGGCCGGCTGGCGCAGGTGGGGCTGACCAGCCAGGCAGAGCAGGGATACGTCCCGCTGGCCCTCGACCACCTGATCGAGAACGAGATCGAGATCGTGGGGAGCGTCGGGAACCCGCATGTGACCTACCCCGAGCTGCTCGGCCTGGTCGAGCGCGGCGTCCTGCGGCCCGAGGCGATCGTGGGCGAGACAGTGGCACTGGAGAGGGCCGGGGACGTCATCGAATCGATGGATCGGTACGACACGCTCGGATTCACGGTCATCACCAGTTTCTGACAGGGCTTCGGCCAGGCATTCCACTTTCGAGGATCGGCACATAGGAAGATGATCTTAATTTTATTTTATTGGATACACGAATACATTATAGTCAGGCACTACTCGCGGCGCATTAGAAAGGAGCAGCGGTGAGTACAGAAGCCCAGAACAGCAGCGATCATCTCTATACCGATGAAGTGTTGGTGGTCGAGCCGCACGGCATCGAGCACATCGGCGAAAAGGAGCGGCACGGCAAGCCCTATCTCCAGGGAACTATCTGGTTCGCCGCCCAGATCAATTTCGTGACCGTGCTGATCGGCTCGCTGGCCATCGTCTTCGGGCTCGGGTTCTGGGCTGCCGCGATCACCTGCATCACGGCGAACATCGCCGGCGCCCTGATGAACTCGGCGGCCGTGGCCATGGGCCCGAAGCTCGGGATGCCGCAGATGCCGATGAGCCGCGCCGCGTTCGGCTATATCGGCAACTACCTGCCGGCCTTCCTGGCCTCGATGCTGTTCGTGGGGTACTTCACCACGACGAATATCGTCGGCGCGGAGACCGTGCAGCAGATCTGGCACGGGGCGAACTACACGCTGTTCGCGATCATCCTCGGCATCGTCGCCATCGTGCTGACTATCTACGGGTACAACCTCGTGCACTCGGTAGAGCGGTACATGTCCGTGATACTCGCGGTCATCTTCGTGATCCTGACCATCACCGCCTTCGTGCACGGCATCGGGCCGAGCCACGTGACGACCGTGCACGGCAAGGGATTCTGGGAGGCGGTCGCCCTGGAGTTCATGGTCATCTTCTCCTTCACGGCGAGCTGGGCGCCTTACGCATCCGACTTCTCCCGGTACCTGCCCGCCAACACGCCGACCCGCAAGCCGTACGGCTGGTCATTCACCGGGATGCTGCTCGGGACGACCTGGATGAACCTGGTGGGCGTGTACCTCGGCACCCTGGCCAACGCGGGCGGCATCCTGCCCAGCATCAGGACCATTTCCGGCGGGTTCGCGGACATTGCCTACATCGCGATCATCCTGGGCGGGCTCATGGTGTGCGTCATCAATGCCTACAGCGGCGCCTTGTCCGGTATCACCTGGGACATCCCGCTGAAGCGGGTACCCGCGGTCGTGCTGATCGGGGTCATCGGCATTATCCTGTCGGTCGCGTTCGGCGGCGCGAAGTTCGAGGCGTCGCTGGAGAACTTCCTGTATCTGGTCGCCTATTTCGTCACGCCGTGGCTCGCCGTCGTCATCATCGACTTCTGGGTGCTGAACAGGGGCGGCGCCAGCTACCCGGGCTTCGCGGAGTTCTACAAGCGCAATGGCATCTTCGGCTCGGTGCGCTGGGAGGGTCTGCTGTCCTTCCTCATCGGGGTCGGCGTCTCGGTACCGTTCATGGCCACCGTGCTCTATGAGGGGCCCATCGGCAAGGCGCTCGGCGGCGCGGACGTCAGCTACGGCGTCAGCGCCGTCGTGGCCGGCGTCCTGTACTACTTCTGGGGCGGCCGGCGAGTGCGTGCGGCCGGTCACTCGGTCCGCGGTGGCGGCGTCCCGCATGAGGAACTCACCGGAGCGTGACAGCGGGTCCCTGCCGGGACCGGCGGGAGTCCCTGCCGGGACCGGCGGGGATGAGCTGACACGGAGGAACCATGGCTGAGACATTTGTCCTGCTGCACGGCTCATGGCACGGCGGCTGGGCCTGGGAGCCGACCGCCTGGTGCCTGCGGGAACTCGGCCATGCCGCGTACGCGCCTACTTACCCTGGCCACTGGCCAGGGGCGAATCGCGCGGGCGTCAGCCACGATGACTATGTCGCCGCGGTGACGACCTTCATCAGGAGCCGGGACCTGCGCGACGTGGTCCTGGTGGGCCACAGCTTCGGCGGCTCCGTCGTCAGCCGCGTCTCCCAGGTCATCCCCGAGCGGCTCAAGCGCCTGGTGTTCCATACCGCCTTCGTGGTCGAGGACGGCACGAGCGTGAACGACAACATCGCGGCCGACCAGACCATCCTGTTCGCGCAGTCGGCGAGCGCCAGCCCCGACAACACCGTGCAGTGCCCGTGGGAGGTCTTCCGGGACATGTTCATCCAGGACGCATCTACGCGAGACGCCAGGTCGGTGTGGGAGCGCCTAGTCCCGCAGCCGTTCCAGCCCTGGGACGCCAAGCTCGATCTCGCGGAGTTCTACCGGGCCGGACTCCCTAAGAGCTACATCGCGGTGCGCGATGACCAGGCACTGCCTGCGGGAGCGTGGCACCCTGGCATGTCGGGGCGGCTGGGCGACTTCAAGCTCGTGGAGATGGGCGGCAGCCACGAGGTCATGTTCACCCGCCCCGCCGAGCTTGCCCGGGTGCTCGCCGAGGCCAGCAACGACTGACAGTGCCGGCAACGACTGACGACACCGGCAGCAACTAACGACACCGGCAGCAACTAACGACGCCGGCAGCAACTAACGACGCCGGCAACGACTGACGGGGGGCCTGTGGCCATCCGGGAGATCAGGATCGACCCGAGCCGAGCGCTCGCGGAGCAGCCGGAGACCGGGCATAACCGCTGGCACCCGGACATCCCGCCGGTAATCAGCGTCGAGCCCGGCGACGAGGTGGTGATCGAGACCAGGGACGCGGTGGACGGGCAGATCGGCCCTTCCTCGACGGCCGACGACGTCGGCCGGGTCGACATCAGCGTGGTCCATCCGCTGACGGGGCCGGTGCTGGTGACCGGAGCCGAGCCGGGCGACCTGCTGGAGGTCGAGATACTCGAGGTCATCACCGGCTCGTTCGGCTACACGATGCAGTCGCCGGGATTCGGGTTCCTGCGGGAGGAATTTCACGAGCCGTTCCTGGCCCGCTGGCAGATCAAGGACGGGTTCGCGGTCTCGCCGGAGATCCCGGGCGTCGCCATCCCCGGCCAGCCGTTCATGGGCACGATCGGAGTGGCCCCGTCTCGCGACCTGATGACCCGCGCTACCGCCCGCGAGCGCGACCTCAGCTCGGCTGGCGGGATGGCGGACCTGCCGGACAGCCGCGGCGCGGTCCCGGCTCGCACCCCGGTCATGCAGGAGGGGCTTCGCACCATCCCCCCGCGCGAGAATGCGGGGAATGTCGACATCCGGCAGCTCAGCGCGGGGACGCGGCTGCTGATCCCGGTCTTCGTCCCCGGAGCGCTCTTCTCGGTGGGCGATGCGCACTTCGCCCAGGGTGACGGCGAGGCGTGCGGGCAGGCCATCGAGGTCCGCGCCACGCTGCGAGCCCGCCTCGGCCTCAGGAAGGGCGGGGCCGGGGCCAGCCAGATCGGCCAACTCCAGTTCGAGCGAGCGACCGCATCGGCCGGCGCCGGTCCTTACTTCGCGACGACCGGAATCTGCGTGCACGGCGACGGCCGCAATGCCATGGAGGACCTGACGCTGGCCGCGCGCAACGCAATCCGCCACATGATCGAGCACCTGACCGCGACGTACGGCTACACCCGTCAGCAGGCCTACGTGATCTGCAGCGTCGCGGTGGACCTCAAGGTCAGCCAGGTCGTCGACGTCCCGAACGTCCTGGTCTCCGCCTTCCTGCCGCTGGGGATATTCGATGACCCGGTGACGTGACCTCCGCAGGAGCGGCGCCCGCGCCAGACCCTGTCGATGTCCCATTGACAGGGTCGGGCAGCGGGAGGCAAGGGACGACGGGTCGCCCGCGGTCACATGCCGAGGTAACGGCGCAGCAGAAGCTTGGCCTCCTCGATCACGGTGGCGTCGCCGTCCGGGTTGTCGCGGAATGCGAGTCCGAGCAGGTGGTCGGCTACCTGGACGGCGATGAGGCAGCGGGCCGCCAGACCCGGGTCGGAAAGGCCGTAGCCAGTCCTGAGCAGATCATGGAGCCGGGAAGCGATGTCGCGGTCGTTCTGTCTTTGGGCCTGTTCAAGCTTCGGACTCCGCTGAGCATGGTAGAAGGCGTTCCGGAAGCCCGGCTCTCGCTGGAAGAAGCCGGCATAGGAATCGATGAGGTGGTCGAGGATGGCACCCGGCTGATCGGGAACCTCGCCACCTGGTGCCCAGCCGATAAAGCCGGCGACGTCGTCGAGCCAGCCGAGAAGGAGGGCCCGGGCGATGCTGTCCTTGTCCGGGAAGAACCGGTACAGGCTGCCGACCGAGACCCCGGCACGCTCGGCGATGAGCCGGGTCCCCAGCTCGTCGTAGCGGAGTTCCTGGAGCAGTTCGGCAGTGGCCGCGAGGATGCGGCCGAGCTTGTCGCGGCTCCTGGCCTGCCGCGGCTGGCTTCGCGGTGCCGGGCCGGACGCCTCCGCTGCGCTGCGCACATGGTCTCCTTGACCGCCGGACAAAACCTGAACTAGAGTCCGATTCATGTTTACCACGGAAAGCAGGATGGCGCCGTGGCCCGCGGCCCTGGCAGGCCGCCTGGAGAAGGTCACCGTGGCCAGCGAGCTGCTGCGCGGGAACCCGCTGGGCGACCCGCACGAGCGGCCGTTGTGGGTCTACCTCCCGCCGGGCTATCCGGACGAGACCCGGCGGTTCCCGGCGTTCTACTTGCTTCCCGGCTACGGCGGGAGCGTCGCGAGCTGGGCGAGCCGCCCGGCCTACGGCCACCCGGTACTGGAGATGATCGACGACGCGTTCGCGACGGGGCGGGCACCGCAGGCGATCGTCGTAAGCGTCGACGGCTGGACGCGATACGGCGGGAGCCAGTACATCGACTCGAACGGGACTGGCAGGTATCACTCTTACCTGTGCGACGAGATCGTCCGTTATGTCGACGATCGGTACCGCACGATCGCGGACCGCGATCACCGGGCGGTCCTGGGCAGGTCCTCAGGCGGATTCGGGGCGCTCGTCGCCTGCATGCTCAGGCCGGATGTCTTCAGCGGCTGCGCCAGCCACGCCGGGGACGCGTTCTACGAGATTGCCTACCAGCCCCGCCTGCCCGAAGTCGTGCGGGGCCTGCGTTCCTGGGACGGCGACATCATGGCCTGGTGGAGAGACTTCCAGGCTCGCTGGCCCGACGTGCGGCCCGCCGAGCGCCTGCTCCAGTATGTCCTCGGCGTCTCGGCCTGCTTCTCGCCCGGCCCGGACGGAGATCCCGTGCTCCCCGTCGACACCAGGACCGGCGAGATCCAGCCAGATGCCTGGCACCAGTGGCTCGACTGGGATCCCGTGCGCATGATCCCCCGCCACGCGGGCCAGCTCCAGTCCATGCGCGGCGTGTGGATCGACGCTGGCTCCGAGGATGAGTTCTTCCTTGATCTCGGTGCTCAGGCCCTCCATCGCGCCCTGCGCGCGAACGGGATGGCGAACGATGCCCTGCACTTCGACATCGTCCCCGGCGCGGACCACGATGCGATCGGCCGCCGCCAGGTTCAATCCCTCTGCTGGCTGGCCAGAAGGCTTTCCGCCCAAGAGCCCGTCAGGAACTTACGAAGGGCTGCACTAGGGCTGCCCGCCGAGGCAGGGGTCCTCCACCAGGCCGCGCGCCCAGGCGACATCCTCCGCCGAGGGCACGAAGTCCGCGTCCGCGCCGAGCAGGTCCAGCGGATTGACCGAGATCATGCGCTCGACGTCCGCCTGCGGCACGCCCTTCTCGAAGATCGTCTGGGCGAAGACCCGCAGCGCATCAGAGGGCAGCGGGTTGTGACGCTGCCCAGTATCCGAAACGAGCAGGCAGCGCGAAGCCCCGATCCGCCGGACGGACTCGGCCACCCGCTCGACCGGCGCGTACGCCCACGCGGGCGAGACGGTGCAGTAGCCGAACTCGGGCATGGCGCCCATCTTGGCGACCTCCTCCAGGGCATCCATGTCGAAGTTCGGCACCTTGAAGTAGGGGTGCGTGACGACGATCTTCTCCACGCCCACGTCCCGCGCCTCCCGGACGAGCGCGACGATCTCCCGCGGCGACAGGTGGCAGGTGCCGAGGATCACGCCGTACTGAGCCACCAGCTCGAGGACCTCCTTGACCTCCGGCCGCAGCTTGCCGTCACTATCGGTGACCCAGATGCCCTCGGCCCGGGACCGGCCGCCGGCCTGCGCGTCGTAGCCGCCGGTGCCGCCGTGCACCTGGGCGTGAAAGCCCGCGTCGACAGTCGGCATCCATACTTCCTTGCCGCCCAGCCGCAGCGCGGCCTCGACCGCCGCCGCGTTGATCCCGCCGACGTAGTAGTTCAGCACGATGCCGCCGTAGACCTGGATGCCGGGCATGACCCGCTGCACCAGGTAGGCCCTGGAAACAGTGTTCTCGTGATGGCATTTCAGGACGATCGCCTTCATTCCGGCGTCGCGCGCCGCCCGGACGATGTCGAAGTCGTCAGCCAGCCGCGGGAACAGGTCCGGATACGGGTGGCAGTGCAGGTCGACCGCCCCGGTCATATCGATGAGCGGGCCGCCATACGTCCGCTGTGCCATGTCGCGTCCCTTCCTCTGGTGCTGTCCTGGTCCGAGTCCGATGATCACCGTGGCGGGTGGCCGACGATCTGCTCGTAGGCGCCCTCATCGGTCGCCCCCTCGCTGCAGATGATGAGCACCCTGGCGTCCGGGCCGAGGCCCGCTGCCCTGGAGACATACGGTGCCTGATGCCCGTCCCGTAGCGCGAGCAGGCCGCCGAGTGCAGCCGCGCCCGTCTCGCCCGCCACGACACCCGCCCGGTCCAGCATGCGCATGCCATCGCGGGCCAGCTCGTCATCGATCGCGACCAGCACATCCAGTCCCTGCACGATCAGCGGCCAGGCCAGCCGGGACGGGGTTCCGCAGTTCAGGCCCGCCATGATGGAGGTGTGCGGCCCGGGGATTATCACCGGGTGGCCGGCCCGCACGGACCGCAGCATGCAGTCCGAGCCCAGCGGCTCGACCCCGATCAGCCGCACCGGGGCCGTGCACGTCTGGCCGCGGAAGTGGCGCACCGTCGCGGACGCGAGAGCCCCGACGCCGACCGGGAGCGCCACCGCATCGAGTCCAGCGGAGCCGCTCGCGGCAAGCTGCTCTTTCATTTCCCAGAACATGGTCGAGTAGCCGTCAATCACCCACGCCGGGATCTGCTCGTAGCCGCGCCATGACGTGTCCGAGATCACCAGGACGCCCTTGCCCGCGTCCTCGGCCGACCGGCGGACCGCATGATCGTAGTCGCCGGTGAGCACGGTGACCGATGCTCCCTCGGACTCGACGGCCTCGATCCGGGCGGCCACGGTCCCCTCCGGCACGTAGATGCGCGAGGCGTAACCGAGCAGGCTGGCAAACCGCGCCACCGCCCGGCCGTGGTTGCCATCTGTCGCCGCCACCAGGGTGAGCGGCCCGAGCGGGGCCAGGGCGGCTTTCAGGTCCGTAAGGTCCGACCACTCCGGCTCGCTGCCCAGGAGCCGGCACAGCTCCCGGTAGGCGGCGTAGGAGGCACCTAGCATCTTGAACGATGGCAGGCCCAGCCTGGAGGACTCGTCCTTGACCCAGACCCGGCCGACGCTGAGCGCCGCCGCGAGGTCCGGGCAGTCCAGCAGCGGCGTGAGCTGATAGCCGGGCATGCGCCGGTGGAAGTCCAGCGCGTGCCGGTGCGGCTCGACACCGGGGATGTGACTGGCCGAACTGTGATTCACGACAACCTCGGCG
>Ga0209871_1000250_pt1 | contig 15292 bp, 11 predicted proteins | sample OrgsoiDNA2013045_FD_185795 | JGI IMG/M metagenome (GOLD analysis project Ga0209871, IMG submission 185795) | Permafrost soil microbial communities from the Arctic, to analyse light accelerated degradation of dissolved organic matter (DOM) -... | ecosystem: Environmental > Terrestrial > Soil >... | reverse complement strand
AACAATCTAGGTAACGCCTACAATGACAAGGGCGATAACGACCACGCCATCGCCGACTACAATGAGGCAATCCGGCTCGATCCCAAATTCGCCATGGCCTTCCAAAATCGAGGTAACGCCTACCACGACAAAGGCGACAACGACCGCGCCATCGCCGACTACAATGAGGCAATCCGGCTCGATCCAAAATCCGCCATGGCCTTCGACCATCGAGGCAGCGCCTATCGCGCCAAGGGCGACCTCGACCGCGCCATCGCCGACTACAGTGAGGCGATCCGGCTCGATCCCAAATACGCCACGGCCTTCCACAATCGAGGTTACGTTTATCTCGAAAAGGGCGACAACGACCGCACCATCGCCGACTACAATGAGACGATCCGGCTCGATCCCAAACGCGCCATGGCCTTCCACAATCGAGGTTACGTTTATCTCGAAAAGGGCGACAACGACCGCGCCATCGCCGACTACAATGAGACGATCCGGCTCGATCCCAAATACGCCATGGCCTTCAATAATAGAGGTATCGCTTATCGCGCCAAGGGCGACCTCGACCGCGCCATCGCCGACTACAGTGAGGCGATCCGGATCGATCCCGAACATGCCAACGCCTTCAATAATCGAGGTGTCGCTTATCGCGCCAAGGGCGACCTCGACCGCGCCATCGCCGACTACAGTGAGGCGATCCGGCTCGATCCCAAATTCGCCAGGGCCTTCCAAAGTCGAGGTAGCGCCTACCACGCCAAGGGCGACAACGACCGCGCCATCGCCGACTTCAGTGAGGCGATCCGGATCGATCCGAAATCCTCCCAGGCCTATTTTGCTCGCGGGCGTTTATATCTCTTTGCTGGCTCAGTCGAAAAGGCGCTGGCCGATCTTGACCAGGCAAGTGCGCATGCACCGGAAAATGCCTATCTGGCGCTGTGGGTCGATATCGCCAGTCAGCGGAACAATCTCCCGAGCCGGCTGGCGCAAGCCAGTTCCCGGATCGACATGACCGTCTGGCCGGCGCCTGTCGTCAGATTGTTCATGGACCAGATGACGCCTGCTGCCGTACTTGCTGCCGCAGACGATCCGGACGCCACCAGGAAGAAGGGCCGGGTCTGCGAGGCGAACTTTTACAGTGGGGAGCTTTCGTTGACGAAGGGGTTGAAAGATGAAGCAACTCGCCTTTTCCGTCTGGCGGCAAGCGATTGCCCGCACGTTTTCAACGAGTGGAATGCAGCCAATGCTGAACTGAAGGCGCTTGGCGTGGTCCCATGAGCAAGTTTCGCCCGGCCTCCAGATTACAAACTCAAAGCCGCGGCAACGTCCGGTTTTTTTGTTCGTCACGGGTAACTCTCGACGTCTGACTTCCGAAAGGTTTGCGGATGCCGGCCCCATGAAGGAGGTGCTGCCCGCACCGGGGCCGGCGTCCGCGAACCTGCGAGGGAGGAAACCGCGGGAAGGGATACGTCAGACGGTGCGTGCGCTATCGAAGATTGAGTGTCGCGCGGCTCGGCAACCAGCGATGAGCGGCGCCGGCCGGAAACCCGTGCACGTTGCTATTTGACCAGCTTCAGCGAGGCACGCCGCCGCTCGTTTTGCGGCGATTTCGGATCTTCCGCTGCTTCCGCGGAATCTTCATCCGGCACCATAGCATCGCACAATGCCTTCAAATCCAGGTCCGAGACCTGATTGAGTTTCATCCGAAGCTGAAGAATTGCCACCGACAGCAATTGCGCCGTCTCCCGGTCAGCGCCGTCGGTGAGAACCGCCCGGCACTGCTCGAGGGCCGCAAGGACCGAATGCAATCTTTCTTCCGAACTAGCCACCAGCGTTTTGTCCGACACCGCGCTTGCGAGGTACAGTCGAGGCAATCCAATCGGTCGTTTCATACACCTCTCCATAAAGTCCGGATATCTTCGAAACGGCACGGTGAATTTCGTCCGCCGGCACGTCCTCGAGCGCATGACTGGCCGACGCATCGCATAAATAAGTGACCCTGTGATTGCGGTGGAACGCATCGATCAACGTCGACAGGCAGGCCGACTCGCCGGCAAATCCCGCGAGCACCATGCCGCCCCGGCTCTGGTTCATCAAGGCGGCAAAGGGCTCGCAGGAGTAGCACGACGGACTGCCGCGTTCGAATACCATCTCGTTGCGATAGGGTTCAAAGCCCTCGATCCAGCGGACGAAGGGTGTTGCGCGGTTGAAAAACGCGGACTCATTGAGCAGGCGCATGAATGCAACCGGCAGCCCGATATCGCGCGCATGATCCAGAACCCTCCGGCAATTGTCCAGCGCGCGATCAATCTTTGAAATCGCGAGCAGCCGCGGTTTCGCCAGATATTCCTGCTGCATGTCCACCAGGACGACAATCGGAACGTTCGATGAGTTTGCGAAGGTTCGAAGGCTGACAATTGAAGTCACGGCTGCCCTTTCAATGGTTAAGACGACGGGAGGCCGAAGTCGGTAAAATCCCGGGGATGCCGGCCCGGACGGTAAGTATAAGCGTCAAAATGGAAATCCCTAGACCCGCGATAGTTGTGGTTCAGCTGAAATTCTGCCAAGTTTAGCGGGCTGAAAGGGTCATGTATGCGTCTGGTGCTGGAAAGGGGCGTTCCTCAGGAGGAACGCCACAAGCTCGCAATAGGAAGTCTCACGGATTGGGATGCGGCCAGAGTTTTTCTGGAGGTGGTGCGTTGTGGAAGTTTCAGGTCCGCGGCCGAGCGGCTTGATCTTTCCATCAATGTCGTTCGCAGGCGAATTGACGACTTTGAGCGCCAGATCGGCGCCACGCTGTTCACGCGCGACGTCCATGGCACTCGCCTGACCGACGAAGGCTCGCTGGTTGTTTCGGCGGTCGAACGCATGGAGGCCGCTTCGTTCGACCTGCTGCGCGCCAGCAAATCCGTTACCCATACGCTTTCGGGCGAAGTCCGGGTCGCCGTCACCGAGGGCCTGGGTACATTCTGGCTGGCCCCTCGCCTGGTCGAATTCCAGCAATCGTTTCCCAACATCCTGGTCGATCTGCATTGCGCGATGCGCTCCGCCGACGTGTCGCGGCATGAGGCCGACGTGGCGATCCATTTGTCGCGGCCGGCCGCGCCTGACGTCAAGCTGGTCCGGCTCGGCCGAATGCATCTGATGTTCTTTGCCAGCCAGAAATACATCGATACTTACGGCGTCCCCCGAACGGTGGACGACTTCGCCAAGCACCGGCTGGTAATGCAGGTCGCCGACCAGACCGCCGCAAAAGAGACCTTTGAGAGCGTCTTTCCGGGTTATTCCCAACAGGAACTGCTGGTGATGAAAACCAACGTCAGCAGCGCCAATTACTGGGCGGTCGCCTATGGCGCCGGCATCGGCGTGTTTCCCTCCTACGCCTGCGAGCTCGGGGGAAAAATCATTCCTCTCGATATCGAGTTACGCCGGCCATTCGATATTTGGCTTTCCTATCATCCGGGTAGCGGCCGTATCCCCCGGGTACGGCGCATGATCGACTGGCTGGTGGAGGCTTTCAATCCCGCAAAATTCCCGTGGTTTAAGGACGAATTCGTCCATCCAAGCGAGTTTAAAGCGGTATATAAGGGTGAATCCCTGACCCATCTATTCGGGGGCTTCTCGACCGAAGGACGGTAAAAGCAGAATGAAACAGGCAGCAGCAAAAAAGATGAAGCAGCGGAGTGCCGGAAAACCCGACATTGAGTTGGGAAAACGGATTCGGCTGCGGCGCGTTGAGCAAAAAATCTCGCAGGCTGAGCTTGGCGACAAACTTGGCGTCAGCTTCCAGCAGGTTCAAAAATACGAGAAAGGCGTCAACCGCGTCGGTGCGGCCCGCCTTCAGCAAATCGCGACCGCACTCGATGTACCCGTCACATTCTTCTACGACGGCGACGGCAAGGCGCGGGAAGTTGAGAGCCTGCTGTTCCTCGACAGCGCATTCAGCCTGAGGCTGCTGCGGGCTTACAGCAAGATCAAGGATCAGACCGTGCAGCGCCAGCTGGTCTCCTTGATGGAATCGATTGCCGCGAACGAAGACTAGGTGCGACGGGTTGGCCGATCCTTCGCCCTTGCAAATTCTTGGTTTGCAGCACCGCGAATGCGATCGATCAACCCTAGCGGATCGGCCGGCAATTTGTCGCCGCGCCAGGCCACATGCTGGTCGGGCCGCGACAACACCAGCCCGCCGCCATAGAAAATGGCGGTACATGGCGGCTCGATGTCGAGGATTTTTAGCGGCACGCCCCGGTTGCGAGCCGCAGCCTCCAGCGCGACAACATCCAGCGCCGCATCGAACCTCAGCAGCGTGAACTCCGGCCCCATTGCATCGTAAAGCGAGCCACCATCCCCGCGCCACAGATGCGGGGTGCGGCAACCCGGCACGCTCGACGGCGTGTAGCTGTTCATCGTATAGGCCGGATGCTCGGCGCCGTCATAGGCGATGATCGGCGAACGGTCGTAGTAGGTGCCGAAGTTGAGGCCGGCACAGGCATATTGCTGGACGTTGATCTCGTAGGCGAGACGGCCGACTTCCCGCCGCGCATGTTCGCCTCTCGGTCCCGCCTCCTCGATTTCATCGGGCACCGCGCCACGGCGGCGAATTTCAGCCTCGGCGTGCGACATCGCGAATCGCGACACCTGGCTGGTGATCGGCCAACGCTCCGCCTCATAGGCATCGAGAATCGAGGCCGGCGCCCAGCCATTGAGATGCGCGGCAAGCAGCCAGGACAGGTTCATGGCGTCGGCAATTCCGGCATTCATGCCGTAGCCGGCATAGGGCACCCAGATATGCGCCGCATCGCCGGCGATGAACGCGCAGGCGTGGCGAAACCGGCTCGCGATCAGCCGGCGCCCGTACCAATCCTCCCTGGAAATGATGTCGTAGTCGAAGTCCGCGCCCACGCCGAGAATGGTCCGGATGCAGCCGTCGCGATCGACCTGATCGAAATCGGTCTCGCCGGGTTTCAGATAATTGTGCACCAGCCATCGTTCGCGGCCGTCGATCGCATAGACCATGCCGGAGCGCCTGGGATTGATGACGCCGGTGCCCCAGGCGCGCGCGTGCTGCTGGCGATCGATCAGGCCGGGAGCGCGGATAAAGGTCGACTGCACCCGCTGCACCACGGCGTCGCCGGTCAACTCGGCGCCGATCGCCTTGCGGACCACCGAGCGCGCGCCGTCGCAGCCGATCAGATACCGGCAGCTCAAACGCCTGACAGCGCCGGTGTCGAGATCGCGCAAGGTCACATGCGCGGACGTATCCTCCACCACCACGTCTTCGACCGACGTCCGGTTGATGATGCGGATCCGTGGCTGGGCGGCGGCATGCTCGAACAGGATCGGCTCGAGAAATATCTGGTTGATGCGATGCGGCGGCTCCGGGGTCGGCCAGTTGCAGTCCGGCCCATCCGTCGTGGTGAAGCGGTCGCGGCGGCAGGGGATCGGAATCCGCGCCAGCTCCGGACCCGTAAACGTGGTGCGATAAGCGATGTCGTGCGGATAATCCGCGGGCAACCCGGCGTTGCGCACCTTTTCGGAAAGGCCAAGCCGCCGAAAAATTTCCATGGTGCGGGCGGCGACATGGTTGCATTTCGGGTCCGGAGCCGCGGCGCGACCGCGCATCTCCACAACCGTAACATCGATCCCTCGCCACGCCAGATCGATCGCGAGCGTGAGCCCGACCGGTCCGGCGCCGACGATCAGTACATCCGGCTCGGTCATTGCGGGCATCGATCGCGCCTGGTGCGGAAGACTTTACCTGAGGACATGGTTCTCGTCATTCCGGCTCGGCGCCCGAATTTTTGACGATGGCGGCCCAGCGATCGACCTCGGTCTTGATGAAGGCGGCAAAACTGTCCGGCGTCGAACCCGCCAGCGGCTCCAGCGCAATCGTGGTGAGTTTTTCGCGCATTGCCGGATCGGCCATCAGCTTGGCAATCTGCATGGCCAATGGGTCGACGATCGCCCGCGGCACGCCGGCGGGCGCGACGACGCCCTGCCACGCCACCAGTTCGAAGCCGGGCAGCCCCGCCTCGGCCAGCGTCGGGATATCCGGTGCGACGGCAACCCGCCTGGGCGTGGTCACGCCAAGCACCCTCACCTTGCCTTCGCTGATCTGCGGCAGGGCCGGCTGCAGGTCCACCACCATGAATGGAATATGCCCCGCGATCACATCGAGCATCGCCGGCACGCTGCCGCGGTACGGCACATGACGGATATCGATGGCGGCAGCGGCCTTCAGCATTTCGGCGCCGAGATGCTGCGGACTGCCATTGCCGGCCGAGCCATAAGCCAGTCCGGGCGTCGATTTGGCGTAGGCGATGAATTCCGACAGCGTCCTGGCCGGCACCTGCGGATTGACAATCAGCGCGAACGGCACGCCGGCCACCAGCGCGATCGGCGTAAAATCCTTCACCGGATCGTAGGGCAATTTCTTGTAGAGCGTCTTGTTGATGGCCAGCGTGGTCGAGGTCGCCATCAGCAGCGTGTAGCCATCCGGCTCCGCCCTTGCCACCTGATCGGCGCCGAGCGTGGTGCCGGCCCCGGGCTTGTTCTCGACGATGACGGTGGCGCCAAGACCGGTCTTGAGCTGATCGGCGACCAGGCGGCCGAGAAAATCGGTGGTGCCGCCCGCCGGATAGGGCACGATCATCTTGATGGTTCGGCTGGGATAGACGGCTTGGGCAACAACTGGCAGTCCCGTCAGCATGGCCAGCCCGCCGCCAGCGAGCGCCGCTCGGCGCGTCAACGACATAGGTCCTCCCCAAACGCACGCTTATTTTCCAGCCGGCGGGTGCGCCCACGAACCACATTAGCCGCCGCGGCGACATATCGAAAGCCACCAAAGACCAATACGGCACTTGCGGCAATGCAATACCCGCAATACCAACCTGATCGGAACGCAACGCTCGCAAGGCACCATTTACGAAAACCCATTTTTAGATCAGGTCCGATCCGTTCGTTCGGCTCCACGGCCGGGCTTGTTCAACGTCAGCGCCGTCAAGGCGCGTCCCAAGGGCACCCAACAAGGGCATCCAACATGCGAAGAATGACACTCATTGCGATTGCCACCATGCTTGCGACCGCGTCGGCGTTTGCCCAGGGCGCAGGCAACGCGGGCCCGGATATGGCCGACTCCGGCGCCGCGCCGCACCCGGCCAAACCGGCCAGGCCAGCCAGGCCGGCAGCGGCATCGACCCCGGAGTCACGCTCCGCCGCGGCCTTGGCGCTGTCGCACGAGCCGACCTTCGACGAGGGGACCGCGCAGCGGATCAGGGAGGCGGCGTTGAGCTATTCGGACCTTGCGGTGCGCGGCGGGTGGCCGGCGATACCGGCCGAGGCCAAATTCGCATCCGGCACGCAGGGACCGCATGACGATCTGCTGCGCCAGCGCCTGTTGATCAGCGGCGATCTCGATTCGGACAAGGCGTCCGGTGCCTACGACGACGTCCTCGCCGAAAGCGTAAAACGTTTTCAGGCGCGCCACGGCCTCGCGCCGACGGGAACGGTGACGCCGCGCACCCTCGCCGCCCTCAATGTCCCTGTGCAGAAACGGATCAGGCAGCTCGAGGCTTCGCTGGAGCGCCTCGAGAACATGAATTTCGCATTCGGCCAGCGCTACGTGGTGGTCAACCTGCCGGCGGCATTTGCCGAGGCGGTCGAGAACGATCATGTGGTGCGACGTTATCGCGTGATCGTCGGCAAGACCGAGAAGCCGTCGCCGACGCTGACCGCTGAAATCACCAGCGTCAATCTCAACCCCACCTGGACCGTCCCGTCATCGATCGCGAAAACCGAAATCTCGGCGCATATGCGCAAGGATCCGGGCTATCTCGCCCGCATGCACATGGAGGTGCTCGATGCGCACGAGGCTCCGATCGATCCGCGATCGGTGGATTGGTCCGGTGCGCACACCCCGAATTTCACGGTGCGCCAGCAAAACGGCAGCTGGAATGCGCTGGGTGCGGTGAAGATCGACATGCCCAACCCGTATTCGGTCTACATGCACGACACCAATCAGCGCAATCTGTTCAGCGACGACTATCGTTTCGACTCGCACGGCTGCTCGCGCGTCGACAACGTCCGCGACCTCGCCACCTGGCTGCTGTCCGAGGAGATGCCGAAATGGAACCGCGCCGCCATCGACGCGGCCATCGCTACCGGCCAGCGCGAGGATATCGTCCTGCCCAAAAAAGTCCCGGTAGCCTGGATCTATCTCACGGGGTGGATGACCAAAGACCAGACGGTTCAGTTCCGCAACGACATCTACGACCAGGACGAACAGCTGCTGGAAGCCACCGCCGAAGAGGCCGCGTTCTTCGGTCAGGCGGCCAATCACCCGTTGACGGCGCACCTCGCGCAATAAAACGGCCCTGCCCGGGATCACCGCGTCTGCATGGCCGGGTTTCCGCAGTGTCCATGCAAGACCATTTGCGCGCGCGCTAAATCGATGCTGAACTGAAATTCGACGAGACGCCGAAGAGCGTCTGCCGCGTTATCAGGGAGCGCGCATGCCGATGGATCGGAGGGGCTTTGTGGCCGGGAGCGCCGCGGCCGCATGGATGGGCCTGCGCCCTGCGCGCGCGCAGAGCGACTACATCGCCGAACTCTACGCCAAGGCCAGGCTGGAAGGCGAGCTGACCTGGTACATCGCGTACTGGCCGTCGGATCGTTCCGAAAAGCATTCGGCGATTTTCACCAAGACGTTCCCCGGGGTGAAGGTCAACGTGGTGCGGTCGACCGCGCAGGTCGCCTATCAGCGGCTCAGCCAGGACATCCAGGCCGGCGCCGCCAACTGCGACGTCTACGCCACCACCGACATGGGGCAGTATGTCTCGCTGAAGGACCGCGGCCTGTTGATGCCCTACAAGATGCGGTCGATCGATGCGATCGACGCGCGCTTTCGGGGCGTCGATCCCGACGACGCCTACCAGATCGTCAATGCCACCACCGTCAGCCTCGCCTACAACACCAATAAGGTGAAACCCGAGCAGGCGCCGAAAAGCTGGAAGGAATTCATCGATCCCAGATGGAAGAGCCAGTCGGTGGTCGGCCATCCCGGATTCAGCGGTTTTGTCGGCACCTGGGTGGTGCAGATGAACAAATTATACGGCTGGGATTATTTCGAACAGCTCGCCGCGCAAAAGCCGCATGTCGGCCGCTCCATCATCGACACCGTCACCGTGCTCGTCTCGGGCGAGCGCAGCGTCGGCGCCAGCCCCACCGCATTGGTGCTTCGCAACGCCGCGCAGGGCAATCCGATTGCGGTGTCTTACCCTGAGGAGGGCTCGGTCCTGATGATTTCGGGTTCGGCGATCATGAAGGACACCAAACATCCCAACGCCGCAAAACTGTTCATGGAGTTTTGCTATTCGGCGGAAAACGCCATCGAGGACGTCGAGGAATTCGGGCTGCCGTTGCGGCGCGATGCCGTGCTGCCCGAGGGCTACAAGAAGCTCGACGACCTCAAGACGATCCGCCCCTCGATCGGCGAGATCATCAAGGGTATTCCCGAACTCACCGAAAAATGGCGCGACACGTTCGGAGTGTAGGCCGGTCCCCGCGTCGCCGAATGGTGGACTAAAATACAGGCGCGACCGGCCTTCGGACGGGCGAATTTCGGTCCCTTCCTCACATCTTGAAGCTAGGCCGCAGGGTGGATTAGCGTTAGCGTAATCCGCCATCCTGCGCCGCGATGGCGGGTTACGCCTTCGGCTAACCCGCCCTCCGAATGCAATCTCACATCACCGAAAGCCGCACCGATGCTAGATGTCCCCAACAGCACTGAGAAATCCCACGCCGACGGCAAGATCCTGCAAAACATCGCCGACGGCGTCGGCGTCATCACCTTCAACAACGCCGAAAAGCGCAACGCGATGTCGCTCGACATGTGGGAGGGGCTAGGTCACGCGCTGGTCGAATTGCGCGACGATCCTGATGTCCGCGTCGTGATCCTGGTCGGGGCCGGCGACAAGGCGTTCGTCTCCGGCGCCGATATCAGCCAGTTCGAGAAAACCCGCCACAACGCCGAGGCCTCGGAAGAATACTCGAAAAAGAGCGCCGCGCAGCGCGCGCTGCTGGCGGATTATCCGAAGCCGATCATCGCCTGCATCCGCGGCTTCTGCCTTGGCGGCGGCATGCAGGTCGCGATGGCCGCGGATATCCGCATCGCCTCCGAGAACAGCCAGTTCGGCATTCCCGCCGCGAAACTCGGCATCGCCTATGGCTATGACGGCCTCAAGCATCTGGTGTCGCTGGTCGGGCCGTCATGGGCGCGGCTTCTGATGTACACGGGCATGCGGATCGATTCCGCGGAAGCGCTGCGGATCGGTCTGGTCGACCGCGTGGTGTCCGACACCGAATTGTGGAACGCGACGTCCGAGATCGCCCGCACCATTTCCGGCAACGCGCCGCTCGCCATCAAGGCTGCCAAGATCACCATCGCGCAGGTGCTGAAAGACCCCGACAAGCGCGACATGGACGCGATCAAAGAGATCGGCACCGCCTGCATGGACAGCGAAGACTTCCGCGAAGGCCGCCGTGCCTTCATGGAAAAGCGCAAGCCGCAGTTTCACGGGCGCTAATGGTCGAACTTAGGATAGAAAGCGACGAAGATGCCGCTGCCGCGCCGGTGCGATGGATCGCGGCGATCCGCAACGCCATCAACCCGACCACGCTGGTGGCGCTGCTGCTGGCGGCGGTCCTGATCTTCCTGGTGGCCAACCCGCTGTTTCAGCTGGTCAAGGACAGTTTTACCAGGGCATCCGATCACAGCTTTACATTTGCCAACTACGTCACCGCGTTCGGCCGGCCGCGCTATGTGCAGGCGCTGATCAATTCGATGGAGCTCGGCGCCGCCGCCGCGGCCTTCGCCAGCCTGATCGCGGTGCCGCTGGCGTGGGGCGTTTCGCGCACCGACATGCCCGGGCGCAATTTTGTTCATGTCATGGTGCTGGCATCGTTCCTGATCCCGCCATATGTCGGCGCGATCGGCTGGATTCTGCTCGGCGGCCCCAATGCCGGCTGGATCAACAAGGCGTGGATGGCGGTGTCCGGCGCGCCCGCCGGACCGTTCAACATTTTCACCTTCTGGGGGCTGGCGCTGGTCACGGCACTGTATTCGTTTCCGCTGATCTACGTGTTCACGAAATCCGCGCTTGATTTGATCTCGACCGAGATGGAGGAAGCCGCCTCGATCCTCGGCGCCGGGCCGGCGCAGACCACGCTGCGCATCACCCTGCCGCTCGCCCTGCCGGCGATCCTCGGCTCGGTCTTTCTGGTGTTCCTCGAAGTGCTCGGCCTCTACGGCACGCCGGCGCTGATCGCGATCCCGGCCGGCTTCAACGTCGTGACCACGCAGTTGGCGGCGTTCTTCGAAAACCCTGTCAGGGTCGAGGTCGCCGCCGCCTTCTCGATGCCGATGGTCGGCATCAGCATCGCGCTGTTGTGGGTGCAGCGGCGCCTGTTGGCGCGCAAGAGCTATGTCACCGTCGGCGGCAAGGGCGGGCATCGCGAACCGATGGCGCTCGGCCCGTTGCGCTGGGTGGTGTTCGCCTATGCGCTTGTGATCGCCGGCTTTTCGGTGTTCATGCCGCTCACCATCATTCTGCAGACGTCGTTCAGCAAGGCCTGGGCGCTGCCGATGTCACCTTCGAATTTCACCTTGCACAATTTCCAGCAAGTGCTGTTCGACCAGCTGACGGTGCGGCAGGCGCTGTTCAACACCTTCCTGTACGCCATCGTCACCGCCACCATCTGCACCTTTCTCGGTTTCGCCGTCGCCTATATCTCGCAGCGCAGGCTGTTGCCGTTCTCGCAAGCGCTGGCCAGCATCACGCTGGCGCCGTTCGCGGTGCCCGGCATCGTGCTGGCGATCTGCTTCTATGCCGCCTATGCGCCGCCGCCGTTTGCGCTGTACGGTTTTGGCGCGCTGGTGGTGATCGCCTTCGTCACGCGGTTTCTCCCCATTTCCTTCACCAATTCCAATTCGGCGATCCAGGGCCTGCATCCCGAACTCGAGGAAGCGGTCCGGATCGCCGGCGGCAACCAGGCCCGCGCGCTCTGGCTGGTGGTGCTTCCGATCCTCAAAAAATCCCTGTTCGGAAGCTGGCTCTTGATCTTCATCATCGGCACCCGCGAATTGTCGACGGCGATGTTCCTGTCGGGGCCGCAGACCCGCGTCATTTCGGTGCTGACGCTGGAATTGAGCGAACAGGGCCAGTACGAAATGCTCTCCGCGATCTCGGTTCTGCTGCTCGCCGTGACCGGCGTCGTGACATTGATCGGCACCCTCATCCTCGGCCGCGACTTCATGCTGAGGCGCACCTGATGGACAAGCTGCAGCTCAAGGGCCTCACCAAGAAGTTCGGCGGTCTCACCGTCGTCGACAACCTCAATCTTTCGCTGCGATCAGGCGAGTTCGTGTCGCTGCTGGGCCCGTCCGGCTGCGGCAAGACCACGACGTTGCGGATGATCGCGGGTTTCATTGCGCCGACCGCCGGCACGGTGGAAATGGACGGCAAAGAAATCTCGTCGGCGAGCGCCTCGCTGCCGCCGGAACGGCGCCGGATGTCGATGATCTTCCAGAGCTACGCATTGTGGCCGAACATGACGGTCGAACAGAACGTCGCGTTCGGCCTGAAGATGCGGAAAGTGGCAAAAGACGAACTCAAACGCCGGGTCGGGCAAATCCTCGACGTCGTGCAACTTGGCCACCTTGCCGCGCGCTATCCCAACGAATTGTCGGGCGGCCAGCAACAGCGGGTGTCGCTGGCCCGCGCGCTGGTGGTGCAGCCGGAAATCCTGCTGCTGGACGAGCCGCTGTCCAATCTCGACGCCAACCTGCGCGAGGAAATGCGCGGCGAGATCCGCCGTCTGCACAATGAATTCGGCATCACCTCGATCTATGTCACCCACGACCAGTCCGAGGCGATGACGACGTCTGACCGGATCGCGGTCATGAACCACGGCCGCATCGAGCAGATCGACGATCCCCTGACGCTCTACACCCGGCCGAAGACACGTTACGTCGCCGAATTCATCGGACGCTCGAACATTCTCCAGGGCAAACCGAACGGCATCAGGATGGCCTTTGACGGATTCGAGGTGGCTTCCGCGCGGCTCGGTAGGCGCGGACCGATCCGCACCCGCGAATTCTCGCTGCGCTCGCAGAACGTCGCGGTGCACGCCAACTGCCCCGTCAGCGACCGCGTGATCCTGCAAGGCTGCATCATCGAGCGCGCGTTCCTCGGCGAGACCTGGGACTACGCGTTCCAGTCCGACACGAGCGGCCTCAAGCTGCGCGTCATGGCGCCACCGCTGAGCGTTTTCACCGTCGGCCAGAAGGTCTGGCTCGAAATCAACCCGTCACACATCATCCCGATCCAGGACGACCACCATGCATAGACCCGTCGATACCCCCGGCACCACGACCCCGCACGCGCAGGCGGCGCGGCTGCCGCTGTCGCGCTTCAAGGTGATCGACCTGACCCTGGCGCGCGCCGGCCCGTCCTGCGTGCGTACGCTGGCCGACTGGGGCGCCGACGTGATCCGGGTCGAGCCGCCGCCGGGCGACGACGAGATCGGCGAACTGGTAGGCCGGCGCGACGGCTCGGATTTCCAGAACCTGCATCGCAACAAGCGCGCCATCACGCTGAACCTGAAGACCGACGAGGGCCGCGAAATCCTGATGCGGCTGGCGGAAGCGGCCGACGTCGTCGTCGAGAACATGCGGCCCGGCGTCACCAGGCGCCTCGGCGTCGATTTCGAATCCGTGAAAAAGCGCAATCCGCGCATCGTCTATGGCAGCATCTCCGGCTTTGGGCAGTATGGCCCCTATGCCGAGCGGCCGTCGATCGACCAGATCGCGCAGGGCATGTCCGGCATCATGTCGGTGACGGGAATCCCGGGCCAGGGTCCGTTGCGCGTCGGTGTCGCCGTCACCGACATCATGGCGGGCGCGTTCCTCGCGCAGGGCATTCTGATCGCGCTGCTCGATCGCGAGGTTTCCGGCGAAGGCCGCTGGGTGCAGACCTCGCTGATCGAGGCCGGCATCACGCTGCTCGACTTTCAGGCCACCCGCTGGACCATGGACAAGAAGGTGCCGCCGCAGGAAGGCAACAACCATCCCACCAACACGCCGATGGGGCTTTTCGCCACCGCCGACGGATATCTCAACCTCGCCGCCACCAGCAACAAGAATTTTCAGAAGTTCTGCGGGATCATCGACCGTGACAAGATGGCGACCGATCCGCGCTTTGCCTCGGCTGCGTTGCGGCGAAGAAACAAGGAAGCGCTGAACGAGACGATCGCTACCGCGTTGCGCGCAAAGTCCACCCGCGAGTGGTTCGAACGGATGGTGGCCGCGGGTCTTCCCTGCGGCCCGGTCTACAGCATCAAGGACACGTTTGCCGACCCGCAGGTCGAGGCGCTCCGCATCAAGCGCTCCGTCACCCATCCCCGCCTCGGCGAAATCGACCTGGTGGCGCAGCCCTGCGAGATCACAGGTTTTGATCGCGAGATAAGGACGGCGACGCCGGACCTCGGCGAACACAATGACGAGGTGCTGGGATCGCTGGGCTATGGGGCCGAAGAGATCGAGAAGCTGAAAGCGGCAGGTGTTATTTGAACAGCGATGGTTGCAGCCTGCAGGGCGGATTGAGGCGAACGCGTAATCCGCCTTTCATCTACGCCAAGAAGGCGGGTTACGCCGGAGCCTGTCATCGGGCCGCGCTCTGCGCGGACCCGTTGGGCTACAACCCGCCCATCTACGCGCTGTGCAGCACGCCGCATCAAACTCCGGCGTCATTCCCCGATGTGCAATTGCACATCGTGGATGCGCCACTTGGCGCAGGCCCGGAATCCATGCTCCCGATCGTGGTTATGGATTCCGGGCTCGCGCCGAGTGGCGCGCCCCGGAATGACGGATTGATTTCCATCCGGGACACGACCGATGTGCTCTCGCTGCCGTGTAGTGATTTGCCCGTCGGGCATTTTTGTGTCGAGTCCCCTTTGCAAAAATATTTCGCTTCACCCGTCGGGCAAATCATCTCTACAAGTTCGCGCCATCCCGTCCCACTGAGAGGGGCGTTTCGCGATCGTCACGGACGCGGGGTGGGATGCGGTGGACGCGGCAGTGTCAGGCGCGCAACGTGATGCAGGGCGGGTTCTTAGGGATCCGTGAGCGATCAAACGGCGAGCTGACGAACGGCGCTGATGCGTACGGCAAAATCGTGTGGTCCTGACGCCCCGACGCTGGCGTCAAGTTCGCGGAGTTTAAGTCGGCCCAACCGGGCTTAGACAAAACATATCC